>WNFI01375805.1_pt1 | contig 12186 bp, 10 predicted proteins | sample 5400471 | NCBI WGS metagenome assembly WNFI01 (sample SAMN13153348, study PRJNA577476) | soil metagenome | isolation source: 100 cm saprolite on Douglas fir-dominated hillslope | place: USA:California | collected 2013-09-17 | reverse complement strand
AGATAGCCAACCGTCCCGTTGTCCAACGACCCTCCTCGTACTTCTTCTTCCCCCTCTCCCCCTTGCGGGAGAGGGTCGGGGTGAGGGTGCTATTCGAACCAGCCGCGCAGCGGCGCCATACCCCTCACCCTCCCATTGCTAGGCAATGGGTCCCTCCCTCTCCCGCAAGGGGGAGAGGGAGATCCGTTATTTCTCGGTCGGCAGGAAGCCGGTCTTGCGGGTGAAATTGTGCTGTGCCTCGATGATGCGCACGGTGCCGCTTTTGGAGCGCATCACCATCGAATGGGTGACGGCGCCGCCGGGGATGCGACGCACGCCCTGCAGCATGGTGCCGCTGGTGACGCCGGTGGCGGCGAACATGACGTCGCCCCTTGCCAGGTCCAGCAGCCCGTATTTGCGGTTGAGGTCCTTGATGCCGATGCGCGCGGCGCGGGCCTTTTCGTCGTCGTTGCGGAAGATCAGCCTGCCCTGCATCTGGCCGCCGATGCAGCGCAAGGCGGCGGCGGCGAGCACGCCTTCCGGCGCGCCGCCCGACCCGAGATAGATGTCGACGCCGCTATCGGGCCGCGATGTCGCGATGACGCCGGAGACGTCGCCGTCGCCGATCAGCATGATGCGTGGTCCATGTAGACGTCGGGCGCGTTGAGAAAGCCGCCGGCCTCGGCCATGGCGATGACCGCGAGCGCGTTGGGTCCGCCCTTCGCGGTGATCGTCGTGCCCTCGAGCGGGTCGAGCGCAATGTCGATGCGCGGCCCCTGACCGGTGCCCACTCTCTCGCCGATATAGAGCATCGGCGCCTCGTCGCGCTCGCCCTCGCCGATGACGACGGTGCCGTCGATCGTGAGGGCGTTCAGCGCATGGCGCATGGCGTCGACCGCGGCCTGGTCGGCCGCCTTCTCGTCGCCGCGCCCCATCAGCCGGGAGGCGGAGAGCGCCGCCGCCTCGGTGACGCGCACCGCCTCGAGGGCGAGATTGCGGTCCATCGTCGTCGTGTCGGTCATGCTGCCTCCCATGATGTGTTCTCAACCATCGATCCGCCGTCGCCGATCCGCCGTCACAGGTCTTCGATGCGGATCATGCGCGGCGGCTCGAGAACGGTGTCGAGACCGGCGATGCGGTCGAGCGCGCGCCGCATCGCGGCCTCCTCGGTGATATGGGTCGTCAGCACCACCGGCACCGCCTCGCCCGGTGCGCGGCCACGCTGGATCATCGATTCCAGCGACACCTGCTCGTCGCGCAAGGCGGCGGTGATATCGGCGATGACGCCGGGACGGTCGAATACCATCAGGCGGACGTAATAGGCGCCCTCGTGATGGAGCATCGGCGAGGCAGGAAGCTTCTGCAGCGCGCTTGCCGGCACCGCGAAAGTCGGCGTCCGTCGTTCGGCGGCGATGTCGAGGAGATCAGCGACCACCGCCGAGGCGGTCGGCTCGGCGCCGGCGCCGCGGCCCTGCAAGAGAACCCGGCCGGCGAAATCGCCTTCGGCGACGACGGCGTTGAAGACACCGTCGACATGCGCGATCGGCGTCGCCCGCGGCACCATGCAGGGGTGGACGCGCTGCTCGATGCCGCGCTCGGTCAGCCGCGCCAGCCCCAGCAGTTTGATGCGATAGCCGAGATCGGCGGCGAATTCGATGTCGAGCGCCGAGATGTGGCGTATGCCCTCGACATGGATGCCGTCGAAGTCGACCGCGCTGCCGAAGGCGACGCTGCTCAGGATGGCCAGCTTGTGCGCGGCGTCGATGCCGTCGATGTCGAAGCCGGGATCGGCCTCGGCATAGCCGAGCTTCTGCGCCTCTGCGAGGACGCTGGCGAAGTCGCGGCGGCTCTCGCGCATCGTCGTCAGGATATAGTTGCAGGTGCCGTTGAGGATGCCGTAGATGCGCGTGAAGGTGTTGGCGGCCAAGCCCTCGCGCAATGTCTTGATGACCGGGATGCCGCCGGCGACGGCGGCCTCGAAGGCGAGGCTCGCGCCCTTTTCCTCGGCGCGCAGCGCCAGCGCGGTGCCGTGCCGCGCCATCAGCGCCTTGTTGGCGGTGACGACCGGCTTGCCATGCTCGAGCGCGGTCTCGACGACGCCGCGGGCGCTGCCTTCGGCGCCGCCGATCAGCTCGACGACGATGTCGATCTCGGGGTCGGCCGCCATCGCGGCGGCATCGTCAAACCAGCGCGCGGCGGTGACATCGATGCCGCGTTCCCGGCCGTGATCGCGCGCCGACACGGCGGCGACGACGAGACGGCGTCCGCCGCGCGCGGCGAGGAGGTCGCCGTTCTGTTGCAGCAGGCGAACGACGCCGGCGCCCACCGTGCCGAGCCCGGCTATGGCAAGTCTGAGGGGAGGTTTCACGCCGGCACCCACGCCGGTCAATTCTCGAGAAAGATTTCGGCGCGATTCGCTGCAACCCCGGTCTCACCGGTCGGCGGCGCGGTCTCCACCAGGATCTGATCGGGCGCGATTCCCGCCTGGGTCAGGGCACTGGCGACGGCGTTGGCGCGGTCGAGCGCCATGCGGAAATGGGCGAGCTGCTGCGCAGCGCCGGCGCCGCGTCCAGCGGCGGCGTAGCCGACGATACGGAGCGCGCCGCCGTTCTGGCGCTGCAACGGAACCACCTCGCCGACGATCCGCCGGTCCGACGGGGTGAGCCGGGCCGAATTATCGGGGAACGTCACCTGGGCGACCGGCGCGCCGACCGCGGCGACCGGTTCGCTGGCCGGCGTGCGCGAAGCGAGCTGCGATGCCGGTGCGCTCGGTGGCGCGCTCGCCGGGGGCGGCGCAGGGGCGGCGCTGCCGCCGCGCGCGAGGGACGGGGGCGGCGGCGGCGCGCGCGGCGCTTCCGGTTCCGGCACGCTGCGCACGCTGGGGCTGGTCAGCGGCGATTCGCGCGGTTGGCCGGATTCGTCGACTGCCGGCGGCGCCGGAGTAGCGGCGGCTTGCGCCGGGGCGGTCGGCGCGCTCGCCACCGGCGGCGGTGCGGTCAGCGAAACGAATGGTGCGGCTTTGGCCGCCGGTGCGGCTGTCGACGTCGCCGCGGGCGGTGGCGCCGGCGTCGGAGGCGGGGCCGGTGGTGGCGCTGCGCTTGCCGCTACGGGCGGGGTGGGGGCAGCCGCCTCGCGCGGCGCAGCCGGAGGCTCGGCGGGGGCTGGTACGGTCGCTGCGGCGCTGGCAGAGCTCGGCGCCGCCGGCGGCCGCGCCACCGCGGCGGACGGTCCACCGCGTAGCTGGTCGTCGATATATTTCGCGTTGGCGCGATCGGAGACCAGGCGCTGGGTCAGAGCATCGCGCTCCGCGGTGCTCAGGGCGCGGGTCGGCGGTGGCGGCACGCTGGCGAGGTTGGGAAAGTCGCGTTTGCCGCCGGCCGCCAGATTGTCGCTGTTGCGCGTATCATCCGATGGGTCGGTATCGGACAGTCCCATGGCGTCGCGGTACCAATTGACCGGATCAGACATCGAGCACCCGGCGAGCCAGAACACGGCGAGCACGGCGAATGCCGAATTGGCAACGCGGCGCGCGCCGGCGCCGATCGTCGAGTTAGCCATTCCGTCCCGTCTCATTGTTCTGTCGCCGCCCCATTCCGCTCCACCTCCGCCGGTCCCCATGCTATCGACACCGTAGCGGCGGGTCGCATCGCCTGTCCCTGGAAAAATGTGATATGGATGACGCTGGTGTATTAGATCGAGCCTCGCTCGTCATCAACAATTCAACGGTATAAGGGCGCTTGCGGTTCGGATCGCCGCTTCCCTCCCGCACTGCGGGGCGGCAACAGCGATGCGCGGGACGCCCAAGGGAGGATGAGAACATGGCCGAGCAATCCAATGAGGATAGTAAACTCCCGGATCCGCTCGCGTTGTCGCACAACATGGCCGAGATCGCCGAGCGCAGCCAGCGGCTGGTGGCGGAGTTTCTGCAGCGCCAGCATCCCGGCGAGGCCGGTGCCGGCGGCGGCATTGGCATGGGCGATCCTCTCAACATCGGTACCGCTTTCTTCGAGATGACGGCGCGGATGATGGCCGATCCGGCGAAGCTCGTGCAGGCCCAGATCTCGCTGTGGAACGACTATCTGACCCTCTGGCAGCGGACGGCGCAACGCTTTCTCGGCGGCGAGGCCGAGCCGATCGTCGAGCCGCCGACGGGCGATCGCCGCTTCCGCGATGCGGCGTGGAACGACAATACGCTCTTCGACTTCATCAAGCAGAGCTATCTGCTGACGGCGCGCTGGATGCAATCGACGGTGAAGGATGTCGAGGGGCTCGACGACAAGACCGCGCGCAAAGTCGATTTCTACACCCGCCAGTTCGTCGACGCGATGGCGCCCTCGAACTTCCTGATGACCAACCCGGAGGTTCTGAAGGCGACGCTCGACAGCGGCGGCGAGAACCTCGTCAAGGGTTTGCAGAACCTGCTCGACGATCTCGAGCGCGGCAAGGGACGACTCGCGATCAAGATGACCGACATGGGCGCCTTCCGCATCGGCGAGAACATCGCGGTGACGCCCGGCAAGGTCGTCTTTCAGAACGACCTGCTGCAGCTCATCCAATACCAGCCGCCAACCGAGACGGTGAAGCGCCGGCCGTTGCTCATCATCCCGCCCTGGATCAACAAGTTCTACATCCTGGACCTGCGGCCGGACAATTCCTTCATCCGTTGGGCCGTCGACCAGGGGCACACCGTCTTCGTCGTCTCCTGGGTCAATCCGGGCGAGCATCTCGCCGAGAAGACTTTCGAGGACTACATGATCGAGGGGCCGCTGGCGGCGCTCGATGCGATGGAAGCGGCGACCGGCGAGCGTGAGGCCAACGTCATCGGCTATTGTCTCGGCGGCACGCTCCTCGCCGCGACCCTCGCCTATATGACGGCGAAGGGCGACGACCGCATCAAATCGGCGACCTATCTCGTCACCATGGTCGACTTCGCCGAGGCGGGCGAGCTATCGGTCTTCATCGACGAGGAGCAGCTGGCGGCGCTCGAGGAGCGCATGAAGACGCATGGCTATCTCGAAGGCCGGGACATGGCGACGACTTTCAACATGCTGCGCGCCAACGACCTGATCTGGTCCTTCGTCGTCAACAACTACCTCCTGGGGAAGGATCCGTTCCCCTTCGATCTGTTGTACTGGAACGCCGATTCGACGCGCATGCCGGCGGCGATGCACAGCTTCTATCTGCGCAACATGTACCAGGAGAACAAGCTGGCCGAGCCGGGCGGCATCAGCCTCGCCGGAATCCCCATCGATCTCACCACCGTCAAGGTGCCGAGCTTTCTCTTGTCGACCCGCGAGGATCATATCGCGCCGTGGAAATCGACTTATGCGGCGACGCAGATCTATGGCGGACCCGTCAAGTTCACCCTGTCGGCCTCCGGCCACATCGCCGGGGTGGTCAACCCGCCGGGCAGCAAATACGGCCATTGGGAGAACACCAAGACGCCGGCGACGCCGGAGCAATGGCTCCAGAGCGCCAAGATGGTGGCGGATTCATGGTGGCCGTCCTGGGAGAAATGGGTCGCCAAGTTCGCCGGCGGTTCGGTCAAGGCGCGCGTGCCCGGCGACGGCAAGCTGCCGATCATCGAGGACGCGCCCGGCTCCTATGTCCGGGTGCGCGCTGAATAATCGGTCCCGTCTCAGGCTCGGGCGAGTTCTTGACCTGCTTACCCGCGTCCGCAATCCGATTCTTACTCCACGACGAGACTCTCCTGCCTGAAAGCAGACCGCGGCAGCGGCGCGCGAAAACCAATCGGCGATCATCTCGATCTTCTCGTCAGCGCACGATTTGCCAGGAGCCGTCGGGCTGACGACAGACCGTGCCATAGGCCGGCTGGGGCCGGCCCTCGATCACCGTTGTCGTCTGGTACTCGCGGCAATTCCCGCCCGGCTGCGGTGCAGCGGCGGATGGGGCACCCGACCGCGGCACGTAATAAGCAGGCGGGGGATAGTAGTAGGCGGGGGGCGGGTAGTAATAGGCGGGCGGGTAATAGGCCGGTCCGGTCAACGGAAAGCCGAAACCCAGCCCGACGCCGAAGGAGCCGCGGGCGTCGGCGGTACCCGGCAACGCCGCGGACAGAAGCAGCACAGCGGAAGCCAGCCGGAGCGTGACGCTGCGAGGGTGAAATGCCCGCTATTTCATCATGGCTCTCCTCGCCATAAGAACGCACCGGCGTCGTGGCGAGTTCCCGGACATGCGGAAATCCGCATCGTGCGAAAACACGCACCCGCAGGCGCTATTTCGCCGCGCCGCCATAGGCGACGCGCCACAACGTTCCGTTGCCGTCCTCGGTCACGAGGAGCGCGCCGTCGCGCGCCACCGCGACGCCGACCGGGCGGCCCCACACGTTGCTGTCGTCGACGACGAAGCCGGTCAGGAAGTCTTCGTAGACCCCGCTCGGAACGCCGTGATCGAGCGGGATGCGGATCACCTTGTAGCCGGTGCGCTTGCTGCGGTTCCACGAGCCGTGCAGGGCGACGAAGGCGTCGCCGCGATAGGCGGCGGGAAACGCCGAGGCGGCGGCTGCCGACGGGTCGTAAAAAATCATCGCCAGCGGCGCCGAATGCGGCTGCAACAGCACATCGGGGATGATGACCTTGCCGGCAAGATCGCGCCGCTCGCCCTTGTGCCGCGGATCCTCGTGATCGCCGATATAGAACCATGGCCAGCCATAGAATCCGCCCTCGCGCACGCGGGTGATGAAATCGGGTGGCAGATCGTCGCCCAGCCCGTCGCGCTCGTTGGTCGAGCACCAGAGGTCGCCGGTCTGCGGCTGGATCGCGAGGCCGACGCAATTGCGCAGGCCGGTGGCGAAGATTCGCAGATTGCGCCCGTCAGGGTCGACGGCGAGAACGTCGGCGCGATTGTCCTCGCTGGCCCAGGCGGCGCCGAGCCCGTGGACGCTTTCCCAACTGCGAATCGCGTCGGCACTCTTGCTCGGCAATCCCTGCGCGGCATTCGATGCCGATCCGACCGAGACAAACATTCGCCCTCCATCGGCGGGGAACGCGATGTCGCGCGTCCAATGACCGCCGTCGGGCAGGTGCGCGACGATCGTCTCCGGCCGTCCGCGCGCCTTGAGGTCGCCATTCCGGTAGGGGAAGCGGACCACGGATGCGGTGTTGGCGACATAGACGAATTGCGGGTCGCCGCCAGGCGGATAGAAGGCGATGCCGAATGGCCCCTCGAGATTGCCGGCGAAGACTTCGCTGCGCTCGGGTTTCGCCGCGCCGTCCACCGTCCGCATGACACGGATCTGCCCGGCGCTGCTCTCGGCGATGAAGATGTCGCCGTTGGGCGCCGCGCGTACGACGCGTGGGTTCTCCAACCCGCCGGCGAGCTGCTGGACGGTGAACCCGGGCGGCACTTTGAGCATCGCCTCGCGCGGTGCCTCGACCACGCCGGGCGAATTGCCGGCCGACCGGCTTGCGTAGGGCGTCGGCAGGTCGGCGGCCGAAAAGCGCCGACGCAGTCCCGGCGCATCGCTGCGCCAGTCGCCGTAGGCGGCGGGGCCGGTCAGTATCGCAGGCGAGGCGGCGGGGCTTTGAGCGAGGCTGCGGTCCGAAGTGGAGATCAGCGCCGATAGGGCGACCGCCGCGAAAAGCATGGAGCGCACGGAATGACCTCTTCCAATGTGTCGGAGGACTTCGATGATCTGGGTCCGCGGCGAGCGAGGGCCAAGCGTGTGGCGAAAATTGGGTGCTTATCTCCCTTGTTCTTTCGACCGTCGCGATAACAGATCAGCGCTGCCCTCAAATCGCCACGCACCGGTGGAAAAGTTGTTATCGACACGCCGGCTTCCATGAGCCCGCGCAGGCGAGTATTTGGCTGGGAACGGTATTGCGAGCGTGAAATTTGACATCGGAAAGTCACACCCCTCTCGAAGATTCCGCTGGTCCGCTCAACCACAGATTTTCATTTCAGCTCTCGGGCAGTTACATGATTTTACAAAATTGCCTTCATTCATTCGTTATGAGTTTACATCGCCCCATTAGTCTTTCTACCGTGCGATGGAAAATCGTTAAGCGATCCCGACGGGTGTGCAATCTCTTTTTCGGAGAGACATCATGCAGCTGGTTAGCGGACACTTAGCAGCAGAGCTGGTGAGGGTTCAGATCAACAAGCGAGCGCAGGCCGAACAATCGCCGCGCGCGCTTCGGCGTCCGGCCGGCGATCCCGAAGAAGCGATGCCGGCGAAGAAGCTGCAGCCCTCGGAAGCCGCCGACGACGCCCAGTCGGCCACCATCTTCGTCATCGACGACGACGACATGGTGCGCGACTACGTGCGGCTCCTGCTCGAGCTCGAAGGCCGGACGGTCGAAGCCTACGCGAGCTCCGAGGCGTTCCTTGCGGCCTATCGTCCGGATCGCAGCGGATGCCTCGTCATCGATCTGCACATGCCGGGGATGAGCGGCATCGAGCTGCTCGAGCGGCTGGCCGTTGACGGGCACCGGTTGCCTGCCATCATGATCACCGGCCGCGGCGACGTGAAGACCGCGGTCCAGGCCATGAAGGTCGGCGCCGTCGACTTCATCGAGAAGCCGTTTCCCCAGGGCGAGTTGATCGCGAGCATCGATCGCGCGCTGGAGCGGGCGCGCAATTCCGTCGAGCCGTCCGGCTGGGCTGAAGCCAAGCCCGAGCCTGTCGACGGTTTGACGCACCGAGAGCGCCAGGCGATGGACCAGATCGTCGCGGCAACCGCAAAACGCATCGCCGGGCTGACGTTGCGGCAACGCCAGGTCATGGACCTGATCGTTGCCGGCCATTTGAACAAGGAGATCGCCTGGCGCCTCGGCATCAGCCAGCGGACGGTCGAGAACCACCGCGCCACGGTGATGAAGAAGACCGGCGCGAAATCGCTGCCGGATCTGATCCATTTGGTGATGAAGTCGGTGCCGACGGCGAGTTTTGGCCAACGCGGCACGACGACGCGCGTCGAGCTCATGCCACGCAGGTCGCAAGCCGAGATCAGCGCCCACGCCGAAGGTTGAGGCGGCGCCGTCGCTGTCGCGCTGAGGTGCGGGCGGGCTCCGGAAGTACTGCCGTGCCGTTGCGCCCTCGTGCAAGCCAATGTGTCCCGTTACCGTCGCGATCGGCTGGTCGTTCGCCCACGCCTCAATCAGTCCGGTCGACCCTAATTGCAGGCTTCCCTCGACTTCGTGTCTTGGCGCGCAGCGGCAGTGGTCATCGCCAGCGGGCTTGTCCGCTGTTGACGAGGAGCTGCCGTCCGTAGCTCGTGGCGCGTCTTCTCAACTCGACCCTGACCGGACATCGCGGCGGGATATCGGCGCGACATGTCATGGAGACCGAGGCGGCACATTCGAGAAGAGCGAGCCGAGTCCCTCCGCCATCGTCGGGTGCGTGAGAACAGCGTCGCGGAGCCTCGAATAGGGCAGGCCGGCCAGCATTGCCGTTTGCACCGCCGCCAGAACCTCACCGGCCTCGGCACCGATCATGATGAAGCCGAGAATGCGGTCGTCACTCTCACTCACAAGCGCCTTCATGAAGCCTTGTCTTTCGTCGATCGTCTGCGTCCGCAGCACGGCGCTCATGGGCAGCCTCGCAACCCGCGGGGTGGTGCCCTGGCGTCGCGCTTCGACTTCGCTCATTCCCACACGCGCGAGCGGCGGGTCCGTGAACATGCAGTAGGGAACCAGCCGATCGCGCGTGCTGCGCGTCGCTCCGGCCAGATTGTCGCGAATGATGCGAAAATCGTCCTCGGATATGTGCGTGAACTGTGGGCTGCCGGCGCATTCCCCGATGGCCCAGACCTCGGACGCACTCGTCTCCAGCCGCTCATTGACGCGAATATAGCCGCGATCGTCCAACGCGACACCGGCCTCCTCAAGCCCGATCCCGGCGGTGTTCGGAACGCGCCCCGCCGCGACCAGGATGTCGCTGCCCTCGATCGTCTGCTCGCCGGAGGACGCGCGCACGGTAACGCTGACTTCCTCTCCCGACCGGCCCTTCACGTGCAGGGTCTCGGCCGCCAGTAGAAACCGGATGCCCTCCTCTGTCAGGACCCGCTGCATTGCCTCCGCCACGTCGGGATCCTCCCGGCCCATCAGCTGAGGCCCGTACTCGATGACCGTCACGCGGCTGCCGAAGCGACGGTAAGCCTGGGCCATTTCCAGACCGACATAGCCTCCCCCGAGCACGATGAGATGCGAGGGCAAGTAATCGAGTTCCAGAGCCTCGATATGCGTGAGCGGCCGTGCCGCCTCGAGGCCAGGAATGTCCGGAATTGCCGCGTGCGTTCCGACGTTGAGGAAAACCTGGTCGCCCGCCAGCACGCGCGTCCCGCCGTCATTCAGACGCACCTCGAGCGTCTTCGGCGCCACAAAACGACCAGACCCCATGATCAATTCGGCGCCGCTCGTCCTGTAGTTCTGCAAGTGATCGGCAACCAGGCGGTCAACCATGTCGCGCTTGCGCCGGCGAACCGTCGCCATGTCGACCGCGACGGGACCGGTCGTCATGCCGAACTGCGCGGCGTGGTGCACCAGATGCGCGACCTTCGCGCTCCAAACCTCATTCTTGCTGGGCAGGCAGGCGATGTTGGGGCAGGAGCCCCCGATCCACCGGCGCTCCACGACGGCGGTCCGTCGCCCGGATTGTGCCATATGCCAAGCCAGGAGCTTGCCACCCGCTCCACTGCCAAGGATCAGGACTTCAAACTGTTCTGGTTGAGTCATGAGTTTCCTCCGTGTGCCATGTCAGATCCACACGTCGAGACGCGCCGTGTTTGCGCGTCTTTATTCCGCCGCCTCAGCGAGCCACCGATCCCGAAACGCCGCTCGACCAATCAGTACTGGGCGACGCCGCCGTCGACCATCAGCTCGACGCCGGTGACGTACGCGCTGTCGTCGGAGGCGAGGAATACCGCCGCGGCCCTTGAGGTCGAGGATCCAGCTGCGCGCGAACGAGCGCACCGCCGCCTTGGTCGCGTTGTAGACCGAGAAGGACGGGATGCCGATCGAGGATGCAATGGAGCCGGTCAAGATCACCGATGCGTCCTTGGACAGCAGCGGCAGCGCCTTCTGCACCGCGAAGAGCAGGCCGCGGACATTGGTATTGAAGGTCTTGTCGAAATGTTCCTCGGTGATCTCGCCAAGCGTGCCCACCTCGTAAAACCCGGCATTGACGAACAGGACGTCGATACGGCCCGCCAGCGCCGTCACCTTGGCGTAGATCCGGTCGATGTCGGCGAGCTTGGATGCGTCGCCCGGTATTGCGGTGGCGTTGCTGCCGATCGCGGCGACGGCCTTGTCGAGCTCCGCCTGGCGGCGGCCGGTGATGAACACCCGCGCGCCTTCCTCGGCGAAGCGCTTGGCGGTGCCGAGGCCGATGCCGGCGCTGCCGCCGGTGACGACGGCGATTTTGCCTTCGAGCTTCTTACTCATAACGAATGACCTCTCGGATGATCAGGGTGGATGGGGGGTGACTACACCGCTGCCTTCCCGATCGAGGCGCCGCCATCCGTAGCACGCCCTAATGGTGACTTAGTGGTGTGCCGGCGGCAGGAGGCGCCGATCGATGAACGATCGGAGGGAGGCGCAGAATGCGTCCCTTGTGTCGATCGCGGCATTGAAGCCGGCCTTGCGAAGCTTGACGGTGCTCACAAACGCCACGGGACCCGCCGGGGCGCCAAACGCAAACGCAAAGTCCGCATGTTGATCACCCTGTCCGACGAAGGCGCGCAGATCACCGCTCGCAAGACCGTACTTGGCGACGATCTTTGACCAAACGTCAGCATTGTCCTTGATATAACGCGCAAGGCTGGCGGGCTCATCAGCGCCCAATTTCACTCCAAGTGTTTCCGCCATTGCCGGCCACACGCTCCGCCACTCGAAAACGTCGCCGTTGGTGACGTTGAATATCTCGTTCGCGGCCTGCGGGGACTGCGCCGCCCACACCATGACCTGCCCGACCAGCTTGGCGTCCGCCGCCTCCCAGACGAACGACGGCCCGCCCGGGAAGCTGAACGGCTCGCCCTTCTCCCGGCGAATCGCGGCGTACACACCGATCGCCGGGAGGACGTTCAGGGCCCCCTGAGTCTCCCCGGTGACGAGTTGAGGCCGCAGCACGGTGTAGGTGAAGCCGTGCTTAGCGCCCGCGTCGCGAACGTAGTCCTGCTGGTCGAAGAAGAAGTTCGCATGATCGTCGCGCGGGTCGCTTTCGCGGGCCGGGATCGCAATGGGATGAAGG
>WNFI01690552.1_pt1 | contig 12187 bp, 10 predicted proteins | sample 5400471 | NCBI WGS metagenome assembly WNFI01 (sample SAMN13153348, study PRJNA577476) | soil metagenome | isolation source: 100 cm saprolite on Douglas fir-dominated hillslope | place: USA:California | collected 2013-09-17 | reverse complement strand
CGGGGGGCGGCCAGGCTCCTGTCCCGCCGGCCCGTCGGGGGCAGGCCTGGGCCGGCCGATGCGTCCAGGCCACCACGCTGTGCCCAGCGTCCCCTGGGCCGCCCTGGTACTGGCCTCCCCGCCGCCCGGCCCGCGCAGGATGTAGGCGAAGCCGACCGCGATGACCCCGCCCGCCACGGGACCGACCAGGTATGCCCACCACGATCTCCAGTCACCGAGGACCAGGGCGGGCCCGAGTGACCGGGCGGGGTTCATCGACGCGCCGCTGACCGGCGCTCCCCACAAGCCCGCCAGCGCGATGTAGCTGCCGACTCCGAGCGCGGCGATCGACCCGACCTGCTGCGCGCCCGAAGCGGTCCCGAGGATGGTGCTGACCAGCCCCACGGTCAGGACCATCTCCCAGAGCATCGCGGTCACCGTCGGGATGCCCGGCCCCGGCAGGGTCAGCCCGGCGGGGCCGTGCCTGCCGATCAGGGCCCACAGCAGGAGCGTGGCGAGCACGGCCCCGAGGAACTGGGCGGCGAGGTAGCGGGGGACCCTGCGCCACGGGAAGTCGCCGCGCAGGGCGAAGGCGATGCTGACCGCCGGGTTGAGGTGCGCGCCCGACACCGCGCCCATGAACATGATGATGGCGAGGACCATGAGGCCGGGCGCGACAACACGCGCGGCGGCCGGGATGGCATCGCCGCCGAACCTGGCGTTCACCATCCCCGCGCCCGCGGCCACGAGCACGAGGAGGAACGTCCCGAGCAGCTCAGAGAACACGCGCCGCCACTCGTACTGGCTGTCCCAGAAGTCGAACCGCCGGGCAAAGGCGTTCGGCTCGCCCATCGAGCGCAGCGCGATAGCGGCACTGCGAGCGACCTGCTGCGCCGCCGTGCTCACGGCGGGCGGCCCGGTCTGGTTACTGCTCAACGGAACGCCTCCCCAGGACGCCGGGAACCGGCCCGGGCCGGCCGCCCGGCCCAGGATGGGACGGATAGGTGATCTTACGTCTGCCGTGGCCAGCGCGGGAAGATGTCGATTTCACCGGGTTGATACCCGGATGCCACCCGCGGTTCACCTAACCGCGAGCCGCGCTCGATCAGGGCACCCGGACCGGGTACCCGGAGGCGGCCACGGCAACGATCTCGTCGGCGTCCTCGGCCAGCAGGAAGCCGTCCGCCACGGCCCGCGACGTGGCGGCGCGGAACGCGGCGGCGTACTCGGCCTGGCCTCCCGGGTAGCGGCGCGCGAGCTCCGCGTCGTCGAAGACGCGCGTGCTGCCGAGGAGCGCGCCGAGTCCCACGGCTACGCCCGGGGAAAGCCCGGACAGGACGGCGACGGGCGCGTCGACCCAGCCCGTCCTGATGCCGCCCCGCGCGATCCCGGAGGCGTAGGTGAGCAGCCGCATCGGGTCGTCCGGGTCGGTCTCGAGGCGGGGCGCGCACGGCGGCACCGGACCGCCGCGCGCCCAGCGGTCGAGGTGCGCGATCGCGGCCTGGGCCACGTAGTGGTGCTGCAGCCCGGAGTTGACCGGCACCGCGAACTGGATCCCGAGCGGCTTGTCGGTCGCCGCCGACAGCCGCGCTAGCTCGGCGGGCGGCAGGTCACCCGAGTCGCTGAAGCCCGCGCTGAGCACGTAGGTGTCGGCGTGCGCGGCGCCGGCGATCTCCCACCACCGGAAGCTGTCGTCGTCGGGCTGCCGGGCCGTGACCCCGGCCAGCACGCCGGTGACGTCGGTCTCGGTCTGAACGGTCAGGACGGGAGCGGGACGGTCGGCGCGAATCCGCACGCCGTCCGGTCCCACCGCGGCGATCCGGCCGCCCCACCCGGCCAGCGGCGCGGCTATGCCCGCGCGGCTGCCGATCAGGTAGCCATCGCAGCCCGCCTCCCGTGGCACAGCCGGCGCGACGGCGTTCACGTAGGTGACCAGGTGGATCGCGGACTGGGACTGGCCGGACGCGAGCAGGCACCCGGCCGTCAGCGGCCCGAGGACCGGGGGCCCGGGAACGCCGGCGCCGCGGACGGCCCGCGCGGCCTGGGAGAAGATGTCGAAGCTGAACGCGTCGCCCGGGTGGTACAGCCCGCCGTAACGCCCCGGGTCGCTGGCCTTGAGCGCTGGCAGCGCCAGCAAGGCCGGCGGCGCGTCACGGGACTCGGCCCCGGCGGACGCGAAGATGCTGCCGCCCTCGATGCCCGCCCGCTGGGCCGACACCCCCACCCACGCCCACCCGGCCCGCATCACCTGCCGGTGGGTCAGCATCCAGTGCGCGGGCGCGTCGAACCCCGCGCTGACGTTGAGCCACTCCAGGACGACCGTGCCGGTGAAGGCCGCGGGGTCGGACGGCCGGCATACGGCCAGGCGGGTGACGAACGGCGCCCGGCCCGCGGGCGTGACCTGCCAGCGCCCGTCCGGGCCCGCAGGTCCCGCCAGCTCGAAGCTGCTCGCGGTGCCCTCGAGAAAGAACTCCTCGAGCGTGTATCCGGCCTGCGCGAGATCGAAGCCGGTCATGATGATGCCCGGCGGGCCCTCGATCGGCCCCGTCACCCGCCCGGATTCGTCCATTTGGTCCGAAACTATACCGGAGGGTGGCGGCAAGCGGGGCCCGGCCGCCGTCACGATCCGGTATAAGCGGCCGCTCCTCTTTAGGTTGCTATTAGATCGTCTCTAACAAAACAATCTGGTAGGGTCCTGCTTGATGCTGCAAGCCGCGGCAGTCGATGCGCTGAGGCTGGGCACTCCTGTCCGGGACCCGGGGGCGCTCGGCGCCTGGGAGCCAGGGAGGCAATATGACCCCGTCCGTTGTCAGGCCGGCCAGGGACCCGCGCTGGCTGGCGCTGGTCGTCCTGTGCGCCGGGACGCTGATGACGATCCTGGACGGCACGATCGTGACCGTGGCGCTGCCGTCCATCCAGAAGGACCTCGGCTTCTCGCAGTCCAGCCTGGCCTGGGTGGTCAATGCCTACATGATCCCGTTCGGCGGACTGCTGCTGCTGGCCGGGCGGGCCGGCGACCTGGGCGGGCGCAAGCGGGTCTTCGTGGCCGGGCTGGGGGTGTTCACCGCGGCCTCGCTGTGGTGCGGCCTGTCGGCCAGCCAGGCGATGCTGATCACCGCCCGGTTCGCGCAGGGCGTGGGCGGTGCCATGACCACCGCCGTGGTCCTGGGGATCGTCATCACGATGTTCCCCGAGCCCCGGCTGCAGGCGAAGGCGATCGGCGTTTACAGCTTCGCGGGAGCCGCGGGAGCCTCGGTCGGCGTCCTGGCGGGCGGCGTCATCACCCAGGCCATCAACTGGCACTGGATCTTCTTCGTCAACGTCCCGCTGGGGATCGCCGCCATGGCGCTGGCGATCCGAGTGGTCGAGTCGGACCGCGGGACCGGGCTCGCCGCCGGCGCCGACGCCCTGGGCGCGTTGCTGGTCACCGCCGGCCTGGTGCTCGGCGTCGCCACGATCGTCGGAACCACCCGTTACGGCGGGGTGAGCGGGCACACGCTCGGCTCCGGCGCCGTCGCTGCGGTCCTGCTGGGAGGCTTCGTCGTGCGCCAGGCCACCGCGGCCCGCCCGCTGCTGCCGTTGCGCATCCTCCGGTCGCGCAACGTCTCCGGGGCCAACGTGGTCCAGGCGCTGATGGTGGCCGGCATGCTCGGGTTCCAGTTCGTGGTGCCGCTGTACCTGCGGCGGGTCCTCGGCTACAGCCCGGCGCAGACCGGCCTGTCGTTCCTGCCGGTCACGGTCGCGATCGCGGCGATCTCCCTTGGCCTGGCCCCGCGGCTGAACACGCGCTTCGGCCCGCGCGCCATGCTGCTCGCGAGCCTGCCGATGCTGGCGGCCGGGCTCGCGCTGCTCACCCGCGCCTCCGGGCACGAGCGTTTCGCCACGAGCCTGCTGCCGGTGCTCGTGCTGCTGGGCATCGGCGCGGGCCTCGCCCTCCCCGCGGTGATGACGCTGGTCATGTCCGCCGTCAGGCCGGAGGACTCCGGCGTGGTGTCCGGCCTGGCCAACACCACGCAGCAGGTCGGCGGCGCGGTCGGCGTCGCGGTCGCGGCCACGCTGGCCACCTGGCGCAGCGACGTCCTGCTGGCCAGCGGGCACGCCCCCGGTCCGGCTCTCCTGGCCGGCTACCACCTGGCGTTCGGCGTCGGCGCGGGGATGATCGTCCCCGCGCTGGCGGTCACGGTCGCCGTGCTCAGGCCCCGCGTGCCCAGTCCCCGGCGTCCTCGGGCTGCGTCACCCACGCGGAGAACACCGGCAGGCCATGCCACGGACCGTGAGCCGGCCGACCCCGCCCGGGCTCGTCTACGCTGACCGCCACGACCGCGAACGGGTGCCCGAACCGTAGCCCGGCAGTCCGGATCAGCCTCTGGCGCGGCGCCACCATGGACGCGCCTATCATCACCGCCGACACCGCGGCGGCCTCGAAGCCGACCCGGCCGTACCGGGCCATGGCTGCCTGCCCGGCCTTCCACCGCTCGCCCGGCGCCAGGGCCGCCGCGGCGGCCGCGAACCCGAGATCAGGATGGGTCAGGTCATGCTTGCTGCGCGCCGGCCAGGCAGGCAGCACCGCCGTGCACCGCTCTTCGCCGCCGGCCGCGTCCGCACGCTGCTCGGTAACCGCCCACAGCGGCCCCTCGCCCAGCGGCAGGTCGAACAGCGACCGCCGGGTCACCCTCCCGCCCAGGGCCACGGCCACGGCCAGGTCAAAGGCGACGGCCAGCACGTCGGCCGCCGGCACGTCCGGCGCCGCCGCCACCGAGGTGACCAGCAGGCCGCCCCGGGCGTGCGCGGTGTGCACCGCCACGTCCCCCGCCGCGCCGGTCGCCGCGATGAACTGCTCGTGACCCGGGCCGTCGGGGGTCCGCAGCACCCGGCTCAGCCGGGCTGGCCACGGGCTCGACGCGCCGAGCGCGCTGGCGGGCGCCAGGTCGAAGGGCCGCTCCCAGGACACGCGCGTGGCGAGCACGGTCGCGGCCAGCAGCCAGAGGTCCTTCTCCTCCCCCAGGGGAAACCGTTCGATGAGTCCGAACGTATGGCGGCGGGCCCAGTCGTCAAGGTCCGCCTGGCTGAGCAGCGGGCCGGTCTCCACCTCCGGCGGCAGCCCGGCCAGCCAGCGCGACACCCTCTCGGTCATCTTGCCCGGCCGGATCCAGGCGGCAGCCGCCGCCGGGACCAGGGGATGCGGGCTGGCCAGCAGCGCCGCCGCGAGGTCGGCGGCTTCGGCCGGATCGCAGCCCAGCGTCGCGCCCAGGGCTCCTGCCTCGCTGGCCGTGGCGCACAGCGCCAGCAGCAGCCACGCCCCGAGCGGCGAGGCCACGTGATGGCCCGCTCCGATGGCGGCGTGGAACCGGCGGGCGTAACGCGCGAGCGGCGCGGCGACGTCGGTCGCGGTCAGCGTCATGTTTCAACTGTGGCGCACGGCGCCACCCCGCGCACGCACCTACCCTCGCGGCACGTCGGGAGCCGGGCATACGGGATCTCCGGGCCGGGCCAGGGCCCAGAGCCGGCCGTCGATGACCGCGACCGGGTCGGCGCGCCCCTCGCGGGCGGGCACCACCCGCGCCGAGATGAACTCGCCCTTCTGCGGGACGGGCAGGCCGAGGGCCGCGGCCGCCACCGGGTCCTGGTCCTGGTGCCCCAGGACCAGGATGCCTTCCTGGCGCAGGTGGGTGCGCGCGCCGCCGTTGCCCCGGGCGCGCTTCATGAAGTCATCCTGCTGCGCCACGGTGGCCAGTTCGGCTCTGCGGATGATCCGGCGCTGCACCGAGCGGAACAGCTCGTTGGTCCTGGCCTGGCCGTTGGGCAGGCCGCGTCTCGATCGTGCGTTAAAGACGCGCTGCCGGACCCGCGGGTCACAGTGCAGGAAGAGGTTCTCGGCCAGCCGTCCGTGCGCCGGCCACAGCGCCCGGATCCGCTCCCGGCTGGCCGCGCTGAGCTGGCGCTTGCCGTCGCGATTCGGCCGGCCGCGCAGAGCGGCCTCGCGCACCCGGATCAGCCCGGCCGTCCACGAGCTGCTCTCGTCGCCCGCCGTGATGACCAGGCACAGGTGATCTATGGATTCCGGCGGCAGCTCCCAGCCGCCGTAGGACATGGAGTACTTGCAGTCGACCTCGATGCCGGCGATCCGGTAGTCGGTGGCGTCGCCGTCGCCGAAGCCGAACCGCCGGTGCAGGTTGATCTCGACGAGCGTGCCCATGTGGGTCTTCTCGGTCTTGTGCAGCTGCTCGTAGGCCCAGCGGCCGGAATGCTGGCCGTCGTAGAGCTGGTCTAAGGTGTCGCGGAGCACGCTCGCGACGGCGTCGCCGGTCGGGTCGAGCCGGTACAGCTCGGCCTCGACCGCGGCCAGCCCGGCGTCGGTGTCCTCCGGCAGCTCCCAGAGCGGAAGAGTGGTCAAGGCTTAAGGCGGGTCACGGCGGGCAGGGTCACGGCGAGCGGGGTCACGGCGAGCGGGGTCACGGCGAGCGGGGTCACGGCGAGCGGGGTCACGGCACAGTCAGGGCGGGGTCAGGAAGCCTGGCGCAGCAGCCAGCCGAGCGGGGTTCCTCGGCTTCGCGGGAGGCTTCGATCGCCGCGCGGATGCTGCGGCCGACCGCCTGAGCTACCGGGGGCGGGAAGGCGTTGCCTATCTGGCGGTAGCCTGCTGTCTTGCGTCCCGCGATCAGCCAATCCCGCGGGAAGCCCTGCAGAGCTGCCGCCATCCGCAGCGTCAGCCTCGGGATGTGGTGCATGGGGTGGGCGGCCCCCGGCGGCACGTCGGCCAGCGCCCTGCCGTCGACGTGCAGCTTGAGCCAGGCCTCCCTGGCCCGGGTCGGGCCGAGGTCGGGCCCGCCGTGCTTGCGGGAGCCGCCGACCAGGGTCGGGCCGATCCCGTTGGCCTTCCGGGCCCAGGCGTCGGCGCCCGGCCAGCCATGGGCGGCCATGAGGTCGCGCAGGGCCTCGCCGACGGTGGGCGGCGTGCCGGCGGCGCTCGGCCACTCGAAGTGCGCCCGCACGGCCGCCGTCATGGCCACGAGGATGAAGCGCGGGCGCAGCTGCGGCACGCCGAACTCGCTGGCGTTCAGCACCTGCCACTCGGTCTCGTACCCGAGCTCGCGCAGCCGGTCGAGCACCTGCTCGCGGTAACGAGCGAAGCGGGCGGTGGCCAGGCCGCGGACGTTCTCGAGCATGACCGCCGTGGGCTCGGACTCCTCGACCAGGCGCAGCGCCTGCGGGAACAGGTCCCGCTCGTCGTCCGCGCCGAGCTGCTTGCCCGCGATCGAGAACGGCGGGCAGGGAACGCCGCCGGCCAGCAGGTCGACTCCCCGGTAGTCGACCCCCTTGAAGTGATGCACGTCGAGCTCGATCACGTCCCACTCGGGACGGTTCAGCCGCAGCGTCTCGCAGGCATGGGGGTCGATTTCCACCGCAGCGGCATGAGCGAACCCGGCCTGCTCCAGGCCCAGCGACTGACCGCCGGCCCCGGCGCAGATCTCCAGGCAGGTCAGCTCAGGTACCACCACGCCGATCCCCTCCCGCCCACCGAACATTAATTCGAAGCATGATGCCACAAACGACCCGCCGGCGCGAGCAGGCACACCCGGCGCAGGCCTATCAGTTTTTACGACGACGCGGCCGCCGTGGTGAGGCCCTCAGGCTCCCGCAGCGGGAAATGGCACGCCGCCTGGTGGCCCTGCTCGGTGAACGGGCGCAGCGGGGGCTCCTGCTCGGCGCAGATCTCCTGCGCCCGGGGGCAGCGGGTGCGGAACCGGCAGCCGGACGGCGGGTTGATGGCCGAGGGCAGCTCGCCGGTCACGCCCTTGTCCTCCCTGGCCTGCGCGACGACCGGGTCGGCGACCGGGACGGTGTCGATCAGGCCGCGGGTGTAGGGGTGCACGGGACGGTAGTAGACCTCGTCGGCGGGGCCGATCTCGACCATCTTGCCGAGGTACATGACGCCGATGGTGTCCGACAGGTAGCGCACCACCGACAGGTCGTGGGAGATGAACAGGTAGGTGAGGCCGAGGTCGCGCTGCAGGTCCAGCATCAGGTTGAGGATCTGGGCCTGGATGGACACGTCCAGCGCGGACACCGGCTCGTCGGCGATGACGAGCCTGGGGTTCAGGATCAGGGCGCGGGCCAGGCCCAGCCGCTGGCGCTGGCCGCCGGAGAACTCGTGCGGGTAGCGGTCGACGGCGGCCCGGGGCAGCCCGACCTCGTCCAGGATCGCCGCGATCTTGTTGCGCTGCTCCTGGCGGCTGCCGATGCCCTGGATGGCCAGCGGCTCGCGCAGGATCGGGCCGACCCGCATCCGCGGGTCCATCGAGGCGTAGGAGTCCTGGAACATCAGCTGGACCTTGGGGCTGCGGCGGCGCCGCTCGCGCTTGCTGAGCGCGGCCAGATCCTCTCCGTCCAGCACGATCGAGCCGCCGCTGGCCTTCTCCAGGCCAGCGATCAGCCGCCCGATCGTGGTCTTGCCGCACCCGGACTCGCCGACCATGCCGAACGTCTGGCCGGGGTGGATCGAGAAGCTGACGTCGGCGACGGCGCTCACGTCGCCGATCTTGCGCTGCAGCACCGCGCCCGAGGTGACGGCGAAGTTCTTCACCAGGTGGTCCGCCTTCAGCAGGACCCCGTCGCCGTTCTCCGACACGGCTACGTGAGCCGCACGGGTCGCGTGCCTGAACTCCTTCACCTTAAGCTCGGCGGCGTCCTCGGCCTCGCTGGCCTGGCCGACCGGGAAGAAGCACCGGTAGGGGTGGTCCCAGCTGTCGCCCTCCAGCGGCGGGTCTTTCTGGCGGCAGGTGTCCTGGACGTAACGGCACCGGGCGGCGAACCGGCACGCCTTCGGCGGGTCCGTGAGGTCGGGCGGCATGCCCGGGATGGAGTACAGCCGCTCCGACCCGTCGGCCGCCTTCTCCGGCAGCGCGCCGAACAGGGCCTCGGTATAGGGATGCCGGGGGTTGGCGAACAGCCGCATGGTGCTGGTGGTCTCAACCACCTGGCCCGCGTACATGACCGCGGCCCGGTCGGCCCGCCCGGCGATCACGCCGAGGTCGTGGGTGACCAGGATGACCGTCATGCCCAGCCGCCGGCGCAGGTCGTCGATGAGCTCGAGGATCTGCTTCTGGATTGTGACGTCCAGCGCGGTCGTTGGCTCGTCGGCAATGAGCAGCTTCGGCTCGCAGGCCAGCGCCATCGCGATCATCACCCGCTGCCGCATCCCGCCCGACAGCTGGTGCGGGTAGTTGCCGACCCGCTCGGCCGGCCGGGGCATCCCGACCAGGCCGAGCACCTCGACCGCGCGGGCCAGCGCGGTCTTCTTGTCGGCGCCGCGGTGCAGCAGCACGGTCTCGGCGATCTGGTCGCCGATCGTCATCGTCGGGTTGAGCGAGGTCATCGGGTCCTGGAAGATCATGCCGACGTCGTTGCCGCGGACGTGGCGCATCCCCTCGTCGCCGAGCGCGGAGATCTCCTGCCCGGCGAGCGTGATGCTGCCGCTCACGATGTGCCCGCCCGGGGGCAGCAGCTGCATGACCGACAGCGCGGTCATCGTCTTGCCGGAGCCCGACTCGCCCACGATGCCCAGGCACTCGCCGGCCTCGACGGTCAGGCTGACGCCATCCAGCGCGTGCACGGTCGCGTGGCGCAGCCGGATGTCGGTGCGCAGGTCCTCAATCTCAAGCAGCGGTGCCATGTGTCCTCGGTTTCCCCTCTAGCGCCGCTGCAGCCGGACCTCGACCGCGTCGCGCAGGCCCTCGCCGATGAAGATGGCCGCGGCGATCACGATTACGATGCAGAACCCGGCCGGGGCGATCAGCCACCAGTAGCCGATGTTCAGGTACTGGGTGCCGTTGGCCAGCATCAGGCCCCACTCCGTCTCCGGCGGGCGGATCCCCAGCCCCAGGTAGCTGAGCGTGACGATCAGCGCGATCGCGTCCGCGACCTGGAACGTGGCGTTCACCATGATCGTGCCGACCGCGTTCGGCGCGATGTGCCGCAGCACAGCCCGCGTGTTGCCGCCGCCCATCATCTTCATGGCCTGGACGTAGTCCCGGGTGCGCAGCGTCAGCGCCTCGCCGCGGATCAGCCTCGAGGTGGTCAGCCAGGAGGTCAGCGCGATCACCAGGATCAGGACCGGCTTGCTCGGGGTGACGATCGACACCACCACCAGGGCCAGGAACAGCGCCGGGATCGACAGCATGGCGTCCACGATGCGCATCATGAACGAGTCCACGAACCCGCCGATGTAGCCGGCGATAGCGCCCCACAGCACGCCGACCACCGTGGCCAGCGCCGCGGCGGCGATGCCGACCTCCAGCGACACCTGGCCGGCGATCATCAGCCGGCCCAGCACGTCGAACCCGTTCTGGTCGGTGCCGAGCAGGTGGCTGCCGCTGGGGGCCTGCTCCTGGAGCGCGAAGTTCACCTGCAGCTGGTTGGTGTGGTACAGATGCGGCCCGAGGAAGCAGAACAGCAGAAAAAACACGAAGATGCCGACGCCGGTAACCGCGAGCTTGTTCTCCAGGAACACCTCGAGCCCGCGCCGGAAACTGCTGCGCGGCTTGCCCGCCGGCAACATGCCGAGGGTGACCGCTCCCTGCGTCTGCAGCGTGCCGGCGACGAAGGCCAACACCGACGACGGGTCGGCCGTGGCCGTGGGGATCGGATCTGGGGGAAGGCCTCCGAGACTCATTGGCTCACGTACCTCACGCGCGGGTCGAGCACTGCATATGCGATGTCTGCGAGGAGCGACCCCACGACGGTCGCTATGGCCACGACGACGAGGATCCCCAGCAGCACCGGATAATCCTGGATCAGGGCCTCCTGGAAGAACAGGTAGCCCATCCCGGGGTAGTTGAACACGGCCTCGATGATCAGCGCCCGGCAAAGACCTGCGGGAGGAGCAGCCCGAGCAGGGTGGCGATCGGGATCAGCGAGTTGCGGAGCACGTGCCGGAACAGGATCCGCCGCTCGCTGGCGCCCTTCGCCTTCGCGGTCCGCACGTAGTCCTGAACCAGGTTGTCCAGCACCGACGACCGCATGTACCGGCTGAACAGCGCGATCGTGAGCAGCGTCAGCGCGATGATCGGCAGCACCAGCGCGTTGAAGTTCGTGAACAGCACGGCCACCCCCTCGCCCTGCGGCCCCTCCGGCGGGAAGATCGCGAACTTGTCCGCGAAGACCCAGATCAGGATCAGGCCAAGCAGGAACTGCGGCATCGCGTAGAACACCGTCGAGAACCCGTTGAAGAAGTGGTCCACGAGCTTGTTCCGCCGGACCGCCTGCACGATCCCGATCGGCACCGCGAGGATCAGCGCCAGGATGACCGCGAGCCCCACCAGGAACACCGTCTTCGGCAGGTGGTTACCCAGCAGCGAGGCCACGCTCTGATTGAGCTTCCACGAGTAGTCGAGGTTGCCATGCAGCAGGTTGTCCAGCCACAGCCAGTACTGGCCGTACCACGGCCTGTTGAAGCCGTAGACCTGGTTGAACTGGGCTATCGCCGCCGGGTTGCGGTAGGCCGTCGGGCCCATGACCGCGACGCGACATTGCCCGGGATGAGGCGCAGCAACGCAAATGTGATCACCGTCACCAGCAGCAGCACCACAATCGACTGCAGCACCCGCCGGATGAAGAATATGACCAACGCCTCCCCCTTCCCGGTGGCACCGGTTACTTCACGTAATACCAGTTGTATGGGTCGAGGGTCAGCGTCGGGCTTTTGGCATGGGCAAACGCGGGACGTCTGCGCACAACAACGTAGCAAACCGCCGCAGCCCGGACGAATTCACCCTGCCAGCTCAGGCCTCCTCGCGCCCAACGAGTCAGTAGGCGGCCAGCCTGCGGACCGCCTCGGTCACGGAATCCACGGTCGGGATCACCTGCTGCTCCAGCGCATCGGCGAACGGCAGCGGGACGCAGGCCGCCGCCACCCGGCGGACCGGGGCGTCCAGCAGCTCGAAACCCTCGTCGGCGACGATCGAAGCGACCGTGCCGCCCCAGCCGCCCTGGTACGGGTTCTCCTCCACGATCACCAGCCTGGAGGTACGGCCGACCGATGCCAGCACGGTCGCCATGTCGAGCGGCACCAGGCAGCGCAGGTCGATCACCTCGGCGGAGATGCCCTCGCCGGCCAGCCGCTCGGCGGCGGCCAGGGCCAGCGGCACCGTGGCGGCCAGCCCCACGAGGGTGACGTCGCTGCCCTCGCGCGCCACGGCCGCCCGGCCGA
>WNFI01199644.1_pt1 | contig 12187 bp, 11 predicted proteins | sample 5400471 | NCBI WGS metagenome assembly WNFI01 (sample SAMN13153348, study PRJNA577476) | soil metagenome | isolation source: 100 cm saprolite on Douglas fir-dominated hillslope | place: USA:California | collected 2013-09-17 | reverse complement strand
GTCCGGCACACGGCGCGATTTTTGATCCGCAAAATGGTTTCGCGCATGTCTCCGGGCCGGGCAATGGTCCCCTAACCAGCGTCGCTATTCGCGTGAATGGCGATGGCACCGTCACAACCAGATGAGTCTTCCCGTTTTGCCTGGCCGCCCTGTTGCAAGCGAGGGGTTTGGGTGTTATGGTTAGAGCAGCGTTGGAGCAAGGTGCATGCGCGGATGTTTTCACCGCGGCTGCGTCTAATTGAGCACGAAAAGGAAGGCAGGATCTCTTATCATGTTGTTAGCAGGCGATATTGGGGGCACAAAAACCAATCTGGCGGTTTTCTCAAACGATGATCAGGATGGGTGGAGAAAACCATTGGCGGAAGCGACTTTCCCAAGTGGGCGCTATCCCAGCCTGGAGGCTCTGGCGGAAGAGTTTCAGGGGCAGCATCATTTTCAGATCGACCGGGCAAGTTTTGGCGTGGCTGGCCCGGTGGTCAACGGACGCGCAACGATTACTAATCTTCCCTGGGTCCTGGAGGAGAATCACCTGAAAAAGGCCCTGGATATTCCTTCAGTGAGTCTTTTGAACGATCTTACCGCGATCGCGCACGGCGTTCCCTATCTCGGTCCCGACGATCTGCATACCCTCAACGCGGGCCACCCCGTCAACGAGGGCTCAATCGCGGTGGTTGCACCCGGCACAGGTCTGGGCGAGGCCTTCCTCACCTGGCATGACGATCACTATTATCCCCATACATCCGAAGGCGGACACGCGGATTTCGCGCCCGCCGATGAGTTGCAGCTTGAGCTATTGCGCTATCTCCAGCTGCGCTATACTCACGTCAGTTTTGAGCGCGTCTGCTCCGGAAAGGGTTTGCCAAACATCTACGCCTTCTTGAAAGAATCTGGCCATGCCGCTGAGCCAGACTGGTTAGCAGAGACGCTGGCAAAGGCGAAAGATCCTACGCCGGTGATCGTGGATAATGCCCTGGATACTGCCCGCGCCTGCGAGATCTGTACTACGACGATGGAATTATTTGTCTCGATTTTGGGTGCTGAAGTCGGCAATATGGCGCTGAAAGTGCTCGCAACCGGCGGCGTCTTTATCGGTGGCGGGATTCCGCCACGTATCCTGCCGTTCCTCTCAGAAGGTCGTTTTATGCAATCATTCCTGCGCAAAGGGCGCTTGAGTAATGTGCTAATCCCAGTGCCTGTCTATGTGATCCTGAACCCCAATATTGCTCTGCTCGGCGCGGCTCGCCATGGGTTTGAGACAGCTCATGAGGATTAAAGCTATCACTATCGTCCTTTGCACAATATGGTGATTTACACATGACCAGGGCGCGGTGTGAGTTTCTCATGAGGGCGAGAAACAGGGAGGCTGCTCTGCTCGACCTGCGCGAGCGGCAGCGTGAAGCAAATCGCCGTACCCTGGCCGGGCGTGCTCTGCGCCCAGGTTGTGCCACCATGGGTGGTGATGATCGCTTTGATAATCGCCAGCCCCAGCCCGCTACCGCCGCTGGCCGCGCTGCGCGAGCGATCAACCCGATAGAAACGCTCAAAGATGTGTGGCAAATCCTGAGGATCGATACCAACCCCCGTATCGCTGACCCAAACGACCAGCCACGCACCCTCGGCTCTGGCCCCCACGGCGATCTGGCCGCCGGAAGGCGTGTGACGGCGGGCGTTGTCTAGCAGGTTGAGTAGCACCTGGGTAACGCGATCGCTATCAGCCAGCACCAGCGGCGTGGTGGGATCGATCGTGTTGCTCAAAGCGATCTGCGCCTGTTCGCATTCGGGGGCGATTACGGTCAACGTCTCAGTTACGAGGTCGTGTAAATCGAGCGGAGCCATCTCCAGGGGCGCGCGCCCGGCTTCCAGAGAGGTCATATTTTGCATGTCACCGACCAGGCGACGCAGGCGCTGGACTTCGCGCCCGATGAGTTGCGCGGTCTCATGGCGCTCAGCGGGAGCAGCGATGACATCGTCGGCGATCGCCTCGCTATAGCCCTGGATAGCGGTCAGCGGAGTAATCAAGTCATGCGCAATATTAGCGATCAGATCGCGGCGGAGCTGCTCCTGTTCGCGCAGTTCGTTCACATCGCCAGCGATTTTATCAGCCATCGAATTGAAGGTCAGGGCCAGCCTACCCAGCTCATCCTGGCTCCTGAGCTGTTCAACGCGTTGATCGTAGTGTCCGGCCTTCATCTCCTCTGCCGCCTGGGTGAGCGACACCAGCGGTCGAGTCAAACGGCGCGCCATGAAGAGGCTGAAAGCGATCACCACGAGTGTGATACCCAGCCCTGTGATCAGGATAATCTGATCGACGTTTGCCAGAAAGCCGGCTGGTGAGAAGCCATGTGGATAGTGATTGGGTTGCATGAGCAACACAGCCCCAATAATCTGGTTGTTGAGTCGAATTGGCATGCTCACGTACAGGCCGGAGAACGTATCTGGGTCATTTGAGCTGCTTTGGAGTGTTCCTGACATTGCCTGTCCATTGAGCGCCTGGAGAAGTGCCTGCTGGAGTGTTGACTCATAGGGAGCGAATATTGGGGAAAGTTCCGGTGTATGCACTACTTTTTGCGTGTCTATAACAACCATGGGTAGTGCAAAATACGATTTTGGAGTGATGCCCAGCCCACTCCAACTATTGTTATTCTGTTGATAGGATTGTGCGGCGAATTGAACAACACTTTCTGCTTCCACGTTTAATTGACCAATCTGAGCGCGGTAAAAGTAAATTTGCACCGCAATCGCGACGACGATGATCATGACCAGAATTGCGCCAAGAGCAACCGACAGGTAGCTCAGGACCAGTTTTGTGCGCAGCGACAGTGATGCATTTTTGGGTAAAAAAGTAGGACTTTTCATGAGGCTTTTTCCGCCACAAACTTATAACCAACGCCCCAGACAGTCTGGATATAATGCGGATCGTTGCACACGGCCTCCAGCTTCTTGCGCAGCGTGCCCACATGTACATCGACCGTGCGACCATCCCCCAGATACGAGTAGCCCCAGATCTGGTTGAGCAGCGACTCGCGGGTGAACACGCGATCGGGGGAGGAAGCCAGCGTCATCAGCAGGTCAAACTCTTTGGCGGTGAGTGTAATACTCTGGCCGCCTACCTCGACGCGGCGCGCTGGCACGTTAATATAGAGATTCTCGAAACGCAGGTGCTCGCGAGGATTCTCCGGCTCGGCTTCGCTGCCCCCCTCGCTCGCGATGGGAGGGGGCGTGCTGGTACTGCGGCGCAGAATGGCTTTGACGCGGCTGACAACTTCGCGTGGACTGAACGGCTTGACCAGATAGTCGTCGGCACCCAGATCAAGCCCGGTGATACGATCCTCTTCACCCTGGCGCGCAGTGAGCATCAGGATCGGCGTATTGGCCCAGGCCCGGATGCGTCGACAAACCTCCATGCCATCCATAGTGGGCAGCATCAGGTCCAGAATAATCAGACCGGGGTGTTCGCGGGCATGGAGTTCCAGACCTGCCACGCCATCGCTAGCTGTGAGCACGCTATAATCAGCCTGTTCCAGATAGAGGCGGAGGACCTGAGCAATGTTGGCTTCGTCTTCGATGATGAGTATTTTCATGTGGTTCATGTTGCTCGCAAAGGGTGCTTGCAGTGACAAGCCTGTGACCAACTTCTCACTGCACGATGTTCAGTATACAAGCCAACCGTCAAGAACTTTTGCGAAAAGTGTAAAGTTTCTATCAAGCTTTTTCCGTTTTCCACTGGCCTGCTTCTGCGCCACTTTGCGGAGGAAGGCGCAGATCTCCTTACAATCATTTTACACTTTCCTATCAGATTTCTCAAAAAGGAACGATATAGTTACGTATAGGATAGCAATTTGTCTATACGTAATCAGGACTTTTCAGTTTTCGCTGGAGCAGATCCCGCCATACTTATTCTAGCAGGCGATTACAGGTCGCCAGCCTGAATAAGAACGCTGGCGTGAATGCAAGAGTTATGCGGATGTCACCGGGAGGTGCGATAATATGTTTCATGAAGAAGGTATACGTGAGACGCTAAAAGATATGGAAAAAGTACCACCACCAGGGGAAGGGCAACCAATGCAACCTATGGATGAGCAGCCTTTACGGCCAGCAACCAATGAACCAACAAATCGTGAGCAGCCCGCCCAGGAGACACAGACCAACCAGGCCACCACCAATCTCCAGGGGTCGCAGTTGGGGCAGGCGGAGGAGACATCGAGAGAAAATCAAGCGCAAGCGGAAGACTATCGAGGAGCATCTGAGCAAATTCCTTTCTCGTATCCGCCCGCTTCCTATCAACCGGGTCAGATCACTCCAGCTCAAGCTGGGTCGGCCTCCGCTCCCCCACCTGGCGGGCCTGTGTGGAACTACCCACCGCGCCCGGAGCAGTATCAAGGCGGGGAGGTCCGACCATCAGTGCCGTCTTACCATCAGCCAAACACGTCTTTTGGGCAGTCTTATCCGCAAGCCACACCTTTGGGGTCGTCGTACTCAGCGCCCACCGAGCCGGTGGCTCAGCCAGGTCTGCTGGCGGCCAACCAACCCGGGATAATCGCGCAACCGAGGCGCTCAGGGCTGCGTACTAGCGCGTTGATCGGTCTGGCGGCCTTGCTCGCTCTGGTCCTCGCGATTGGGCTTTTCGCGGGCTGGCAATTTGGGCGTACTGGAGGATCTGCTCTCTCGCCCTCAAGTGGCAGCTCCCTCCAGCCGAGCAACAACTCGAACGTAAATCAGGCGTGATCATCGACAAACGAGGGTATATTATCACCAATAACCACGTGGTTTTGGGAGCAACTACGATCCAGGTCACCCTTTCGAATAGTACTGTGCTACCCGCGAAGGTGGTCGGAACCGATCCGGTGGACGACCTGGCTGTGATTAAAATCACGCCTCCCGCTTCCGGCCTGACTACTGTGAACCCTGGCGATTCGGGTAAATTGTCCGTTGGGCAGGGAGTTCTGGCCATTGGCAGCCCACTGGGCAACACGGAGACGGTGACAAGCGGCATTGTGAGCGCGCTCAATCGCAATGTCTCTGAGGGCCAGAATGGACCGATTCTGCCCGATGCCATCCAGACGGATGCGCCCATCAACCCCGGCAATAGTGGAGGTGCACTGGTCGATATGCAGGGCAACCTGGTCGGCATGCCTACACTGAACGCAATTGATACCGAATTCAACACCCCGGCCAATGGCCTGGGCTTCGCCATTCCAGTGAACCGCATCCAGTTTATCGCTCAACAGATTATCGCCGATGGCCATGTCACCCACACTGGCCGCTCCATTCTGGGAGTGACAGTCACCAATGTGAATCAACAGGTAGCGGCGCAGAATCACCTCAGCGTCACTTCTGGGGTCATGGTTGTAAACGTCACCTCTTCTGGGCCAGCGGCTTCAGCTGGTATGAAGGCTGGCGATGTGATTGTGCAATTGGGCAACAAAATCGTCAATAGCACCACCAACCTGAGTTCGGCTCTGCTTCCACATAACCCAGGTGACTCGGTCTCGGTGAAAATCTATCGCGGCAGCCAGCAGCTCACCTTGAATGTCTCCCTGGGCGAACTGCCCGTCAGCTAATGCTTAATTTCTCAACAGAGAGAGCCAGGGCAAAAAATCGGCTGCATCGATTTTTTGCCCTGGCTCTCTCTGTTGAGAAATCACTACCAAAAACCCTTGACTTTCTCAAACTCCGCCTGTACACTTCTATTCAGATTTACTGTCGCTTAACCGTAACTTCTATGGTTACGTCGAATAAATGCAAAGGAGGTGAGTTCTATGACACAAGTGAGCTGTGCGCAAGGACAGTGGACAATCTATTTTCGCGGAACTCACCTCGGTAGTGCTTCACGAGCGTAGCAAAAAACCTGGCTATGCTCAGGAGGATTGGCGTGCGGGTCTTGATTGATCCGAGAAATGGGTTTCTCCTCAAAACTTCCTCATACTGTGTTGGATTCCGCGTTATAACTATTGTTCAGTTTCATCTGTAGAGAAAAACTGCATGATTTACTTACCCACTGTGCTTTGCATACATACGAATTCTCCCACACATACAAGTCTTTTTCATGCAGAAAGGTGGCAAAAATTGTGTCGTTTATGCTATCTATCAGCTCACAATTGGTTAACCGCGAGATTAACAGAGAGGAGGTGAGAACGTGCGAGGAAAATTGCGCGACAAGCGCGACGTGAAACAAGATCGTCTGAAACGCGAGCTGTTGGGGCGCCGACCCAGCAAACGCGAGAATCGCAACCTGCATCTCGTGCAGCAGGCAAATGAGAATGATGACGATGATCTGCTGGAGAAAGAGGGCGAATTGACAATCACGGAAGCGCAACAGAACTAGCGACGAAGAATCGGGGTATTTGGCGCGAGCGCATCTGCGAGAGATGCGCTCGCGCTTTTTGATCAGATAGGCGTGCGTGGGGACTGTGCGTGCGCGAGGGCTACCGCTCCATTCACAAAACAGACCGACCACCCAAATGCTTTGCCAGACGTATACTAAAGAGAGGCACAACTCCAGCAGAGGTCCAGCTCTTGAGCGGGTTGGGGCAATGATAGGGATGTTCTCTTATGCCTGTCATCTCCAGGGTGCTTCATGTTTGTCTGAATGGGACTAGAAAGAGACGCTGCCTTTATGCTTCACACACTCTCCTCTTTGCAAGATGTCCAGGAAGAGTATCACTGGTTCGAGCAGATGCGCGCTACTCAGCCGGTCTGGCTGGACAAGAGCAGCGAGTGCTGGCATGTGTTCCGCTATGAGGATGTTCTGCGCATCTCCACTGACTACGCGACCTTCTCCTCTGAACGCCGGGAGCGCGATCGCAGGCGCTTCAATAACCGCTCCAGTCAGGCTCCCAGCCTGCTTGCCATGGACCCACCACAGCATCGTCAATATCGCAATCTCGTGTCGCCCTCGTTCACACCACGAGCACTCGCGCCTCTCTCCGGGCGCATCAGTGCGATTGTGCAAGAGTTGCTCGACGAGGTGCGCCCCCACGGGAGCATGGATATGATTGCTGACCTGGCCTATCCACTCCCAACCACCGCGATCGCGGAACTGCTGGGCGTCCCAAGCAAAGACCGGCCTATGTTCAAGCACTGGGCCGATGAGCTATTCTCGCGCCAGTTGAGCGATGCAGAGCTTTTTCACTCCGAAGAGGCTGAGTTAGAAAAACGCGCAGATTTTCAACGAGCGAACCAGGCCATGCGAGAGATGGAAACATACTTCGAGCAGATATTGGATGAGCGTCGGCATCAGCCACAGGACGATCTGATGAGCGAGCTACTGGCGGCTGAAGTAGAGGGCGCGCGCCTGACTGGCGATGAGCTGTTGAGTTTCTGTATCCTACTCCTGCTCGCGGGACACGTCACCACCACCAATCTGCTGGGGCAGGCCATCCTCTGCCTGGACGCGCATCCTGAGGCGATGGAGCAACTGCGCGCAAAGCCAGAGCTGACCGCGAGTGCAATTGAGGAAGTGCTACGCTACGCCTCGCCCGTGTGGCGTCTGGCTCGTGTGACCAGGAGTGCCGTCGAGGTAGGCGGGACGACGATTCCCGCCGATGCAGTGGTTTTCGCCTGGCTCGCTTCCGCCAACCGCGACGGTGAGCAATTCCCTGACCCTGAGCGCTTCGACATTACCCGTTCACCCAATCGCCACGTCGCCTTTGGCCATGGTATCCACTTCTGTGTCGGTGCCCCGCTGGCTCGCCTGGAGGCAGGTATCGCGCTACCAATGATGCTGGAGCAATTGCCACACTTACAGCGCGCGCGCAACGCCCCCCTGGAACTGCTCGACAGCCGTTTTCTGTTCGGCGTCGAGAAGCTGCCCGTGACGTTTACAGCGGCTTCGCCTATTCTCCAGAGATAGATTCTTTCCCCATTCAAGAGCAGTGAGAGGAAAGCAAGCCCCTTGTACTCTCTGAACGCTATGCTATAATAAACTCCGGTTAACTTTATCTGCACATACACCTGTCAGGACTGGCAGGTTATTGAATAGTTGCTGTCTTTCGAAGACGCTTCTCCAGAGCACTCATTGCGCAAAGCGGCGAATGGGCGAACCACTCAAGCCAAAAGGAGGTTGCAACATGCAGAGCCTCAAGTTAGAAGTATTATAGCACGGATGTTTCAATGCGTCAATTGCTTTTTATTTGAGGTCATATGAGAAGGTTTGGTAAATCAAGATGGGAAGTTTTTCCCATACATCGGGCGAAGATTCCTCTTAGTAGCTGCTCCGTCCATCATCTGGTTGCAAGGGAGATATATCTTAAATGACTGAACATATTCTTGTCTGTGTGGCATGGCCCTACGCGAAGAGTTCGACGCACGTGGGCCAGATTGTGGGAGCGTATATGCCTGCCGACACGTTCGCGCGCTATCACCGTATGGCTGGCAACGAGGTACTGATGGTTTCGGGCAGCGATGAGCATGGCACACCCATCCTGGTGGATTCTGAACGCGAGGGTATCTCGCCACACGACTTTGTGGCCCGCTATCACCAGCAAATCTGCGAGGTCTGGCAGCGCCTGGGCATCTCCTGGGACCTGTATACCGAGACGAACACGGAGAATCACTATCGCCAGACACAGGATTTTTTCCTGAAGCTCTACGAGAAGGGCTATATCTTCAAGGACACCATGCAGTCGCCCTACTGCCCAACTGATCGGCGCTTCCTGCCCGATCGCTATGTTGAGGGGNNTGTGCGGCAGCAAAGAGAGTAACCTGGAGATCCGCACCACCGAGCACTTCTTCCTCGATCTGCCTAAACTGCAAGAGCCGCTCCAGGCGTGGCTTTCAGAAGGCAAAGAATTCTGGCGACCTAATACCCTGGCCTTCGCGATGAACTGGCTGAAAGAGGGGCTACGCGCCCGCGCCATCACCCGCGATCTGGACTGGGGGGTACCGATTCCCCTGCCCGGCTACGAAGATAAGCGCATCTATGTCTGGTTCGATGCCGTAATCGGCTACTTCTCCGCCAGCGTGGAATGGGCCGAGCGCCAGGGCACGCCCGACGCATGGAAAGAGTGGTGGATACCCGGGCAGACCAATCCAGCCGTCAAGCCTTATTACTTCATCGGCAAAGACAATATCCCATTCCACACGATTATCTGGCCCGCCATGTTGATTGGCTACGGCGAGCGCAACCTGCCCTACGACGTACCCGCCAACGAATTTATGACGATGAGCGGCCAAAAAGCCTCTAGCAGCCGGGGCAACGTCATCTGGACACGCGACGTGCTGGAACACTACGCCGCCGACACCCTGCGCTACTATCTCTCAGTGACCGCGCCAGAGGGCCGCGACACCGATTTCACCTACGACGAACTGATCCGGCGCAACAATGATGAACTGGTCGCGACCTATGGCAACGCCGTTCACCGCACGCTGACCTTCTTGCAGAGCAAATTCGAGGGCGTCGTGCCCCGGCCAGCCGAACTGCGCCCGGCAGACCGCGAGATGCTGGCTGAATTGGAGCGCGGCTTCACAACAGTTGGCCACGCTATCGCCGACTGCCACTTTAAAGATGGCATCAACGCCGCCATGGCCGTGGCGCGTGCCGCGAACCGCTACCTGGACGAGCAAGCCCCCTGGAAACAGATCAAAGTCGATCGCGAGGCTGCTGGCACGACGATCTACACAATGCTTCAGGTAATCAGCGGCCTGCGCGTGCTCTTCTGCCCCTATCTGCCTTTCTCCTCGCAACACCTGCACGAGTACCTAGGCTTTACGGGCGAGGTCAGCAAAGCGCGCTGGGAGAATACCACGGTCGAAGCTGGCAAGACGCTGCCCAAGCCCGCGCCACTGTTCGCGAAGCTGGAGACGGCGGCAGCGGTCTAAATAGAAATAATCTGAAAAGAAAAAAGGTTGCCTCACAGGCAAAAGTGGCGATGAGGGATGATGCAGATCTCATCGCCGCTCTTTATACGCTAAAACGGCTGGCATGCCATAAACAGCGCACCTCTAATCAATTGTCCAGCAAACTCAAAAAATGCGTAGGGTTGGCGAGAAAAAACGCGACAGTCAGGTAGAAAGGAGGTGACACGATGCAAGAGAGCATAACAACCCAACTTGTTTGTCGCCATGGAACGACTCTGGCAAGCTGCTCGGTTTGCCGGTCATCGCTGCCGCATGCTCACAAAGAGCTGAACGCAAATCTGGATGAGTTGCTGGCAACGGCGCGCCCGCGTTTGTTGCGGATAGCGCGGCTGAATGGGATAGACCAGGATGGGGTCGAGGATGTAGTGCAGGAAACGCTCATAGAGGCGTGGCGCCACCTAGAAAAACTACGCGAGCCAGAACGTTTCGCGGCCTGGCTGGATGGGATTTGTCGTAACGTCTGCAAGCGGCACATACACATACAAGCAGCCAATATAGAAGTAAGCGCATTGCCCGGTAATCAGAACGAGATTGACGCAGTAGGGTTCGATCTGCCCGATCCTCTGGCGATCGATCCCGCCGAAGAGCTAGAACGCCAGGACATGCAGATACTGCTTGATCGTGCGCTGGGCCACCTTTCAACGAGCACACGCGAGCTGATCGAACTCTGCTACCTGGCAGAGTTGCCCCAGCGCGAGGTCGCGCAACGACTGGAGATGAGTCTGGGGGCGCTGGAATTGAAGCTGCACCGCGCACGCCGCCAGTTGCGCCAGGTCTTGAATGGCGAGCTACGCGCAGACGCCCAGGTGTTCTGGCTGCTGCTCAACGAAGACGAGGCGATGGGTTGGCAGGAGACGCGCCAGTGGTGCTGGTTGTGCGGCAAACAGCGCCTGCGCGGCAAGTTTGAGCGTCTGGCCTCGGAGAAAATGGCCCTGCGCCTGCGCTGCCCTGATTGTTCGCAGCGCTATGGTCTGGATATGACTAACACCGAAGGGCTCATTGATATAGATGGTCTGCGCTCTTTTCGCCCGGCCATCAAAAGAGGCGTGCAGGGTGGTATCAGTTACTATACAGCCGTCCTCAAAGAGCGACGCTGCTTCATCTGCAACTCCACTATCCAGATGCAAACGATCGACCGCAATGCACCTGGTGAGTTGCCTACTCCCTATGACGCGCTTCCTCAGGGCATTTATGTGCGAACCGATTGTCCACAATGCGGGACATTTCTTTCAGAGCTGATGAGCGTCCTGCTTATAGATCCGGTCGTACAGACATTTATGTTAGAGCATCCACGTATCACCTGCGAACCTAATGTCCCAGCCACCTATGCCGGGCAGCACGCGATTCGCTCCCGGCTAACCAATCTAAACAGTGCAGAGCAACTCACCATCATGACGCACCCGGAAACACTGGAGATCATGGCAACTATCCAGGAGTAAATGGGTGGAAGTGCAAAGAGATCAATTCTCTGATTAGACGAAAGGATCAGCATGTTCATACACGCAGAACATACGGTCGTAATCCATCGGCACGGAGCAGAAGTCTTTGCTCTCGTGTCTGATCCAACACAAGAGCCTTTGTGGAACACAGCCGTTCTGAAAATAGAGCAACTTTCTGAGAAGCCTGTTGGTATTGGTACAATCTATCGGGAAACACATCATGTGGTCCTTCGACAAAATGCAATGACCATTGAGGTAGTGAATTATCAGCCGAACCAGCAATTTGGGACCAGAAGCATTTCAGGAGGTCCGTTGCAAACACATCTATATACACTGGAACCACATATTCAAGGAACCAGCATTACCCTCAAAGATGAAGTCCAAATCCCTGCTATTTTCTGCGTCCTGGCTCCTCTTCTTAGACGCATAGGACATGAAGAGATCATCAAGGGTTTAACTCAGCTCAAGCAATTCCTCGAAAGTTAGTCAGTAAATCGGCTCGAGACAAGCATTTATTGATAATTAGGAGTAAATAATTATGTCAACTCAATTCGAGCGAGAAGGAACTCCTCTGGTACAGGAGTTAAGGACATTGCCTGGAGAAACGAACGCAACTACAGTACTTAAGCAAACCTCGCCCGCTGGCTTACACATGGAAGAGCAAGGGAATACTGAGAAAGCAACCATTGTGTTATTGCACGGATTGGGGATGGGGCAGTGGATGTGGCAGCCACAAATTGATGCGCTTGCTGTACATTACCATGTATTGGCACCTGATCTCCCCGGCTTTGCGGGATCAGTCGCGGATGGGCCATTCACTATGGACAAAGCTGCTACTTCAGTGGCACAACTGATCCGTACTCACAGTCACGGACCAGCGCATATCTGTG
>WNFI01645825.1_pt1 | contig 12189 bp, 10 predicted proteins | sample 5400471 | NCBI WGS metagenome assembly WNFI01 (sample SAMN13153348, study PRJNA577476) | soil metagenome | isolation source: 100 cm saprolite on Douglas fir-dominated hillslope | place: USA:California | collected 2013-09-17 | reverse complement strand
CGGGTGGGCCATCAGCGCGTTCTCCAGCTCCATCGAGGAGATCCACTCGCCGCCGGACTTGATCACGTCCTTGGCCCGGTCGGTGAGCGTGACGAAACCGAGCCGGTCGATGGTCCCGACATCACCGGTGCGCAGCCAGCCGTCCCGGAACTTCTCCGGGTCATCGTCCTTGTAGTAGGACCCGGTCACCCACGGGCCGCGGACCTCGATCTCGCCGACCGACTCGCCGTCGTGCGGCAGCACCGTCCCGTCCGCGCCGACCAGCCTGCCCTCGATGGCGGCGACCAGCCTGCCCGCGGTGTCGCGGTAGCGCCACGACTCGCCCTCGGGGGTGCCGGCGGGCGGATGCGCCACGCTGCCCAGTGGCGAGGTCTCCGTCATCCCCCAGGCCTGCAGGATCCGGACCCCGAGTTCCTTCTCGTACGCCTCCTGCAGCGCGTGCGGCACCGCGGAGCCGCCGCACGGCACCAGCCGCAGCGAAGAGAGGTCCCCGCCGTGGGCGCGCACGTGCGTCAGCAGCGAGCTCCAGATCGTGGGCACCGCGCCGGCCAGCGTGGGCCGTTCCGCCTCGATCAGCCGGACCAGCGGCTCGGGCTGCAGGAACCGGTCCGGCATGATCAGGTCGGCGCCGGCCATCACCGCGGCGTACGGGAGCCCCCAGGCGTTCGCATGGAACATAGGCACCACGGGGAGCACCCGGTCCTGCTCCGACAGCGCGAATATGTTGCCCTGGCACACGCCCATCGAGTGCAGGTAGGCCGACCGGTGGCTGTAGACGACGCCCTTCGGGCGCCCGGTGGTACCGCTGGTGTAGCACATCGCCGCCGCGGACCGCTCGTCCAGATCGGGCCAGCCGAACGAGTCGGGCTGGGCGGCGAGCAGGTCCTCGTAGGAGTGCACCAGCCGGCCGTCGCCCGCGAGGTCGGGTTCGGCGAGGTTATCCGTTCCGTCCTCTGATCGGGTCACGATGACATGCCGGATCGTGGGCGCATGCCGCAGCACCCGCCCGAGCAGCGGTACCAGGGTGCCATCGACGATGACCACGTCATCGCCGGCGTGCGTGGCTATGTAGCCGATCACCTCCGGGTCGAGCCGCAGGTTCAGCGTGTGCAGCACCGCGCCCATGGACGGAATCGCCAGGTAGGCCTCCAGGTGCTCCGCGTTGTTCCACATCAGCGTGGCCACCCGCTGGTCGGCGTCCACGCCCAGGCTGCGCAGCGCGTTGGCCAGCCGCGCCGCCCTGGCCCCGGTCACGCCGTAGCTCTGCCGCCGCGTGCCTGCCGACGTGCAGGTCACCACCTCGCGGTCGGCAAAAGCCGACGTTCCGTAACGCATGAGCGCGGTCACCGTCAGCGGAACGTCCATCATCGTGCTCTGCACTGGCCACCTCCAGCGGTGCCTGCTCCGGCGGCTACCTCCCCTGGAGGCGCCGGAACGGTCTCTGGGTGGATAGTGCCATGCGAGCGCGAAAACGTCACTCCCCGGCTATCCGCAAGCTGCCCACGCCCATCCCCGGGGGCGGCTTCCGCTGCCTGGCCTTCGCGCGACGCTACCGCCCGGCCGCCTCAGTCGGCCTGCAGCTCGGCATCGATGCGCAGCTTGGCGACGGCGCGCGAGACCGTGCTCTTGACGGTCCCGAGGCTCACCCCGAGTGCGTCGGCGACCTCTGCCTCGGTCATGTCCTCGAAGTAGCGGAGGACCACGGCCGCGCGCATCCGCTGCGGCAACCGGTCGACGGCCCGGCGGATCGTGTCCTGCAGGTCACTGGTCCCCGAGTGATCGGCGACCGCCTGGTCGGGAACCTCGTCGGTCGGGTACTCCTCCAGCCTGCGGCGGCGCCACCAGGAGATGTGAGTGTTGACCATGGCCCGGCGGACGTACCCGTCCAGCGCGCCCCGGTCCTCGATCCTGTCCCAGGCCAGGTACGTCTTGGCCAGGGCGGCCTGGACCAGATCCTCGGCATCGGCACGGTTCCCGGTCAGCAGGTACGCGGTCCGCAGCAGCGATCTGCTGCGGGCAGTGACGTAGTCCCGGAAGCCGGGATCGTCGAAGCTGGTCCGGGATTCGCGTGCTCTCCGCATGTGCCCGGGCGTGGGGTCCCGCGGGTCGGCGTTGGCGGCGAGTTGTCGCCCGTCACCCGCCGCAGCGCCCCGCAATGCTGGCCCGGCTGAATCCGCACAAACTCCCGCCATGAAGTGATCGCCCCCGACGCTCACACACCTACGGTACTCAGCCGACTGCGGTTACGCGTCGCTACCCCCCTGTAACGGCGAGTCGCATCACCGGATATGGGCAGCAGCAATGTCGGGCTCGCCGTACAGACGTAGATGTATTACCTCAGGCCCGAAAGTAGCGAACCGCTTGACGTGGGCTGCCCCAGGTACGCATGGTCATGAGCTGTGCTGGTTGCCGGGGAGGGCTCGCGCTGGGCTGGTTGCCCGGGGCCGGCTCGCGCAGGGGGTGATTTTGCCCAGGGAGGGCACCGGGCTGGGCTGGCGGCCCGTCAGGGAGGGCTGATGCTGGAGGTTCGCCAAGACCACCGGTGCTGCGATCGGCTCGCGGCCACGAAGACCGCCGTGCGCACGTCGCGAAGGCGGCTGTTGAAGGATGCCGTGTTCCGGGCCCAGGATGCACCGGCGGATGACGCGGCGGCCGGGTTCCCCGCGCCCGGCGAGCTGCCGCGCGCCATCACGGGCACCGTCCGCGACATCAGCCCGCACGTGCTCGTGATCGGTAACGGCGGCAGCGACACGCGGATGACGCTGACCGCCGGCGCGACCGCCTGGCGCGGCGGTCCCTTAGACCCGGCCGGGGTGCACCCGGGCGACCACGTGGTGGTCCGGCTGCACCGCTCCCAGTGCGGCGTGGCCGACCGGATCTGGGCGAACATCGGCCGCGTGACCGGAACGATCATCGAGCGCGCCGCCGATAGCCTGCTCGTCGACGAGGGCACGACGAAGCCTCGCCAGGTCGTGACGATCCCGTGGCGGTGGGCCGGCCGGATCCAGGTCCGCTTCCCGAACCTGGAGCCCGGGTATCTCATCGACGTCATCGGGCTCAGGCGGGGCGGGACGCTGGAGGCACGGATACCGGGCACGTCCCAGCCGGCCTATTCCGTCGACCGCCTTCCCGCGCCGCCGATGCTGGCCGGCCACGTACCGAGCGCGATCAGCGGGTCAGCCACCTGGCACGAGCCCTTCGAGGAACCGCCCGGGCTGCTGGGCGCGTTGTATCCGGCCCTCGACCCGGAGGCCGGCTGCGCCGAGGACCGGGTTGGCGGGATCGCGCCCCGCTTCGCCCGCATGCCCTATCTCGCGATCGGCAGTCGGCTGCTGATCCGCAACGATTGCACGGGCAGCTCGTGCATGCTTCCGGTCACCGGATGCGCCGCTGTCGCCCGGCTGTTCAACGACCGGTGCGTCACCTGCGGCACGTCACCTCGCGGGCGTGTGGCGGACCTGACCTCAGCCAGCTTCGTCGCGCTGGGCGGCGAGCTGGATCGAGGGTGCTTCAACGCGACGATCACGATTGGCCGCTGACGTGCTGTCGCCTCTGGCAATGGAGGTCCGGGAGGTACAGATACCCCTGCTGTCGGCCATGCTCCTCGGCGGATGCGCAACCAAGTTCGCCCGGATGCTGCGCGTCGGCTCGGTGGATGCCGGGCTCGGCCCGACGGCCATGTTCCCCATCCGCCTGCGGCGCCCGGTGGCGACCGGTATGTGCGCCGCCGAGCTCGCCTGCGGGGTCGCGCTCCTCGTCACCGCCGACGGACTCGGCCGGGGCGAGCCCGCGAACACGGTGCGGCTCGCGACGTCCGTGCTGTTTCTCGTCGCCACCTGCGCGCTGATCGAGCTGCGGACCAGCCATCCAGAGGTGGGATGCGGGTGCTTCGGCGACTTCAGCACATCTCCGGTCAGCTGGCGCACGATGACCAGGTCGGCCTTGCTGTCCGCCGCCGCACTGGCGACCATCGGGCTGCCCCCGCTGCGCCCGCCGCACCCCGGTGCCGAGGCGGGCAGGCTGCTGGCCATCCTCGCGGTCGAGCTGGCCGTGATTGCCGCGCTCTCTCCCGAGCTGGGCGAGTCTCTGGCACGGTTCGGCTACTCCGAGCCGTGCGAGCTGCGCAGGCTGCCTGCGGTCCGGACACTGACCGCCCTGCGCCGCAGCTCGCAGTGGCGCAGGCGATCGGGCGTGATCACCGCGGAAGTGCCCGTCGACATGTGGCGGGAGCTGTGCTGGAGATACGTGGTGTTCCCCGCCCGGGCCGACGACCGGGACGCCGAGGTCGTGTTCGCGGTCCAGATCCGCCCCCACCGCCCGGCAATTCACGCGGCCCTCGTCGACGCCGCCACGGGTGAGGTGCTGAGCTGGCCCGTGCTGCCGGCCCGGCGCGCCAGGCCAGGCAGGGCCAAGCAGGTGAAACCGGCCCGGCCTGCCGCGGAGCCGGCCTGCGACCGCTGTCCCGCCCCTGACCTGGTCGCGTCCGGGGTGCTCGCGGCTGCGACTGACCCGGGACTCGGGATTCCTGCCAGCGGAGGCACGCCTGCTCCACGGACCGGCCGCGATCTGCCGTTCTCTAGCGATCTCTAGGCGAGGCTGTAGACGGGGCAAGAATCCCGCAGAGGCGCTCGCCGCTCGGCCAGCTCGCAGCTGGGGCGAGCCTGGGCCGGGCCAGGCCGGGAGGCCTCAAGCAGGCAGGGCCTCGAGCAGGCAGGACGTCAGGCAGGCGGGGGCCCACAGGCAGGCTTGCTGGGCCTCAGGCAGGCTGGGCCCGGAGGAAGCGGCCGAAGTGCGGCACGGTGAAGGCGATCAGCCCGCGCTCCGAGCTGTAGATCAGGCCCTTCTTAATCAGGCTGTCCCGCGCCGGGGAGACGCTGGACGGCTTGCGGCCCAGTTCCTCGGCGACCTGCGCGGTCGCCACCGGCTCGTCCCCGAGCAGCGCCATCGCGCGCATGTACTCGCGCTCCGCCGGGGTCGCGCGCTCGTACCTGCTGCCGAAGAAGCCGACGGCTAGCTCGCCGGCCGCCACCGGGCCCGCCACGCTGACGTCGCCGGCGGTGACCGGGCTCGACGTTGCGACGTCCCAGGTCACCTTGCCGTAGGCCTGCACGAAGTAGGGGTACCCGTCAGCCGCGGCGTAGAGGGCGTCCAGCGCGGCGGGCTCGAAGTCCGCGCCCTCGCGCCGGGCCGGGGCCAGCAGCGCGAAATCCGCGGCTTCCCGGTCCAGCCGGTCGATCGGCACGTAGCGGAACAGCCGTTCGGAATAGCTCTTGCTCGCCGACAGCACAGACGGCAGGTGCGGCAGGCCGGCCCCAACCACGATCAGCGGCCCGCCGGTCTGCGACAGCTCGTGGCAGGCGGCGCAGAGCGCGGAGATGTCGCGGGCTTGCACGTCCTGCATCTCGTCCACGAACAGCGCGATGCCCACGGAGAGGTCAGCCGCGACCGATGCCGCGTCGGTCAGCAACTCGGTGAGGTCGATCTCGAGGTCGCCGGAGTCGGCGCGGCCGCGCGTCGCCGGGACGTCGATGCCCAGCTGCGCCGCGTACGACCCTTTCGGCGCGGCCGGGTCACGGATGGTGAACGCCTTGAGCACGCCCAGGAACTGATCGATCCGGTCCGGCGCCCGGTGCCTGGGCGCGAGCTCACGGACTGCCATGTGCAGCGCCGAGGCTATCGGCCTCCTGATCGACTGATCGGGCCGCGCCTCGATCTTCCCCGTCCCCCAGAGCCGCTGCATGGCCATAGAGCGGAACGCGTTCAGCAGCACGGTCTTGCCGACACCGCGCAGCCCGGTGAGAACCATGCTGCGCTCGGGCCGACCGCGGGCTATGCGTTCCAGCACGACCTCGAACTGGCCGATCTCGCGATCGCGGCCGGCGAGCTCCGGCGGGCGCTGTCCGGCTCCCGGGGCGTACGGGTTGCGAACCGGGTCCACGCCATTGGAGCTTATGGCCTGATCTAGCGCGTTCCTTAGATTCGGGTAGAAAGCGCGGCCGGCGTGTCGCGCCGGGCCGACGAGACGGCCGGGTCGCGGCCGGCAGGGCGTTCCGCGGCGAGCCCGCCGGGCCGCACCCGAGGACGGGGCCACTCGTCCCCAGGCGCGACCCGGACGGACGTTTCAGCCGACCGGGCCAAGCCCTGCCGACTCGGTTCGACCCGAGTCGGCCGCGCTCGCCGCGGCGGCTTGGTTCACCGGCTCAGTGCAGCAACCGCAGGAAGTTGGTCGCGTCGTCCACGTAGTAGACGCCGCTACCCTGTGGCGCCACGGCGAGACCGAACAGGGCCCCAGAGCCGGGCGGGCTGCCCGAGTTGTCCAGGAGGAACCTGGCCACCTGGGCGCCATGCCGCGTCGTCTCCACGATCAGGCCATCGCTGGCGTTGACGGTGAGCACGTCGTCGTTCGGCGCGATGGCCAGACCCAGCGGACCGTTGAGTTTTCCGCCCGAGGTCAGCACGAACCCGGTGCCCGCGCTCGTCCTGCGCCTCACCGCGTTCGGGATGCCGGTGATCCGGTTCTTTCCGGTGTCGGCAACGTAGAGCGTGCCGTTCTCGCCCAGGCCCAGACCGGTCGGCCCGATCACGAACGCCGTCGCGCTGCCCTGCTCGAAGAAGCCAGAGCCGATCTTCGTTACCGCGAGAAGGTCCGGCGGGCTGTTCAGGTGCACCCGGACCAGCAGCCTGAGCACCGTGCCCCGGTGGACGACCCCTCCGTTGGCCTTGACGACCCCGTTGAGCACATTGGTCACGAACAGCTCGGCGAACCGGTCGCCGAAGCTGAACGTGGTCATGTCCCACGGGCCGTTAATGCCATGGCCCGAGATGGTCTCGCGCACGGTGCCGTGGCTGTCCAGCACGATCAGGCAGCCTGGCCCGGACGTCGCGACCATCCCGTTCTTCGACGGCGTGCTGCCCACGACCACCCAACCGCCACGCAGGATCGCGAGCGCGGTGGTCAGCCCTATACCGCCGGGGCAACGCCCGGTCAGATGGGACTTGGTGATGCGGGCGAACAGGGTCCGATGGCCGGAGGGTGACACCTCGACGATCGTTGTCCCTGTCCCTTGCTGGTTGGCCATGTTGTTGAAGTTGCTGACCAGGACATCGCCACGGTGCAGCTTGCCCAGGCTGTCCCGGACCACGGCCACCCCGTACGGGTTGACGTCCCCGTTCCGGGGAACCGTTGAGGCGATGGTCTTGAGCTGGCTGAACTTCCCGATGAACGACGGATGCGTACTGGCCGAAGCCGGCGCCGTCATCGCGAGTCCCGTTCCCATGATCGTGGCCGCCGCGACAGCGGATGCCGCTACTCGCTGAAGTCTCAACATGATCACGCTCCCCACAGAAGAACTACTGATTCGGGCCGCGGTGCAGGAGCAGACGTGGCCCGCGATACGGGAGGTCCCGGCCCGGATCGCTCTCCCTGTAACGGACGCTCGGCCGTCCTGGTTCAGTCGGCCAGGAAAGCTCCGCCAGAACGGACCGTCCGCGGGCCTACCGCCGCATGCAGCCCGGACAAGAACATAGCGAACCGGTCCGCCACTGCCCGCGATATCGGCACGTGTCGCCGCAGCGGCTACGGCTGGCGGCCGGACTCGGCCTCGTTCAGCCTGGCCAAGAAGGCGTTGTAGGCGGCGAGGTGCTCGTCGTCGTCGATTCCGCCGCGCCCGTCCCAGGTGGCGGCCGGAGCAGACGGCGCCGCCTCGACAGCCGCTCTGCCGGCCGGTCCCGCGGTCCGGGGTGCCGGGTGGGACGCGACCAGGGTGGCCATGCTGGCCCGGCGGGCCGCCTCGAACCATCCGCGGCCGCTCGTCGCCGCCCTCTCGTCCAGGCTCCACATCAGGAACACCAGCATCATCAGCCCGAACATGATGGCGTCGCCGGCGATCCACATCACCGCGCCGCCCGCGTGCAGGTCCGACACCGGCCCGGGTGCCCAGGCGGGCCGCGGGCCGCCTGGCACCCCGGGCGTGCCGGCGTTGGCGTAGCCCAGGACGAGCCCGGTGAACGTATCCACCGGCATCACCAGGACCAGGATGACGAACCGCACTGGGTAGCTGAGCCGCCAGCGGATCGGCTCACGGCCGAGGATGGGCAGGAAGAAGAGGTAGCCGACCACGAGGAAGATGGCGTGCTCGGCGTCGTGCAGCGTCTGGTTGGTCTCCACCAGGTTGGCGAGGCCCGTGAGGTGGGCCGCCATGACAACGGCCGCGTAGGCCGCGCAGCCGAACACCGGCCAGGTGAGGAAGCTGGCCACCCGGGACCGCACGACCCGCTTGACCCAGGTGTGCAGCGGGTTCTTGCTGGCGTGCAGCAGCAGCGTGATCGGCTGGCCGACGATGAGCAGCGGCGGGGCGACCATGATCAGCATGAGGTGCTGCACCATGTGGTCCCAGAACAGCACGTCGTCGTAGGAGCCGATGCCGCTCTCCGTGGCCAGCCCGCCTGCCAGCCGAACGGGCGCAGCATGGGAACCTCCTCCGATCGCGAGCCTACTCACCTCCCGCGATCCCAGACGCCCGGGCCAGCCGCCAGTGCCCGTCGCGAGGCGCAAGTCCGGCGGCCGTCATGCCTGCAACATGCGCCGCGCCCAGACGCAGGCGCCCGCAGCAGGCGCGCCGGCCTCAGGCTGAAGGCTGCGGAATGTCAGACTCGGCTGCGACAATTAGCACATGAGTTCGGTGGACAGCAGACCGAGGGACCGTGGTGCGGTAGTCGTCCAGGCGTACCGGTTTGCGCTGGACCCGAGTCCAGCGCAGCAGCGGGCTCTTTGCTCACACGCGGGAGCGGCGAGGTTTGCCTGGAACTGGGCGTTAGCCAAGTGCCAGGAGCGCTACGTGGCCGAGCGCAGGTGGTATTCGGCTACGGAACTGCACAAGCTGTGGAATCACATCAAGAAGGCCGACCCGGCGCTGGCCTGGTGGGCTGAGAACTCCAAATGCGCCTACCAGGAGGCGTTCCGGGATCTGGACCGGGCGCTGCGCGATTTCATCAAGTCCTGCTACGGGCAGCGGCGGGGGAAGCGGCTGGGGTTCCCGAGGTTCAAGAAGCGCGGCCGGTGCAGGGACTCATTCCGGTTCTCCACCGGGGCGATGCGCTGCGCGGGAGCGACGGTGACCCTGCCCAGGCTTGGGACGATCGCCACCCACGAGTCGACCCGCAAGCTGGCCCGGCGGCTTGAGGCAGGCACGGCGCGGATCTTGTCAGCGACGGTGTCACGGACCGCGCAGCGGTGGTTCGTGTCGTTCACGGTCGAGATCCAGCGGGCGATCCCGAACCGGCATGCCCGGCCCGGCACCGCCATCGGCGTCGACCTGGGCGTCAAGACCCTGCTGACGGGTGTCGACAACTCCGGCAAGATCGTCGCTGTCGAGGGGCCCCGGGCACTGCGATCCTCGCTGCGCAAGCTGCGCCGCGCCAGCCGCGGCTGCTCCCGCAAGGCCAGAGGGTCACAAAACCGGCGCAAGGCCGCGGCCCGGCTGGCCCGCGTCCACGCCCGGGTCGCCAACGTCCGCGCCGACGCGCTGCACCAGGCCACCACCGGCCTGGCCGCCCGGTATGAGACGGTCGTGGCCGAGGACCTGAACGTCATCGGGATGATCAGCAACCGGCGGCTGGCCCGCGCGGTCGCTGACCAGGGCTTCGGGACGGCGCGGCGGATGCTTTCCTACAAGACCGACTGGCATGGCGGCCGCCTGATCACCGCGGACCGGTGGTATCCCTCGTCCAAGATGTGCTCGGCGTGCGGGACGGCGAAAGCCAAGCTGTCCCTATCTGAACGGATCTTCGCCTGCGAGGCGTGCGGCCTGGTCCTGGACCGGGACGTGAATGCCGCGCGCAACCTGCTCAAGCTCGCCGCCAGTGGGGCGGAGGGGATAAACGCCTGCGGACCGCAGATAAGACCCGGCCTGGCCGGGCACCGCGGGATGAAACAGGAACCCGGCACCGCGCCCGCGGGCAAGACCGGGACCGTCCGGACGCAAGACCAGACTGCGCGGCACCAGGACTCACTCGCTGCCCCGCAACGGTTCGCCTAGAGGCCGATGCAGGCGATTCGCGCCAGATCTACTTCAACTCCAAGCGATACGTTATGAGGCGGGTACAGGACGGCGCGTACTATTGGCTCTACGTCCTAGCGGCAGAAGGAGCCAGCTATCTGATAAGGGAGTGCTTGCACGGATGCCGTTCGGTCACGAGACGGATGGTGTACCACTTGGAGCGGTGGCAGAGTCTGGTTGATTGTAGCTGCCTTGAAAGCAGCCGGTCGCTTGCGCGACCCGGGGGTTCGAATCCCTCCCGCTCCGCCTGCTGGCCGACAAGCCGGAGCTAGCCGCCGTCGGCCGGTCCGGCCGTGTCATCCGCGGCGGCTAGGAGCCGACGGGCCGAGGCTTCATCGGAGGAGGAAACCAGCACGCGAACACCCTGCATTTGCAGCTGCGGCTCCTGCCCTCCGGCATCGTCTGCCGCCACGGCTGCTCTCAAGCCGTAACTGCGCAGCATGCCAACGATCAGTTCCGCCTCTGTGCGGCTGGCAACGACCGCCACAGACACGGTCGCGCCGTCCACGATCTCAACTCCTCTGTCCTATTACTGCCCCGTGGGGGCCTACTGGCATCATGGTCGCACTTTGGGCGGCTCGTCGCACCCTTGGAAAACCCGCGCCGACCTGCACATTTCGCGCACTTCCAATGCCCTTCATCGAGGCTCTCACCGGTTCAGGTGGCCGCCTCGACCGGCGGGGGGAAAGCACGGGTCTGATGTGCGTCTGTAGGGTGAGTGAGACTCGCCACCTGACCGTCGGCGACCAGGCGGCGGTAGCCCGTCTGCCAGTCCGGGAGATCCGCGCTGTCCTGCTCCCAGTCGACGAATGTCGCCTCGTCGCACCAGTCGCCCAGGCGTGGCATCGTGCTCCTGTGCGGGTCGGTGCCCACGAAGGCCTGCATCGGTCGGCGCTCCTGCCAGGCGGTGACGGTCCACCATGCGTTGTTCGCGTCGGCGAGCACGTCCGCGCCTAGGTTGCCGTCCGAGTTCTTCGCCTGCTCCAGCGAGGCGACGGCGGCGGTGAAGAACTCGTCGAGGAGCGCTGGATCCCGCAGCCGAAGCCGGGTCACAACGATGACTGGCATCACGATCTCCCGAACGTCCAGGGGCGCGCGTGGCCGATCGCCTTGGCCTGATCGGCCACGAACCCACGTACAGCATGCCGGATGGGCAGCCTCGCGTCACCAGGCTGCCGCAGGGCGCCGCCGTCGGCCCGCGACCCGGTTCTGAGCCGAACCAGCGCCGGGCCGCCCCCCGAAAGGGAGGGCCCGGCGACAGGAACCAGCCCGGCTGAGCTAGCTCGTGATGAGCGTGAACTGGGCCGATGTCGACTTCACGTTGACCGGGTCACCGGAGAACACGGCCGTGATGTAGACCTTCGCCCCCTTCGCCAGGCCGTTCAGGTCGGCGCTGCCGGTGCATATGGCGTTGTTGTTGCCCGTGCCCGCGTCGAAGGTCGTCAGCGACACGGCGCCGCACCCCATCACGGGGGCTCCGACGGGGCCCGGCGTGTTGGAGAGATAGAACGCCACCGAACCGGTGCCGTGCTGGGCCACGGTGATGTTCGCGCCCATGGCAAACACCGCCGCGTTCAGCGTTACCGAGCCCGTCGTGGTCGTCGGTGCGGTGACGGTCGTGGTGGTGACGTTCTGCACGGCCAAGGCGAACTTAGCGTCAGATGCCGAACCGAAGTGCGCCGCGTTGCCGGTATACGTGGCCTTGTACATGTCGATCCCGAATTCGAAGGGCTTGACGGTGCACGACCCCCGGCCAGCGATAACCGTTGCGGTGCACGTGTACCCGGGGAGAGTTGTCGGCATGACAGGCGCGAGGACCACTTTCCCGGTCGCGGTCGGCGTGCCGGCCGACGAGGTGACGGTGACGTTGAAGGTGAACGTCCCGCCCACCTTGATCATGCCCGGGCTGTGGTTAGTGATCTTCGTGGTGGTGCCGGAGCGGACGGCCGTCAGGCGGGCTGAGCCCACGGAGCCGGCGTGCGTGGCGTCGCCGCCGTAGAAGCCCCTCACCGTAAACACGCCGGGCGCGGCGAACCTTGCCACACAGCTCGTGGACCCGTGCGACAGGCGCCCAGTGCACAGGGCCCTGCCCGCCGCCCTGAACGCGACAGTTCCGGTCGGGATCCGGCCC
>WNFI01614952.1_pt2 | contig 12189 bp, 14 predicted proteins | sample 5400471 | NCBI WGS metagenome assembly WNFI01 (sample SAMN13153348, study PRJNA577476) | soil metagenome | isolation source: 100 cm saprolite on Douglas fir-dominated hillslope | place: USA:California | collected 2013-09-17 | reverse complement strand
CAGGTCGTGCACAAGGCCTGCTACGGTCTCGCCGATCTCGAGCACCGGCAGAAGATCACCCCGGCCTCGTCCTTCTACATCTGCTCGATCACCAAGCAGTTCACCGCCACATCGATCCTCATGCTCGAGGAGGCGGGCAAGCTCTCCCTCGATGACGAAGTGCAGAAGCACATCCCGGAGCTGGCACGGTTCCCCGAGCGGCTGACCTTGCGCCATCTCCTCAACAACACCAGCGGCCTCAGGGACGAATTGACCTTGCTGGCGCTCTCGGGCATCTCGCTTGATGAGCCGGTCAACCGCGACCAGCTCTTCGACCTGGTCACCCGCCAACGGAGCCTCGACTTCCCGCCGGCCGATCGCTTCCGCTACTGCAACTCGAATTGGATGCTGCTCTCGATCGTGATCGAGCGCCTGTCCGGGCAGAGCTTCCGCAGCTTTCTCGCCGGGCGCATCTTCGGGCCGCTCGGCATGGCCTCGTCTCGGCTCGCCGACGACAATCTCGAGCTGGCGTCCGGCCTGGCGCGGCCCTATTCGCCCGATGGCGGCGGCGGCTTCCGCAAGAACGTCGTCGGCATCGCCTTGAGCGGCGATGGCGGCATTCTCTCGAGCCTGGACGACCTCATCATCTGGCACGCGAACTATCGCAGCAACCGGCTCGGTCCAAAAGACCTGCATCAACGCCTCGCAACCCGCGCGGTCCTGACCTCGGGCGAGCGCATCGGCTATGCGATGGGTCTCCGCGTGCTCGACTATCGCGGCCAGCGCCTGTGGATGCATGGCGGCGGGCTGCCCGGCTACAAGCTCGAGCTCAGCCACTTTCCCGATGTCGATCTCGGCATCATCGTGATGGGCAACCGCGAGGATTTTCGACCGACCTTCGCCACCCGCGTCATCGCCGACCTCATCTTGGGCGAGCGCCTCCAGCCCAGCCGGCGCGTGGCCAAGCCGCTGCCCGCCTCCAGCCTTGCCGGCCGCTACTACGACCGCGCCGAAGGCCATATGCTGACGCTCTCGGCCGATGGCGACATGCCCGTGGCCGAGGTCGTCGACTACAGCTTCGGGCTGGAGCAGGTCAGCCCCGATCGCTTCGAGACGCTGATCGGCCCGCACCCCGTAGGCCTGCGCCTTGCCGAGGCGGCGGCTGGGCGGCCGCAGCGGATCGAGGCCGCGCTCGACGGCGGCCAGCGCCTCACCTTCGAGACGCCGCAGCCAGCAGCGGCGCTGCAATCGCGGCTCGAGGACTATGTCGGACTCTATGGCGGGCCCGATTTGCCCTTCGCCTATCGGGTGGAGGCGGCGGGCGAGGGCGTCGGACTCAGGCTCGAGCGCCCTTATCCGAGGACCGAGTCGCACGCGCTGACGGCGCTGTTCGCCGACATGTTCGCCTTCGCCGTGCCCTATCTCGACAAGGCGCAGAACGGCACCGTGCGCTTCCAGCGCGGGTCCGGCGGCGGCGTCGAGGCGCTCATCCTCAACTTCGGCCGCGTCTCCAATTTGCGGCTCGAGCGCGGCAACGGCTGACGCGCAGCCAGGATATTCACCACAGGTGCGCCGGGAGACCGGCAGGGAAGTAGGAGGTGGAAGTCCTCCCGCCGCTGGCGCGCTGCGGGTTCTCGAAGAGTTGGCGGAGGAAGCGGCCGAAGTCGCGGTTGGAGAGCTGGCGGACATCATCGTCGCGGCCGATCGGATAGGGCTTGCTGGAGGTGCAGAGCGCCAGCTCGAGCTTCCGCAGGAACGGGCCCGCCATCGGCAGGTGCGTGAGGTTGTCGCGGATGGTTCCGTCCTCCTCGACCTCGAAATCGCACTCCGCCAGATTGCGGCCGATGAGGCGCCGCGGCAGATGGCCGTCCCATTGGTGCACCGCGTCCAGATAGCTCACCATCTCGACCTTGGTGCCGCCGGATCTGAGATCGGCGGCGACTTCGGCGCAGCGCCTGGGATCGATGATCTCATCGTCGCTGCCATAGAGCATCAGCAAGGGGGCGCCGGTGGTCCGGTTCTCCGCGAAGCGGGCGATGCAGGGGGCGTAGAAGGCGACATGGCCGACGAAGGCGAGGCCTTGCGGCGCCAGACGATCGGCGATCTGCCGATAGAGCGCGTAGGTCGTCGCCATGCCGCCATAGGAGAAGCCGGCGAGCACCACCCGGCTCGCGTCGATCTCGCTCAGGCCGGCGAGATAGGCGAGCCCGGCATAGGCGTCGGCCACCATCATGGTCTCGGTGATGTTGACGATGCGATCGGTGAAGGCGGTGCCGCGGTCGCGGAGAGCCGGGCAAGCGCAGTGGTCGGCGGCTGGCGCTCCTTGCCGCGGCCGAGATCATAAGGGCTGAACGGGCTCGTCGAGGGAAAGCTGACATCGCTCGCCGCGACATCGCCGAGCGTCGCCGGATCCGGCCAGGGCTCCTTGATCGCGACCGCCGCGGCCGCGCTCTTCGATGCGGCGGCGAGAAGCCCCAGCATGAGCAGCAGGACCAGTCCAAGCCGCTTGGTCATCGTCGGCTCGGTCGGTGCAGGATTTCGTAGACGCCGAGCATGGCAGCGGCGACGGCGAGCGGGCAGAGGTTATAGATGACGCGATAGACCAAGACCGCACCGATCACCTGGTCGACCGGAATCTCCGGCATCAGCAGCAAGACCACGCCCTCGAACACGCCGAGCCCGCCCGGCACATGGCTCAAGATGCCGGCGCAATAGGCGATCACATAGACACCAAGGAAGGCCGGGTAGGTGAACTCGTCGTGCTCGGGCAGGAGGAGGTACAGGGTCGCTCCGGCCAAGGCGAGATCGACGGCGCCGTTCAAGGTCTGCACCAGGGTGATGCCGAGCGACGGTGCCGCCATGGTCTGACCCCGAAAGGTCAAGGGGCGCCGGTCGAATCGGCACCAATAGAGGTAGAGCAGATAGAGCGCCACCAAGAGCAAGCCCGAGGCCAGCACGACCGGCTCGCTGGAGCGGGTGACCGCGGCCACGCGTTCCGGCTCCAACAGGCAGGCACCGGCCGCCACCACGACCGCGCCCAAGGTGAAGGCCATGCCGACGATGGCGAGGATCCGGGCCACGTCGAGCGGGCTGATCCCGGCGACGGTGTACATGCGCAGCCTGACCGCGCCGCCGGTGAGCAAGGCGAAGCCGAGGGAGTGGCTGATGCCTTGGCTGACGAACGCGGCCAGCGCCATGCGCCAGAGGGCCAAGCTGCGGCCGGCATAGCGGAGCGCCAGCACGTCGAAGCCGATCAGGCTGACATAGCTCAGCCAGCTGGTGGTCGAGGCAGCGATGATGACGTTGAGCGGGATCGAGCGGATCGCCGCCATCACGTCGGCGAAGGCGATCTTCTGCAGGGCGCGATGCAGCACCCAGACCGCCGCCGCCAAGAGCAGCAGGCTGGTCGCCGGACCGAGCCATCGAAACAGACTTGCGCGCATCGCCATCCGAACAGTCGGAAAATGAGGAGGCGCATCCTGCCACGGCGACGGCACCGGCCGAAACCCATCTTGGCCCTTCATTCCCGAGCCGCCCCGCGGCTATGGTGCGCGGGTCCTTCGTTTCACGGGTGAAGCCGATCGCCATGCTCACGCTCAGCGTGCTCGACCAGTCGCCGATCCGCTCCGGCGGCACGCCGGGCCAAGCGATCGCCGAGACCCTGGAGCTGGCCGCGCTCGCCGACCGCCTGGGATATCGCCGCTACTGGTTGGCCGAGCACCACAGCTCGGCCGGACTAGCCGGCACTGCGCCCGAGGTGCTGATCGCGCGCATTGCCGCTGAAACGCGCCACCTCCGGGTGGGTTCCGGCGGCGTCATGCTGAGCCATTACAGCGCGCTCAAGGTGGCGGAGACTTTCCGCGTGCTGGAGGCGCTCTATCCCGGCCGCATCGATCTCGGCATCGGCCGGGCGCCGGGCAGCGATCAGCGCACGGCGATGGCGCTCCAGCATGGGCCGGGGGCACTGTCGATCGAGCACTTTCCCCAGCAGATCGCCGATCTCACGGCATTTCTGCGCGACCAGGTGATGCCGGATCACCCGTTCTACGGCGTGCGCGCCATGCCCTCGGGGCCGAGCGCGCCGGAGCTGTGGCTATTGGGGTCGAGCGATCAGAGTGCTGCCTATGCGGCGCATTTCGGCACCGCCTTCTCCTTCGCGCATTTCATTACCGAACAGGGTGGCGTCGAAGTGATGGACGCCTATCGCCGCTACTTCCGGCCGTCGCTCTCGCTCGAGCGGCCGATCGGCAGCATCGGCGTGTTCGTGCTTGCCGCCGAGAGCGACGAGGCAGCCGAGCGCCTGGCCAAGAGCCGCGATCTCTGGCGGCTCCGGCTCGAGCAAGGCGTGCTCGGACCGATCCCGCCGGTCGAAGAGGCGGAAGCTTATGCCTATAGCGAGCCGGAGAGGCGCCGCATCGCCCACAACCGCCGCCGGCAGGTGGTGGGCTCGCCCGACCGGGTGAAGCAAGGCCTGGAGGCGCTCGCCCAGTCCTACGGCGTCGAGGAAGTGGTCGTCGTCTCGATCTGCTACGACCACAAGGCCCGGCTTCGCTCCTACGAGCTCTTGGCCGAGGCCTTCGGCTTCAAGAAGACGTAGCTACTCCTTGTAGCTCGGGTCGAGCTTGTCGCAGAGGCGGAGCAGCGCTGCCCATTCGCGCTGGCCCATGCCGACCGACTGCGGATTGTTGGCGATGCCCTGGAACTGCTGGCCGGTCTTCTTCTGCACCACCTCGGGCGGCAGCCGCATCTTGCCGCCCAGCGCCTTGACGTCGATTTGAACCCGGCAGGCCTGGTCCAGGTAGTACATGAGCGCGAAGGCTTCGGCGACGCTGCGCCCTGCCGTCAGCAACCCGTGGTTCCTGAGGATCATCACCGGCTTATCGCCGAGATCGGCCACCAGGCGCTCGCGCTCGTCTTCATCCAAGGCGATGCCCTCGTAGTCGTGGTAGGCGATGCGATCGTGGAATACCAAGGCGAACTGATTGAGCGGCAGCAGGCCCTCCTCGGTGCAGGAGACGGCAACGCCGGCCTGCGTGTGGGTGTGCAGCACGCAGACGACGTCCGGCCGTGCCATGTGCACGGCGCTGTGGATGACGAAGCCCGCCTTGTTCACCGGATAGGCGTTGTCGCCGACGAGATTGCCCTCGAGGTCGATCTTGACCAGATCGGAGGCCCGCACCTCGTGGAACATCATGCCGTAGGGGTTGATGAGGAAATGGTCGTGCCGTCCCGGCACCCGGGCGGAGATGTGAGTGTAGACGAGATCGTCCATGCCGAAATGCGCGATCAGCCGATAGCAGGCGGCAAGCTCGACGCGGATCTCGCGCTCGCTTGCGGCGTTCGGGACTTCGGGCGAGCGGAAGGCGGAGATGGTGGCCATGGAGGCACTCCCAAAAGCGAAAGGCAATGCTGCCCGCCAGCTTACAGGAGCCGGCCGGGCGGCGCCACTCGCCGCCGGCACTCGACTCAAACCGCTCGCCGGAGCCGCTTCTCCCGGGCGATAATCGGCTGCGGCGAGCGCGGTGTGAGAGGAATGGAGCGATGGCGTACGACTTGCGATTGAGCTGGGCATTGCAGCCGGATCAGACGCATCTGACCCTGGCGATCTTTCGCGGCGAGAAGATCGTGGCCTCGATCGACCTGCCGCCCGACAGCGTGCTGCAGGCGGTCCGCGGCATGGCCGAGCTCCGCCAGCAGATGCTGCAGCCCGATCGCCCACCGCAGCCGGCGCGGGACGTGGCTCCCGCCAGCATCGTCAACCCGCTCTGGGTCATCAAGCCGCAGCCGCGGGAGGAGGCGGCCGAACTGGTAGTGCACCATCCGGGCTTCGGCGTGCTCGGCTTCGTCTTTCCGCGCGCCGAGGTCGCGAAGATGGTCGAGCAGCTGAGCCTGCAACTGGAAACGCCGCCGGTGGCCGCGAAGCCGGGCTAACGCGAACGAGGGCGTCTCTCTCGGCAATGCAGGTGGCTCACCGGTGCAGCGCCAGGCCCTTCGTGACCTTGTCGACGGTCTTGCGCTCGCCGCGGAGAGCGATCCCGACCAGGTTCAAGGCCTCGCTCCGGACCGCCTTGACGGCGGCGCGGTTGTCGACGTCGTTGCCGGTCCGGAACAGGTCCTCGGTGAAGACCGCCAAGCTGAGGCCGGCAGACACCGCGCGCTCATAGGCGCCCTTGAGCGCCTCGGCGGTGCCGGCGAAAACCAAGACCGGCTGGCGGAACATCGGTAGATAGAGTCGCCCGGAGGCATCCTCATAGGGCTCGCCGACCAGGCCCTCCTGCTGGGTGGCGATGCCGCTCGCCATGAACGCCGTCATGTTGAGCTTCTGCCAGACCGGCAGGTCGTCGCGGAGCGCGATCGCGATCTTGGTGTCGAACTTCATCGTGGTGGGCGTCGCCGAAGAGTGGCCCCAAGCCGGGGTCGGGGCGCCATGCTAGTCTCCCGGCTTGTGTGTGAATTGTACCCTGGTGCTGTCCATGGCAAAGCCCGCCCGGACCGGTGATTGGGCCCGCTACGCCATCCGCGCCGATCGCGGCGTCGAGCTCCTGCACGCGCATTACGTCGCCCATGTCTATGACCGGCACAGCCACGACGCTTATGTGTTCGGCGTGACCTTGGACGGGGTGCAGGCCTTCACCTGCCGGGGTGCGGCTCATGCCAGCCTCGCCGGCCGAATCATGGCCTTCAATCCCGACGATCCCCATGACGGCCACGCCGGCAGCCCCGAAGGGTTCACCTACCGCATGCTCTATGTGGCGCCGGCGACGGTGCAGGGCGTGCTCGCCGACGCGCTCCAGCGGCCGGCCGATCCGCCGTTCTTTCGCCGGCCGGTGCTCGAGGACGACGCGCTGGCGCGTGCGATCGCCGCCGCCCACCGCGCCTTCGCCGAGAAGGCGCCGGCACTTGAAGAGGACGCGCTGTTCGCCGCGGCGATTCTTGGGCTGGCGCTGCGCCATGGCTCGGCGCCGGCCCGCGTTCCGCACTCCCAACGCAACGACGGCGCCGTCGCGCGGGCCCGCGACTATCTCCATGGCGCCTTCGCCAGCAACGTGTCGGCCGACGATCTCGCGCGCATCGCCGGAGTGAGCCGCTTCCATTTGAGCCGGTTGTTTCGCAACGCCCATGGCCTGCCGCCGCACGATTATCTCTTGCGGCTCAGGCTCGGCGAAGCCAAGCGGCTTCTGGCCAAGGGCGACAGGCCGGCCGAGGTCGCCGCCGCCATCGGCCTCGTCGACCAGAGCCATCTCAACAAGCGCTTTCGCCGCGCCTTCGGCATCACCCCCGGGCAATTCCAGCGCGCGGCGATCTCCGTCTAGCTCGGTGCATCCGGCGCTGCCATACTCCGCGGCCTTGCGCGGGGAGGGCGTGGGAGGGAGTGATGCTCACCCCCTCCCGAAACCAACCCCGGGGTCAGGGGGAGAGTGCGGGGGCGATGATCGAGCTGTGGATTCCGGTAACCGTCGTCGGCGCCTTCCTGCAATGCGCGCGCACTGCTCTCCAGAAGGGCCTCTCCTCCACTCTCGGCACCAGTGCGGCCAACTTCGTGCGCTATGTCTATGGCGCGCCGATCGCCGCACTCGCTCTCATCGTCTTGGCCAAGGTCTATGGCCTTGCGGTGCCGATTCCGGGGGCCACCTTCTGGTTCTATAGCCTGACCGCCGCGCTGACGCAGATCTGGGCGACCTCGCTCCTGATCCTCGCCTTCACGCTGCGCAACTTCGCCGTCGGCACCACCTTCTCCAAGACCGAGACGGCGCAGACCGCTCTGCTCGCCACCTTCGTCCTGGGCGAGCCCCTGAGCCTCGGCGCGTGGGCCGCGATCGGGCTTTGCCTCTTCGGCGTGCTGGTGCTGGCGCAGCGCCGCGTCGCCGGCGGCTGGCGCGGCCTTCTCGACGGCTTCCGCGATCGGGCGGCGCTGATGGGCATTGCCTCGGGCGGCCTCTTCGGTGTCACCGCGGTGGCGGTCCGCGCCGCCGCGATCAGCCTCGGCGACGCGCCGGCCCTGTCGCGAGCCGGGCTGGTGCTGGCGGCCACGACCGCGTTGCAGACGGCGCTGATGGGGCTCTACCTCGCCTGGCGGGAACCCGGCGAGCTGCGCCTCGCCTTCACCACCTGGCGCTCCGCCTCCTGGGTCGGGATCATGAGCGTCGGCGGTTCGGCCTGCTGGTTCCTCGCCTTCACCTTGGAGAACGCCGCCTATGTGCGGGCGCTGGGCCAAGTCGAGCTGGTGTTCACTTTCCTCGCGGCGCGGCTCTTCTTCCATGAGCGCTCGACCCTGATGGAAGTGACCGGCGTGCTTCTGGTGGTGGCGAGCGTTATCCTTCTGGTCATGCTGCGCTGATCAGGCCTATGCCGCGCCTCAAGCGAACGATTCCCCCGCACCGCGACACCATGTCCCTCGCCGAGGCGCGGCGTGTGGCGCTGACCGCGCAGGGCTTCGCCTCGAGCCGGCCCAAGGGCGAGCCGGGACGAGTGCATGTCACCGCCACGATCGAGCGTCTCGGCCTATTGCAGATCGATTCGGTCAATGTGCTGGTGCGCTCGCACTATCTGCCGCTCTTCTCCCGCTTGGGCGCCTATCAAGTCGACCGCCTGGACCGGCTCGCCTATGGCAGGCGGCCGCGCTTCCTCTTCGAGTATTGGGGCCATGAGGCCTCGCTCATCCCGGTTACGCTGCAGCCCCTGTTCCGCTGGCGCATGGAGCGGGCGCGCCAGGGCGTGCGCACGGGCGACACCGCCGTCTTTGGCCGCAAGCGGCGCACCTTCGTCGAGGCGGCGTTGGCGGAGGTGACGGCGCGCGGGGCGATCAGTGCCTCCGAGCTCACCGATGGCGGACGCGGGCGCGGCTCCTGGTGGGGCTGGAGCGACGGCAAGCGGGCGATGGAATGGCTGTTCTGGGCGGGGTTGGTCACCACGGCGGCGCGCCGCGGCTTCGAGCGGGTCTACGATCTGCCCGAGCGCGTGTTGGCGCCGGAGATCCTGGCGCTGCCGACGCCGTCGACGGAGGACGCTCAGCGCCGCCTGGTCGAGATCGCTGCCGGCGCGCTCGGCATCGCCAGCGAGCCCGATCTCCGCGACTATTTCCGTCTGCCTCCAGCGGAGAGCCGGACCCGGGTGGCCGAGCTGGTCGAGGCCGGACGGCTGAGGCCGGTCAGCATCAAGGGCATGAAGGAGCCGCACTATCTCCACGTCGATGCGGCTTTCCCGCGGCGCGTCGAGGCGCGGGCGCTGGTCTCGCCCTTCGATCCGATCGTCTGGCGGCGCGTCCGGGCCGAGCGCCTCTTCGATTTCCACTATCGCATCGCGCTCTATACGCCCAAGCACAAGCGCACCCACGGCTACTATGTGCTGCCCTTCCTGTTGGGCGATCGGCTGGTCGGGCGCGTCGATCTCAAGGCCGAGCGCAAGGAGAGCACGCTCAAGGTGCTGGGTGCCCATTGCGAGGGCCATTGCGAGACCGACATGGTGGCACCGCCGCTCCTGGAGGAGGTGCGCCTGATGGCGCGCTGGCTCGGCCTCGAGCGCGTGCACATCGCCAAGCGCGGCGCGCTGGCAGAGGCGATGGCGAAGCTGTAGACGATTACGACAACCGCAGAGGTCGCTGAGAAGCACAGAGGGCGCAGAGGCAAAGAATTCCGCCGCCGCGCTGAGCGCGGCAACCAATTTTCCTCTGCGTCCTCTGCGTCCTCTGCGCACTTTGCGGTTAATTCGAAGAGAAACTCAGCCTGCCACCTTGATCCGCTCGTGCAGCGCCTGCACCAGCGCCTTGAAGAACGGCCCGTACTCGCTGCCCGAGAGCACGTGGCCGTCGGCGACCACCGGCGCGTCGACGCAGATGACGCCGGCGTTTTCGAGGTCGCTCTTGATCTGCGCGGGACAAACCGCCTTCCGCCCCTTGAGCACGCCCGCCGACAGCGTCACCCAGGCGCCATGGCCGATATGGGCGATGAGCCGCCGGCTGCGGTCGAGTTGCTGCAGCAACCGCTGCACCTCGGGGAGCGCACGCAGCTTGTCGGCGGAAAAGCCGCCGGGACAGATCACGGCGGCAAACTCCTGCGGATCGGCCTCGGCGATCTTGCCTTTGACCGTGATGAAGCGGTCGAGGGCCATGCCGGAATGACCGGCGAGCTTGGGCCCGCCATCGGGCGTCAGCACATCGACGCGGAAACCCTCCTCTAGGAGCCGGTAGGTCGTGTAGATGGCGCCCAGCTCATTGGCGAGATGGTCGAGCAGCACGGCGACCCGAACCGGATCGCCGGCCAGGCGGGTCGACATCAGGAGCCCTTCTCGATGTTCCAGAAGACATTGATCGGCATCTTCAAGACGCCCTTCAGGTTCGCGCGCCAGGCCGAGGGCGGGTTGAACTGTCCCAACAGCACCGTCGGCTGCACCTCCCAGAGGCGGCGATGCAGGGTCTCGAGCACCAGCTTGCGCTGGGCGGGATCGCCTGTCCGGATGTACTGGGCGCGCAGCTTCTCCACCTGCTCGTCGCAGGGCCAGCCGACGTTGTTCTTGCCGTCGCAGCTCATATCCGTGTTGGTGTTGAGCAGCGGGTTCATGAGATAGACGCCGCCCGCGGTGGTAACGAACAGATTCCACCCACCCTGGGCGACCGGATCCTTCTTCTGGGTGCGCGCGACCGTGGTGCCCCAGTCGGGCAGTTGCAGATCGACGTTCATGCCGATCGCCTTCAGCTGCGAGGTCGCGACCTGGGCCAAGGAGTAGATCGTCGGGATCTCGGTCGTCGACATCAGTACCACCGGCTCGCCCTTGTAGCCGGATTCGGCCAGGAGCTGCTTCGCCCGCTCGAGGTTGGGCTTCTTGAAATCCTCGGAACCGACCTCGGTTCCGTCCGGCCCGCCGCAGATGTAGTAGGCGCGGCATTCGCGCCAGAGCTTCTCGTCAGTGCCGACGGTGGCGATGAGCGCGTCGGACTGGTTGATGGCGTAGGCGAGCGCCAGGCGCGCCTTCGGATTGTTGCGCCACTTGGGTCGCCGCATCGGGCATGATCACATGCTCGACCCGGTCGACCTTGACCAGACGCGCGCCGGCGAGCCCATCGGTCGGCTCGCTGCGCGGCACATAGTCCTTGTTCTTCTCATAGACGACCTTGCTGCCCGGGACCCACTCCGCCTTGTTGAAGGTGAAGGGGCCGGAGCCGACCACCTCGGTGATCGGCGTGAACGCGTCGGTCGCCGCCTCCTTGGCCCGCATCACCACCGGCAAGGTGCCGGTGGTGCCGCCCAGCAGCAGGATGGTGAGGCCGAAGGGCTCCTTCAGATTGAGCGTGAAGTTGCGGTCGTTCTCGATCTGCCAATCCTTGACGAAGCCGCCGAAGGTGCCGCCGACGAGGCCGCGGGCGATCCAGCGCTTGATCGAGGGCACGACATCGTTCGCCGTGACCGGCGAGCCGTCGTGGAATTTGAGCCCCGGGCGCAAGGTGAAGCGGTAGCTGAGCCCATCCGGCGAGACGGTGTAGCTCTCCACCATCATCGGCTTCGATTCGAACTTCGAATCCCAGGCGAACAGCGACTCGTAGACGAGCTCGCCGTGCATCCGGGTGATCAAGGTCACCGTCTGCACCGGATCGATCAGGCGAAGATCGGAATTGGGCACGACCTTGAGCACGTTCGACTGCGCCAGCGCCGGCGCGCCGGGCGATGTCAGCGTCAAGGCGGCCAGCAAGAGCGCAGTCGAGGCGCGGAGCGCGGTCGCGGGACATGGCATGAGCGGACTCCTTCGGGGCAAGCGCGTCGGCGCCGCCGCCAGTTTTCCTATAGGAAAATACTGTGGCACCACTGCCGCGCCCGGAGCAAGCCCGTCCGATCTCCGCTAGATCTCCCGGCTCCGGCCGTCGAGCAGGACGGTGAGCGCCAGGATCATGTCGACGCTGGTGCCGTCGGCGGCCAGCGGCACCAGGATGCGCTCAACCACCAGATGCGCCCGGTCGGCGGCGAAGGCCGGTGGCCCCCGGCGGTAATGGTGGATGCGCTGCTCAACCACGGTCGCGTAGTGCTGCAGATGCTGCTGGGTGAAGTGCGGCTGCGTCGCCTCTCCGAGATAGCGGCCGGTGATGGCGTAGCCGAAGAATTGCCCGAGCTTGGTGCCGACCAACCGGTAGCGGAACCGCAGCGGTTGCCGCTCGACGTCGAGCAGCCAGAGATTGGGCAGGAGCTGCGGCAGGTCCACGGGATCGAGATGCTGGCGCCCGGG
>WNFI01235144.1_pt4 | contig 12189 bp, 18 predicted proteins | sample 5400471 | NCBI WGS metagenome assembly WNFI01 (sample SAMN13153348, study PRJNA577476) | soil metagenome | isolation source: 100 cm saprolite on Douglas fir-dominated hillslope | place: USA:California | collected 2013-09-17 | reverse complement strand
GTGGGGAGGGAATCAAGGGAGAGTGATGGGTACAGAACCCGTTGCCTGACTTGGATGGGAATAGGGCTTATACTTAACTGGACCCCTCTAACTTGGATGGATTCGTTGCTCAGCTGATGTTGAAGCCCTTGATCCCTGCAATACATCACTGATCCAGGTCCTAGGATGCCTTGTATACTACCTACTACCACTCTCGTTCACAATTATGTTGCTGAACCTGACCGATTAGACCCTTTGTGAAGAGGTTTAAACACTCCAGTGAGATGTCAAAACGGTAAGTATCATGTAATAACGATTTGATAAAGGTCAAAACATTTATATTGAGAGACTAGAATGGCAGGTATCACGTAATAACATTTTGATGAAGTGCCAAAACATTTTGTTGAGAGGCCAAAACGGAAAAAATTACGTAATAACGTTTTTTTTTTAGTTGAAAACTTTTTTTTTTGGTTAAAACGGTTTTTTTTTGTTGGTCACGATCTAGGGAATTTTCCGACAGGATAGTGGCTATGGCACGTGAGGGGTATTTCGCGGCACTTCAACTTTGAACGGCAACATCCAGCCACGCGATGCTTATTGTTGCGCCGACATCACAACACAGAAGTCACAAACCAAAGGATCAGAGAAAAGTTGAAGCGAAACAGTGAGCGAAACAGTGGCGAAAGGCGAAAGTTGGAACTTGTGGCTTCTGTGTTGTGATGTTGGCGTAGCAATAAGCGTCGCGTGGCTGGATGTTGCCATTCAAACAACCATCAACAAGTTGTTCGCCAAATGAATGTGTTCACTGCAGACCAATGAGCACGTCTTCACGAACATGGCGTGAACGTAGGAATGGGCTTGCGTCACTCCTTGGAGTCCCTGAATGTGGTGAGCATGAGGCACCCACTCATGTGGATCGGTTGGCTCTCGCTATTGAACAAGGCTCCAAATTATCGAAACACACACGGAGTGGTGAGTGGTCAACTCGCCTGGTCCAGTCCCTTATTAGCACAACTAAGGACTTTCCTAGCTATGGAATCTCTTCGCTTCTCTGATTCTGACTTCTCCTTTATTGGCAACCTCGATCGAGGACAGTTTGGCACCGTGAGTTGATCGCACGGTGCAGGACCATTTTTCATTTGTTATTGTCACAGTTGGAAACTACTAGGTGCCTTCATGACAGGAAAGTCTATGCTCGGAAATGCATCCAAAAACATACAGCTGAGCGATATAAGGACGTGAGTGCCAGCTCTGGGCCATGTTTTTCCCTTTGACTAACCCTGATATTCAGCAATGCTTTGTGAGAACGGAACGAGAGATTTTGTCCAGGGCCACTGTAAACAGGTGCCCGTGGATTATCTGGCTTCTTTGTGCATTCCAAACACCGACGGCATTGGTGTTGATAATGGAATACGCCTTGGGGGGAAACCTATCAGATCTAATCGCGTCCACCTCAAACTCAAGAGCTAGCGAAGCTGACCTTCGCTGGTGGGTTCCACAGGCAGTTAGCTCTATTGACTGGTGTCACGCCCAAGGGTTTGCTCATCGGTATGCTTCCGATTACTTCTCCTTAGTTGCTAATTGACGTTACCTCTGGATCAAGAGACATCAAGCCTCATAACTTCGTCATAACACATGATGCACGCTTGAAGCTCATCGACTTCGGATGTGCTGCTCCTCTCATTTTCTCAGGTCCGAGGCTTCCCCGTTATGTCGCAAAACCGTACTGTCTCGTACCATGTGGAACATGTGACTACATCTCTCCAGAGATCCTTCAGGCCCATGAGGATGCCCTTTTTACTGCCGAAATGGATGGTCATGTTGAAGTCAGCATGCGCGAGAGAGGTTATGGATGCCAAACGGATTGGTGGAGTTTAGGTGCCGTCGTCTACGAGCTTGCTTTCGGCGTTGCTCCATTTTTTGCCCCAAATATTCAGCAAACTTATTCTCGAATAGTACAACATGAGGTGCGCCGCAATCAACAGCCAACTTATGCGTTATTTCACAAGTCCTTCGTTCAGGGTTCAGATATCGAGTTCGACGAGGATATACCGCTTAGTCTAGCGCTGTGTGATCTTGTCAGAAGGTGGGGGTACGGTACGGTGTTTCTGGCTTTAGAGTGCTGATGACCGTTATTAGGTTCCTGACAACTGCTGATCAGCGGTTAGGTTCTGGTGGAATTGATGAGATTCGCAGCCATCCGTGGTTCGCCGATATCCCTTGGTCATCTTTAGACCAAAGTACGCAAGAATGAGCGCCCAGCTGGCTCCGATTCGTTAACCACTTTCACGTTCAGGATACCCTCCACTTACATTATTTATTCCACCTTGTGGTCAGCATTCATACGGATCTATTGAGTTAGATCTTTCCCAAAATAGATCATCCCCTTTTGATTTTTCGCATATGTTCAAGTCGTCTATGAATAGCTCCTGTTTAGATCAATCTCCCCCCCATCCTCTTGCATCGCCTGCCGCAACATCTTACGTGGGGTTCTCATGGGGCCCATTACCCAATGCTTTCGACGATGCGCCCTATCCGACGCTAAAACCAGCTGTTCCGGCAATCACCAGTGGGATTTCAGCATGCCTCGACGGGCCACCCCCACGCTTTGGTAGTTGGCCAAGTCGAAAGGGTAGTATAGCACGGCGCCACCATGAGGAAACTACCTTAGGTGCTCAGTTCACTGACCCACTTCCTCGGCAGCCTTCTTCGATGGATTTCACAACCCCTAACCGTCCCACCTTAACTTATTATAATGCAATGACGCCCCAGGCCGAAGGAGGGCCAGGGTTGACATCTAGTCGTCGCAAACGACTGATCTCCGATCGTGAGGCCCTGATGCAAATGATGGTTCTTGTCAGTGCCAGCGCGCGCCGGAAAGTGTTGGAGAGCGGTCGAAAGCCCAGACTCACTACTATCATTCCCACCCCTTATGACCTGTCGAAACTAACGATACCTAACTTCCTCGAGAAACAAGAGATGAACCATCCACACGACGGAGACACTTCCATATCCTTCGACGATAGTACACCTCCAAGTCCTAGTCCGCGACCTGGCTCGTCAATGTCCAGACGGTCGGGATCGGCTTCCCCTTTTCCTTATGTCCGAAGCGCGGCACCGTCTTTCGTTCTCGACCCTCCTACACTCGCGGCCACGGGGACAAGTCGGAGCCTTTCGAATTCCATTGTATCTGGACGCGCGGGCCGCGTCTCGAATCCGCCAGCTTGGAAGGAGGCAGCGCGAAGAGCGAAGAGTAGCTCCTCAGTCTTGTTTGCTCCTAGGGAAAATCATCACGACCCCAGTGGTGAGGATGGAAGGGAGGATGAAGAAGTGATGGAGCATCGTGGCAGCGCCGACAACGCCCCTATGCACAGTGATTATTGGACAGCAAATCTGTGTGAAGTTGGCAGTGCAGTAGATGTCGGCCTTGTGGAGTCCAGCATTACTAAGTTATTGAAGGATTTGTCAAAGATGGAGTCCAAAGTGGCGTCCCTCAAAGCTTTTGCACAAATTAATTCCTATCCAAATGGATAGCCATCATCTCATCTCATATTGTAGCCCTAGGTATATGTTAAAAATGCGGATTAATCGTTACGGTCATAGAACTTGGTGCCTGGAGCTATTCAATAAGGCAGAAGTGCCATTACACAGGTACTTTCATAGCCAGCACCTCGCTTCCCTCGCTCGATAATGAGAACGGAGAAACCGCGCACCATGTCTCAGAATTGTACATTGAGTTCGCATCTTTCAAGATTGGGTACCAGTGCCGACTATCGAATTAGTGAAATGAAAGGCGTCTCCATCGATATGATTGAATACGCATCCGGAGCCTATTGTTGGGTCAGGAGGTGCCCGCAGCATCCAGTTGAGAAGCGATCATGGGTGCCGTTGCATGTTGCCTTTTGTGAGGAATTGGATCAAAAATCCTTGGGCCCTAGGGAACAGCCTTGGATAAGAATCTCAAAGAATCCATAATACGTGTATTAAACAACATAGCCAAAGACGTCTAGCCACCGTCCTGTGCCATCTCATGTGGGTCCCGAGTCCCTCAGTGAGCGAAACCTGAAAATCTTCCTTGCGGGTAGGGAGTTTACGAGTTTATTTGGCGTCGTGTGTGTGATCTGTGGCCTGGGCATCATAGAAGAGCGTTGGGGGTGAGAGCCAGCCTATCTACGGAGAAGCTTCGGAATGTGCGAAGATAACCCGAGCATCATTCTTTAGGCCCCGATCAGAAAGCTTTGAGGCGAGAACCATCAATAAGGCGTCAGCTTTGCGCCCACGTTCATGATAGTTGTGATTAGTCAAGTCCTGCGATCATATAGGGGTCGGGATGAATCCGGGCCAAATGGGGTCATCCGTAGTGAGCGTTGAGACCATTTCCCTGGAACTGGAAAGCTCTATCGGCCTCGATATTCGAACCAACCAAAGGGATATCAAGTTTGGATCCAAAGTTCGCACGCAGAGTGTGATTCCGCTTTGGAACAAAGCTTCGATCCACCTCATCTGCGAGACATGTCAGGAGCTCTGTCTACAAGAGAAGACCAAATTATCTCCAAGTCTTTGAATATTAAACAGATTCCAACACCTCAAGATCTTGGACTGTCTATCGATGAGATGTTCGAGGTGCAAACGACTGTGGATGCTATTCTTCAAGGGGACTTCCGCCGAGTATTCTAGGCTCTCTGGCCGTGGCCTATGGAAAATCTAACTATGGAATAGATCGCATTGCAGTTTCCGGATGAATATCTTGGATATTCAGTTCCTGTCTTCCGGCTCCTGAGTTCGAAACTGCCAAAACACGACTTTTATGTCCTGGCGGACACTTCTTACGGAAGGTTCCCGGTATTCCTAGCATCTGCTTTAGACCGTTCTTAGGATAATATCTCCAGCTGTTGTGTAGATGAAGTGGCGGCACAGCATGTTGACGCCGAAGTTGTGGTACACTATGGTCATGCTTGCCTGTCTCAGTAAGCTCTCATTTCTTGCAGTGTGCACCTGCATTTGGGGACCTCCCTTGACATGCAGCATATAGAACGTCTCGCACTCCCACTATCTATGTCTTTGGGAAGCTAGCCATTGACATACAACATTGCGTCTCTTCGCTTCTCGCATGCTGCCGCAATCTATTTGAAGGTGATACATGCGCCACTAGAACGGTGGTTTTAATGTACAATGTAGCTTTCACACATCAGGCAGGTGATTAATCTAGTCCTGCACTGGGTCTTGCACGGACTCATTCCCTGGAAGACGACATCCGTCTAGCTATCCTATCGCAACTTCCGCAAGGTGTGCGAGTTCGTATGCCATCTCCAGCTTCGAGGGTAGTGCCAGCATCGATTCCGTCTCTGTCGGCCGACGGATCGTTAGAGAACTCTCTAGGCCAGGTCGGGGGGTCTATTCGACACCATCAAGTCCCCAACGACCTGGAGCCCTCCAACAGCATCATCTTCTACGTTGGGAGAGAAAGCATGGCTCTGACAAACGTACTACTTCTTAATTCAGCCTTTGATGTGAGTCGTATGTACACTAGACGTTCATCCACTGGACCCAATCGTTATAGGTCTACTCTTACGATCCAGAATCCAGATCGGCCCGTTTGGAGACAAGTACTAACAGCCTCCTAATGAGGCGTTATGCAATTCTTCAGAAGGCTCGTGATGCAGACGTATTTGGCATCTTGGTTGGGACACTTGGTGTTTGTTAGTCCGCACTTGGTTTAGCTCCCCAATCCAGGACTTATCCATGATTTCAGCGCTGTACCTTCCGCTGATAGCGAAAATTCGCCGATTGCTCAGTCTCCATCACAAGAAGTCGTATACCCTCAGCGTGGGCAAGCTGGACCCTGCTAAGCTTGCCAACTTTATGGAAATAGAGTGCTTCATTTATGTAGCTTGCCCAGAGAACAGTGTCGTAGATGCAAAGGTGAACAAGGCCGCATACCTTATCTTGTTTCGCTTCCAACAGAATGTGGCCTAGGATTTCTTCAGACCTATCATCACTCCTTACGAATTAGATCTCGCACTTCAAAATGAAGTCGCGTGGCCCAACAGGTACATGCTGGACTTCCACCACGTACTGGCGGAGCGCTTTTCTAATTTGGATATGTCAGGTAACGTACCGTACTATTCAGCGCGTCCCGCTCCTGTGTGCCTTCTTCACTGTATTGCTTCTTTCATGCATATATAGAGGGGATTGATGTCTCCGATCCAGATGATGATGCTCCGCGCTTTTCTCTGGTCAGTGGGACGTATCGGCATCCAAAGCGTTACGGAGAGCAAGGCGTGTAATGCGAGGACATCGCTATTGCACAAAATAGCTCATCCTCTTCAATCCTCTCACAGGACGTTCAGGGGGTAGCAATGGAGATATGATAATACGCCGAGTGGATGGCCGGATTTCCGGTGTCTTGTCTCGTTCTGGAGGTCTGTCTTATTTCCTCCTTTGTGCATACCGGGGGTGCCCGACTGTCAAATTTTGCAGCCTCATTCCATCAAAGGACGTTTCAGGGGCTGGATGCTTCCGGTGGAACCACCCAGCCGAGTGTGATGGAGCAGGGACGTAGTGGGACTGCTCAAGGATACAATGAATTAAATGAGAGGGATGGCGGATGACTGATACGTTGTATTGTTTATTACGGCGCCGAATTTCAGATCAGTGAATGCCCAAAGCAAAAGTAATTTGGGGGTGGAAATGCTGCTGTTCTCCAATCAAGGACAGAAAAACATGTACATGGAAGGTAAAAAGAGCTACATGGTAGGCTGAGTCTCCGCCTGCCTCCGAGCCAATGCTTTTTGAGCCTCTCCGCTGGCTTTCACTGCCCGTGAGATCAGCGACGGCCGCCCAGTCCTCGTCGAAGGCACGCTGATGCTCCTAACATGAGGCGGCACTGGCTTCGGGTCCGATCCTACGCCGTACTTGCCTTCGCCCGAGGCGGACCCTGAACCCGAGCTACTCTGTTCGCGCGTGTACGTGGTGAAGTCGGTGCTGCGCTTAATGAATGGACTGGGCAAGTTTTCCTCGTCAGTGAAGTCCCAAACGGGTGGTGGTGGCAACGAAGACGAGACCGCTGCGGTAACACCGCCTGAATTCGAGGACAGACTTCCCTTATCGACCCCTCCTTGCTGGTGCACCCGAGAGATTAGGGACGTCGTGATAGATGCTGGTATACCTGGTCGGCTGGATGACGCAGGGATCGGTTGTGCGATTGAACGCCGACGAGCGGTGCGTGTCCGTGCTACTACATGCTTGGAGCTAACGACATCTTCATACGAGCTGGATGACTCTTCTTGAGTGTCCGTGGTGTCAGGGTAGTCTGTTGCCTCAGCAGATGAAGTAGCTGAGTCGCCATGCAACCCTGCCGTGTTCGACTCGTTGCTGTACTTTCGAGCGGGAGTAGGTACTGCTACCCCACTATCCGTTAATACTACGCCTTTCATCGCTGAACCGATATCTGCCATACTTATTGAAGGGGTGAGTCGTTTCGGAGTCTCATTCTGGTTGCTTGGGCGGGGTGGTGCGGTGTTCATGTGGTGAGGATGAGGCTTGGAACGTTGTATACCAGGGGCGCGGGGACCTTGCGGTGGCAAGGGAGGGGCAGATGAGAGATAGGGTTTACTATTAGAATTTTTTGGAAGGGTATCATCTTGGGGGCCAGAAACGGTGTAGATCTCCCTAGAGACTTTGGTTGGCGTATCTTCATCGTTATCCGCGTATCTGGACTTAGGAAAGCTTATAGGCTTCGACGGTTTATTCCTAAGAATCTCTGATCAACAAGAGGCATTAAGTATGCACGGTCAAGCATTGACGTACTTGACATCGTCCAGCGGCACCTTTGCCATTCGACTCAGGACTACAACGGACCAGCGTGAGTGGATGCACCTCATATACTAACCGTGAGTTAGACTTGCCTTCGTTCTCCCATTCGGCCTTCGCTCGCTGGTGAGCCTCTTTCTCCTCGCTGAACTCCCGATACGCATCTCTCGCGAGGGCGACTTGTTGGTCGAAATGTGTACGTTCCTGCGCCATATCATTTGCAGCCTTCTCCACGACCGCACGTTCCAGGTCGAGTTGAGAGCTTTCAAAGGCAATCCCCTCCGACTCTCCCTTTAATCGAGTTTCCAGTGCCACTAGATCCTTATGCAGTGCCTCCATGGCCTGTTCCCGCTCGACTAGAGCCTTTTCTCGGAGGACCAGGGTGCTCTCACGCGCCTGCAAAGCCTCTTGTTTGAATCTGACATCGGTAATTCTTTTTCGAACGACAAGTGACCCTTGAATCTATTATTCCGAGTAGCCGAATGAATCGCACGCACAGCTTGTTGACATCAATGAGTTTATAGGCAAATACTACTTGTTCGACTTTGAGTAACTGCAGTGTTGATGGCCGCATTGCGGGCTGAAACCGAGTGTTAGGAGACATTCGCTAGCGGTGACCATCTATCATACATTGATGTTGAGCATGCCCTTGATGATGGTCTGTAGAGCCGGTGAATATCCCTTTGGAATCGGAGGTATGCGCCCCGAACGTATTGCTGTAGCTAGCTCATTGTATGTTTGGGCATCGTGGAAGGGCGCGCTTGAGAACGGAGGTCAGTGGCTTGATCCATGGCGGGGATATTGGATACGCACTTCAGGGCGCAAAGTTCAAAAAGGAGACAGCCAAGACTCCAAATGTCAGATTTAGTGTCGTAAGCCTTCTCGCTCATTAGTTCGGGAGACATATAGTAGGGTGTCTTTTACAGGTCGTGAGTATGACACCAAGAGCCAGTCAACGAACAAAATCAAAACTTCCTACCCCGACATATGTACTTGCGAAAGACGCAGTTGCTATCTGCTTAGCAAGACCAAAGTCGCCAAGTTTGATGACTCTATCTGATGACAGGAAGACATTCTCAGGCTTGAGGTCTCGATGAAGGATTTGTTGCTTAGGATTCCCAATGTTGATATCGATATGAGATGCGTCAGGATCGGCGACGTTCAACTGGATATTGGGCCAGTGGCAATGGTTAAGGGCCAGCAATATCTGGGTAAAGAGGTTCCATATCTGATCCTCTGGGAGTCCTCGGCTAGATGAAGGCTAACGTTCAGCCAATGATGGGAGGATAAGGCATTATCGGTGTCCCCACTTTTGTCGTCGATGGTTGTTAATTAAAGAGCCAAGGTCCCCACCACCACAGTACTAAGGGGGAGACGTATAGCACGAATCGTGGGGGTTAATCGCACCTGCTCACCTCCATGAGGATATATAGAATTTTGGACTCCTGATGGACGTACTGTCACGTTTGTTAGCATTCACTCGCTTAGTTAATGCAGGTCATGCCCTAGCATACTCGATTGATGTAGCACACAATGTTCTCGTGTTTCAAATCCTTCAAGATATTCCTTGTGGTAGCATTTATGAGTTGACTGGAAGGTTTTTGATGGATGCATCATCACACCCGCTTACACTTCAGCAACTATTTGTTTCCTATCACGATCCGACATACGTTCAAAGTTGAGCTCCTTTCGGGCAAATAGTTGACCATCGGAACGGCGCTTGACTTTGCGAATTACGCCAAAAGACCCATTTCCGATGACTTCCAGAGGCTCGTAGTCGTCGATTACGGAGGACATGAGGACGTGGTCAGGCAAGAATATAGGAGAAGGATGGAAGGAGAGAAGCCAGCTTTAAAGGAACCTGCCGACCACGCTATTCGGACACGCTTTTCAAGCGCGCACGAACCAAGGTCGTGTTGGTTCCCCGCGTACCAGGGTCGGCATACATAAATACAAACACATTACAACTGAATATTTTCCGATACCTTTTCCACGGCGCTTCGATTCTTGAGACCGCACTACCAATCTTATCTCTGGAGACTATCAGTCAGGAGTGTACATGACAACCGAGCCCTCGCATGATCCACCCCCAACCTTCGTCAATTAATACACATCTAATTCAAAAGAAATCTATATCAGCGACCATTATCAATGGTCATAATAGCGGGCCTGAGCTGCTTGGCTCACCGTTAAAAGTCCGTTACTCGACCGGAATGGCTCCAATCATTATGCTTGATAGGCTCTATCTTGGGACCTCCCCTCTCACCAGTCACTGGGTTCACATCTCCTTCGAAGTCAGGCTTTGGGCGTTTCGGAGCATCCCGGTGGAGTTCATCATTAGGAATGGCCTTCTTCAACGAATCGGGCAAGACTCGAGTCTGGTCTTGTCCTCTTGAGGCCTGCTTGATAAGGTCTTCAAACTCTCGCTGCTCATTTATTGGAAGAGGGGGAGGGCTGGGCTGTCCAAAGGCTACCCTTTTCGACGCATAGAGAACAGGCCGAGTTGAAAGAGCCCGCCGCAAGGCTTCCTTTTGCTTGGTGAAGTTGGCAAGTCGCGACATCAGAATTCACTCTGACGTGAGGTGTATTGACAAGTATTTATTTCGAGATTACGCGGCCACATAATTCCTTTGGCGAATATCGGGGTTTTCTTAATCTTGGTTTCTCTGCGCCGGAGACGATCATTGGATATCCAGAGGGTCGTTTGCTGGAACCCGGCGTTCATGAAAATTTATTAACATGTTGTTCTTTTTTCTTGAGTGTGACTTTAATTTGAAGTCGAACGTGGATACGTATTACACGTAACGCTTCTCCTGGCTTTCCAGCAATCGGCTCATCCGGATCGATATGCCATAATCTTCCTGAGACTCCTATATCGATTCTGGTCGTAAATTGGTTGTATTCATCCAAATTTGAAGGAGGTGCACACCACATTCGGCGCCTCCGTTCTGGTAATCCTACGATTCCCGTGCCTTTTAGAGAAGAATAGCATTTCCATTTCGCCATGGCGAGATCAGCTCAACCAGTTATATGATATTTATCGTTAAATGGGGTATGGGCACTCGGCATTGAGTCAATACATCCATCCACGAGTCCGAGCGGCAACAGAGAATTTCGCATTGCAAAAGGGTCTCAAATTGGAGAACAATGCATGCGGGCATGGTTCAGGGTCGATGGCTGCTCACTCGCCCCAGCATTTAAGTCGCCAACTTCAGCTTGAAGTTTCCAATACCTTCCCAACAAAGCCCCCTCTAGGCGGTCTCGTCTGTCCCCCCCATCCCGTCTACGCGAAACATCGAATCATCTTGAACTCGTATGTGCTTCATTCTGACTACGTTTCGAAGGCACTCGTGTGGCCATGACGAGGTTATTGGGCGACACCGTGTTCGTCTAATCCATACCGCCTAGTTCATACAACTGACGGCACTCTAGATCGACTGTCAGAACACAAAGTGCAGGTGTAGCGTAGCCCACCCCCTCACATGCGATGACTGTCAAGGGAGTCCTTGTTTGACAGAGTGCGTACCGCCATCTACCTTCACCCCCCTCTCCCTCCCCCTTACAAGGGCTGACGTTGAACCGTCCTCCCCCTCCGCCTTCTTACGCTCATCATCACAGACTCTCAGAACCTCACAGCATTATAACCGAAACTGTTCCCTGGCCATGCCCAGAGGAAGATCAATGAACGTTGTCCTCATATCTGGCGCAGCACTGAAATACTTCGTATTCTGTCAACCCGCATGTTTATCGCTTCTTCAACAATTCCAACATTGATGGCCTTACTGGCTGATATGCCTCAATTTTTGCTTTCATCCACCGCTGCTTCATCACATCCACTTTTCCGCAAGGAAGCGGACACAGACTTCGCTACGTGTCCCCGACGTTTCAATGTGCATAATTATCCATTCCTGGAACATATTATCTTTTGCCAGACGGTCTCTTGAAGCCAACACGCCTCACGGTTGTTAATTCAATGATTAGAGATCACTACTATTATGGCTAGATGACCAGAATTTCCTTTCGTTCCCCGTTCGCTTCTTAACTCAGTACTACGTTCATTATAGAAGTCTAGGGGTCCAGGGGGTAAGGAACGCCCCATCATAATTTCTTCGTGAAATCGGAACGATATATCCGTCCATACACCCCACACAAATGGCATGCTAATTCAATTTATAATGCTCTACATATACTTGGAACATTAGTGGTACTGTGGTATGCTATGCCCAAGAAAGCGGTCAATTAACAATTTGCGGATCAGCCAAAGGTAGACTGGTTGGGCTGGGGACCGGATTGAGGAGGTCATATATAACATCCGCAGAAGACAACACCACACATGAACAATCGCGATGCTCTAGGGGATATTAAGAGATAGCTGGGGTTGCCGTGCTGCTCGCATAT
>WNFI01223200.1_pt1 | contig 12190 bp, 11 predicted proteins | sample 5400471 | NCBI WGS metagenome assembly WNFI01 (sample SAMN13153348, study PRJNA577476) | soil metagenome | isolation source: 100 cm saprolite on Douglas fir-dominated hillslope | place: USA:California | collected 2013-09-17 | reverse complement strand
GCGGGTGGCACGACGTTTCCCGCCGTGCCCTGGATCGGCTCGACGATGATCGCCGCGACGTCCTTCGTGGTCTCGATCTGAATCTTGTGGCGCAGGAAGTCCACGCAATGCCATTCGCAGGACGGGAAGGTCTTGTCGAAGGCGCAGCGCGCGCACGACGCGTAAGGTGACAGGTACGCGCCGGGCATGAGGGGCCCGAGCGCGTGCTTGAAGCTCGAGCCGAGCAGCGGCAGCACGCCGCCGGTCTTGCCGTGGAAGCCGCCCCAGAAGCCGATGACTTCGGTATGACCGGTCCGCGACTTGGCGAGCCGCAGGGCCGCCTCGATCGCCTCGGCCCCACTCGAGTAGAACTGCGAGCGATTGAGATCCCCGGGCGTCAGCTCGGCAAGCAGCTTCACGAGCGCGGCGCGATGCTCCGTCGTGAAGCTGCCGACGTGCACGCGCGCGATCTGCCGCTGCATGGCCGCGACGTACTTGGGATGGGCGTATCCGATGCTCGCCACGCCCACGCCGGCCAGCAGATCGATGTAGCGGTTGCCGTCCACGTCGTACAGCAGGGCACCCTCCCCGCGGTCGATCGAGAGCTGGCTGAGCAGCGCCACGCTCTGCGTGCCGGGGGCCAGGTACAGCGCCTCCGCGTCGAACAGGGCCTTGGACCTGGGGCCGGGAAGCGAGAGGTGAGCGCGGCGCACTGTATCCGTCACGGGCGTTTCCGATTCGCTACGCGATGGGTGATGTAGTCCGCGATGGCCTGCGCCGCGTCGTCGCGAAACGGCGCGAAGCTCGGCCAATCGTTGATGTCGATCAATACGGGGCGGTCGGGCTCCGGAAAGGCCACATCGCCGCCGAAGACTTCGAGCCCGAGGATCGCGGCAGCCTCGAAGGCGAGGGCCTTGACCCGGTTCTCGTCAATCGCAGGGCGCTCCCCGGCGAACCCGGCCTCGGAGCCGTACCAATTGAAGAAGCGGCCGTCGGTCACGCCGTAAAACTTCACCACGGGGCCGGGCACGTGCTCCTGCAGCGCCACCCACGGGATGCCGCGCCGGGTGAACCCGCGCAGCGTGTCCGCCACCTGCTCGACCGACGTCGCGACCACGTCCTCGGGCCGCTCCGCATGCACGTCGCCTCGTTTGATCCAGACTCGCTGCTGATCGGGGCACAGGGCCTTCAGCTGCGCCGTGGGCGGGAGCGGCGCGGAGCTCGCGTGAATCAGCGTGCGGGGGAACGGCACCGTGCTGTCGGCCAGCCGCTTCACGAGACGGTGGCGGTGGCAGTTCAGCGCGCTCGACGGGCGATTCACCACGACCGCCCCATCGAGCTCCAGCGGCATCAGCTGCTCCGCCGCGAGCGAGCCCTGGCACATGTTGAGGTACAACCCCGCCGCTGGAAGCCGGCCCTGCTCGACTTCGCGCTCGGTAGTCTTGATCGCCTGCCAGCCCTTGGCTTCGAGCCGCGCGACGGTCGCATCCAGGATCGCCGTGTCGTTCACGCCGTGCTGCAGCGGTGAATACGAGGGGTTGCGGTAAATAGCGACCAATGGGGCCAAGGCGACGTCGCTCCTCGAGTCCGATGTCTACGTTTCGCGCGTGGCGAGCCACGCGTTGGCATGCTGGAGATCTGATGGTCGATCGATGTCGATGATGCGCGGCACTTCCACCGACGCGACGCGCCGCCCGTCCGCGACAACGACTCTCAGGAAGCCTCGCATCTTGTGCCCGCCGCCGGTCACGGCGTCCGCGGCGGCGTGGCGTATCCCGGCGCTCAGCCCGTACACCCCCCCGGTGACGCACGGAGGATGGACCGGCTCGTCGCTCACGGCCCGAACCTCCCCACCCACCCCGCGGGTAACGTACACTGGAGACTCGTCGTCCACGTACGGCGTCACAGCGAGCACCATGTCCGCGCCCCTCTCGAGGTGCCGCTCCGTCGCCCCGAAGACCGCCCGCCAGTCGGCCGGCCGCATCACCGTATCCACCATGCTGCAGAATACGGGGCCCGCCGGCACCGCCCGCAGCCCCTCGACGAGGGTGTGCAGCGAAGACGGCGTGCGACACTCCACCAGCGTAAGGAGGGGCCCGAAGCTCCTCCCGTCAAGCACGCGGGCCACCGCCGGGAAATCTGCACGAACTGCGCATGTGAGGCTCTGACATCCCAACGCCGCGAAGGTCTCGAGCAGACTCACGATCTGAGGCCGCCCCGCCACTTCGACCAGCGGCTTAGGCACCCGGATGCCGCCTGCGGCCAGGCGCGACCCTTCTCCCCCGGCGAGGATCAACCCGTGCATGCTACTCGAGCACCCTTTCGACTTCGGGAAGACGGCTGATCCGCGCCGTGGGAACGCGCCCGGCACCTGGGGGCGCCGTGCGGTCCGATGGCGCGAGCCAGCAGGTGCGGATGCCCAGCCCAGCGGCTCCGCGGATGTCCGCCTCGAAGTTGTCGCCCACCATCCACGCCTGCTGCGGCGACACGTTGAGCTCGGTCAACGTGTGCTCGAAGATGCGACGGTCGGGCTTGCTCCACCCGACCAGTGCGGAGTCACTGAGCACGGAGAAGAATCTCGCCAGGCCGAGCTCCGTCAAACAAGGCCGCAAGTTGCCGGTGAAATTGGACACAACCCCGAGACGGTAGCGTCCCGCGAGTCGCTCCAGAATCGGGAGGTTGCGTGCCACGATGTCCGTCGCCTCGGTGTGCAGCCGGTGCGCGACTGCGGCAGCGTCCACACGGTCGGGCAGGAGCCCGACGACGAGCCGAGCCGCCGCTTCGATGGTGGCGCGGAATCCGAGCGTCTGAATGCCCGGCATACGCCCGAGCGTTTCGTCGGCGGTCTTGAAGAAGGGATCGAACTCGGCGAAGTCGAGCCCGCCGCCCACCGCACGATAGGCGGCGTGAAAGCGCGGACTCCAGTGCAGGCCGTCGGCTTCGAGCGTGCCGCCGAAGTCGAAGAGGACGACGTCGGCCGGCGGCTCAGGGGCGGGCGTGCGAGCCGTGGTCGTGCGCGCCCATCTTCATGGGCATGGACATGGGCTTCCCCATTTCCATCATGTGATGACCGCCGCCTGCCTCGAGCCGCATGTAGTGCCGGTAATCCTGTTGATAGAGCGAGTCCCCCGGCTCCGCCGCCGGCCACGTCACGCCCCGGTCGGGCACGAACAGCCCCCCGACCACGCCCATGCCCCCATCGGGGATCGGCGCGCCGGTCGGGTTGTCGTAGGAGACGGCGATGCGGTAGCGGTGCTCCGGAACGATGTGCACGCCCAGGCGCGTCCAGCCGTACAGCAGCGCGATCGGGATGGACGCGATGCGTCCGCTCGAGTCCGCCACGGGCGCGGCCCGGTAGATCTCCTCGCCGGTCGTCACGTCGGCAAACTCGATCACGCGCCCGTAGTCATGCATGTGCCCACCCAAACCGACGATCTTTCCGGGCACCGCCGGGCTGCCCTCGTACGCGCGCGACGAGCGACCCGGGGGGAGCGTGAACGACTTGTCTCCCACGGGGAAGGCGACATCCATCTGCCACGGTGACGCGGAGAACAACGGCCAGGGCCGCTTCTCGGGCGTGAAACTCATCACCAGCCGCACTCGGGCCCCGCGATACGCGGCCGGCGTGAGGTTTTCGACCATGGCGCTCGCGACGACGTGCTCGCCACGCTTGAGTGGCACGCCGAACAACAGACGGGGCAGGCGGATCGCGCCGGTCTCGTGGCCGGCCGCGAGCAGGCGGCGTGAGATCGGAAGAAACAGCTCGCGGTGGTCCGGGTCGATGAGATTGAAGTGATGGATCAGCTCGTCGGGAAGCTCGTGCCCGGCGCTGTCCACCACCTGCACCCGGAAGCCGTAGATGGATCCGCTCTCCGGGATCTCGAGCGTCGCGACCGGCGGCTGTGCAATCCCATGGTGCGGCGTGTTGGCGGGCAGGTCCATCGGCGCCAGGTCGAGGACCAGCGTGCCGGCGCGGTCGTCCCGAAAAATGCGGGCGCCGGTCGCGTCCGCCGAACGCCCCGAAGCGGGTACATCGCCCGTCGCGACGACGAGCATCAGGCTCAACAGCAAGCGACTGGTCATGTCGCGGGGAATTGTAACCACCCCTCACGGCTCGAGGCAACGGACCTTACGACGCCCGCAACCTTCGCACCGCCGCGACCACGGCGGCGGGCTGCTCCTCGTAGATGAAGTGCCCCGCCCCGGCTACGCTGTCCACGGCGAATGCCGGCAGCGCGGCCGCGAGGACCGCGACTTCCTCCTCACTGACTCCGCCCTCGTGGATCGCGGTCCCGAGGAGCAGACGGACGGGACACCGCACTTGGGGGAGATGCGGCCGCAACCGCTCGGGCTCGCGCCGTTCGGCCATGGCCAGAAACGCCTTGAGCGTCGCGTTCAGATCGTGCGCCGCGCCCGCCGTGTAACCGTCGACTACGCTATCGGTCACCCACGATGAGTCCCCAGACGCTCTGATCAGCTGCCCGCGGATCTTCTTCCGCACCAGGTTCACGCCACCGAACAGCCTGATCCAGGGCGCGAACTTCATGGCACGCCGAAACGCGCGCGTGGAAGCCCGCTCGGCCGGCCGGCCTGGGCGGTGAGGGAATAGTCCGCGTGCTCCGGGCGCGCCGCCCCGCCGACGCCGAGCGGTTCCACGACAATCGCCCGGTAACCGGCGTCCCTGAGGAGCGGGATCAGCGTGCGATATCCAAAGGCCGACCCGAACAGGCCCGGCACCAGGACCACCGGGTCACCCGTTCCCGTCACCGTGACTGCGACCGACTCGGCGGGTGTGAGCGCGAGGGAGAACGAGTGAATCGTATCGGCGACCAAGGCGAGGGCGAGGAGCCACATGGTCCACTCCGGTTCCAGAGACGAAATCCTGCGACGGACACGGCGTAGAGGTCGCGTACCGCCCCCGCAACCACCGGAATGCGGACGCCACGCGCTGGCGGCCCACGGCAATTCCGACAAGGACGACACCGCTGCCCAGCAACGCCCACGTCGGTACGACGACGATCCCACCCACTCCGGCGATCAGGAGCACGCGAGGGAAGCGTCCCAGAGCCACCGCCCCGAGGAATCTGGGCAAGGGATATCGCGCCAGCGGCGCCAGTACGCGCACCGCCGTGTCGGGTATGGGCGAGAAAATCACGATCACGGTGGTCCAGAAGGGGGCGCGCCGGAATGCCGCGACGCTCCAGCGCACCCAGCGCCGGTCCGTCAGCCGCGCCAGCTTCGGGAGCTCTGCTGCCCAATCGACCAGTCGGTAGTTCACGCTTTCCGCTATCGACGCGCCGAGCGTGCCCACCAGGGCGAGCAGCCACGCGGGATACAGGCGCGCGTAATAGAGCAGGGTCGCCTCGAACGCGGTCGGCAGGAACGGCGACAGGGGTCCGTGCACCAGGAGCGCGAGTGCGAAGAAGGTGACGAGCTTCACGCCAGGAGCCCCGTGTAGCGCCACGCCACGACGGCGAACACCGCGCTCTCGAGGATCCACGCCCACGGCTGCCGATAGTACCCGACGTACATCGCGCGCCCCCAGTATCCCGTGTTCTTCCACAGGTTGAGCGACCAGCGCCGCCGGCTGAACGGCAGCAACAGCGGGAGGCCGGTGTCGGTCGGCAAATCGGCGACCACGTGCGCGACGATGCTCGAGAACGCGAGTCCCCCGAGCCAAGGGCCGAACAGCGCGACCGCGAGCGCTCCCACGACGCCGCAGAACAGGAGACTGTGACTCCATGTGCCGTGGAAGTCGGGCTTCGCCCAACCGGCCCGGATGATCAGTGAATCGGCGTTTGGAAGGAATTGCGCCGCCCCGACCACAACGAACGTCTCTGGGCGCGGGTCAAGCGATGCGATCGCGAGTGCGATGCCGACGTGCCCGAACTGCATGGTGTCTCCCGGTGGAGGATCCGGGGACACGTTCGGCCCATGGCATCAAGCCGATCTCAAGCGACTGCGTTCGTCCGGTAGCGTCGTGCCTGGCCGGGGGTGATCATCTCCTGCAGCAGGACGGCTCGCTCGATCGGCGCCGTGAACACGTATCCGCGCGCGTCCGCCACCAGCCACCGCTCCCATTCCAACGCATCGAGTGCCCGCTCAAGCGCCGTACGGTCGAGCCCCGTGGCACGGACCAGTCGAGCCGCGTCCACACGCTCTTCGAGGGCCGCCGCCGCCGCGAGAGCCTGCTGCGCGATCTCCGAAAGCGCGCGGTATCGCCGGCACACGACCCCGATAATGGTCGGCGGAAGATCCCCGGGGAGCGAGTCGATCAATGTTCGGTTCGGGGACGGCCAGGCCGGGGCATCGGGCGCCGGCGTGAATCCCGCGGCCACGGCCTCGAGCATCGCCACCACGAGAAGGGGGAGCCCGCCCGTGTCGCGTTCCACGCGGCGGGTCAGACGCGCCGCGTCGGCGGCGTCGTATCGGGGAAGCGCCCACCCCACGAGCTCCCGCAGCGCCGCCGCGTCGAGTCGTCCCAACCGGACGACCGTGCCTTCGAGATCGCGGCCCAGCCGGGCCCGCAGATCATTCAGCCGTTCGCCCTCGGGCGACCCGCGAGAAACGCCCAGCAGGAGGAGCACCGGTCGCGCTGCCGTGTCGCGAGCCAGGGCGGGGAACGCAGTCAGCGTGGCCGCGTCCGCCCACTGAACGTCATCGAGTGCGATGAGGAGAGGCCGCTCTGCCGCTACGGCGCGAACGACGGCCCCGAGCGCCTCGGCGAGTGGGACGGCTGGCGCGGCCGCACGGAACCTGGTTCGCAGGTCACCATCAAGCACGGCGAGCCCCGCGAGGGCCCCCGGTGGTGCCCCCGCGAGTCCCGGCGCATCGCCCAGCCCCCCGGCGAGGAGCCCCGACAGCGCGCTCCACGCGGCTTGCTGTTCGGCAGGCACGGCCCGAGCCGCGGCGACACTCACCTCGTCCAGCCGCGCATTGGCCACCACCTCTTCGATGAGTCGGGTCTTCCCTTCCCCGGGCTCACCCTCGACGATCACGACCTGCCCACGCCCGCCGCGCGCCCGTTGCCACGCGGCCAGTAGCGACGCCAGCTCGACGCTCCGGCCCACCAGCGGCGGGCGCGGGCGAGCATCCGGTGGGGCGGCGACCACGCGACGCCCGACGCGAGTGTCCCGGATCCTGGCAGCCAGGCGCGCGGTCTCCTCGCTCACCTCCGCGTTGAGTGACTCGCGCAGGGCCTGGGCCAGCTTGTCGGCCACGCGCAGAGCAGCGGCGCGATCACCCGCCAGGGTCAGCGCGCGCATCGCGGCGCGGGCCGCCGGCTCGGACGTGCCGTCGAGCGCAACCGCGCGGAGTCCCACTCGAGCCGCCGACGCCGCGTCACCGCGCGCGAGATCCGCGGCGACCCCCTGCACCAGGGCGTCGAGCGTCTGTGCCCGCCACAGCGCGCGCTCGGCGGCCAGCCAGTTCTCGAAATCGTTCGCCTCCGGGATCGCCAGGCCCTCGAGAAACTCGCCATCGACCAGCGCGGCGGCAGCTATCCAGTCGCCCCCCCGGCACAGCTCGGTGAACCGGTCGCAGTCGAGCGCCACGGCGTCCGGCGTCAGCCGGACCTGATCGACGTCAGCGACCACTCCCTCTTCCCCGAGGGCGCGCCGCAGCACGCGGAGCGCCTCGCTCAGCGAGTGTCGGGCCTGGCGCTCGTCGCGGTCACTCCACAACAGGCCGATCAGGTGCTCGCGCGTGCGGCTCTTGCGCGGACTCCGCGCCAGGTACACGAGCAGCGCGACGTGTTTACGCCACAGGAGCTCCGCAGGGGCGTCGGCGCCCGCGACGGTGACACGCAGGGGACCGAGCACGCGACAGAAGACAGGTGGCATGGCGCCCCCGAGTATCGGGCACGCTGCGGCCGTGGGCAAGCGCACGTACATTCTCCTGCTCTTATGCAGACGCCCGACCTCGAGGCCGTGCAGCGCGCCGTCGGCGACCGCTACCAGGTATTGAGCCTCGCGGGCGTCGGCGGCATGGGCGCGGTGTTCCGCGCGCGCCACCGCACGCTCGGTCACATCGTGGCGGTGAAGGTGCTGCCCCCCGACGTCGCGGCGAGCGCGATGCGGCACGAGCGGTTCCGCCGCGAGGCGACCCTGGGCGCGGCGCTCGACCGCCCCAACATCGTGCGGGTCTACGACTTCGACACGCGGGAGGGGATCAGCTTCCTCATCATGACGTTCGTGCGGGGGGACACTTTCGAGGAGCGACTCCGCGGCGACGCGCCGGTCCCCACCGACCAGGTGCTGCGCGTCGTGCGCGAGATTGCCGACGCGCTGGGGTACGCCCACCGGCGCGGCATCGTGCACCGTGATGTGAAGCCCTCCAATATCCTGCTCGACGAGGACAGTGGCCGGGCCCTGCTCGCCGATTTCGGGATTGCCCGCGTGGAAGGCGCCGGGGAGTCATCACTCACACAGCCCGGCGCCGCGATCGGCACGCCCGGCTACATGGCGCCCGAGCAAGCGGCCAGCGGGCGCGTGGACGGGCGCGCCGACCTGCACAGTCTCGCGGCGGTCGCGTTCGAAGCGCTGGGCGGCGGATCGGTGCCGTTCAACGCCGATCGGGTCGCGTTGGGGCGCGCGTTGCGCGCCGTTCGGCCCGAGTTGCCCTTCGTCTGCTGCTCGTCTCGCAAGGGGCCTGCCGTTTACCGCGCGACGCACCGGCGCGCCTCGCCGTGATGCCGTTCGCCGTCCTGGGCACGCCGCCCTACCCGGCGAGCCAGCTCCCGGAATACTTCATCTCCCGATTCCGCCCCGTGGAGCACCTCAGCGAGGTCGTCTCGTTCGGCCGGGTGGCCGCGCAGATCGCCAGCGAGCATCCGTCGAACGAGGAGGCGCAAGCCCTCGCCTGTCGCCTCGGGGCGAAGTTCTTCGTGCAGGGGAGCGTCGCCTATGTGGGACCGACGGTCACGCTCCAAGCGACCTTGTACGAGGGCGGCCGGGCCCGACGCAGCGCGAAGGCGGAGGGACGAGTCGGCGCCGAGGAGTCGGAGGTGATGGATCGCGTGTGGGCGGCTCTCTACCCCGAGTTCACACCCGGCTCGGACGCGACTCTGCCGAACGGCGGCCCCGAAGCGCTGGCCGCGTACTTGAACGCCGAGGCGGCGTTCCGCCGCGGCGACTACCGAACCGCGCGCGACGAGTACACCCGCGTGATCCGCGCGGACACCGGCTTCGCGATCGGGCGTCTGCGCCTCGCCCTCGTCGCCGCGCAGGTGGACCCGACCGAACAGGGGTTCGGCGCCTCGCTGCGGGGAGCGCTGGTCCACCAGCGAGGACTCTCCCCGGCCGACAGTCTGCTGCTCGACGGATTCACCCGGCTGCTCGCCGAAGGCGACGGGCTGGTGGCGCTCGATCGATTCAAGCGGGCCACCGAGCACGCACCGAGCTATCCCCAGGCGTGGTACGTGCTCGGCGAGTTCTACTATCACTTCGCCGGCCTGTTCGACGAGACGGTCGGCGAGGCCGGAGTCGCGTTCAACCGCGTCCTCGACCTCGATCCGCGGTTCTCCCCGGCGATCGGACACCTGATCTCGCTGGCGCATCAGGCGGGCGATCGGCGCGAGACGGCGGACCTGATTCACCGCTACCTGCGGATCGACTCGACCTCCGTCGTCGCGGAGGCGGTCGGGATCGCGGACACACTCATTCTCGGCTCGGCACCGGCCCAGCTCGCCCTGCTGCGCGGCGTGTGCCGGCACAGCTTCCTGGCGCTGCAGTACCTCGCCTTCCAGGCGGCTGAATTCGGCACACCGGTGCAACGCACCGGTCCAGCCCGCGTGGTGTTGCGCTGCCTCGAGCAGCGCGGCGCCACGGACGCGGAGCGGACCCGTATCCTGCGTATGGGTGTCGCCGCCGATCTCGCGGCGGGGTGGGCAGACAGCGCGCGCCTGCGGCTCGGACGCACAACGGGAGGCGCGGCCGCGCGGGAGCGCGACCTCTGGGTCCTGCTGGCCCGCGCCACCGAGCTGCCGAACCTGGGCGACTGGCGCGGAGCGGCGGAGCGCGTACGCGGACGGCTTGGAACGGCCCCCGACACGGACGCGGTGGCCCACTGGCTGCTCGCCCGCGTCGGAGTCGAGCGCGCTCGCCACGCCGCCGCGTTGGCGCGGCTCGCGAATGGAAAGCGGGGCCCGCTCCCGGCCAGCCTCGCCGCGACTCGACATGGCGCGCGCGGCGCTGGCACGGCGAGACAGCAGCATCGCGGCGCGCGCCTGTCGATCGTTCGAGACGCTGATGGGCTACGTGGATCAAGTCGTACAGCCAGAGGTGCAGCGGCTGTGCCAGGCGACGCCCACGAGCTGAGGACGCGAGACGGTCGAGATCTGCTCACCGTCCGCACGCCGGCAGCGGGTCGGGGAAGCTGCTCCCAAAGCGGTTGCGGTCCCAGCAGCTTCCCTTCCCCGACCCGTCCCACAACAGATCCACTGCGGGGAGGAACGGGATCGGCGACGCCGTACCGTTGCCCATGACCCGGTTGCCGCGGATCACCGCGTTGTCCGGGTTGGGCTCGATGTCGGCGAACGCCTCCGGCGGCAGGCCGGCCAGCGTGCCGAGCAATAGCGTGCTGCCCACCGCGATCCCCGTAAACTGGTTCCCCGAAACCGTGTTGCCCTCGACGGTCGCGCGATCCGCGCCGACGATGAGAATCCCCGACCCGCTGGGCACGAACGACGCCAGGTCGCCGGGCGGCGCGAAGTTGGGGTGGTTGTTGTCATGGACGTTGTTCCTGGCGACCAGCACATCGCTCGTGCTTTTCACGTCCAGGCCGGGCAGCACCACCACGAGGATGCCGACCACGTTGTCGTACGTCTCATTGGCGACGCCCTGTACGCGCTGCGAGTTCTCGAACTCGATGCCGTTCACATTCGCGAACGTGACGCTGTGGCGAACCGTGACGTCGTGCGACTGCCCGACGTAGATCCCCGTGTCGTTGTGCCCCGAGGCGCGGCAGCGCTCGATGAGACCGTGGGACGAGTGCACCGGAAAGAGCCCGTATTCGCCGTTGTCCTGGGCCGTGACGCCCGCCAGCAGAAACCCGTCTACACCGCTCAGCAAGACGCCGTTGTCCACAAACCCGCGGACCGTGACGTTCAGCAACACGAAGCGATCGCTACCCGGATCCACGCGGATGCCGTTATCCTCTCCACCTGGATTCTCGATCACGACGCCGCGGCCGTCCTCGCGCCGTTGCCCGACGAGCGCGAGGCCGGGGACCGACACGTGAATCGCCTCGGCGTAGGTTCCCGGCTCGATCTGGATGACGGTGCCCGGCACCGCGGCGTCCACCGCCGCCTGGATCGACCCGCCCGCGTGCACGATGACGCCGGGCCGCCCGCTCAGATCGGCGGAGGGCACGACTGGCGCCCCGATCCGGCCGGGCGCATCGCAGGCGACAGCCACCAGCAACATCAACGGCGTATACCGTTTCATACAGTCCTCCTCGCTAGCACCCGGGAAACGTTCCCCACTTCGGTCAAGGACAGATCAAGCGGACCGGCCGGCCAGCTCGAGCATCCGCTGCCGCTGGCCCGGCTTGATCATGTCGCGATCGATCACCGCCCGCACGATCCGCGCGACAAACGCGTAGCCCCGGCGCTCGGCCGTCAGCCAACCCTGCCACTCCAGCTCGTCCAGCGCGCCTGCCAACGGATCCCCGGCGACGCCGGACGCGCGCCCCATGAGCTCCCGGCCGGTGCGGTCGCCCACCACGGCCGCGGCCACCAGCACCGCCTGCGCGTCGCCCGACAACCGTCGGAAGTTGATCCGGATGGCCGCCACGACGTTGTCTGGAAGCTCGCCCGGCAACGTTTGGTCCAGCGTGCGGGACGGCTCGGGCCAGGCGGTCGGGCCCTCGCTGAGATCCAGGCCCGCCGCGACCGCGTCCAGCAATGCGGCGGCGAGCAGGGGGATACCCGCGGAGTCGGACAGCACGCGCCGCGTGACGCGATCCAGCTGCTCCGGCCCGTAGGAGGGGAGCGCACGGCGCGCGAGCTCACGCACGTCGCCGCCTCCGAGCGGTCCGAGTTTCACGGCGGTCCCGGCGACCTCCCGGCCCGCCCGTGCTCTCAGCTCGTCCAGCTCGGGTCGCGCGGGATGCGGCGCCGCCGCGATTAGGTACAGCACGGGTGAACCCGTCAAGTCGCGCGCCGCTGCCGCGAGCGCGAGCAGGGACTCCCGGTCGAGCCAGTGTGCGTCAT
>WNFI01421424.1_pt1 | contig 12192 bp, 12 predicted proteins | sample 5400471 | NCBI WGS metagenome assembly WNFI01 (sample SAMN13153348, study PRJNA577476) | soil metagenome | isolation source: 100 cm saprolite on Douglas fir-dominated hillslope | place: USA:California | collected 2013-09-17 | reverse complement strand
CTCGCACGTGAGCCTGATCAAGTTCTGCGAGACGACCTTCGGTCTTGCGGCCCTAAATGCCCGCGATTCGGCCGCCGACGATATGGCCGACTGCTTCAATTTCCAAGCGGCCCCCTCCAGCACGCCCGCGCCGCAGCCGTTGCCCAAACCGGTCCCGACCCCGACTCCCGCAGGGCCGCCCGCCGCACCGGCCACGCCGCCAGTTGGGGCGCCCGCGAGCCCTGCTGTCACTCCCGCAGCGAAGCCGAAATCCAAGCCTAGGGGCGCGCGCAAATCGGCCGCCAAGTCAAAGCCAAAGCGAAAGCCCACCCGCAAGGTCTCGCCGAAGCGGAAGGCAAAGACGAGGACCAAGCCAAAATTCAAGGCGAAATCGAAATCCAGGCCGAAGGGCGCAACAAAGAAAGCAAAAGGGGGAAGAAAAAAATCCCGATGAGCTGAGCTCGATGAGACAGGAGAATCAAGTATCTGGTTCGCCTGTCTGATTATTCGCGGGACTTGTCCGGGAGCCCAAAGGCGCTTGCCTTGCATGCTCGGAGCTGCCAACGACCAGGTCGACGACCCAGGTAGCTGCGGTCGCTGGATCGGCCCTCCCGCGTGCGCGCAATGTCTTGCCTAAATTCTCGTTCTCGAATAACCTTTGGTGTCTCGGAAAAATATTGCGGGAAAGGAGAACGATCCGTGCTGGAAACCAATACGTACGAGGGGATGATCGCGGAAACGGTTTCACTTAACGGTTATGGAAGCGAGCTCATCAATGGATACTATGCGCGGCCCCTGGGCCCGGGGCCGTATCCAGGGCTGGTGCTGGCCCATCATTTTCCGGGCTGGGACGAATGGTACAAAGAGATCACGCGCAAATTTGCGTATCATGGATATGCTGCGATCTGCCCCAACCTGTACTTCCGGGCGGGACACGGGACCTGGGAGGATGTTGCTGCGAAGGTGCGCGGGGCGGGCGGCATACCGGACGAGCAGGCCCTTGGCGATCTGGAAGGCGCGATGCGATTCCTGCGCACCCTGCCAACAAATAATGGGAAGGTCGGGATATTTGGCACATGTTCTGCCGGCAGACAGGCTTTCCTGGCCGCTTGCCGTGTGAAAGGTTTCGATGCGGCCATCGACTGTTGGGGAGCTCGGGTCGTGATGAAAAAGGAGGACCTCAGTCCCTTTTACCCGGTCGCACCGATTGAATATACAAAGGATCTCGCCTGCCCTTTGCTCGGCTTATTCGGGGAGGAGGATGCGGGCCCGACGCCGGCTGAAGTCACGCTGCATGAGGAAGCGCTCAAGAAATTCAACAAGAACTACGAATTCCACCGGTACCCAGGGGCCGGTCACGGCTTCTTTTATTATCACAAGTCATCGTATCGCAAGGATCAGGCTCTCGACGGGTGGGACAAGGTATTTGCCTTCCTCGAAAAGTATTTAGCAGCTTCGATGAATTAATTCGGCGTGGTCCGACCCAGAACAGGAGCTCCGATATGTGTACAATGATCGCGAAGAAAATTGAGATCCAGGGCAGCGGCAAAGGGCAGGCAGATTGGTTTGGCCTCCACCAGGCAACCGTATCGTATGACCACCCCTTCGATGTACCTCTCGAGCATGCCCTGAACATCGACTTTGTGGACGAGGCCCGGGGACCTGGAGCGCGGCTGGCGGTGGAGCTGAGCGTCGAATCTGCAGAAAGCCTCGTGCGGACCATCCAATCGATTCTGGCGGAGGCCTCCCGGGGAGGCTACATTTAGAAATGCATCATTTTTGACGATCCATCGTCCCAAACAGCTTATGGTAGAGTGCAATTCATCGGTACCTTGCCTGCTCAATTGAGTTCGTGGGAGGAGGAATGTGATGAAACAGTTCTTGGGGAAAATCGTCTTCCTATGCGCGCTGTTTTCGCTCTTGGGCCTGAACGTTATGCCGGCGCCTGTGGCGCCCATGCAGCCGGGAATTTCCTACGGCGGACGGGCTGTCGCCATAGCCGTCAACCCTGCGAACGCAGACGACATCCTCGTCGCCTCTGAGACCGGGGGACTATTTCGCAGCAAAACGCACGGGGGGCTCTGGACCCAGGTGAGTGAGAGCTCCACCTTCGAACAGATGGCGGTGGGACATGGTCGCAGGTCTCGATCAATCTCCCATCTTGCTCGTACACCTCTGCAGATTTCGGCGCCAACGGCTTGTATGCCGAGGTCGCCCGGGATCGAGTCTGGGCGGCTACATACTGCGGCGCGGCCTACAGCGATGACGAGGGCATCAGCTGGACGTTTCTGCCGGTCGTCTCTGGGTATTCCAATGAGATGGTGCTTTCCATCGTGGCTCCTGCTTCGGGTCACATCGCGCTGCTTACCAACCCAGGTGTGAAAGTCTCCACCGACGGGGGATCCAGCTGGAACTTATCGAGCACCGGACTGCCGGTCAATTATTTCTTCTACACCCAACACAATCAGCTTGCGGCAGCGCCTAACAATCCGGATCACCTATCCTGGGCCCTGACTTACAATCACAACGGACCCCATCTGGCCCTCCTGCGCTCGACCGATTTCGGTTCCTCCTGGAACATCCTGATCAATAATGCCGGGACGAACCGCCCGCCGATCGTTCGGACTGCGCTTGACCTCTCAGGCGACTCGTCTCTCTATGACGTCTACTTTGCCGACGGGGGCGGGACGCTTGAGCGCGCCACGGCGGACGTGAGCGGCTCCTCCATCTCCTCCTGGACAACGCTCAGCATCGATCACTCCGACCCGGCCGATATCGCCTTCAGCACAGATAGCAAGACTCCACTCCTCCTGGCCACAGATGGAGGCTTGCACAAGAGCGCGGATGGCGGCCTCACCTGGAAATTGACCGGTGGCGGCGCCGCAGGCTACGACGCACTGCAGATCACGGACATGACCGGTCAGCTCCACCAAAACGGGTTGAGCACAGATCTGTACTTCGCGACCCAGGACAATTCCATCTGGGGTTCACCGGATGAGGGCGCCTCCTGGCCGGCTTCGTTCGACAGCGAAGGCTTCTACCTGAATATCCCGCGCGACTTCTATCCGCCCAGCCAGACGCATCTTACTGGAATGTACTGCATGCCTTGCAACTATTTCATTGCCGGTCCCGTATTTTTGGGTATCTCGAATTTTTCCAATGCACCAGGTTTTGTCCTAGCGCCGCGGCTGCTCCAGCCCGCCACTTACCTCCAGCAAACGGAGATCACGAATGTGCCCTCCGAGATCTTTTCCCTGACCACGAACACCGGTGTGTCCTGGAACCCGCGCTATGGCATCTCCGAATCGGTTTTGGGTTTGCCACAGCCGGCGGGCCCGGCGAACGACCCGGTGATCTATCACGCCATCCACCCCTCTGGTACCAGCAAGAAAGGGTATGCCCTCATTCTGCTCAAGCGCGTCAGCGATGTGCTCGGGAATCTGACACCGCTGGTCTCGGATGTTACCGGATTTGGCTCTCTGGGCTATTACGCCAACATGCTGGGTTCGAGCCTGTCCTTCGGTGTCGACCCGAACGATTCCAACTATCTGATCGTTTCCGATGTGGATGACAGCCAGGTCAAGGTGTCAACGGATGCCGGCGCGACCTGGACTCCCGACAAAGCGCTCACGGATCTCGTCACCGAATCCGGCCAGCTCCGCTTCGACTGGTCGCCGGGTTTCACCCAAACGACCACATTTGCCTTCGACCCCGATTGCACCGGGCACGTCGTCGTCGGGACCCAGCAGGCCGGCATATTCGAAACCTTCGACCGGGGTGCCAAGTGGCAGAAGGTCTCGGGTTCCGAACTCATTCCGCAGGTGACGTCCATTTTCTTCGATGGTAACGGAAATATGATCATCTCTTCCTATGGCCGCGGCTTGTGGAAGTATGCCTACTCGTGCCCGGTCAAGCCGCTTACTCCGGCCAAGCTCTTACAGTTTGCGGAACCGCTCATCTATTGGAAAGGAGCGCGGGTTCCCATACGCCAGATTCACGACCCCGAAGTCTGCCCAGCCTGCGGTTATTTTTTCCTCAAGGGCGGAAAGGTGCTCGACTACAAAACCGCTCTCGGCACGAATAAACTGCTGGAGGTCAATATCAATAATGGCGTCTTCCAGGGATACACCTGGAATGGCGGATCCCTGCCGGTTCCCTTCAAGGTCACCAAGGGCAAAGGACAAACTCAAGGCGGTCTGGCCCCGACTTCACCGCTTCAGAGTCTCCCCTCAGTGGCCGGACAACTACAAGGCTCTCTGCCTGGCCGGAGCCAGATCAAGGGACTGTTTATGGAAGGCGATATCCTGCGCGGCCTGATTCTTGCAACCGATGATCTAACTATCGCAGATTTGCCGAAGTTCGTCCCGCTGGGTCCTCACATCCGCCTGTCCGAGCAGGGACCCATTCCCATCGATGAACTCGGACCGCTTGTTGTCACCGGCACAGGCTTTGCGCCTGGCATCGCACTCGAGGTTGTAGTGGATCGGAAGATCATCCAGCTTGAATCGCCGCCCGTCTTCGACGCGCAAGGCGACTTCACATTTTCCTTTACGCCGCCGCTGAGCCTGGGCCTACACACTATTCTGGTCAGGCAGGTTACTCCAAGCGGCCTCACTGCGGACATCGCCGCCTTCACCGAGGCGCCTCACGATTCGCAGCGGTGAGGAGGATGCTCGTACAGGCGAAGAGGCCCGAGGGCGCGATATCGTTTGGCGGGAGCAGCGGGGATCTCGTTCTAGATGCAGCTCATACGAGAGTCGATAACTCAGGAACTAGGAGCCTAGCTCAAAACATCAGGAATGTTCCAGAATGGTAAATCAGGTGAGAAAACGAATGAGAATCGAGAAGTACCAAATCGTAAGACCAGTTCTTGAATTGACACTAAGAACCTATCCGAAAATTATTTTGTGTGTTTATTCATAGGTGGCGTGAAATGTTTTAACCAGAATGGAAAATTCGAGATTGAAAAACTGCCTTTTCATCACTATAATAAACTCATATATTAGACCTGTTTTATCCACTTACTTCAACACCTCTATTTCACCTCAATGAGAAGGGAAAATAAATATGGAAAATACTTTGCCTTCATCCCCAGAAATGTCTCTTCCGTATATGGTTCCAGCCGGAGAGGATCGCTTCGGCAAATTGAAAACCCTTGGCATTAGCTCAATTGCCTACAAAATCACGGCTCCGGAGAGCAGCGATCTCTTTGCCGTGGAGATCACGCTCGTCCAAAAGGGAGGGCCGGCCAGGCATCTGCATTACCAGCAGGATGAATGGTGGTATGTCCTCGAAGGCGAGTTTATCCTCGAGGTAGGGGACAAACGGTTTCACGGAAAACCAGGCGATTCGTTCTTTGGTCCCCGAAATATCCCTCATGTCTGGTCCTATGTCAAAGGGACACGCGGCAGGTTATTAGCCGCCGTGATGCCGGCCGGCAAGCTGGAAGCATTCTTCATCACGGCGGACAAGAAAGGTTTGGTTGGGCCTGACCCCAGCAACTGGGAGCCCTACGGCACGGAATGGGTTGGTCCGCCGTTAAAGCTCGAGTAAGAGATGTAAAGTCTATTCGAAAATTAAGTTATGCAGCAGGTCAGAGCAAGCGAGTTTCAAAAATGCCATCAAGTTTTCGGGCTTTTTGCACCAGCGGATTTTGATACTACGCCGTTTCGCCAACCATCCTAGCGTTCGTTCAACCTCCCAACGGCGGGCCGGGAAACTGGCTTCGGCTGGGATGGGGCAGTCCTCAACCTTCGGCTGGTTACACCACTGACGGAGGTTGATATAGGACTGATACCGTTGTGCTTTGGCAAACTGTCGCACATCCTCGTAACCGTAGCCTTTATCGCCACACAAATGCTGTTCACCATTGGGCCGTTTGACCGCCATATGGATCACTAAGTGTTCCACCGACCATTTATCGTGTTCATTCGCGCCGGTAATGTGAACGGCTAACGGTGCTCCGCTTTCATCGACCAACAAATGGATATTGGCACCCAATTTGCCGCGATCGGTCGGATTTTTCCAGGTTTTCGCTCCACCCAGCGGAGCAGGCACCATTTTGCTGTCCACGGATTGCCATTTCCAGCGGATGTGCCGTTCGCGAGCATAGTAGCGCACGAGGATTTTGAACAATTTGTCAAAAATGCCGCCATTTGTCCATTCTTGAAATCGTTCATGTAAAGTGCTGCTCGACACGTGAAACCATTCTTGCTTGACGGCCTTCCACTGGCAGCCTGTCCACAACACATACCAGATGCCGTTGATCACATCCCGGTCCTGCACCCGTGGGCGACCCGGCCCTTTCTGTTTGGCCGGTTTCGGCAAGTGCTTTTTCAGCGTTTGCCACAATTGGGATGGGATCGCATGATAGCTAACTTTTCGTTCTTTATTGGTATCCTTTTTCACCGAGACGTTGACTTTTCTGGTTCTGGTTTTTGCCAACGCAGTTCTATCAGGTTACGTCTCTTTTTTCAACCTCCGCTTCCAATTTTCGGATAGGTTCTAAATAGTCTACCGCTAAATCCGACAGAAGAGAAATTGGCCGGGGAAATTAATCATAGGGCCAAAAGATAAAGATACCTCAACACTCCAGATGGCTGGTTTGTCCCTTTCGATGATTTGCCTCCTATCAGGGTGGTCGCTGAGATCCTTCGCCATGAGATTCTGCATTACGGCGAACTTGATATCGGCGGTGGTTTTGAAATACTGTACGGAAAAGAGGAGTCACTCGGTCTCCCCATTGACTCAACTTTTCGATTTGCGATGGATTAAGCCAAGCTAATTATTAATATCAAAGGGGACGAAAATCACAACATTGCGATCGGTAATCAAGAAATTTGGAATATATCGAACATCCCGACCAGCGGAGAAATCCAAGTTTTGAAATTCGGAAAGCCTAATCGTTCTGTAAGGATTCCTGCTTCTCCACTAAAGCTACATTTCGAGACCGCGCAAATGGAACTAATCGAATATGTTAACAACCTTGAAACCATTCTTAGACGCTATAATGGTTTGAAGCTAAAACTAGTCTATCTAAGATTCGTGTTTGGCATGGACAAAGTTGGATAGTTTAAAACCAAGACTGGCTGCCGCTTCTTTGTCGCGGAGGATCTTACTTTAGGCTGAACTTCGCTCTCAACTTGGCAGCGACTATTAATCGCTCGTCAGTGAGGTTGAGCAACTGCTCGGTGAGTTAAAAGAGATTTGTTTGCACCTAAACAACTTCATCTTTTTTTCCAGTTCAGGGCTAATATCAAGTCTGTGCTCCACCCTCAGCATGGCGTTCCCGCTTTAGAAAAGTTTCAAGCGCGGCTAGCCTTCGACTGCCCGAACCAGTGCCACCTGGGCCTTGTTGGCCGGATCGTAACGGACGATGACTTCCTTGCCCGGCTGATATTTCGGCTGCGAAGCGTCGACGATCGCAGCCTGCGTCTCGGAGTTGAAATGCTCGCCCGTGGGGGTGGTTACATCGAAAGTAAGCCGGAAGACCCAGGCAACGTTGTCATTCCTCATATTTAAATTGGTGGCGGTCAGGATCTTAGCCCGAGCCTCGGTTCCGGTGATTCGCAGCTGAGCGTAGTATTGATCCTGGGCCATCATGGCCGCCTGCAGCTGCGGATTCTCGACACCTCCAGTACCACCGGCGTTCCGGGCGCCGAAGGATTCAATTGCTATTTTGCTGACATCATTTGTGTCGAAGCGAACCTGCACGGTTGCTCCTGGCACCACGGAGCCCACTTCAAACAGGCTGAAAACCTGTGTGATCGTCGCCTGGAAGGCCGGGCGATCTGTCGGTGTGACCTGAAGGGTCACGCGCGCCTGTGGTTGATCATTGATCAACACACCAGTGTCCTGCACGCTGACGATCACCGCCGGCGCCGGAACCCCGGTTTGCAGCAGGGTGCGCGTCTGAGCCTGTCCCCTGATCATTCTGAATATCAAAAAGCCGGAAATGCCTATGGCAAGTGCGCCGATCCCGCAACCACACACGACCCCTATGATCGCTCCGAGATTTGTCATGATATCGTTTGGGTTCACTGGATGAGTCCTCTCTTTTGATTTTTCTGGCGCAGTTTACCATGATCCAACCCATATAGCCATCCCCATTTTCTGGGATACCAAACTTTCATTCGGAAACTTTCATCCAGTGGGCAGCCGGCTGAACGAGAGGTTATTGGAAGGCTTCGCGATTTGCGAAATCCGTGGGCCAGAGGGCGACATTCTGGATCGCTATATAATGCAGGGGGAGAGGGCATAATCCCAACGATCAGCGAATTATCCCAACGGAGTAGTGTGACCTGGCACCGCTAGCCTTGGTCGCAGAGCAAAAAAGCCAGCGTTTTAGTTACCCGTGACGAACGGCCGCAGGTCCGCGGCAAGGCTATCCGGCGTGGCATCGGCCAGGACCGCCGCGCGCAGTAGACCAGCCCTGTCGATAATATAGATGAAGTTGCTGTGTATCTCCCCGCTCTTTAAAACCGTGATCTGGTAGGCCGACCACACCTTTTGCAGATCATCCGCGGAACCAGTCAGGCCCTGGAAGGCTGGGTTGAATTGCGAGACAAAGTCGCTCATGGCCCGCGGCGTGTCCCGTTCAGGATCCGTCGACACCATCGTCACCTGGATCTGAGAGGAATTGTTTCCGAGGAGCCCGAGCGCAAGCTTGAGATGGGCCATAGCCAGGGGACATTCCTCTTTGCAATTGGTGTAACCAAAGTACAGGACATTGACCTTGCCGTATTGGGTACTTAGACGATAAGGTTGCCCGTTCTTGTCCGTCAGCTGGATGTCGGGGGCCGGGGTGGGGGGGTTGCCCACCGCAGGGCTCACAACTTGGTCCCTCATGAAGACCGACATGCTCACGATGACGATGATGGCAATGAGGACGGCTACTCCGATCAAAACGAATTTTGGCTTCATAGTTCCCTTTCCTCCCGAGAGATCATATCAGTGGATACCGAATTATAGTCGGCGGATTTCCCGCCCCGATTCTACGGATTTTGACCGTGCCGAAGCATGCACTACTATATCAAATTTGCACGCCCCGGACGCCGAGCCGCCCAAACTGCCGCTTCCCCCCGGTCCGCCGCCGCCCTGGATGGCAAAGCGACCGGCGGGTCTTGTCGCGTTTGCCCGGGCGTTCAAGGATTGCCAGCTCGACCGCGAAGGTTTCCGTTTCATTAGACGGCCGGTCTACTACGCGTTCGGCAGTTTGGGCGCTCCCTCTACGAGCGGAATGCCAAAACTCCAGCCGCCGTCTTTCCCCACTTTCTAGCGGAAGTCTTTGAGGGCCGCAGCCATTTCGACCCGCCGCATCGCGCGAAACCATAACCCTTTGCGCAAGCACTACGTAAACTCTGGGCCTAAATCCAAAATACCTGGTGCGTGGTGTCAGACTGGGGAGTAAAATTCTTTTGTTCATCACGGCGTAATTCCTTAGTATGTAAAGCAGTGCACTGAAGTTGCACCTAACTCTCGGTGGTCAATCCGCCTGCCAGGAGAAGTCGGCCAAACCAAATGGCCCAGATTGGATAGCAAATCACGGCAGTCAGGCCGCCTACTGTGGTCAGAGGGTGATCTTGTCCACCCAGAATAATGCCTGCTATTACAACAACATAGCCTGCCCCGGCCAGGATGCCTAGCAAACCCAATCTTCGAGGTAGGGATCCATTGGCACGGGCGAGGTAGCCATAGACCATTAGCGATGCACCGAATAAGCCAAAGGCCGCTGGAACGACGACCGCGGTTTGGGCATAGGCTATGATCCTCATGATGAGCAGGGTTTGGAACACACCCGCGATGGACATGGCGAGGACACCGATGACAAACGCGGCAGGATCGACAGTTGGGGCCTCGCGGCGGTGGAGTCGATGAAGCGCTAACAAAACAGGTAATATGGAAAGTGCTAGAACTACGCTGGTGATGTCGTTGATGGTGCCCCAAGGTTGGCCCAGAGTATAAAACATTAGCAAGGTCACCAGGCCCAAGATGGTGGCGACCGCGCTCACCAAGGCAGACCAACCTGCATAACGGGACAACTTAGCATTTGTCATTTAGTTTGCCTCTCTTGATTTGATAGCATGAGCTTGGGCCTGCCCTGGTTGGATTTCAGTAGGCAGGCTGGCGAACCACGCGGGCTGCGCCGCTTTCCAGCCGAGCCCCAGCGCTCGGAACGTGGTGCCGAAATCGTAGCGAGTACAGGGCGTCAACTTCAAGCTCTTATTAGGGAGTACGGCTCGCCGATCCCTGAGATCAGCCTGCAAGTAATTAAGAAGACGGCTATGCCTAGCCAATCAACGGAATCTGGATGAATGGTTGGGCAACGAATACTAGTAATAGTATCCACACCATAAGCCGGGAGAGAAGCGTCCCCAACAAGCCAGGAGAATCTTCCCAGAGTCACTGCATCTAAATCTTGATGCAATCGTAATACAAACGGTTCCCAAGTCCCGCCATAATTACAACCACCGTGTATACCACCAAAACGACCTGACTCTCAATAACCTATTTATTGGGGCAAGGAGGGGCAGATAAATCAGCCAACTTAAGTATCATGGCTTACGCCCATTTATCACCTGGTCGTAAATTTCGTCGACCTCGGTGCTTGCCAAATGGGCATAGTGCGCCGTCGTATTGCTGCTGGAGTGGCGCGCGGCTTCTTGCGTAGCCTTGAGGTTTCCGCTGCCAATGTAAAAGATCGTCACAAAGTAATGGCGGAAGTCATGAATGCGGACGGAGGCGGGGTCTTCTCCGGCTTCTTTGATTCTTTCCTTGATCGCTTTCCACATGCCGCCCGGTTTCACACCCTTGATCTTCACGCCGGCGCCCTTGTCATGCCGCGCAAAGAGGGGCAGGGAGGTGAGCGGTTTTCCGCTCGCTCCATCCAGGCTTGCTCGGGCACGCAAATAATCTTTGAGTGCCACGAGCGAGCGATCAGAGAATCGCACTACGGCCTGTTTGTCGCCCTTGCCGATGATTACAGCCCGCCCTTCGTTCCAATCCAGATCCCCGCGCCGCAGGGCACACGCCTCCGAAATTCGCAGCCCAGTGTCCGCCAGGGTCAACACGAAGGCTCGGTCCCGCAGCTCAGCCAATCCATTTCGCATAGCTTCACAATGTAGGATGACCTTTTCAATTGCCGTGCGGTTGAAAGTGGGCAGGCGGTATCCACGGCGTTGGCCGTACTGGCGCTTTGCCTGGCTAAGAGCAGCGACGTTCACATCCATATATTTCGAGGCGTAGAGGTACAAGCCCATGATCGCGGAGCGGTAGATCGCCTGGGTGGCGGGGTTCATGTCTTTAGTCTTCCGCAGGAAGCGGACATACGTTTCAGTGAGGAGAGGGGCGTCGCCGACAATCGCGGTGAACGTGCGCAGCGCCTGTGCATACGTGCGGTGAGTCTTTTGGCTGCGGGTGTCTGAAACGACCTGGAGGTATTCGCGGATGATCTGGCTGGTGATTTCCATGTTACATCTAAGGGAAATTATATCGAACATAAGGGAAAACTGTCAAGGCCCAGCTTTTTTCCACGCCCCCACTGATCAAACTGGCGCTAGCACGTAAACCAAATTTTGCGTTCGCGGCGATCCGCCTGTGCGCCACAGTTGGCGGCCAAGCTGGGATTTCAAGATGGGCCCTCCCCTGCCCTCCCGCGGGCATACTCGGGGTGTGGCTGCTACATTCAGGTGCACTGCTGCGATTGTGGCAAACGAAACCGGGCCTTAGCAGGTGGGCACCCCTCTGGGTTTTGCCCGTGGCATATGTGTGAGGTTGTTGAGCCGTGAAGTTCCTCTTCAAGATATACTAATTATGAAACTTGATTCAAGAAATGTTATACGACCTTGATCTCAGAACCCCGAAAACGAAAGGCTTGGCGTATATTCTCGACAATCTCGTTCCGTTGAATATCGTTTATAGGCTCGTTGTCGTTAAGGGGAGACGGGCATCCTAAATATTCCTTTCAAATATCTATGCTGATGAGCACAGCTCCCAAGAACCACTACATCCAGGGCGCGGTGTCCGCTATGATTGGATCAGGTTGATGGACTGGAAATACAAACACTTCAACCAGGTGGCAATCTTCAAAACCGCGCCGCAGAGCACTCTCGAAGCGGCGCGTTCCAGTGTGGGCGAATCGCTCCCAGAAATCGAGGAAACGAGCGACGGTTTCGTGGCACGCGGGGATTCGGCCTTTCATCCCGCCGTGGCAAT
>WNFI01035827.1_pt1 | contig 12192 bp, 12 predicted proteins | sample 5400471 | NCBI WGS metagenome assembly WNFI01 (sample SAMN13153348, study PRJNA577476) | soil metagenome | isolation source: 100 cm saprolite on Douglas fir-dominated hillslope | place: USA:California | collected 2013-09-17 | reverse complement strand
GCCGTGCCGTTGACCACCGTCACGAGGGCATTCTTAGCGCCATTGACCCGCTGCAAGCTCTCATCCAGAAAAGTCCCGAGCAATCCGATGACCAGGACGCCCTGAGCCGCGCCGAAATAGCCGCCATAGCTGGCCGAGGCGAACACGCCTGCACCGAGGAGCAGCCCGGTCCGTTCGTCTTCCGGCTGGGCGGCGCCGTCCTGCTCGGCCCGCTGCCGCCGTCGCGCGATGATTCGGCCACTGAGCCAGGGCTGCACCACAACCAGTACGCAGGAGGTCAAGATCAGCGCCGGAACGATGAGCTGGAAGGAGGACGACGGCAATGACAGCAGGGCGGCCGCACCGGCCACCGAGCCAGCGGCGGCGATCACGCCGAGGCGGATCAGCCGGCTCCGCTGGCCCGCCAGTTCCCGGCGGTATCCGATGGCGCCGCTGACGTTACCGGAGACCAGGCCGACGTTGTTGGACACATTGGCGACAACGGGCGGGATGCCGAAAGCGAGCAGCGTGGGAAAAGTGATGAGCGATCCGGAGCCGACGATGGCATTGACCGCACCTGCGGCGCCGCCGGCTGCAAAGATCGCGAGAGCCTCAGCCGGACCCACGGGATTCCTGCATGTCCATGATCGTAGACCAGGCCAGAACCGGTCAGATCAGGGCAGGGCGCGCAGGGTGATTAAACGGCGCGCGCGGACCAGCGCGACGCCCTGCGCTCCACCAGGAGCGGGACGCCGAAGCAGCGCGACAGGTTACGCTGGGTAAACACTTCGGCTACCGGGCCGGCCGCCAGTACCGCGCCTTTACGCAGCAGCATCGCATGGGTGAACCCCTGAGGTACCTCCTCTACGTGGTGAGTCACCAGCACCATCATCGGCGAGCGCGCATCACCCAGCAGCGCAGTAATGCGCTGGACCAGGTCCTCCCGGCCGCCAAGGTCAAGCCCAGCGGCCGGCTCGTCCAGCAAGAGCAGCTCAGGGTCGGCCATTAGAGACCGGGCAATCTGAACTCGTTTACGCTCGCCTTCCGACAGTGAGGCAAACCGGCGCCTGATGAGGTGCGCGCATCCCAGCGCGTCGAGCAGCTCGACTGCCCTGGTGACGTCGGAGGAATCGTAGTCCTCGGCGTTGCGGCCGAGTATCCCGTATGACGCGGTGAGGACGAGGTCGATGACCTTCTCGCCGGGCGGCACCTGGTCCGCGATGGCGGCGCTCGACATGCCGATCCTGGTTCGAAGATCGTCCACATCCGTCTCATGCAAGGGCTCGCCTAGTATCTCGACAGTCCCCTGAGTGGGGGCCAGCAAGCTAGCGGCCACCTGCAGCAGAGTCGTCTTTCCGGCGCCGTTCGGCCCGATGACCACCCAGCTCTCGTCACTGTGTGCAGTCCAGTCGACATCTCGCAGCAGTGTCGATCTGTCGTATCGGACTGTTACCCCGCGCAGCCGGAGCACCTCAGCCGCCATCCGGATCCCTCCGAGCGCCACCAATCTCAGCTCGAACTTACGGCATGATCGGCGGTGGGGCAGGCCCAGGGAAGTTAACCCTGCTGGCGCACCGCGAGCAGCGCTGCCTGAGTCCGGTCGGCCACGCCCAGCTTGGCCAGCACCGCGCTCACGTGCGTCTTGACGGTCTTCTCCGAGACGGTGAGAGCGCGCGCGATCTCGCGGTTCGACCTTCCGTCGGCGAGCAAAGTGAGCACCTCGCGCTCCCTGCCAGTCAGCGCGTCCAGGCCGCGGGCCCCGGCACCTGGCCGCGCTGCTACCAGGCTGGCCGCCTCCGGCGCCAGCACCGTGTGCCCGTCGTGTACCGAGCGGATGGCCCGCACCAGCGCGTCGGGATCGACGTCCTTGTACAGGAACCCGGCTGCGCCGGCCTGGAGTGCCGCCGAGGGGCTAGTGGGTCCGGCGGCGCTGGTCAGCACGAGTGTCTTGGTCGGCAGGCTGCGGGCCCGCAACTCGGCCAGCACGCCGAGACCGTCCAGCACTGGCAGCTTCAGGTCGAGCAGCAGCACGTCCGGCTTCTCTGTCACGGCGAGGCTGACCGCTTCGGCACCGTCGCGGGCCTGGCCAACGAGGGTTATGTCGTCCTGGACCTCGAGAAGCACGGACAGGCCCTGCCGGACCACCGGGTGGTCGTCGGCAATCAGCACGGTGATTTTTCGAGGGGTCAACCGGAGCCCCCATTGGTATTCGTTTTTCGGGCAGCCCGAGCCGTCGGAGTCTTTCGAGGGGTGAACGGCGGCCGGAGCACCCCGTTGGTCGGCACACTGAGGCGGACGACCGTTCCGGTGCCCGGCGCGGATGTCACCGTCAGCCTGCCCCCGGCGGAGGCGGCCCGTTCGCGCATAGAGGCGAGTCCCAGGCCGGGCTGCGTCGTCCTCACATCGAAGCCGTTCCCGTCATCACGCACCTCGAGGACAACCCTGCCCTGGCGCCCGGCCAGCGTCACCGTTACCGCCTGTCCGCCGGAGTGACGAAGCGCGTTCCCGATAGCCTCCTGCGCCACCCGGTAGATGACGGTCTCACGCTGGGGGTCGAGCGCGGGCAGGTCGCCAGCCTGGAACTGAACGTCGGCTCCGTAGGTACGGCCGGCCATGACGGCATAGCCCCGCACCGAGCCGGCCAGCCCGCCTGCCGCGAGCTCCGGCGGCGCGAGGCCGTCGATTACCGCGCGCAACTCGGCTTGCGCCTGCCCGGCCAGGTCGGCAACGCTGCCGATCTCCTCAATGGCTCTGGCCGGGTCGCGGCCTACCAGCACGGCCGCCGCCCTAGCCTTGGCCCGCACGCTGAACAGCTTCTGCGAGACCGCATCGTGCAGGTCTCTGGCGAGCCGGGAGCGTTCCTGCAGCACTGAGAGCTCGCGGCCGCGCTCGTAGAGCCGGGCGTTAGTCAGCGCGATCGCGGCGTGCGCGGCGAACAGGCTGACTAGCCGCTCGTCGCGCTCAGTGAATCCGCCCGGCTCGGTCTTGCAAGCGGCGAAGATGAAGCCGAGGACCTGTTCGCCTTCGGTGATGGGAACGCCGAGCACGTCTGAGAGCTCGGGATGCGCGGCCGGCCAGCCCCAGAAACGCGGGTCCTGGCGGATGTCGGCAAGGCGCAGGGGCTTGCCTTCGCGCAGCATGACCGCCAGCATGCCGTGCTGGCGCGGCAGCGGGCCGATGGCCGCCTGCTCCTGCGCCGTCAGGCCGTCGACGACGAACTCGGCGAAGGTGCCTGCTTCGCCTGGTACCCCAAGGGCCGCATAGCGGGCCCCGGCCAGCGACCGGGCTGAGCGCACGATCATCTGCAGCACGTCGCGAACCGAGAGCTGGCTGGCCACCGCCAGCACGACCTTGCTCACGTGCTGGAAGATCTCGTCCGCTCCGGCCTGCGGTCCCGGACCGGTGTCCTGGGTCATGTCATTGACGGTACCGGCCAGGCTGGCGACGCGAATCGGGCGCAGGTCCTAGGCCTAAAGTCGCAGGCCGGGCCGGTCGGCCGGCCGATGTACTCCGGCGGCTTGTTACCTAGCGTCGATGCCATGACCATTTCTGAAGTAGCAATCGTGACCGGAGCCTCACGCGGGCTTGGCCTCGCCCTCGCTGACGCGCTGGCCGGGGCGGGCTATCAGCTGATCATTGACGCGCGGGACGGCAATGTCCTTGAAGCCGCTGCCGCGGAGATTCGGGCCCGGCATGACCTGCCCCGCGGCGCGGTGCTTGCGCTGCCAGGGGACATCACCGACGCCGGCCATCGCGCCGCGCTGGCCGTTGCCGCGGCCGAGCAGGGCGGCGCCAGCCTGCTGGTCAACAACGCCGGCACGCTGGGGACAAGTCCGCTCCCGCCGCTGGCCGAGTATCCGCCCGCGGCGCTGCTTGCCGCGTTCGAGGTGAACGTGGTCGCCCCGGTAGCGCTGACCCAGCTAGTGCTGCCCGACCTGCGCAGGCTCGGCGGATCAGTGCTGAGCGTCACCTCCGACGCCGCCGTCGAGCCGTACGCGGGCTGGGGCGGCTACGGCGCTACCAAGGCCGCGCTTGAACAGGCCAGCAACGTGCTCGCCGCCGAGGAACCATCAGTTCGGGTCTGGTGGGTCGATCCAGGGGACATCCGCACCCGGATGCACCAGCAGGCTTATCCCGGCGAGGACATCTCGGACCGGCCGCTGCCGGCGGCGGTGCTGCCGGGATTTCTCCGGCTAATCGCCGAGCGGATGCCGAGCGGCCGGTACCGGGCCGCAGAACTCGTCCCGGCTGGGGCACCGTCATGACCGTCTCGCTCGAACTCCCGGCCGCTGGCTCCGTACTGCCGCCCGAGCTTGAGGCCCATGAACCGCCCGAAGCCAGCGGCAAGACCAGGGACTCGGTTCGGCTGCTGGTCAGCCGCTCGGCGACCGGCGAGCTGAGTCATTACGCCTTCACCGAGATACCGGATCTGCTGCTGCCCGGCGATCTGCTGGTGGTGAACAACTCGGCCACGCTGCCCGCCGCGGTGGCGTTGCCGGACCAGCTGACCGCGCACTTCTCCACCGCGATGCCGGAAGGTGACTGGCTGGTCGAGCTGCGGTCCGGGCGCGGCAGCATGACCGTGCCGTTCAGCGGCGGCACGCCGGGTCAGCGATTCTGCTTGCCGGGGGGTGCGGTGCTGACTCTCGCCAGCCCGTTCAGCAAGCGGCTCTGGCACGCGCGGCTGTCCACCGCGGTCATTCCCTACCTCATGCGCTTCGGCGCGCCGATCCGCTATTCCTACGTGCCGGTGCCCTGGTCGATCGATGCCTACCAGACGGTGTTCGCTATCCGGCCGGGCAGTGCGGAGATGCCGAGTGCTGCCAGGCCGTTCACGGCAGAGGTGGTGACCAGGCTTGTCGCCAAAGGAGTGACCATTGCCCCGGTGACCCTGCACACCGGCGTGTCATCGCTCGAGGGTGGAGACGACCCGTATCCGGAGAGCTACGAGGTGCCACCCGCGACGGCGCGACTCCGCGCAGCGGGGTGGCGGTAGTCGACGGACTGCTGACCGGGCTGCACGAACCGCGCTCCACGCACCTGTGGATGCTCGCCGCTTTCGCCCCGCCCGGACTGCTCGACCGCTGCTACCGGGAGGCGGCCGAACGCGGCTACCGTTGGCACGAGTTCGGCGATGTGCACCTGCTGTTGCCGTAGGAGGCTCTCATTGCCGACCGGACGCGGCTGGCCCCTGGCGGGAAGTCGTAACGCCAGGGACCAGGCTCTTGGGCTAACAGTCACGCTGCCACCGCGTGCACGACGGCCAGGCGGTCAGAGCCTGCCCGCCTCGAAGTAGGGAACGGCGGCAATGACCCCCCAGACATGGTGGGCCGCTATCGCCACGGTCATCGAGCGGGTGGCCGGGTTGTACCACACCAGCGAGCTGCCGGGCATGCACGGGTTCAGCCGCTGCACCAGCAGGCGGGAGCGGGTCGCGGTCACGATCAGATTGCTCGACGAGCCAGGCACATTGATGATCCTCACCGGCCCGCGCGCTGGCTGCTTTGCGATCTCCAGCGTCCCGCACGCCCCGAGCGCCTGCAGGTACAGCCCGCTGGACAGCTGATAGGCATTGATGTCGCCGAGGTCCCGGCTGTGACCGGTGCGCTGCGGGGTCAGCGGCCTCGGGGCAGCGCCGCCGGCTGGGACGAGCCACACCCGCGGCGCGGCCGAGTTGGGCGCGGTGCAAGACGCCAGCACCGTGCTGGCGCTCCACCAGCGCACTGCGCTGCAGTTACCGCCCGGCACTGGCAGCTTCCGGATGACGCCGCCAGCGTTGCTGACCAGCTCCAGCCCGTGCTGTCCACCGACCGCAAGGCTGGCCCCAGCGGCCGAGTACGCGGCGGATCCGCCGGTCGCCAGGGTGGCCTGCAGCGAGCCGTGCAAGTCATAGCGCAGGATGCTGGGCTTGCCCGTGACCGGCTGCCGCAACGCCACTATGTTCAGGCCACGGGGCCGGGTGTAGCCGAGCACCGTGACGTTCGCCGGCAGGTTGAAGGCGGGCATCACCCGGCCGGTAGCGAGCTGAACCTGGTGAACCTGCTGCCGGCCGAATCCTGACACGAGCAGGGCCCGCTTGGNNNNCCTCCCGGCTCTTGGCTGCCCAGGTGACAAGTGAGTACTTGCCGCCTGCTGGGTCCACCAGGTACAACGTGGCGGCTCCCGCCTTGTGCGGCTGGCCGTCGCCCCCGGAGGCTGCCGAGTACTCCGCGAGTGACCAGCCGGGCCCGATCTTGCTCCACGGGACCGCCCCGCGAGATCCAACCTGCCCGGCCGCCAGCGGCTGCCGGGCGCTGAAAGTCTCCCGGACGTGCCCGGCTGCAGCCGTCGCGACGCCAGCGCTTGCCGCAATGGTGCCGACCGCGAGCGCCGCGGTTAGCAGCGCCCAACCCGCCGACCGGACAGACGTGCTGCTGAACTTCCTGTTACCGGTGATCTCCATCTTCCCTGCTTCCCGTTAGTAGCGGCCACCGCCGCTCTCGCATAGATGCTGCCCGGCGCCCAAGTGCGCGGCAAGGGGAGGACTCCCCCGCAGGGAAGGGCTCCCCACCAAGCCATCGGTCGCACCCGGTCGCCTGGATAACAGCGCCAGTAGATAGCGTTAACAGCGCAATGTCCGGTCCGCAGATCACGCTGCTGGTGACCCTGACAGGCCGCGACCGGCCAGGGGTCACCTCTCGCTTGTTCGGGGACCTGGCCGGGCACGACCTGACGGTCATCGACGTCGAACAGGTCGTGATACGGGGCCGCCTGGTCCTCGGCGTGTTGCTGGCCTGCGGCGCCGCTCCCGACCTGACCGCTATCCACCAGCAGGTGACAGGCCTTGCCGCGGACATGGACATGGACGCCGAGATCACCACGGGATCCGGCGAGCCGCCTCCGCGGCGTCGCGGCAGGCTGCACGTCACTGTCCTCGGCTGGCCGCTTGAACCATCGGCGATCGCCTCGATCGCGGGCCGGATCGCCGCTAACGGCGCCAACATCGACAGGATCACCAGGCTGGCCGACCGTCCCGTTACCTGTATTGAGTTTGAGGTCTCCGGTGCCGACCCGGTTACGCTGCGCTCGGTGCTGGCCCGTGACTCGGTCGAGCTCGGCGTCGACATCGCCGTGCAACGCGCTGGCTTGCACCGCCGGGCCATGCGGCTGGTGGTGATGGACGTCGACTCCACGCTCTTGCAGGACGAGGCGATCGAGCTGCTGGCCGAGCGGGCCGGCTGCCGGGCCGAGGTTGCGCAGCTGACCGCGGCCGCGATGCGGGGCGAGATCGACTTCACCGAGGCACTTCGGCAGCGAGTTGAGCTGCTTGCCGGACTCGACGCTGCCGTCATCGACGACGTGCTCACCGGCCTTCGGCTAGCGCCCGGCGCGAGGACCTTGATCCGGACGCTCAAACGGCTCGGCTACCGGCTCGGAGTGGTGAGCGGAGGGTTCACCCGGGTGACCGACTGGCTCACCGTGGAACTCGGCCTGGACTTCGCCGAGGCCAACACCCTCGACATCCGCGCCGGCAAGGTCACAGGTCGCGTCATCGGCCCGGTTGTGGACAGGCAAGGCAAGGAGCGCGCGCTACGGCGGTTCGCGGCCGAGGCTGGCGTGCCGCGCGTTCAACGCCAAGCCCGCCGTGCGCGACGTAGCCGACACCTCGCTGAGCGTGCCGCACCTGGACGCCGTCCTGTATCTGCTCGGGATCTCCCGAGACGAGGTGGAGGCGGCCGATGCCGAAGACACGTCGCTTCCGCCCGGCAGTAGCAAGCAGTTGGGCTGATGCCGACACGCCCTCGTGAGCTGGCACTCGCGTGAGCGTCGCCACGATCGGCCCACGGCTAGGTGTCAGGGTAAGCGGCTCCTTGCCGCGGCGACCAGGACGCGACGACCTCGCATTCGCCGGGCGCAAGCTCAGTCCACTGTCCCGGCAACGTGATCACCGCGATCGCCCCGGTGGGAAACTCGGGCTCACTGCCGGTCAGCTGCCCGACCAGGCCGGCCGCGGCCGGGTTGTGCCCGATGTACATCAGCGTCCGCACGCTCGTCGGAGTCTGCCGGATGATTCCGGCGACTCCGTCGCTGTCAGCCTCGTAGAGCCGCGGGTCCGCGGTGAACTCCGGCTTACCGCCGAGCGCCGCGGCGACGTATTGCCAAGTCTGCCGGGTGCGCCGAGCCGCTGAGCAGATCACCGCATCCGGACGGAAGCCAGCCTGCGCGAGCCAGGACCCAGCCGAGGTGCTATCGCGCTGGCCGCGCGGCCGGAGCGCGCGCTCGAAGTCAGGGCCGCCAGGCAGTTCGCCTGCCTTGGCGTGACGCATCACGATCAGCCGATGCCCGTCTCGCATGCCACCTATCGTCCGCCAGATCGCCGGTCACCGCCGGGCGGCGCGCTGAGACCGGCCGAAGTTCGACGCCCGCAGGCGCCCAGCGGGCGGCAGGTCGCCTCCCCTGCCGCCGCTGTCATCGCGTGGCACCCGGAAAGCTGACCCTGGCTCTGGTCAGGCGGCGACCTTGTCGGCCGGGGCCTCGGTCGTAGTGTCGCCGCCAGCGATGGAGGTCGAGCGGCGCTTGGACACCAGGATCGCCGTCACTACGATCGCGAACGCCACGATCGCCACTGCGGCCCGCAACCCGAGGTTCCCGCTGTACTCGACCACGCTGGTGGCGATGAGGAGCGACACCAGGTTCATGACCTTGATCAGCGGGTTGATTGCCGGCCCTGCGGTGTCCTTGAACGGGTCACCCACGGTGTCGCCGATGATCGTTGCCTCATGCGCCTCGGAGCCCTTACCGCCGTGATGCCCGTCCTCGACGAGCTTCTTGGCGTTGTCCCAGGCGCCGCCCGAGTTGGCCAGGAATACCGCCATGAGCGCCCCTGCCGCGATAGCACCAGCCAGGTAAGAACCAAGCGGAGCATAGCCGAAGGCGAAGCCCACCGTGATTGGCATCAGTACCGCAAGCAGGCCCGGAGTGGCCAGCTCGCGCAGCGAGTCCCTGGTGCAGATGTCCACGACCCGGCCGTATTCGGGTTTCTCGGTGTAGTTCATGATGCCCGGGTGGGTACGGAACTGTTCCCGGACCTCGTACACCACGCGGCCGGCCGCCCGGCCGACTGCCATGATCAGCAGGCCGGCGAAGAAGAACACCACGGATGCGCCGATGATCAGGCCGAACAGGTCGTTCGGGGCGTCGATGCCCAGATTGAACCCGCCTAGGTGTTTGACCAGTAGCTCGGCTGTGACCTGGGTACGGAACGCCCCGAACAGGGCGGTCGCGGCTAGGACGGCAGTCGCGATCGCGATGCCCTTAGTGATCGCCTTGGTAGTGTTGCCGACCGCGTCCAGCCTGGTTAGTACCTGCGCCGCCTCGCCCTCGACCTCGCCGGACATCTCGGCAATGCCTTGTGCGTTGTCCGACACCGGGCCGAAAGTGTCCATCGACACGATGACGCCGACCGTGGTCAGCAGGCCGGTGCCGGCCAGGGCAACCGCGAACAGCGCGATCGTTGGGTTGCCAGTGCCCAGCAGGAAGGCGCAGTAGACCGCGCCACCGATGAGCAGCGCCGAGTACACCGCCGACTCCAGCCCGACGGAGATGCCGGAGAGGATCACAGTAGCCGGGCCGGTCAGCGAACTCTCGCCGATTTCCTTGACCGGCCGCCGGTTGGTCTCAGTGAAGTAGCCAGTCAGCAGCTGAATCGCGCTGGCCAGCACCAGGCCGACCAGGACCGCGCCGATGGCCAGGAACCGCGGGTTGCCGCTGTGGCCCGCGATCGCCGGGCCAACGTTATGCAGCCCGCTGAACTTGGATGGCAGGTAGATGAACGCCGCGATGACGACCAGCACCAGCGAGATGACCGCCGAAGCGAAGAAGCCGCGGTTGATGGCGGTCATGCCGCTGCGGTCGTGCTGGCGCGGGGCCACGATGAAGATGCCGAACACCGCCGTTATCACGCCGATCATCGGCACGATCAGCGGGAAGACCAGGCCCTCGTTGCCGAACGCGACCTTGCCGAGGATCAGGGCTGCCACCAGGGTGACCGCGTAGGACTCGAACAGGTCCGCAGCCATGCCAGCGCAGTCGCCCACGTTGTCGCCGACGTTGTCGGCGATGGTAGCCGCGTTGCGCGGGTCGTCCTCGGGGATGTGCTTCTCCACCTTGCCGACCAGGTCGGCACCCACATCGGCGGCCTTGGTGAAGATCCCGCCACCCACCCGCATGAACATGGCGAGCAGGGCGGCGCCGAAACCAAAGCCCTCCAGCACGCTGGAGGCGTTGCCCTTGTAGATCAGGACCACAACTGCGGCGCCGAACAAGCCAAGCCCGACCGTGAACATGCCGGCCACACCGCCGGTACGGAAGGCGATCCGCATCGCCGGGCGCTCACCAGCCTCCTTGGCGGCAGCCGCGACCCGGACATTGCCGCGGACCGCGAGCCACATGCCGGTGAACCCAGTAACCGCAGAGAACAGCGCCCCGACAAGGAAAAAGATCGAGCGGCCGAACCGGACCGACTCGTTAACCGCGGGCAGCACGAGCAGCACGAAGAAGATCAGGACGACGAAAACGCCCAGGGTCCTGAACTGGCGACGCAGGTAAGCTGCCGCGCCTTCCTGGACGGCGCGGGCGATCTCCTGCATCTTCGGCGTGCCCTGGCTGGCCGCAAGTACGTCCCGGACCAGCCAGCCCGCGACGGCGAGCGCCATCAGAGCGATGACAGCCACCACGGCTATCCAGGCCAGGTTGCCACCACTGACCGTGGCCGTGCCTCCCGCCAGGGCGAGGTTCTGCGACATCCGTCCTCCTTGACAGGGGGTTACAAGCTAGTACCGAGTCGACGCGAATGGCATAGTCCCGGTGGCTCAGTTAGTAATGGCCCGGCGTCGGCGGCCGATGAGAAGGCACGCCGAACCGACCCGCGACAGTGCCGGGAGTCTACGCATCGATGTAAGTGGAAGGTAAACCGGGTGCGGTTACTTACGCAGTCGCGACAAATTTGTGACGTAACGGTGCCCTACCGGTGATGAAATCCGCCTGCTCCGCCGGGCTGGTGGCAAGTCGTCGCCCTCGGTTAGCGGGCTCCAGCCGACGGCCAGCTCATTCTGATGCTGGTGCCAGCCGAGGTCTCGCTGATCTGCACGTTATCAGCGAGGCCCTCGATGACGGCGATGCCGAGCGCGGCGGGCAGGGCAAACTCAGGCGGATGGCTGTCCAGGCCCTCAAGCTGGGGGCCCGGCGCGGCCGATCCAGCCGAAACCGCGCGCCCGGCTAGCCCAGCTGACTCGGCCGGCTGCGCGTTCGCAGTGCAGTTATCGGTGACCTCCACCTCGAACCGGTCAGCCAGGTCGGTAAGTGCGAGCCGCACTGGCTCGGTCGGACAGTAGAGCTGGTGGCCCTCGACGGCGCGCGAGCACGCTTCGCCTACCGCAAGCCGGACCTCGTCGAGCAAGGACTCGTCGACTCCGCTGCGCCTGGCCACGGCGGTCGCCACCAGCCTGGCCGTCCGAACGTGAGCCGGCAGCGGGGTGAAACTCAGCTCCACGGTTGCCATCTCGGTCTCGCTAGCCCGCCTCGGCGGCCTACTTCTCTGCCCGGCGGGCCGCGATAGCCTCGTCGACCGTGTCGTGAATGCCAAAGACCTTGGTCAGGCCCGTGATCCTGAAGATCTTCAGGATTCGCTCCTGGGTGCAGACCAGGTCGAGGGATCCATCGTGGGCCCGAACGCGCTTCAGCCCCCCAACGAGAACGCCGAGCCCGGTGGAGTCGAGGAATTCGACCTTCTCCATATTGACCACGAGCTGGTAGAAACGGTTGTTAACTAGCTCGATCAGCAATTCACGCAAGCGCGGAGCGGTGTAGACGTCGATCTCGCCCTCAACGTCGACGATCTCGATGCCATCCTTGCTGTGGTGGTCCAGCTTCAGATCCACAAATCCTCCAGCGCCAATTACGGCGGTTATGTCCAGCGGCGGCTTGGTCGCCCGTATCCCGTAAGGCGTGCCCTGTCGCGCATTCAACCACGCCCTGACGTCATTCCTATACCAGATCGCCGTCGCGGGCACCTTGCGTCGTGAGAGACACTGGGATCCGATGCCACCCGTACCGCCGCTTGTCCCCGGCGAAACGTTGTTCACCGGTGCCGATTCGCGCCCGGCAGCGGCGATTCTCGCGGCCGGGGCGCGGGCGGGAAGGCTGACGTTCCGGACGGAGCTAGCAGGGCGTGCG
>WNFI01693811.1_pt1 | contig 12193 bp, 13 predicted proteins | sample 5400471 | NCBI WGS metagenome assembly WNFI01 (sample SAMN13153348, study PRJNA577476) | soil metagenome | isolation source: 100 cm saprolite on Douglas fir-dominated hillslope | place: USA:California | collected 2013-09-17 | reverse complement strand
GGCAAGCTCTCGTTCCCTTGGGAGCTGCGCCCCTGGCTCCAGCCACCCCTGCTCCACACCCTCCAGCACGGCGACCTTGATCTGGTGGTGCAGCGGCATCGGGCTGTGCCTGCGAACCGCAGCGGACAGCCGCGAATTCACCTCATCGTCCGGGGCTTGGGACATAGACCGAACATTACAAAGTCATAATCAAATGTCAATAGATCTTATACTTGTTGTTCATGATTCCCGACAGGGTGTCCATAGCGAGCCCCGCATGACCGTCGGCTTCGACCTTGTCATCCGGGCGCCGCGTGCTATCTGTCGCGGTGCGGAGATGCCGGCGACCATCGGCGTCAGGGCCGGCCGCATCGCCGCCGTCGGCCCTCTGGAGCATACGGCGGCAGCACAGAACGTGATCGAGCTGACGGACCGCGAGGTCCTCCTGCCTGGGCTGGTCGACTCGCATGTGCACATCTGCGAGCCTGGCCACGCCGACTGGGAAGGCTTCGCGACCCCGGACCGGCACCGTCAGCGCATCCATTCTCCGCGGCGAGCTGATTGACCTCGCGCGCCCGCGCGGGGAACTCCTGCGGCGAGATCCGAAGTGAGCGCGCCGACGGCCGCCGAGATCGATCTGGCTTCGCGCTGGCTCGGCGGCAGCGTAGTCGCGGCCAGCGACGAATCCTTCGGCGATAAGGAGAACCTGCTGACTCCCGGCGCCGCGGTCTTCGAGCCGGGCAGGTACGGTAACCGCGGCGAGATCGTCGATGGCTGGGAAACCAGGCGGCGTCGCCTGCCGGGGCACGACTGGGCGATCGTCCGGCTTGGCGTGCCGGGAATTATCTCCACGGTCAACGTCGACACCAGCTTCTTCACGGGTAACTACCCTGAGCATTGCGCGGTCCATGCCTGTGGGCAGGAGGGATACCCGAGCCCGGAGGAGCTGACCAGCCCGGCGGTCGACTGGGCGGAAATCGTGCCGCGGTCACCGCTGCGCGGCGACGAGCATAATCTCTTCGCGGTGACCCATCCCGAGCGGTTCACCCATGTGCGGCTGTCCGCGTACCCGGACGGTGGCGTGGCGAGGCTCCGCGTGGTCGGCCAGGCGGTTCCTGACCCGCGCGGCATTGACGAGCTGACCATCGATCTCGCCAGTCAGGCGTACGGCGGCCTGGTCGTGGCGAGCAGCGATGACTTCTACACTGCGGCGTCGATGCTGAACCGTCCCGGCCGGGCGCGGTCGATGGGCGAGGGCTGGGAGACCAGGCGGCGGCGGGACGCGGGTCACGATTTCGTGGTCCTCCAGCTTGCCTTCGCCGGCCTGGTCCGGCGGCTGATCGTGGATACGACGCACTTCCGGTACAACGCGTCCGAGTCGGTCGCGGTCAATGGCAGCCCCAGCAACCAGGTCCCGCCAGCGGGATCGCCGTCCTGGCGGCCGCTGCTGGAGCGCACCCGCCTGCAGCCGGACACGCGGCACGAGTTCGCCGTGAGTCACGCGGCACCAGTGTCGACCGTCCTGGCTGACGCTGGCCTTTCCGCCGCCGCGGCTGCCGATCTGCTGGTCCAGCGGCCATTGTCGGCAGGCTGGCTCCGCCGCGCCGGGCCGCGTCTATCGGGCCACCTCCGTGACGCGGGGCAGCTGGAGGGGTTGGCCCTGCTCGTGGAAGGTCAATGACCGGCAGAATGCGAACTAAGTTCGCTTCCTATGCCTGCGGTACCCTGACCGCTGTCTGGCTATGCATTGGTCCGCATCGCCGCGCTGATGATCACGCGGGTGTGGCGCGTAGAACAGCCAAGACCGCGTGATCATAGAGCTATGCGGCCTGGGAGGAGCGGTATCGAGCGGGTGGAAGGTGCTGGGGCCGGGACGGTGATCGGAATCGGGATCGGGACGGGGATTGGGAGCGGGCTGGTTGGCGCGCGGACAGGTAGCCCGGCGCCTGCCCTGTCACGGCCATCTTCGAGGATCCGCTCGACGTGGCCATTCGCGTGGCCCGCAAGGTCGGCTGGACCGGCCGGGTGGTCTCACAGGAGCCGCCGTACGAGAACTCGCTCGCGTACGGGCTGCTCGCGGTGCCGACAACCGTCCTGGTCGACCGGGCCGGCGTGGTGGCCGGCAGCGTGGTCGGCTGGGACCAGCCCGGCATCGCGGCCGTGATCGAGCAAGCACGGACGCTCCTCGGCACGGCAACGCTGGAGTTGCCGCCACCGGTCGAGCCCCTGCGCAAGCCCGGCTGCTCGTCGAAGGCCGCCATGGACCCTGAGGTGGCAGCTGCCATCTCGCGACCGGCCGCCGAGGACGAGATGGAGGAGATGTTCGAACGCGGCTGGACCGACGGGCTGCCTGTCGTCGCGCCGACCGGGCGGCGCGTCGAGGCGATGCTCGGCGGCGCCGACGGTTCTGTCTCGCTCGGCCTGGTGGCGCCGTCGATGGGCGAGGCGACGCTCGAACGGGTGGCCGCCTGCGCCGTCCTGGCCGGTTGCCGCCCGGCGTACTTCCCCGTCGTGGTAGCCGCGGCCAGGGCCATGCTCGATCCCGCCTTCAATCTGCACGGCCAGGCGGTGACGACGCAGCCGGCCGGCCAGCTCGTGGTCGTCAACGGCCCGGTCAGGCGGGCGATCGGGCTGAACAGCGGGATGGGCGCGCTGGGACCTGGCTCGCGGGCGAACCTCACCATCGGCCGGGCGGCGCGCCTGATCGTCACCCTGCTCGGCGGCGCTATGCCCGGCACGCTGGACCGGGCGACCCTCGGGCACATGGGCAAAGTCGGCTTCTGCATCGCTGAGGACGAGGAGACCAGCCCGTGGGAGCCGCTGCACGTCGAGCGCGGCTTCGAGCCAGGCCAGTCCGTGGTCACGCTGATCGGGAGCGATGCTCCGCAGAACATCTCCGATCACCGCAGCAGGACGCCCGAGGACCTCGCCTACATACTCTCCTGGGCGGCGGCCAGCGCCTGGTCCACGAACTGGTGGCCGCTGACGGAGCCATCGGTGTTCGTGATCTGCCCGGAGCACGCGGAGATGTTCCGCCATCGTCCTGCTCGTCGCGGGCGGCGAGGCCGGCCGTTACTCTGCAGTTCTGGGTCCCTGCACCGGGATGGGGGCGCAGATCATCTCCCGGGAGGTTGAGCCGCTTTGACTACGGACTACGCGAGCCGCGACTACGTCAGCCCCTTCGACGAGCGGGTCAGGCAGCCTGAGCCGCTCGCGCGGCGGCCAGCGACGGTCGCCGGTCGCTCGGTAGCGCTGCTCGACATCACCAAGAACAGGGGTGCCGAGTTTCTCGACCGGATCGAGTCGCAGCTGAATCAGGCTGGTGCGGTCACGTTCCGTTCGGCTAAGGAAATCTTTTCCAAGCCCGCCGCACCCGCCCTGATCGACGAGATCGCCGCCCGCGCCGACCTGGTGGTCGAGGCACTCGCCGATTGAGGCTCGTGTACGTCGTGCAGTGTGTGCGACCTCGTTTACCTGGAGCGCCGGGGAATCCCGGCCGTGGGCATCGCGACGATGCCGTTCGCCGACGAAGCCGTCGAGCAGGCCAGGCTGCTCGCCATGCCGGGTTGCCGGATGCTGTATATCCCGCATCCGGTGCAGCTGCTGACCGCCGGCGAGCTAGCTGGGCGGGCCGATGCCGTCATTCCTGCCGTGCTCGCTGCCCTGACCCAGCCCGGACAGGCTGACCCGCGGATCGAACGGCACGGTCCCGACGTCGACGGCGACCGCTGACCCGTCCACCGGGATCACGGCGCCGTTCACGTAGGACGCCGCGTCGGACAGCAGCCAGGCGATCACGGCGGCGACCTCGTCGGCGCTGGCCGGCCTGCGCTGCGGCACGAGCGCGGTGACGAGCTTGTAGGCCTCGTCGACGCCGAGCCCGCGCTCGCCGCCGAAGGCGGCCATCTCCGCGTCGGCCATCTCGGTGATCGTCCAGCCTGGACAGACCACGTTCGCCCGCAGCCCCTCCTGCGCGTGGTCGACCGCCAGCGATTGGGTCAGCATCGTCAGCGCAGCCTTCGTGGCCGCGTAGCCGCCCATGCCGGATGCGGCCCGGAGCGCCGCCACCGAGGCGACCGACACAACCGCGCCGCGCCCGCTGGCGAGCAGGTGCGGCAGCGCGGAGCGCGCTACCAGGAACGAGCCGGTCAGGTTCACGGCCACCATCGCCGAGAAGTCCTGCGGCGACAGCTCAGCGACGCCGCCGGGGGCAATGACCCCGGCGTTCAGCACGAGCCCGTCAAGCCGCCCGAACGTGCCACTGACCGCGCCGATCAGCTCGTCAACCTGCCCGGCGTCCGCGATGTCGCAGACCAGGTCGAGAGCACCGGTCTCGGCCGCGACGGCGCGCAGGGCGCCGGCCCGGCGCCCGCAGATCGCGACGCGCCAGCCGCCTGCGGCGAACATGCGGGCCGCCGCCGCGCCGATGCCGCTGCCGCCGCCGGTGACCAGGACGGCGCGGGCAGAGCTCATGGGGCGGGTGCTCGCGGCCTGCCTGGGCCGCAGTACCCAGGTCGACGCCAGGCCGAGCACCAGCAGGCCGAGCGCGAACCATGGCGCCCAGATCGTCGGCCGAGTGACCTTGTAGAACGACCCGTAGATGGCGCCAGCGGTAATCAGGATGCCGATCACCGCGGCGATGATCAACCGCACCTTGCCGTCGGCGCGGCCGAAGTTCCGCAGCGCGCCGACCGACATCAGCAGGTAGACCACCACGAGCGCAAACCCGCCGAAGGTGGAGCCCCAGGCGAACAGCGCGAAGTAGTGCGGCGTGGCAGGCAGCGCGAACAGGCCCGTCCAGAACTGGTTCACCAGCAGCGTCACGATCGCGGCAGCGGTCACGAAGACCGTCGCGCCGAGCGGCGAGCCGTGCCGCCGCGACGTCCTGGCCAGCACGCCCGGAATCCGGCGGTCACGGGCCATCGCGAAGATCCCCCTGGACGCGGAGACCGCGCAGCCGATCGCAACGGCGATCATGTCGAACAGCACGACCAGCTCGAGTAGCCGGTCGATCCACGTGCCGCCGTAGCCACCAGCGCTGGCAGGTGCGCCGAGCGCGAACAGCGGCGCGCCGGCGGCCTTGGTCAAAATCGTGAGATTGAAGTGGAATCCCGCTACCTCAACGTAGGTGGCCAGGACGTACCAGACCGTGGCGATCGTCGCGGTGGCCATCACCGCGATCGGGACCTCGCGCCGCGGGTTGGGGGTCTCCTCGGCCAGGTTGGCCGCCGTCTCGAAGCCGACGAACATCAGCACGCCGTACAGCACGCCGAAGAAGATGCCGGACCAGCCGTCGGCCGCCGAGGACGGGTTGAACGGTTTGACGCTGTTCGCCGACCCGAGCTTGACGATCACGAAGATGAAGAACACGCCGACCACGAGCATCGAGATCAGCGCGAGCGCGAGCTGGCTGCGGGTGGAGATCCGCACGCCGAAGTACAAGATCCCGGCGATCAGGGCGATCAGAACTGCGGTCCACGCCCAGGACGGCAGCGGGTTCACCTTGAACTCGACAAGGATCGTGCTCTGCAGGTAACCGCCGATCAGCAGCAGCAGCCCGGTGAGCAGGACCGTCACGCCGCCGTAATACAGCCAGCCCGCCGCCGTGCCGACCCGCTCACCAAGTCCGCGGGTCACGTAGTCGTATAGCGAGCCTGCGGCGTGGATCTGCTTGGCGTAGGTGGACACGATCCAACCGAGCGCGAACACGCCGACCGCCGCGATCAGCACGGACAACGGCGACGCGACCCCGCCGCCCTTGCCAGAAGCGCTGATAACGCCGACGACCAGCGGGATCACGAAGGCGGAAGAAAACACCGGGCCCATGAAGCCGACGGATTGCGCGACTACATCGGGCAGGGACAGCAGTTTGGCGCCCAGGCGCTCGTACGCGGGCTCCGGACTGGCCATCGGTCTCTCCTTAGTTTCTTCAACAGGACGCTGGTGCTCATCGAGATTGCGAGGGCAGCTGCCGTCCGGACCGGAGGGAGGCGCCGCCCGGCCCTCACCCGGCGATTCCGAGCAGCCTCCTCGCATTGCCCGCGAAGATCGCGGCCTCGTCGGCTTCCGGCAGGTCGAGCGAGGTGACGTCGGCGATCGTGTCAGCGACCACGTTCGGCCCGCCGAGCGGCATGTCCGTGCCGAACAGGACGTGGTCGGCCCCGAAGAACTCCAACGCGCAGCGGACCGCGTGGCTGGCGCCGAACATCGCCGTGTCGGCGTAGAACCGCCTGAAGTACTCGATCGGCTCGTTCTCCAGGCCGCCGACGATCGCGTCACGATCCGGGTCCTCGATCGGGGATGCCAGCCGCCCAGCGAAGTGCGGCACCATCGCGCCGGCGTGGTGGGTGATCACGGTCAGGCCGGGGTGCCGGTCGAAGCAGCCCGAGTAGACGAGCCTGGCCATCGCGACCGACGTCTCGTACGGCCAGCCGAGCGACCACCAGATGCCGTACTTCGACGCGGGCTCGGCCGGATAGTCCGACCAGATCGGGCTGCGGGTGGGGTGGAGCCAGAACGCGCCGCCGTGACTGGTGACGACCTCGAAGATGACCTCGAAGCGAGGCTCGTCAAGTGGCGCGCCGCCGACGTTGGTGTGCAACTGTGCGCCGACGGCGCCAAGGTGGCTCATAGTCCGATCGAGCTCGGCGGCAGCAGCCTGCGGGTCGCTCATCGGCAGGGCGGCCACAAAGCCAGCGAACCGGTCAGGGTGCCGCACGACGAGGTCGGCGAGCTCGTCATTGGCCGCCCGTGCCAGGTCGGCGGCGGCAGCCGGGTCGCCGAGTTCGTCGAGCGGCGGGACCGCCAGCGTGAGGACCTGCCGGTAGTCGCCGAAGGGGTCGATCGTCCGCCAGCGGGCATCCAGGTCGATCAGAGCCGGGTCCTCGCGGATCCACGGCCGGTAGCCGAGTATGCGTTGGCTGACCGCGCCGCCTGAGGTAAGCGCCTCGAGACGCTCGGCGTAAGCCGGCGGCAGTATGTGGGCGAACGCATCGATCTTCGTCACGTTCCCCCTCCGGGGTGGCACGGACCGGCCGTTAATGCTGGGGATCGTATGGATGCGAATGATTACGTGTCAAGGTTCAGGGCTTGTGCGAATGGTCAGCCCGATCGGCGACCTTGGCTGCGAGCTCACGGCAGAACTCCGCCATCCGCGAGCTCTCGTCGATGAACTGCGACGGCTTGACACAGATGGTCGTGAATCCCCTGGCCAGCTGCGCGGGAATAGCGGCAAGTGCCTGGTCCAGGTCGGCCACGTTGTCCGGACCGGGGAAGGTGCCGCGGGTGCCGCCCACGAACTCGATCTCGGCCGGGCTCCGCCCGGCCGAGATCAGCGCCTGCGCGAGCCTGGCCAGTCCCGCGTCTTCCGGCCTTCCGAGGGGGTTGAAGCCGCTGCCGTATCGCACGACGCGTTCGATCACCCGCTGGTGCACGGTCGAGCCACCAAACCACAGCGGCGGTCCGCCCGGCCGGAACGGCTGCGGCTCGACCCACACGTCACCGAACCGGTAATGCCGCCCGCCAAAGCTCACCGGTGAGCCAGACCAGGCTCGCGACCAAACCTCAAGCTGCTCGTCGAGAATGTCACCTCGCAGCTCGAACGGGATGCCTAGCGCGTCGTATTCGTCCCGGTGCCAGCCGACTGTGGGCTGCACGACGAGCCTGCCCCTGCTGAGGCGGTCCAAAGTGGCCAGGTCCTTGGCCAGGACAAGCGGGTGCCGCAGCGGGCTGATGATGGCGCCGGCAACGAGCCGGATGCGGTTGGTTGCGGCGGCGATCGCGCTCAGCAGGACGAGCGAGCTCGGCCAGGGCGTTGCCGGATCCTGATTGGCCGGCAGCGCGTACTCCCTGGGGTTGGCTGGCCGCCCTGCGGCGTCGGCCGAAGGCCCGAGCACGACGTGCTCGCTGACCATGACCGCGTCGAGTCCGGCCCGTTCGGCTTCGACCGCGAAGCCGACCAGTTCGCCGATGTCGGGGGTCGGCCGCAGCGTCTGGTTCTCGCTAAGGATAAGCAGCAGCCTCGGGGTCACCATTGTGTCCTGCCCGTCGCCGGCCGGGCTCAGGCCTGCCTGATCCGGACCGGAAGCTGCCGCAGGCCGTTGGTGAAGTTCGACCGGATCCGGCGCGGCTGCCCGGCGAGTTCGAAGGCTGCCACCCGCCTGGCAAGTGCGGCAAGGACGACCCGGATCTCCAGCCTGGCCAGGTGGGCGCCCAGGCAGAGGTGCGGCCCGCCGCGGCCAAAGCTGAGGTGCCGGTTGGGGGAGCGGGCGATGTCGAATGTGTCGGGGTCGGCGAACTCGGTCTCGTCCCTGTTCCCCGAGACGTACCAGAGCACGACCTTGTCGCCGGCCCTGATCGTGGCTCCGCCGAGTTGGGTGTCGGCTGTCGCCGTCCGGCGCATGAAGTGGGTCGGGCACGTCCAGCGCAGCAGTTCCTCCGTTGCGGGCTCGAGGAGCGTCTGGTCAGCGCGTAGCCGGTCCCACTGGTCGGGATGCTCGCAGAACGCGAGCACGCCCTGGGCGATGGCGATCCTGGTGGTCTCGTTCCCCGCAACGACCATGATCGAGAAGAAATTGTCCAGGTCCGTTTCGCTGAGCCGCTCGCCGTCCACCTCAGCCCGCAGCAGCGTGGACAGCAGGTCATCGCCCGGCGCGGTTAGCCGGTCGCGCACGATGGCGCGGCCCAGGTCCCACAACTGCTTGCCGTACGGGCTGCGGAACGGAAACCGGCGGTAGGCGTCGGTATCGTCGCGGCCCCAGACAACGTCGGTGATGTCGGGGTCGGTATTGGCGATCAGCCGGTCACCGAGGTCGATGAAGAGCGGCAGGTCGCCGGCTGGCAGGCCCATGATCCTGGCCAGCACCCTGATCGGCACCTCCTTGGCGACCGCGTCGACGAAGTCGAACGGCTCTGCTTTCAGGCCGGCGTCGAGGACCCGCTCGGTCAGGGTCGCCACGAAATGCTGGTACACGGCCACGGCGCGCTGGGTGAAGCCGCCGGACAGGATCTTGCGCAGCTTCGTGTGCGCAGGCGGGTCGGTGTCAATGATCGTGCGCCTGGCGGCCATGTCCTCGTCGGTCGGCTCCTCGAACGACACTCCGCGCGACGAGGAGAACGTCCGCGTGTCCCTGCTCGCCGTCACGATGTCGTCGTAACGGAGCACCGACCAGAAGCCGGGACCGCCCGCTGGCTCGTCGGACCAGGGAACTGGCGCCTCGCAGCGGAGCCGGGCAAACTGCTCGTAGGGGATGCCCCGTGCCCACATGTCCAGGTCGGTAAGGTCGACAGCGGGAATGGGGGTCATGCGAGGTAGTTTGGCACCAAACGAAATGTGCGGCAATCGAGGGAGCTTTAGGATGCGCGTTATCGTCGTCCGGCATCACGCCGAGGACTCCGCCGGCTTCATCGGCGAGGCGTTCGAGGCGCGCGGCGCCGAGCTCAGCGTGCATTTCTTCCCCGATGACGGGCCGCTGCCGCCGTTCGAGGGCGCCGATCACATCGTCATGCTCGGCGCCGTTCCTTCTGTGTATGACCCGAATGTGAGCTGGATCGATCCGGAACTCGCCTGGCTGCGGGCCGCCGATGAGGCTGGTGTTCCCGTGCTGGGGATCTGTTATGGCGCTCAGGAACTGTGCACTATCTTCGGCGGCCGCGTGGTGGCAGCCAGCCAGAAAGAGGTCGGCTGGAAACTGATCGAGACCGTCAGGCCGGATCTGATCCCGGCCGGACCGTGGCTGGAGTTCCACGGCGACAAGTGCGAGCCGCCTTTGGAAGCGGCGGTCCTGGCCAGCAACGAAGTTGGCATCCAGGCGTTCTCGATCGGCAAGCATTTGGGCGTCCAGTTTCACCCTGAGGTCGACGGCGCCATGCTCCGGGAGTGGCTGGATGCGGGCGGGCGGCCGGAAGCGCTGCGGGCGGGCGTGGATCCTGACGCGTTCCTCGCCCAGACCATCGCGGAGGAACCCGGTTCCAGGGCTCGCGCGGACCGGCTGGTCGAGACGGCGCTTCAGCTGGCCAGGGCCTCGTCGGCGGCTGGCGTATTGGCCGGCTAGCGCTGCCTGTAGCGTCCTGGCATGACGCCATGCGAGGAATGCGGCTACGACTACGAGGCACTCAGCCGCGGCGAGATCCTCGCCGTCGTGCCGGATATGGCCGCCCAGAACCGCAAACTGCTCGGCTCCGTACCCGCGGAGCGGCTCAGGGCTCACACCAGATCCGGTTCCTGGTCGCCGCTCGAGTACGGCTGCCATGTCCGGGACGTGCTGATCGTGCAGCGGGACCGGGTGCTCCGCGCGCAGGCCCAGCAGACGCCGAGGTTCGAATCGATGCGACGGGACGAGCGCGCTCTCGAAGAGCGGTACAACGAGCAGGATCCGGTGGCAGTCGGTGCTGCGATCGCGGCCGCGGCGACCGAGCTCACGAGCACACTGGCGGCGCTAGACGATGCGGGCTGGCAGCGAACCGGCATCTACCCGTGGCCTCTGCCCGAGATCCGGTCGGTGGAGTGGATCGGCCGCAGGACGGCGCACGAGCTGGCCCATCATTTGTTCGACATCCGTCGGCTGCTCGGGTTAGCGGTCCACCCGGTCACTGCCCTCCACCGACCGGATGATCTTGCGGAGCAGCCGAGCGAGTTGGTGCTTCTCTTCCTCGGTTAGGCCACTGCTGACCGACGCCTCGCCCATGTTGAAGGCGGGGAACAGCCGCTCGATCACGGCCACGCCCTTGGGCTCCAGGCTGACAAGTACCAGCCGGCCGTCGGCCTGGTGCGCGCGCCGCCTGGTTAGCCCGCGCTTCTCAAGCGTCTTCAGCACGCCGGTCAGCGTGCCCTTGGTCACCCCTGCCTCGTCCGCTAGGTGCCGAGTCTGCTGGTCGCCCCAGATCCAGAGCACGAACAGCACGGTGAACGCGGCCCACGAGAGATCCTCCCCGGCCAGGATCTGGCGCTCGAGCCGATTGCGGATCACATTCGCCGCGCGGTAGATGTTCGACACGGCCGCCATGGCGGCAAAGTCGAGCGCCTGGCCGCCGATCGTGGCGCGTATATCGCGCTCGGCCTGCATTAGGTCATTAGCGCTATCGGCCGCGAGGCGACGTGACATGGGACGATGGTACGCGGCCGTTGAGCCGCCGGGCTGAGACAGCCGAGTCGCTCGCGCCCCGGGAGCGGCGGGCCAAGCGCGGCGATAAAGGGTGCGTCAAATGCGGCCGAGGTAGGCGGCGGCGTCAGCGTCTGGCGTTACTGTCCGCGCAGTCCGAGTGCCTCACCGACCGCGGTGATTCCAGCGGCGTCGGCGAAGGCGAAGCTGAAGATCACTTCGTCGGCGCCGGCCTCGATGTGACCCGCGACCAGGCTGGGAATCTCGTCGGGCTGGCCGACGGTGAATCCTGCGATCTCCTCGGCAGAGCCGGCGGCCGCCAGCATCTCGCGCATTTCGGCCGTGTTCTGGCTGGACGTGGTCAGGATCAGCGGGGTCATCCAGGTGACTTCGACCTCAGCGGGGTCACGGCCAACCTCCGCGCAATGGCGGTGCAGCACGCCGATCTTACGGGCCAGGGTACTGACGTCGCCCGTCACGTTGCACTGGTCTGCGTAGCGGGCCACCAGCCGCAGCGTCCGCTTCTCGCCGCCGCCGCCGATCATGATCTTCGGGCCCCCCGCCTGCACCGGCCGGGGCAGGTTGCGGGCGTGATCGAGCCGGTAGTGGTTGCCGCTGAAGCTCACGTCATCGCCGGTGAACATGGCCCGGCAGACCTGGACCGCCTCTTCGAGCATGTCCAGGCGCACCCGGTCACTCGGATAGTCGATGCCGAGGGCCTGGTGCTCGACGTCGTACCAGGCTCCGCCGATGCCGAGGATGGCCCTGCCCCGCGAGATGACGTCCAGCGTCGTGACGATCTTGGCCAGGACGCCGGGGCTACGATAGGTGACGCCGGTGACAAGCGTGCCGAGCTGCACCCGCCGGGTGCGGGCAGCCAGTGCCCCGAGGAGGGTATAGGCCTCCAGCATCGGCTGGTCCGGACCGCCCAGGGGCGGCAACTGGAAGAAATGATCCATGACCCACACCGAGTCGAACCCGGCTTCCTCCGCCGCCGTCGCCAGGCCCGCCACGTGATCGAACAAGTCGGCCGGATCAAATCCGGAGAAGTTGGGCAGCTGCACACCGAATCTCGTCATAAGGCCACACTAGCGATCCCCCAAGGACGAACGGCG
>WNFI01084972.1_pt1 | contig 12195 bp, 11 predicted proteins | sample 5400471 | NCBI WGS metagenome assembly WNFI01 (sample SAMN13153348, study PRJNA577476) | soil metagenome | isolation source: 100 cm saprolite on Douglas fir-dominated hillslope | place: USA:California | collected 2013-09-17 | reverse complement strand
GCTGTCGGGCGAGAAGCCGCCGAACACCACGCTGTGAATGGCGCCGATCCGCGCGCAGGCGAGCATGGCGAAGGCCGCCTCGGGGATCATCGGCATGTAGATGGTGACGCGGTCGCCCTTCTTGACGCCCTTCGCTTTCATCACGTTGGCGAGGCGGCAGACATTCTCGTAGAGCTCGGCATAGCTGACATGGCGCTGCTCGCGCGGGCTGTCGCCTTCCCACAGGATCGCGGTCTGGTTGGCGCGCTCCTGCAAATGCCGGTCGATGCAGTTGTAGCTGGCGTTGAGCGTGCCGTCGGCGAACCAGCGGATCCGGACGTCGCCGGTGAAGCTCGCCTCCTTGATCTTCGTCGGCGGCTTGGTCCAGTGGAGCCGCTTCGCCTCCTCGCGCCAGAAGCCCTCGGGATCTTTGAGCGACTGCGCATAGCGCTGCGCATAGCCGGCCTCGTCGATCCAGGCATTCCGGGCCACGCTCTCGGGCACCGGGAAGATCGAATTGCTGTCCGCCATGACGCCTCGCTCCCGCTCGCTCCCCCTTGGGCTGTGACCCGGGGGCGCGAGAGCCCGCGCCGTGCAGAAAGAGACCGAGCGGAAGACCCAAACGGCCTCACCCTGAGGAGCGCCCGCAGGGCGCGTCTCGAAGGGCGAGTGGGAAAGGGGCCTAGAACGTCATGCCCTGGCTCTTACCCCCCCTCTCCCTTCGCGGGAGAGGGTTGGGGTGAGGGGGCTGGCAGGTGCAAGTCCTGCCCGGCGCGCCGCCCGCCTGCGATCGGGCTTGCGCCCGACGCAAAGGGACCCGGTCGCTGGGGGGGCGGCACCGGGTCCCACGCCGCGAGAGGGAGTGCGGCGGCTTAGTCGTTTCCTGCCCGCTCTGGTGAGGTGGCCGGAACTTTATCCTGCCCTGTGCGGGCTCTCGCGCCCCCGGGTCACAGCCCGGGGGCCCTGCCGCCCGCCGGCGATTGCCGCTGTCGCGGCGACGCTTACTTGGCGATCAGCTCATCGGCCATGACACGGGCGTGGCCGTGGCCGTTATGGGCGAGGCCGATCGCCGGCGGGTAGAAGCCGTGCCCGGTGGCGAGCAGCGCCGCTTGCGTGCGGTTCGACACGTGGAGGCGCCTGATGATCTGCTTCACATGCGCCTTGACCGTGCTCTCCGACATCGAGAGCGCTTCGGCGATGAGCTTGTTCGACTTGCCCTGGCTGATGTAGCCGAGCACGTCGCGCTGGCGGCGGGTGAGCTCGGACCACGGCTCGGCCGGCGCCTCGGCGCCGCTGGCGAAGCCGTTGTGCCGCGCCGGCGCCTCGATCAGCGAGGACGGCACGTAGACGCCGCCCGCCAGCACCAGCTTGAGCGCGCCCATCAGCACCTTGAGGCTCAAGCTGGCCGGCAGGAAGCCCCGCGCGCCGGTGCCGAGGATGGCGCGGGCGCGCTGCGGGTTGCCGTTCTCGGCCACCACCACCACCGGCGTCTGCGGCAGCACCTGGCGCACCAGCTCGAGCTGGCTGAGGTCGACATGCTCGGCCGTCGCCGCGCAGATCAGCACCAGGTCGAACTGCTCGCTCGCGGCGACGATGCGCAACAGCTCGTCGGCCGTCGCGAACTCGGCGATGTGCCAATGCGGGTTGTGCTGGGCGAGCGCCAGTTTGAGGCACTCGCGCCTGAGGCGGCTGCGGTCGATGATGGCGACGGCGCTCGCCGCCGCGGCCAGGGCGGTGTCGCTCTCCGACGCCGCCGACAGGTCCAGGTCGTTGCGGTCGAGACGTCCCACGCTCTCCTCCATCCGTAGCGCCGGGCCGCTTTATCCGAAAACCACCAGCGCCGCCCGCGGCGTCGCTCCGGGGTTTCTCGGCCCGTGCCAAGACAGGATCGCCGGTTGGGTGACCCGGATGAAGTAAGGTTTTGTAAGTTTGTGTATCAGAATGTAATCCCATGGGGGCAGGTGCAAACGGAAGACCCCTTCCATGGGACGCAGCGGCCACGAATACGCGCGTTCTCTTCCGAGCTGCCAAGCGTGGCCCTTAACCAGCCATTCATCGCTCTCGGGACACGCTGTGCAAACAGCTTTCTGGCGCTTTCGCATGACCCCGCCGACGCAACCGCTGGCTTTGACCGCGACGCATCTTGGACTTGCTCGTTTGAGCCATGAGCCCCCGCGCGGAGCGTGAGAGGCCGCGGCTTGAGAAAAAACCCTGGTTGCGCGATCCTTGGCCGGCGTCCGGGCAGCAGTGACCGCTGTGTGGCGCGGAAATCGGGCCGCCGATCGGATCCGCCGACAGTAGTGACGACAGCGCGGCAGGGCGCATGAGCGAGCAAGGGCCACCCAGCGAGCAGGATCTCCACGCTTACATCGACGGCTACCTCGACCCGAAGGACGCGGCGCGTGTCGCCGCTTATCTTGCGCGTCACCCGGAGGCCGCCGCGCTGGTCGAGGCCTACTGCGCGCAAACCGCCGGCCTGCACGCGCTTTACGACAAGATCCTCGACGAGCCGCTGCCCGAGCCGATGCTCGCCCTGCTGCGCCGCCGGCGCTCGGCGGCGATATCGCGCCGGCTCACGGTCGCGGCGGCGGCGCTGGCGCTGTTGATGGCGTCGGCGGCCATGGGTTGGTGGTTCAACGAGCTCCGCCATGGCCGCGAGGCGGCGGGGCCTGCCGCGCTGGTGGCGGAGGCGCAGCGCGCGCATCGCCTGTTCACCGGTGACGAGCCTTGGGCCAGCGATTTCGGCGCCCAGCGCTACGCTGACCTTGCGCAATCCTTGAGCGAGCGCATCGGCGCGCCCGTGACGCTGCCGGAGGTCGAGCGCGTCGGCCTCAGCCTGCGTGGCGTGCGCCTTGTGCCGAGGTCCGCGGGCACCGCCGCGGTGATCGTCTACCGCGACGGCACCGGCCGGCCGGCCTCGCTTTTCGTAGCCACCGTCGCGACCGCCGATGCCCCGCCGCGTGCCGACAGCAGCGGCGATGTCACCACCCTTTATCGCGTGGCGAATGGGGTCGGTTATGCCTTGACGCTGTCGCGCGCGGGCGCGGACCCCGCCGTCAAGGTCGCCTTCGGGATGCAGACGGGGCCGTGACGAGCGCCACATCGAGGTCATCAAAACGGGGCCCGCGCGGCCCCTTTTCTTTGCGCGCGCGGCGGGGCGATGCCACACTGCGCGGCAAAACGACCATTGGGGAGGACGAAGATGCGCCTCGAAGGCAAGGTGGCGATCGTCACCGGCGGCGGCTCGGGCTTCGGCGAGGGCATCGCCCGGCGCTTCGCCGAGGAAGGCGCCAAGCTCGTCGTCAACGACATCGACGATCGCGGCGGCGAGCGCGTCGCCGCCGCGATCGCGAAGGCGCAGGGCCGGGGCAGCGCGATCTACGTCCGCGCCGACGTGTCCGACAACGCTGCGATGTGCGCGCTGATCAAGTGCGCGCTTGAGCGCTTCGGCCGCATCGACGTCATGGTCAACAATGCCGGCATCACGCACACGAACGGGCCGATGCTCGACGTGTCCGAAGCGGTCTTCGACCGCGTCTTTGCCGTGAATGTCAAATCGATCTACCTGGCGGCGCTTCACGTCGTGCCGGTGATGCGTCGCCAGGGCAAGGGCGGCGTCATCCTCAACACCGCATCCACCGCCGGCATCCGCGCGCGCGGTGGGCTCACCTGGTATTGCGGCTCGAAGGGCGCGGCGATCATGGTGTCGAAGGCGATGGCGCAAGAGCTGGCGCCTGACCAGATCCGCGTCAACGCGCTGTGCCCGGTGGCCGGCGACACGCCGTTGCTGCCGCGCTTCATGGGCGGCGACACGCCGGAGCTGCGGGCGAAGTTCCTGGCGTCGATCCCGCTGGGCCGCTTCGCCACGCCGCGCGACGTCGCCAACGCCGCGCTCTATCTCGCCTCCGACGAAGGCGCGTTCATCACCGGCGTGGCGCTCGAAGTCGATGGCGGGCGCTGCATATAGATAGGCCTAGTCTAGTGCCGGAAGTGGCGCATGCCCGTGAAGACCATCGCGATGCCGGCCTTGTCGGCGGCGGCGATGACTTCGTTGTCGCGCACCGAGCCGCCCGGCTGGATCGCCGCGGTGGCGCCGGCCGCGATTGCCGCCTCGAGCCCGTCGGCGAAGGGGAAGTACGCGTCGGAGGCGACTACCGCGCCCTGGGCCGGGCTTTCCGTGAGGCCCGCCGCCTTGCCCGCCTGGGCAGCCTTCCACGCCGCGATGCGTGCGCTGTCGACGCGGCTCATCTGGCCCGCGCCGATGCCGACGGTGCCGCCGCCCTTGGCATAGACGATGGCGTTCGACTTGACGTGCTTGGCCACGCGGAACGCGAAGAGGAGATCGGCGACCTCCCGCGGCGTCGGCGCGCGCTGAGTCACGGTCTTGAGCTGCGCCGCTGCGACCTCGCCATTGTCGCGGCTCTGCAGGAGATAGCCTCCGGCGAGCGAGCGCAGCGTCACGCCCGGCGCGGCGGGGTCCGGCATGCCGCCGGTGACGAGCACGCGCAACGCCGTCCTGCGGCGCAGCGCCGCTCCCGCCTCCGGCAGGATCGCCGGCGCGATCACCACTTCGACGAACAGCTTGGCGATCGCCTCGGCGGTCGCCGCATCGAGCGGCCGGTTGACGGCGACAATGCCGCCGTAGGCGCTCACGGGATCGCAGGCGAGCGCTTTGTCCCACGCGTGACGCAGATCCGCCGCGATGGCCACGCCACAGGGATTGGCGTGCTTGATGATGGCGATGGCGGGCTCGGCAAATTCGGCGACGAGCTCGAAGGCGGCGTCGGTGTCGTTGAGATTGTTGAAGCTGAGCTCCTTGCCCTGGATCTGCTCCGCCGTGGCGACGCCGCGGCGCATTTCGCCGCCGGTGTAGAAGGCCGCCTGTTGATGCGGGTTCTCGCCATAGCGCAGCCGCTGGCTCAGGCGGCCGGCCAACGCCAGCACCGGCGGAAAGGTCTCGCCCTGCTGTGCAGCGAACCACGCGGCGATGGCGGCGTCGTAAGCGGCGGTGCGGGCATAGGCGAGGCCGGCCAGCCGCCGGCGCAGCGCCAGGCTGGTCGCACCGTTGGTCCGCGCCATCTCCTCGAGCACAGCGCCATAATCGTCGGGCTCCATCACCACCGTCACGTCCTGATGATTCTTCGCCGCGGCGCGGATCAGTGCCGGGCCACCGATATCGATGTTCTCAACGCATTCCTCGTAGGGCGCGCTGCGCGCCACGGTGGCGACGAAGGGATAGAGGTTGACCGCCAGCAGATCGATCGGGCGGATGCCATGCCGAGCGAGCGCCGCTTCATGCTCCGGCCGGTCGCGCAGGGCAAGGAGGCCGCCATGGATCGCCGGGTGCAACGTCTTGACGCGGCCATCGAGCATCTCGGGGAAGCCCGTCACATCGGCAACCTCGACGACCTTGAGGCCCGCCTCCGCCAGCGCCTTTGCCGTGCCGCCCGTGGACAGCAGCTCGACGCCGCGCCCCGCCAGGGCTTGGGCGAAGGGAATGATGCCGGTCTTGTCGGAGACGGAGAGGAGCGCCCGGGCGATCGGGCGGAGCGTGTCAGCGGCCATCTTCACCCCGGCGAGCAAGGGAAGCGACGATAATGCGATGGACGGGGGCGATCAAGCGGCGCGCCGGGCGTCCAGGGACCCGCAAAATGCGTTGGTGACGGCGAATCCCGCTTGGCTTCCTGGCGAAGCTGTACCATCGTTTTGGAGCGTTGCCAGAGAGCGCGGGAAGGCCTTACCGCCAGACGGCAATTTGTCGGCGGTTTTTGCTTCCCGAGCGTCGTCGATAGGACGTCCCTGGGAGGAAATGCGCGATGCGTCGTTGGATCTGCATGCTGGTGCTCGGCGCGGGCGTGACCGCGGCGAGCACGCTGCCCGCCGCCGCGAACAACATGACCCCTCGATCGCCGAACGTTGCCGCCAACGGCCATGTGCAAGGGCCGTTCCTGCGACACGACTTCTTTCGCCATCACCCCTTGCTCGGTCCGTTTGCCCTCGGCAGTCCGGTCGTCTTTCCGGGCGGATTCTTCGACGGCGACGTCATGCCCGGGTTCGCTTCCGGCACGCCGCCAGTGGTCGTGCTGAGCGGCCCGCCAGCCGCGCTGGAGCTGCCGCGGCACTCCGCGGTCGAGGAGCGGCCGAGCGTCGAAACCACGCTCGAGGGCGTCGTCATCGTGCGCGGTCCCGGCTCGCGCCACGTGGATCACTGCCGCCGCCGAGATAGACGCTCTCGGCGAGGCTCATCACCGCGCCCTGGGCGCGCAAGCGCCAGCCCGTGCCGCTCGGCAGCCGCAGCAGCGCCGCGGCGCCGTCCTGCGTCAGCGAGGCCTGCACCTGCGGGTGGAGATGGAAGCGGATTGCGAAGCTCCGTCCCGCCGGTCCGGTCAGCCGGTCCTCGCCGCGCAAATCCTCGCCGTCGGCGGCAACGAAGAACTGCCGGGCGTGGGTCAGGCCGAACACCGGCTGATAGCCGTCATGGCTCGCCGACACCCAATGGCTGCCGCCATCCTCGATGCGCTCGCAAGGGACATGCGTCGGGCAGCGGCCGAGGCCGCCATGAGCGCCGATCTCCGAGGAATTGGTGTCGGCGACGATCAGCGTCGAATGGGCGGCGGTGGCGCGCGCGACGTTGCGCCAGTCAGAGCTGGTGCGCTGGTAGCCGCCGCAATTGACCACCAGCCGCTCGCGGCCATGGCTCATCTCGAAGGACAGGGTGCCGGCGTGCGCGTCACCGTCGAAGCCCGGCCGGGCGGGCACGCCGGTATCAGCGAGGACGAGGGTGCGGCCGGCTTGCGCGCGCTGGAAGCCGGCATAGGGTGCTGAAGGCGGCGGGCGACCCTTGGCGTCGGCGCGCGCCAGCACGCGGTCGGTGAGCGCCGTCTCGCCTTCATCCGCGCCGTTGAACAGCGCCAGCGTGCCGTCGCCATGGCGGAAGAAGCGCAGCATCGGCGCAGCGCGGTCGATGGCCGACTGCAGCGCAGCGGGCACCTCGACCTGGCGCGCGCGTAGCGCGGCGCGGGCGTCGACGAGATAGCGCAGCGCCGCGAGCTGCGCCGCCGGGCTGCGCGCGGCATGGCCGCCATCGGGCAGGATCTGCGCGACGATCTCGCGCGCGAGGCGCGCCAGCACGCGCTCGAGCCGGCGCTCGCCGCCGAGCGCCGCCACGGCCGCGACCAGGCCGCGCAGCGCGGCGAGGCGCTTCACGCCCATGGCTTCGCGCGCGGCGACGCGGGCGAGATGGCGCGCCTGGCGCGCGATGCTGGCGACGAGACGCTTGCGCGCGGCGGCCTCTTCCGCGCCGCCGGCGAGCGTATCCATGTGCTCGATCCAGGCGAAGAGCCGGTCGCCGGTCACGTCGGCGCGCCAGGCGATGGCGTCCCACGCGTCGCAGCGCACCAGCCAGTCGGCGGTCCAGCGTCGCGCCGCCTGCGCCGCCGTCGCCTCGCCGGTCGCGGCAAGATCCGCGAGCCAGGAAAAGCCATGCAGGCCGGCGAGCCATTGCGTCGGCATCGGCGCGGTCCATGGCGGCATCGCCGCCTGCGCCGTCTCGCCGGCAAAGCTGAAGGCGCCGGCGAGCAGCGCGGCGCCGCGCGCGGGATCGCCGGGCCAAGCTGAAGGTGGCCGTGCCCGCGACGAGGACATCGGCTCCCGCGGCGATGGCGGTGCGCGCCGTCTCGGGGTTTATGCCGCCGTCGACTTCGAGGTCGATGACGCGGCCCATCGCGTCGATGCGCCGGCGCAGCGCGCGGATCTTGTCGAGCTGCGACGTGATGAAGCTCTGCCCGCCGAAGCCGGGATTGACGCTCATCACCAGCACCAGATCGACGGCGTCGAGGACGTTGTCGACGGCCGCGAGCGGCGTTGCCGGATTGAGCGACACGCCGGCCTTCTTGCCGAGCGACTTGATTAGCTGCAGCGTGCGGTGCAGGTGCGGCCCGGCCTCGGGATGGACGGTGATGATGTCGGCGCCGGCGGCGGCGAAGTCCGGCACGAACGGATCGACGGGCGAGATCATCAGATGCACGTCAAAGGCCAGCGTCGAATGCGGCCGGAGCGCCTTCACCACGCCCGGCCCGATGGTGAGGTTGGGCACGAAATGCCCGTCCATGACGTCGATATGGATGTAATCGGCTCCGGCAGCGGTGACCGCGCGCACTTCCTCGCCGAGCCGCGCGAAATCGGCCGAGAGGATCGACGGCGCGATCCGTATTGCTTGCTGCATGCCGTTTGGTAACAGGGAACGGGTTGGGCCGCAAGGCGGCGCCGAGCCCGCGACGGTTGTTCAGGCGGTGCGGACGAGGCGGGTGGCGAAGAAGCCGTCGATGCCGTCGAATTCCGAGAGATGGCTCGGCAGCGTGCGCAGATCGCCCTCCGGCGTCAGGCACTCGGCAAGGCCGCCGATTTCTTGCGGCGCGATCGGCCGGCGCGTCACCGGCGCGCCGCGGGCCATCAGCTTCGCCACCTGCTGCGGCCCCTCCTGCGGCTCGAGCGAGCAGGTGCAAAAGACGAGCGTGCCGCCGGGCGCGAGCATCTCGACGGCGGCGGCCACCAGCCGCTCCTGAACCGCGGCGAGCCGTGCCACGTCGTCGGGCGTCTTGAGATGCGGCACGTCGGGATGGCGGCGGATCGCGCCGGTGGCGGTGCAGGGCGCGTCGAGCAGCACGTAGCGCACCGGCTCCGGCGGCCGCCACGTGGCGGCGTCGGCGACCAAGCTCTCGACGGTGAAGGACAGGCGCGCGAGGTTGGCGTTGAGGCGATCGAGCCGGCGCGGCGAACGGTCGATCGCCGTGACGCGCGCGCCGGCGGCGGCGAGCTGCGCCGTCTTGCCGCCGGGTGCGGCACAGAGATCAACGACATGCTGGGCGGCGATGTTGCCGAAGAGCGTCGCGGGCATCGCCGCCGCGGCGTCCTGCACCCACCACGCGCCGTCGCTGTAGCCCGGCAGGCTCATGATCGCGCCGCCGCCGGTCCGGCGCAGCGTGCCCGTCGGCAAGAGGATCGCCTCGAGCTGGTCGCGCCAAGTCGCCGGGTCGCTCCGCACGGTGAGGTCGAGCGGCGCCTCCTTGAGATGGGCGAGCGCGATGCCACGTGTGCGCTCCTCGCCATAGGCCTGGCTCCAGCCGCGCCACAGCCAGTCGGGGGTGTCGAGCCGCGCCGCGTCCTGCTGCGCCACGAGCCCGGGGCCTTCCTGGCTCAGGCGGCGGAGCACGGCATTGACCAGCCCCTTGTGCGAGATGAAGCCGCGCAGCTCGGCGAGATCGACCGTGGTTGCGACAGCGGCATGCGGCGGCGTGCGCAGGAACAGCAGCTGCGCGATGCCCAGCCGCAGCATGTCGTGCACCATGGCCGCGCGCGGCGGCAGCGGCGTGTTGAGGCAATGCGCGATCAGCGCGTCGATCTGGCCAAGGCGCCGCAGCACGGTGGCGACGAGGAGGCGGGCAAAGGCGCGGTCCCGCGCGGGCAGGCCCGACATCTCGCCATTATCCTCGATCGCGTCGTCGAGCGGTCGCTTACGGCGCAATACCGCACCGATCAGATCGATGGCGACGCTGCGTGCGGTGGCAGGAGCCGTCTGGGTTGTTGCTGAATGTACTACCAAAGGATCCGTACCCCAAGGTTCCGGTGGTGTCGGCAAACGCCGGACTCCGGCAATTGTTCCGCGTCCGGTTTGATCAGGCAAGGCCGCGCGGTCGGGCGCCCCATGGGCCCGCTGGGTCGACACGAGCACCGGCGGAAGCCGCCATCGCCTCTAGCCGCCGCACGCGCTCCTCGGTCGAGGGGTGCGTCGCGAACAGGTTCTGAAGGCTGGCGCCGTGCAGCGGGTTGACGATGAAGAGATGCGCGGTGGCAGGGTTGCGCTCGGCTTCGGGCACTGCCGTGCCTCGCGCAATGACCTCGATCTTGCGCAACGCGGAGGCGAGCCACAGCGGATTGCCGGAAATCTCGGCACCACTGCGATCCGCCGCGTACTCGCGGGTGCGCGAGATCGCCATCTGCACCAGCAAGGCCATGACGGGCGCGAGGATCGCCGCGAGCACCGTGCCGCCGCCGCCGAGCGGCGAATTGCGCTCGCCGCTGCGTCCGCCGAAAAAGAAGGCGAAGTTGGCGAGCATGCTGATCGCGCCGGCGATGGTCGCGGTGATCGTCATGGTGAGCGTGTCGCGATGAATGACATGCGACAGCTCGTGGGCGATGACGCCGGCCACCTCGCGCTCGTCGAGCGCGTTGAGCAGTCCGCTGGTGACGGCCACCGCGGCGTGATGCGGATCGCGGCCGGTGGCGAAGGCGTTGGGCTGCGCGCCGTCGATGAGATAGAGCTGCGGCATGGGGATGCCGGCACGACCGGCGAGATCGGCGACGAGGTCATAAAGCCGCGGCGCGTCGGCGCGCGCGATCGGCCGCGCGCCATACATCGACAGCACCAAGCGATCGGCATTCCAGTAGGCGAACAGATTCGTCGCCGAGGCGACGAGCAGCGCGATCATCATGCCGCCGCTGCCGCCGATCAGATAACCGACGCCCATGAAGAGCGCGGTGAGCACCGCGAGAAGCACGCCGGTGCGGAGAAGGTTGGTCATGGCCAAACGGTCCTGTTCCTGCATAGCTGGCGCGCGCCGCGACCGTCGTCAAGCCTTGGCAAGGCAGACGAGCAAGCGCATATCAGTAGCGATGGCTGACCGCAAGAGCCCGTCCGAGCCGGCAGGCGCAAGAGAACCGCCGCGAGAGGAGCCCAAATCTCGCGGCGCGCCGGCGACGGCGCGCGAGATCGGCGGCCCCAAAGGGCCGGAGCCGACGCGCTACGGCGATTGGGAGCACAACGGTCGCTGCAGCGATTTTTGAGGCGGCGAGGTTTCCGCAAACCGCAGGCCGCACTTTAGCCGCGGCTCATTCCGCACCCGCCGGGCTGCCGACGCGGTGCGGGGTCCATGAAGGCGGGTCGCTCGCGGGGAAGCTCCCCTCCGAGGCGCGCTCGACTTCGTCGGCGATCGAGTGCCCGCCGCCCTTGCCGTAGCCGTGGGTCTCGCGTGGCCGCGCCGCGCCAGCGTCGCGAGTGTCGATGCCGAGCGCGCGATAGAGGCTGCAATGGCCGGTGAGCGCCCGTCCCAGCAGCAGCGCGCCGCCGATGGCGAGCAGCGTGTTGAGCGCGGAGGGACGCGCCAGGCCATAGCCCAACAGCGCCGTGCCGCCGAGCCCGGACGCGGCGCGCTCCACTTCGCCGACATTTCGCCGATCGGCGTACGCGGTATCAGGCATCAGGAAATCTCCCCAGGAGAGGACGGCGCTGCCAAAAAAACGGCCTCGCAAAGGGCAAGGTTCCGCTTTTGCGAGGCGCGCCGCATCGCGCCGCTCGGAATCGGGCGCGATGCGGCGTAAGCTGGGGCCTCGCAAGCAATGATCTGTGCCATGTGCCTTACATCCACGAGGCCGAGGCGGAGCGCTTCCCGCACCGCCGGCACGAGCGCCTGACGCTCATCGCCGGCGCGAACCTGGCGGACGAGGCGGCGGTGGCGCGCCTCTATGGCGGCATCGCGCCGCTCTGGGCGTCCATCCATATCGCCGGCGGCTTCGCCATGGCGCCGATCACCGAGACCGACAAGGCGGCGCTGGCGGCGCAGCTCGAGACGAACCTCGTGAGCTGCTTCCTGTGCTGCCGCGCCGCGGTGCGGGCGATGAAGGGCACGGGCGGCGGCCGCATCGTCAATGTCGCGTCGCGCCCCGCGCTCGAGCCGCGCCTCGGCGCCGGGATGACCGCCTACACCGTGGCGAAGGCCGGTGTCGCCGCGCTGACCGGGGCATTGGCGCAGGAGGTGGTCGGCGACGGCATCCTCGTGAATGCCGTAGCGCCGTCGATCATGGACACGCCTGCCAACCGCAAGGACATGCCGAAGGCGAATTTCGCGCTGTGGCCCAAGGTCGAGGAAGTCGCCGCGACGATCCTGTTCCTGGCCTCGCCCGAGAACAAGGTGACGCGCGGCGCGGTCGTGCCGGTTTACGGCAAGTCGTGACCGGCGCTGCACACAAAAAAGGACCCGCGCTTGGCGCGGGTCCTCGAGGCCGTAGCGTCGCGTGCGCTCAGTCGCGCCGCTGCACGCCCATGAACTGCAGGAGCAGCAGGAACAGGTTGATGAAGTCGAGATAGAGCGCCAGCGCGCCCATGATCGCCTTCTTGCCGGCGACCACAGCGCCATCGCTCTCCAGGTACATCTCCTTGAT
>WNFI01695487.1_pt1 | contig 12196 bp, 11 predicted proteins | sample 5400471 | NCBI WGS metagenome assembly WNFI01 (sample SAMN13153348, study PRJNA577476) | soil metagenome | isolation source: 100 cm saprolite on Douglas fir-dominated hillslope | place: USA:California | collected 2013-09-17 | reverse complement strand
CGCACGACGTCGACGTGCGCCTCGGTCTCGATCAGCCAGAGAATGCGCCGGTACTCGGCCGGGATCGCCACGTCCTGGCTCTCCCAGGCCTTGCGGCCTGCTTCGGTGAGTCGATAGACTTTTCCCTCTTTGAGCATCCGGTCCGACCTCCCCTGAGAAGTCTAGGCCAACCGCGAGGAAACCAACAAACGCGGTGTAAAGTTCCAGGCCGGATGGGCTCCTTTTTGCGTCATGCCGGCTGCATCTTGATCTGGCTGTCCGGCGTCACCGCCCTGGCGCAGGAGTACCCCGCTCGGCCGATTCGTCTGATCGTGCCGATCGGTGCGGGGGGCGGCACCGATATCCTCGCGCGTCATGTCGCGCAAAAGCTGGGTGACCGGTTCCGCCAGGCTGCGATCGTCGAGAACCGTCCGGGGGCGGGCTCGCTGATCGGCACCGAGTATGTCGCCAAAGCCGCGCCTGACGGATACACCCTGCTCGTCGGCGGCATCTTCAACATGGTCATGAACCGCGCGCTGCTCAGGAATCTGCCCTATGAGCCGCTGCGCGACTTCGTGCCGCTCGGCTATATCTCCGCCTATCCGTTCGTGCTGGTGGCGCGTGCCGATTTGCCTGGCTCCAGCCTGAAGGAGCTCGTGCAGTACGCGAAAGAGCAGCCCGGGAAGCTCACCTATGGCTCGGCGGGCCTCGGCACGCTGCAACACGTCTGGGGAACGATCCTGTTCAAGAGCCTTGGCCTGGACATGGTCCACGTGCCGTTCAAGGGAGCGCCCGCCGCGCATCAGGAAATGCTCGCCGGCCGCCTCGATGTGATGCTCGACAACCTCTCCGCGGCCAAGCACCACGTCCAGGCAGGCCGCCTGAAGGCGTTTGCCGTTTCGTCGGCGAGCCGCTCGCCGCAGCTCGATGGCGTACCGACCATCAACGAGACGGGCCTGCTCAGCTTCGAGGGCGAAAGCTGGTTCGCGCTGTTCGCGCCGGCCGGCACGCCGGGCCCGGTCGTCGCCACCCTGCGCAGCGCGCTCGCCGAGATCACCCGCGATGCCGAGTTTGCCGGCCGGGTGGAGCGCGACGGCGGCCGGGTGCTGGCGATCCCGCCCGAGCGGCACATCAAGTTCCTGCAGGAAGAAATCGAGCGCTGGTCGGGCCTCGTGACCCGATACGGCGTGACGGTCGATTAAACCATCTCGTTCGAGCGCAGCAGCAGGTCCGGCGGCACGACGAGGTCGAGCGCTTTTACGGCTTTGCGGTTGATGATCAGCTCGAACTTCGTGGGCCGCTCCATGGGCAGCTCGGCCGGGTTCGCGCCTTTGAGAATCTTGTCGACGAACGTGGCTGCGCGGTAATACATCGACGGTGAGCTTACGCCGTAGGAAACCAGCCCGCCGGCGTCGACGAACAGCCGGGACTCATAGATCGCCGGCAGCCGATGCTGCGCGGCAAGCTTGACGAGCTCTCGCCGGCGGGCTTCCGTAAGCGGCCCAAGTCGCACGATGAGGGCATCGGCAGCCTGTGCTTTTGCGGTTTGGAAGGCGGGCGCGATTTGAGCGAACCTTCGCACGTCGACCAGCAGCGCCTGAAATCCCATGGATCGCGCCGCCGCGTCTATGGCTTTCCACACAGAGGCGAATGCCGGATTGCCCATGTTCATGAGAGCCGCAACCCGCTTCGTGCGGGGGGCGAGGGCGCGCAGCAGATCGACCCGCTTTGTCTCCAGTTCACTCACCAGCATGGCAAGGCCCGTGACGTTGCCGCCCGGGCGCGTGAGGCTGGCTACCAGTCCGCTCTCCACCGGGTCTGCGACCGGAGCGGTGACTACCGGAATCTTTCCGTGAGCGTTCTTGGCGGCCAGAGTCGCGGGCGTGCCGCGGGCCACGATCAAATCGACGTTGAGCCCGGTCAGTTCGGCGGCGAGAGTCGGGTAGCGGCCATTGCGGCCCTCTGCCGAGCGATACTCGACGAGCAGGTTTTGACCCTCGACATAACCGAGCTCGCGCAGCCCCTTTCGAAATTCATCGATGTTCGCCGCATTGGCGGACAGGGCGACCGACTCGAGCACGCCGATGCGGTAAACCCGCCCGGCCTTCTTCTCCTGAGCCGCGAGCGGCGCAGCGATGACTGCGAGCGCGCCTGCCATGAAGGCCCGTCGGGTAGCCATCGGGCAACTATACCCTTGAGGCGAGTTCCGTAGCGTTTATGTAAAAATCGTGCTGCGTCTTTTCTCCTGCGTCCATCGAGAGGGCCAGACAAATGGCGAACAAACGGGTCAAGAAGCGAGCGCGGCTCACGCGCGTGCGCGCTGCCGGTCTGAGAAACTTGCATCACCGCGTTACGGTTCCCCGGGCACGCCAGCCCGCAGTCAGGGGAATGCGTCAGGAAAACCAGCTGACGCACGTCGGAAAGACGGACCATTTCGATGTTTCCTACGTGACCAGCCTCGGCAAGACGGGCGCTGCTCTTGCGCAGGCGATCCTCCAGAACTGCGAGCGCGACTACGCCACGCTGCAGCAGGTTTTCGGTGGCATCACGCCGCACCGGCTGCCCTTCATTGTGCAGATTACCCCCGACGGTACCGGCGCATCGCATTCGAGCTGCATGGGAACCGACATCTCGGTCGGCGGAAAATCGGGCAGTGCGGTGGATTTCATCCGCTCGCTGCTGGTGGCGGAAGCCGACGAAGTGTTCATGGCGAACTTCGGCCGCGGCTGGGATTGCGGCGCGAGCAACGGCGAAGGCCTCTCGCGGGTCCTCGCGAACGACATTTACAAGGGCGTCGAGCCGGTTGGCTTCATATCATCCAATTCCTGGCTCAACAGCCCGCGGGCGAACTACGTCGAGCACACGTATCCCGCCGACACGCACTATCCATCGATCGGATGCTCGGTGCTTTTTCTCAACTGGCTGCGGTTTCAACTGAACAGGAGCTGGACCGATATCGTGGCCTCCGGTGGCCCGACGCTCGCAGCGACCTACCGGAACCTCATCGGTAAATCGACGGCGTGGCAGGACTTCCAGTCCATCATAAGCGCGCATTTCCCCGCGGGAAAGAACTACAACCTGAAGACCGATAACCCGTTTCCGCTGTGACGTGTCCTACTATCCGCTTGCCGCTGCCATCGGGGGCACGTTAGGCTGCGCCTTGTGGCAAACGAGTGCACACATCGCAATCTCCTGGCGAATGCCCCTGCACCGAGCGGCAATGGCTGCGAGGAATGCCTAAAGGCAGGGCAGAAATGGGTTGAGTTGCGAATCTGCCAGAGCTGCGGCCACGTAGGCTGCTGCGATTCAACGCCAGGTCGACATGCCACTGCCCACTTCCGCGAAACCGGGCATCCGGTCATGAAGACGTTCCCCGATAGCAAGTGGGCGTGGTGTTATGTCGATGAAACGTATCTAAGGGAGGAACCATGCTTAGAACATTCTTAGGCAGGTGTCTCGCCAGTCTCATCGTCTGCCAGCTTCTGATGGGCGGAATCGCCCTGGCCGGACCGCAGGAGGATGTCGCTGCCGCCTCGATGAAATGGGCAGCCGCGCTGGGAGAAGACGATCCCGACAAAGTGCTTCCCTTTTACGCGCAGGATGCTGTGCTTTGGGGAACGCTTTCTCCAACGGTGCGATCCAATCCAGCGGCCCTGCGCGAATATTTTGTCAATGCCTTCAAAGCGCTTCCTGGGCTGAAAGTTGCATTTGGGGAGCAGTTGATCAGAATTTACGGCAGCACTGCGATCAATACCGGGTACTACACCTTTTCCTTCGTCAGAGATGGCGAAGCCAAGACCTTGCCTGCCCGATACAGTTTCACCTACGTCAACAAGGGGAAAAACTGGATGATCGTGGATCACCATTCGTCGGCCATGCCTCAGCCGCCAAAATAATTGATTCGCTAGCGCTCCGTGACGGACATGGAACCTTTCTTGAAACGGGCGATGATCGCCCTGATGCAGGTCCAGCAGATTTTCGCGGAGCGACTGGCTGCCGCCGGCGGGGAGTTCAAGATGCCGGAGAGCGTCTTCAAGAGACGGAGCGGTTAATCGACGAACTCCGAGTCGATCAGAGGAGTGGCTATGACGATATCCTTGCTGGGCAGTCGCCTCGCCAAGTTGACGGTCGCTGCATTTCTTGTTGCGATCGCGCAGCCGGGCCTTGGGCAGCAACCGAAGCACAAGCCGATCAGCGTGAAGACGCCGGATGGCCTGACCATTTCGGCGCAGGAGTGGGGCAACCCGTCCGGTCCGGAAATCCTGTTCATCCACGGTTTCTCCCAGAGCTACCTGTCGTGGATGCGCCAGGTCAACAGCGATCTCGCCCGGGAATTTCGCATCGTGACCTACGATCTGCGCGGCCACGGCAATTCCGACAAGCCGCTCGATCCCGCCCGCTACCGGGATTCCAAGGCCTGGGGCGACGAAGTCCAGGCGGTGATGGACGCCGCGGGCTTGAAACGCCCGGTGCTGGTTGGCTGGTCCTACGCCGGCCGCGTGATTTCCGACTATGTCACCACCCATGGCGCGGACAAGCTTGCGGGCATCAACTTCGTCGATGCCAGCATCAAGGCCGATCCAGCTCTCGCCGGCGACAATCTCAAGAACCTGCCTTTGATGGCATCGGAGGACCTCGCCACCAACATCGCGGCGACGCGCGCCTTCGTGCACGGCTGCTTCTCCAAGCAGCCGACCCCCGACGACTTCGAGGTCATGCTCTCATTCAACATGATGGTGCCGCCCAAGGTCCGGGCCGGCCTTGGCGGCCGTCCGCTGGATGCGACCGCCGTGATGTCCAAGCTCAAGTTGCCGGTCCTCGTGACTCACGGCGCGGAGGATCGAAACTCCAAGATAGGCAACGCCAAGTACACCGCCTCGGTGATCCCCGGCGCAAAGCTTTCGATCTATGAAGGCATCGGGCACGCGCCTTTCTACGAGGATGCCGCTCGCTTCAACGCTGAACTGGCCGCTTTCGTGCGGGAGGCCAACAAGACGAAATGATCCAAGTCGCAATGGCCGCACGTTCTGGAACCGCCGGATTTTTGGAAACTATGAATGCCTGCATCCGGCCATAAGCGGACGTTGGGCGACCAACATTTCAGCACTACCGCTGGGAATCTTCGTTCTGACCTTCACCATGGAGCCTAGTGGCCTTTTTGCTTCCGAAAGTCGGCGTACATTGCCGCAATGGGTGCTATGTCCATCAGCCCAGGCTGGTTGCAGATCTCTAGCGCAATACTGTAGTGATCAGTCGCAAGGAGCTTCTTGATAATCGAGTGGTACCGGTTCTGAAAGTCGTAGAAAGGTCTGTCGCTCTTAACCACTGCTAGCGTTATCTCTCCTACCTCTTTGGGACTCGCGTCCGCCAATCGGTCTAGATACTCAATGAAGAAGTCAGTGTTGTGATTTACGCCGATGTACGGCGCAATCCTTAGCAGCCATTGCTTTTGCTCAGCGGGAATGTTTTTCAGAAATGCCGCCAGGAGCCCCAGGTCGGAAAGAACTTTGGTATGCCCATCTTTCCGTTCATCTACATGAGCCATGCAAGCACGCCAAAAGGCAAAAATCTTGTCCACTTGCTGCTGGGTCAGCTGGTCTCCTTGAATGCCCCAGAAGAAGCGAACAACTTCGTGAATGTCGCTCAGGTCGAAGTCCTCGAGTATCGCTTGGACAAGGCTGTCCTTACCTTCTAAGCGCTCGTCGTCCCAAAGATAGGCAACGGAGATGTGCTGAAGGAGTTTTTCTCTTGCATGCCGACCTTTGGTGGATCGATTTAGAGCGGTATGGAGGATGCCTCTGGACCGCATCAACCGATATGTTTCCTTGATCGGCTGCGGCATGTAGGCAAAGCCTTGGAGGGCGCAGTCGAAATTTCGACTGTGTTGCGCCTCTTTCGGGAAGATGTCATCGATGTGCTGGCTGACCCATTCTGGGCTCATGAAATAGAGATTGGCCAGGTAAGTGCCACATAGAGTGGAGAACTCATAGTTTCCCGATTTGCAAGCTTCGATTTCCCGATCAAACAGTGGCTGCACCATTTGCCATTCAGCGGAGTGGCTCTTCCGCTCTCGCTCCCCATGCCGGCAGATGTAGAGTGAGAAATCGACTAACGCTTCGATCCAATGACCCTTAGCCGTATTTATTGTTTCGGTCATTGCGTCATCATCTCTTCCTTCAGCCGTACTTTTTTCAATTCCTAGGACGTACTGGATGACGGATAGCACAGTGGAGGTCGCCGTGGTTGGTATGGACCTATGATCGTCATGGGTCCCATTCCTAATTAGGTCAGCGATGAGCGGAACCAGCCATCTGCGGGTTGGTGTAAACGTCTCGGGGCGTGGATCGTCGGCCTTCGCTGCAAGGATCTCTTCAAGCATGACGACCTGGAGATATCCCAGGAACGCCTTCCAAAAGCGAGGCCACGGAAGCTTTGTGCCTTGTTCAGTTGGCGTTCCACTATGTGACAAACCTCTGAAGGACTCCAGAATGGCGTACTGATATGCCGGTTTGAACTCTGGAAGGCGTGGAATTAATCCAAGGAACCTTTCGGGGTTGTCCTTTGCGAGCTGCGTAACGGCATCGCAAAGAGCCTTAGCGGTTGGAACACGGGGACCATGCCAGCCCTTCGGTTCCTCATAGTTGTTGAGCGTTTCTATTAGCTGGTCATCGGTAAGTAGCCTCAGTTGCTCAATGGAGTATGGGCTCGGTCCAGGGCCTGTCCAGCTCGTCATGTAAGAAAGGAAATCGGGGTGCATGTCCTCCCGATCCCAATTCGCCGTGTTAGTTAATTCCGCATGCAGACGATCGGCATCTTCATTGCCCTTTCCACGTATCGCGTGGGCCAAACGACTTTGGAATCGCTTTGCTTCCTCAGCCTTATCGGGACCAAGGCTTATGGTTCTGATTGCTCCGATGACCTTTGCCTGTTCCTCAGCTGGCATGGAGCCAAAGTTTCGTTGCAGCAGGCGATAGGTCTCATGGATGAGCGGCAACTTAAGTAACTCAGGAAGCTCGGAGTGCAACACGTCGGACAGTGGTCCATATCGTTCATCAACGACGTGTATGCCTACGCGCTTGTGAATATCGAGGTTGGACTTCAAAAGCTCACGCACGACAGCCTTGGCGTCGCTGGGACTCCTATCCACGAAGGCGAGAAGGGTGTCCCGCAAGGCATCTATTAGTGCGGTATGCGTTTGTCTGAAATCGAGGTTCTGTGTTGCATGTTTCTCGATAGCTGGACGGACAAGCCAAGAATGATCATCTTCGTCAGTCTTAGAGAACAACTCATCTACGCGTTCCGATAGAAGCCTCTGCACTTCGGGGGCGCATTTTTCGCCCAATGCTTTACTGTGCTTCTTGAAAAACTCCCTCAGCCAATAGGGATCGACTGCAGTAATCGCTTCCGTCTTGTCCGGGGAAAGCGAAGTCGGTCTCGGAAGCCATTTGATTCGCGTAGCCTCTTCGACGACGATCAGGGCTTTGTCTTTTGCAACTTCCTTTCCGTCTAAGAGTTTCGGTAAGAGGTCCTTGCCGAGAACGACTCCTACCATCATCCCTCTTTCGAATTTGCTTTCTAGCCAAACCCCTAGCATTCGCAAATCGTCGGCGCTGTAGGACTCGACAGGCCTTCTCTAGGTAGATCATCACGTCCCATCTTGGGATGCGGTAGCTTCCTGGTGTCTCTGCTGGGACCGGTGCTGGATTCTCTGTGGGGGAGAAGAATCCAAGATCGACCATCGGCTTCAGGAATTTAAGCGCATCGTCCCGAGCAACAACCTGCTCAATTCCCCAACGCCTCAGAGTAGCGTCTGCCCTCAGGCCTTGAAGGAAATCCTTCTGGCCCGCAGTGAGCTTAGCCGTTGAGTAAGGTTTGGAACTCAAGGCGCTTCTCTAAAGGCGGAAGTGGCTTAGCCTTAATACGCTTTGCCCAGTCCGAAATCACCGTGCAAAGCTGGTAGTGCTCTTTGCCATCTAGTGAAAACGGCAATAGTTGTACGCCGCAATGCTCGGCGTAGTACGTCGAAAGATGCTCCAGAAGATCTTGCTCATGCGAGTAAAAACCCCGCAATAAGTAGTGCCGAGGTAAGGGGGCTTCCTGGGATACCTGCTGTTCCTCGTATACGTGACTCTTCTGAAGGACATATTCAAGAACGTCCATCTCTTCCATTCCGTACCCGACGAAGAGGACCGTCCATCCACCCTTTTGGAAGAGATGAAAGAGAAAAGCTGTGACCGGGTTCTGTGCTGTACCTTGGTCATTCTGATAATGGGAGAGATAGTCACTCGTTGTGATAATCATCGATTCTGGGTCGGTAAGAGAGCCGTGTAAGTGAACAACCTTTCCCTGCTCCATATTTGAGATCGTGAGGTCAGAAGACTTGCAAACGAGATCCCGCTGAGCTGCTACGGATACACTCGCCGTCGTGGCCTTGCTGAGATCAACTTCCTCGTATTTGTACTCAAGCCATTCGTCGTAATTCGTAGTTACGTAGTACCGGCTAATAGAGGTTAAATCTCTATACAACGTATGCCCTAGCCGTCGTTCATCCTCGTTCTTCGTCATCAACATTGCCCTGTAATCACCGTCTGTCGGCAATGATTTCTTCTTGTCGGCGATGCTTAAAGAAATCGACAACCTCATCTTTAGAGGCAACGCTGCAAGCTGAGTCTTGACGCTATGGTTGATTAATTCCTTCTGAACCAACCATCGGAGAAGAGCATGTGAAAAACCTTCCCAATTGGGTGATCCACATAACCGTGATACGCCAGCCCCGATGAAGAGGACGAGCTTGCCTGCATCGGCTGCATCTAAGACTCCGGGAGGCGGCAGCGGTCTGTCTGCAGGAGGTATCGACGACGCCACCGCTACCGTGACTCCTTCTTCTCGCCCTCATGTGCCTCAAGTAGCACCACCATGATCGTCTCGGCGCTACTCATGACTGCTTCCGCTAGCTTTTCGTCGGTGTAGTTAATGTGATGCTTGACGCGATGGAGCTGCGACTTCGTCTTGGAGATCCAAGCACGAGAGGCATCGATCCATTCTGTTCCTTCGTGAGTTTTATATTTGTCCTTTAGATATTCGGCCAACGGCCTGGTGCCACAGACCTGACTAATCACCTGATCCAGCAGTTCCACCATCGAATTCGCAGCTTGGCTCAGCCGATCAGCGTTATCGGACTTGAGTGCAGCCCAGGCTCCTTTTCGCCGTCTTTTGAGCGTCGTATCTAGTTTCTCGAGTAGTGCATCGAGGCGATCCTGTTGCTCCGTTTGAGGGTTGTCTCGGACATAGACCGGAATCTTCTGGGGCGTTATCGGTCGGCCCGTGGAGCCTTGGTTCCCAGATTGCTGCGCCACGAAGTCACGTATGGCTTCGGGTAATTTGATGTCTTTAAATGGATCATCCCTTAGCCGCGCAACGATGGAGTAAATCTCAGCATCTATCGCTTTGCGAACTCTAGGGACCTGACCAGGTGCCTTGCTTTGTTCCTTCTTCATGATCATCACCACAGCAGCCGCCTTCAAGTAAGACAAGCTTTCCAATTCAGCGCCTGGTGAAGTCAAGTGCCTTTTCTCTTGATAGAAACGTTTGAGGTTATCGATTACATCCTTTTCTGCCTGGACTTCTGGCAAGTTGAGGCCAGTAGCGAGAGTCGCTTTGAGGGAGTCCGAGAGTACGGCCAAGCCGTCGTGGAGAAGCTTTGCGAAATCTGCATCAAAGGCAACGTCTCGTTTTGTATCACGTAGCCACTCACCCTTCTCGCCCAGAAGATGTGAAGAGATCTGTACGTACGGGATAAGCCCCCGTGATCCTAGTGCGATAAAGATCTGAAACCTGATTTGGTTTTCAAGCGTATGGAAGTAGTTCGTTCCCTGGAAACGATTGAGTGCGATTTCGAAGTCATCAAGTTGATCTTCCCCGAACTGCACGGAGACAGTCTCCCCACCCAAGTCGATGTGATATCTACGGCCCACTAATCGGAACGTTGCATCGGGGGCAAGCCACTTGATGAACGTCTGAATGTATTCGTGGGATTTCGGGAATTCAGTTGGCATATAGGCCAGCCCACAGGTATCTCTTGTACATATCTACGGGGCGCTTCTTCCCTTCAGGCAACATCTTCACAGAGGCCGTCTTGTCTATGGGTTCATCGGTCTGAAGCATTTCGGAGATGCGGGAATCGATATACCACGCGGCCCTATGCTTCCGCAGGCTCTTTTCGATCTCAAAGCAGTTGGCGAAAGCCCAACTTGATGCCTTTAGGATGACGACATCTGGTTGGTCTGCTGCCTGTTTGCCGGTGAAAACCGACGCAGAGATTCGGTTGTCTGGGAATGCCATGCCTTGGACAGATATTCCAAAGCTCTTTAGTTCCAAATCAACGTCAATCTTCCTCCGTAGGTTGTCTGCCTCTCTAAGAATTCGGTTCTTCTGAACAGACCGGGACTCCTCGTCGTTCAGGTAGGCCAGAAGCAGGATCGAGTCGTTCCAAAGATATGCATTAGGGTGGGACGGTAGGTGGCCTGCCTGGACCTGCGCCTTTACTTGTTGATGCATCTCCATCATCAACGCAGACCCTTGCCCGCCCTTTGCCAGCTCTTTGATACCGACCAGATCGATGAAGGTGACGATGCATTCTTGAAATCCATCTGCACGCATATTCGCGTTCCCTCTGCGTACCCCTGCGGAAGATGCTATCTCGCCTTTCCCGGGTAGCCGAGCGGAAAATGCTATTGGCACGCTCTAGAAGGGACCATCCGCGAACGTCTGTTTTCGGCCCGAGAGTGGCCATTCCAAACTTTTCATCCCATCAGAGCGCCGAGAGATAGCGCGCGATGGCGCTGCGCTCCCGGGCGGTCAGCGCCTGCATGAACTTCGGCATGTCGAGGTTGTTGGTTCGCCGCTCGGTGGCAAAGGCGCGCATTGCCGCGACCAGATATTCATAGCTGAGGCCGGCCAGCCGCGGGCCCGGCATGCCACCCTGGAAGTTCGCCTCATGACAGGCCTGGCACTGGGCGATGTCCTTCGGCGGCAACGGCTGCTTTGCGGGCGCGGGCCGCGCCGGCCACGTCTTGGCCGCGAAATAGACCGCGATCTTGCGCAGATCGTCTTCGGCCAGGCCCTTGGCGATCGGCGACATGACGGCGCTGTTGCGCTCGCCGTTCCGAAAGTCGCGCAGCTGCTTCATGAGGTAGCTCCGTTCCTGACCCCAGATGACAGGAATAGTCTTGGGATCGGTGGGAACGCCTTTGTCGCCATGGCACGCCGCACAGGGGTGCGCCTTCGTCTCGAGCTCATCCGCCGCATGCACCGGCGGGATGGCCGCAAGGCCAATCCCCAGTCCGAAAATCGCCGAAAAGAAGCGTCTGAACATGACGATATTCCCCCTCTCTGTCTGCTGCGCGGCAGCGATCACCGTGCCGCCACTGCCGCCGCGATGGTCCTTCCTCCGGCCATCCATCTTGTCCGCGCTCAAGGTCAGGCGGCCCTCAGCGGCATCGTCAGCTCCGAGGCCGAAGGCAAAATGGAGGGCGTGGTCGTCACCGCCCGCCGGGCCAAATCGATCGTCCAGGTCAGCGTCACCACCGACGCGGACGGCCGCTACAGCTTCCCGCGGAACCGCTTGGAACCTGGCGAATACACGCTCAGCATCCGCGCCGTGGGCTACGACATCGAATCCCCGACCAAGGCGACTGTGAACGGGAAAGCCGCGACGCCCGACATCAAGCTGAGCAAGACGAAGAATCTCGCCGGCCAGCTCACCAACGCCGAGTGGATGATGAGCATCCCGGGCACCGAAGAGCAGAAGGCGGGGTTGCTCAATTGCGTCGGCTGCCACACGCTCGAGCGCGTGGTGCGCTCGACGCACGATTCCGACGAGTGGACGCACGTGATCGGCCGCATGATGGGCTACGGCGCGGTGAGCCAGCCGATCAAGCCGCAGCGCATGCTGGACCGGGCTCGCGCAGGAACGCCCGAGCAATATCGCAAGCTCGCCGACTATCTCGCGACCATCAACCTGAGCGCGGTCGACCAGTGGCCGTACGAATTGAAGACGCTGCCGCGCCCCAAGGGCCGCGACACGCGCGCCATCGTCACCCAGTACGACGTGGTGCGGCCGACGAGCGAGCCGCACGACGTGCTGGTCGATAAGGAAGGCAAGGTCTGGTATACGGATTTCGGCGAGATGTTCATCGGCAAGTTCGATCCGAAGACG
>WNFI01234811.1_pt1 | contig 12196 bp, 9 predicted proteins | sample 5400471 | NCBI WGS metagenome assembly WNFI01 (sample SAMN13153348, study PRJNA577476) | soil metagenome | isolation source: 100 cm saprolite on Douglas fir-dominated hillslope | place: USA:California | collected 2013-09-17 | reverse complement strand
AAAAGTGATTCGGGCGAAAGGAGTAACGGCGGGGGCCGACGTACCGGGGATTAGAAAGGCTTGGACCAAAGCCTTGCCACTAACAACGGGGCCAAGCTTCTCTCGAATTGCCTTCCCTCAGACCCGAGACGTCACTGGATGAGCAGGGCGTTGGGCTGGTAGTAGCCGGCGATGGAGAGCACCGCCACCGGCTGCCCGTCGTCGCCGGGCCGGACGCCGTCGAAGCGGCCGATGAAGAGGAAGTCCTTGTCCGGCTCGAGGAACGGATCCGCCTGCGGCAGCTTGCCCAGCGCCTGGCGACCCGTTTCCACGTGCTCGTTCTCGAACTTCTGCTTGAGCGTCGAGTGCTCCGTGCGGTCGTTGGAGCTGAACTGCGCGCTGCCCTTGGCGTTGCCGAAGCGGGTGGTCTGCGCCTGCGCGCTGACGTTCGTGTTGCTCGACCGATCGGTGCGCGAGATGGCGCCCACCTGCACTTCGCGCGAGGTGGCGCGCAGCGACGTCTCCTTGACCAGCGCGGCCGCCTTGCCGCCCTCCTGCTTCATCTCCGTGAGCGCGCCTCGCACCAGCACCCAGCGCCCCTTGTAGACGTCGGGCTGCCGCAGCGCCGCGGCCAGCGTGAAGAGAGGCACGCGGCTCTTCTGGGCCAGCGGGACGTCGCCCTCCACGTCGCCGCCGCGGTGGGCGATGATCTGGGCGATGAGCCGCGGTGCTTCCGGCCGCGTCTGTAGATCCTGGTCCCAGGCGCCGCGGGTGAGAAGCTCGAGCTGGGTGAACTCGCCGCGCGGCCATCGGGCCCGCTCGACGCAGGCCACCAGGCCCTGCCAGGCCTGGTCGGGGTTTGTCTCGCGCAGGTGCCGCGCCGCCGCCTCGCAATCGGCGGGCATGATCTGGGCGGCGGCGAACTCCTTGGCGTCGAAGATCGGCTCGCGCTTGGGCGTCACGAGCGGCGTTTGCGGCCGCTGAGCGACGGAAGGCTCCGCGGTGGCGCAGGAGAAGGCGAGCAGGCAAACGGCGATGGAGGCGCGCATGGAGTCCTCAGATCTTGCTGGGGTGTCTTGCATCTTCTGGCGGAAGTTCTGGCTGCGGCTCTTGCGCGCGTGCCGGAGCCGCGAACGAGCACGCGTCCTGGCACGACTTCTGGAGACAGGAGCGGAGCGCCGCGCCCGGCATGAGATCTGCCAGCTCGCGCTTGCACTGCGAGGATGCAACCGAGCAGCGCGCCTCGGCCAGGCAGCTGCAGCAGCCGAGCGAGAGAGAGGCTGCGCGCGAGGTGCGCGAGACGGCCTGGCGCAAGAGCTCGGCGCAGGCCTGCGCTTGCGGGGTGAGCCGGCCCTGCCCATCGGCGAGCCGCGACGAAAGCGCGCACCTCGGCGAAAGGCTGGCCTCGGCCACCGCCTTCTCGCAGTCCTTGCGCAGGCCCTCGTCGCGGCGCGCCTCCACCGCGCAGGCGCGCTGTCCGGCTTCCGCGGCGGCGCGGCTGTTGTCGCGCGCCTCGGCCGGGCCGCTGGCCGCCTCGTAGAGGCAAGCCGCTCCCCGCAGCACCGCAGCGAAGGTGCACGCTGCAGCCGACGGTTCTTCGTCAGCGGCCATCGGCGGCGGGACGGCCGGCAACCCCTCCTGCGCGAGCAGGAGCACGACGGCAAGCAGGCGCATACACCCATTCTACCGGTGCAAGTGCCGTTTTCTTCATTCCTTCTCGATCGAGAGCTGGTCGTCGCGCACCGACAACACCACCTTGCCGCCCTTCTCCAGGTCCCCGAAGAGGATGCGCTCGGCCAGCGGCTTCTTCAGCGCCGTCTGCAGCAGCCGCGCCATGGGCCGCGCCCCGAACTGCGGCGAGAAGCCGTGGTCGGCCAGCCAGCGGCGCGCGTCCTCGTTCAGCTCCAGCTCGACGTTCTTCTCCCTCAGCTGCGCGCGCAGCTCGTCCACCTGCTTGTCGACGATGCGCTCGACGATCTCCATCGGCAGGCTGGAGAAGGCGATCCACCCGTCGAGCCGGTTGCGGAACTCGGGCGAGAAGGTGCGCTCGATGGCCTTCTTCGCGTCGCCCCCGGCCGTGCTGTCCAGATCAAAAGAGGCCACCTTCTCGCCCACCTTGCTGCCCCCGACCATGTAGCTGCGCGGGGCTGCTCCGAAGCCGACCCGCGAGGCCGTCATGTCGCGCGCGCCGGCGTTGGTGGTGAAGATGAGCGCCACGTGGCGGAAGTCGCTCTGCCGGCCGTTGTTGTCGGTGAGCGTGGCGTGGTCCATGACCTGCAACAAGATGTCGAACACATCGGGATGCGCCTTCTCCACCTCGTCGAGCAGCAGCACCGCGTGCGGCTGCTTGCGGATGGCGTCGGTGAGAAGACCACCTTGATCGAATCCCACGTAGCCTGGGGGCGCGCCGATGAGGCGGGACACAGTGTGCTTCTCCATGTACTCGGACATGTCGAAGCGGATGAGCGGCACGCCCATGATCCGCGCCAGTTGCTTGGCCAGCTCGGTCTTGCCCACGCCGGTGGGGCCGCTGAAGAGGAAGCTGCCGATGGGCTTGAGCGGATTCCCCAGGCCTGATCTGGAGAGCAGGATGGCGCTCGCCAGCGCCTCGATGGCCGCGTCCTGGCCGAAGACCACCTTCTTCAGTTCGGGCGCCATCGACTTGAGGGCCGCCTTGTCGTCGGAGGAGACGCTGCGCGGCGGGATGCGGGCGATCTTTGCCACCACCTGCTCGATCTCCGGCACGCCGATGATCGAGACGCGCTCTTCCGGCGGAATGATGCGTTGGAGGGCGCCGGCCTCGTCGATGACGTCGATGGCCTTGTCGGGCAGGTGGCGATCGACCAGGTGCTTGGCCGACAGGTCGACGGCCGCCTCCAGCGCCGGCTCGCTGTACTTCACGCCGTGGTGCTCCTCGTAGCGCGAGCGCAGGCCCTTGAGGATCTCCACCGCCTCGTCGCGCGACGGCTCGAGCACCTCGATCTTCTGGAAGCGGCGCGCCAACGCCTTGTCGCGATCGAACGACGCCTTGAAGTCGCTGAAGGTGGTGCTGCCGATGCAGCGCAACTCTCCGTTGGCGAGCGCGGGCTTCAAGAGGTTGCTGGCGTCCATCGAGCCGCCGCTGGTGGCGCCAGCCCCTACCAGCATGTGGATCTCGTCGATGAAGAGGATGGCGCCGGGCTTTTCGGCGAGCGCCTTGACCACCGCTTTGAGCCGCTCCTCGAACTGCCCGCGGAACTTCGTCCCGGCGAGCAGCGCGCCCAGGTCGAGCGCGTAGAGCGGGGCGTCCTTGAGGATCTCGGGGACCTTGCCTTCGTGGATGGCGAGCGCCAGCCCTTCCGCCAGCGCCGTCTTTCCCACGCCCGCCTCGCCGACGTAGACCGGGTTGTTCTTGCGGCGGCGGCAGAGCACCTGGATGGTGCGCTCGATCTCCGCCTTGCGGCCGACCAGCGGATCGAGGCGTCCCTCGGCGGCGCGGGCGATCAGGTCGACGCAGTAGGCGGCCAGGGGGTCGTCTGCCAGGCCGCCGTCCTCCTCGTCTCCCTGCGGCTGCGCATGCAGCTCGTCGTCGTCGCCGGGGCGGCGGAGGCTGCTGTCGTCGCGGACCTTGAGGGCGCCGTGGGCGATGTAGCGGGTGATGTCGAGCTTGCTGATGCCCTGCTTCTCCAGGAGGAAGACGGCGTGCGAGTCGCGCTCGCGGAAGAGCGAGACCAAGACCGAGCCGGCGTCGATGGTCTCCTTGCCGCTCGACTGCACCTGGATGGCGGCCCGCTCCAGGACGCGCTGGAAGGCGCGGGTCTGCTCGGGGTCGCGGTCGGTGCCCTCGGGAAGCTGCGGCTGGCTCTCGGCCAGGTGCGACTCCAGGTCGCGTTTCAGCTCCAGCAGGCGGGCCCCGCAGGCGCGCAGGATGCGCGTCGCCACTGGGTCGCGCAGGAGCGCGTAGAGCATGTGCTCGAGGGTGACGTGCTCGTGCCGCCGCGCCCTCGCCTCGGCGAATGCCAGCTTCAGACTCGACTCCAGCTCTTTGGTGATCGACAAGCTCATTCCGGTTCCATCGTACACAGAAAGGGAAATTCTGCCGCCTTCGCCATCTGCTCCACCGTCGCGACCTTGGTCTCCGCGATCTCGTAAGTGTAAACGCCTGCGACGCACATGCCACGGTGATGCACCTGCAGCATCAGCTCCGCCGCCTCCGCCGGCGGCCGGTTGAAGACCACCTGCAGGACGTGGATGACGAACTCCATGGTAGTGAAGTCGTCGTTGTGCAGGAAGACCTTCCAGAGCTTGGGCTTCTGGGTCTTCGACTTCTTCTCGGTGACGACCGCAGTGTCGCCTTGTTCACGCGGCTTGCCCTTGGGCACGCCTTACAGTAACGCAGCGCCATGCCATCCGACGACAGGCTGAAGGCCGAGCAGGCGCGCATCGAGAAGGGCGGGCCGCACAAGTACCACCAGAAGAACACCGAGACCGGCAAGCTCTTTGCCCGCGAGCGGGTCCGCCTCCTGCTCGACGCCGATTCCTTCGTCGAGGACGGAGAGTTCGCCAACGCCACCGATCCGGAGCTGCCCGCTGACGGCGTGATCACCGGCCTGGGGAAGATCTCCGGCCGCCTCGTCGCGGTGATGGCCAACGACTCCACCGTGAAGGCCGGCTCCTGGGGACGGCGCACCGTCGAGAAGATCATCCGCATCCAGGAGCAGTCCCTCAAGCTGCGCTGCCCGATGCTCTACCTCGTCGACTCGGCGGGCGCGCGCATCACCGACCAGGTCGAGATGTTCCCCGGCCGCCGGGGCGCGGGGCGCATCTTCTACATGCAGTGCCAGATGAGCGGGCTGGTCCCCCAGGTCTGCCTGCTCTTCGGGCCCAGCGCGGCGGGGGGCGCGTACATCCCGGCCTTCTGCGACATCGTGGTGATGGTCGAGGGAAACGCCTCGATGTACCTCGGCTCCCCGCGCATGGCCGAGATGGTCATCGGCGAGAAGGTCACGCTGGAAGAGCTGGGCGGCGCGCGCATGCATTGCACCGTCTCGGGCTGCGGCGACGTCCTGGTGAAGACCGAGCAGGAAGCCATCGACGTGGCGAAAAGATACCTGGGATATCTTCCGGAGAATTTCGCCGCTCCGCTCCCGCTCGCGCAGCCGCGGCCGCCTGCGGCATCAGGGAAGCGCATCGAAGACATCATCCCGCCCGACCAGAACAAGTTCTTCGACATGTTTGCGCTGATCCGCGAGCTGATCGACGCCGATTCGCTCTTCGAAGTGAAGAAGCTCTTCGCGCCGGAAGTGATCACGGCCTTCGCGCGCATCGAGGGGCGTCCGGTGGGCATCGTCGCCTCGCAGCCGAAGCACAAGGGCGGCGTGCTCTTCGTGGACAGCGCCGACAAGGCGGCCCGCTTCATCTGGCTCTGCGACGCGTTCGGGATTCCCCTCTTGTACCTGCCCGACGTGCCGGGGTTCATGATCGGCACCAAGGTCGAGCGCGAGGGCATCATCCGCCACGGCGCCAAGATGATCATGGCGGTGAGCGAGGCCACCGTGCCCAAGCTCTGCATCCTCGTGAGAAAAGCTTACGGCGCGGGGCTATACGCCTTTGGAGGGCCGGCCTTCGAGCCCGACGCGACGCTGGCGCTGCCGCAGGCGATGATCGCCGTGATGGGGCCGGAGGCGGCCGTGAACGCGGTCTTCTTCAACAAGATCCAGGAGAAGCCGGAGGCAGAGCGCGCCGCGTACGTGCAGCAGCTGCGCGACGAGTACCGGGCGGACATCGACATCTACAAGCTGGCCGCCGAGCAGGTGGTCGACTCCATCGTGCCGGGCGACCGCCTGCGCGCGGAGATCGTCAAGCGCTTCGAGGCGGCAGCCCAGCGCGAACGCCCGCTCACTCCCAAGCGCCGCAGCGTCACTCCGGTGTAACGCTTCGGATCAACCACGGAGCGCACGAAGCGCACGGAGTTTTTGTTGGAAGAGCCTTTTCCGTGCGCTCGGTGCGCTCCGTGGTTGATCTGGACCCGCAAACTACCGCGAGCTCCATTTCCGTGACACGCTGAATCAGCATGGAGCGGCCGCTTGACCGACGCGCCATCGCCTGGACGCTGCTCCTGGCGCAGCTGGGCGCGCTGGTGCTGTTCGGCCACTTCTTGCAGGGCCACGACTGGGAGTGGGGGCGCGAGCGGTGCGCATTGCTCGCGGTGCTGGCGCTGGTGGTCCTCTTCGCCCGCTCGCCCGCGCGGATCGCCATCGCCTCCCGCTCGCTCCTCGTCGCGCTCTGGATCGCCGCTCTGCTGGCGCGGGGCCTGAGCGCGCGCACGGGCATCGAGACCCTGCTGCACACGGCATCCACCGGGGAGATCCGCCTCGACCAGGGCCAGAACACCCTGCGCGCCGCCCGCCTCTTCCTGCGCGGCGAGGATCCGTACGCCCGCGGGCAGCTCCTCGACCTGGAGGCCTATTTCACGCGCTTTCCCCAGAGGGCCCAGGCCGGGCTCCTGCCGCGCGCGCCCCCAGAAGAAATCCGCGCGCTGGCGGAACGCTGGTGGCGCACGCTCGACCCAAGCGCCCGCGAGCTGCTCCTCCCCCCGGCGGAGAATCCGGCCGCCGCTCGCGAGCGCGCACTCTACGGCTACAAGTACGGGCCGATCCTTTTTCTCGCCACCGCGCCGGTCCAAGCGCTGTTCGGGGCCGCCGCGGTGCCCCTTTTGCAGCTCGTCCTCTGGGCTTCGTTCCTGACGATGCTCGCCCTGTCGCTGCGCGCGGCCCAGGTCGGGGCGGGCGGGGTGCCGCTGGCGCTGCTCGCCATCGCTCTCGAGCCGAACGTGGCGCACAACGCGCTCTACCTGTCCGCTTCGGACGTTTGGGCGCTGGCGCTGATGTCGAGCGCCATGCTGGCCTGGCTGCGCGGGCGCCCGGTCGCGCTCGGGCTCTGCACGGCGTCCGCCGTCGGGTGCAAGGTGTTGCCGGCGATGCTGCTCGCGCCGCTGCTCTTCCTTCCCGTGCGAAAGCAAGGCGCTGCGTTCTCCTGGGCTGCGCCGCTTTGGTGCCTGGGCGGGCTGCTCGTTCTCTTCGCTCCCTTCGCGCTCTGGGATCCGCTCGGCTTGTGGGCCGACCTCGCGCTCTGGCCCTCGGCGATGCGGCCGGACAACACGCACTGGAGCTTCTATGCCGGAGAGCAGGTGCGCGCCGCCGCGCGGCTGATCCTCATCGCTGCGGTCGCCGTCGCCACCGTCTTGCTGGTGCGGGCGCGTCGGACCGAGGCGGCCGTCTGGTTCCGCTACCTGGCCGCCGCGAGCGCCGCGGCGGTGCTCGCGGGAGTCGCCTTCCACAACAACTACGCGCCCTGGTTCACCTCCTGGGCGGCGTGCGCTGCGGTGGCGTCGGCCTTCGGGCCAGAGAGCGCCAGCGCCCAGGCCCCAGCCGCCAGCACGAACAGGTAATAGTTGGTGAACGACTGCTTGGCGGTGAAGAAGAAGACCCCGAAAGCGAGCGCGCACGCGGCCGCGAACCCCCTGGCGCTGCGCTCGGCGAGAAATCCCGCTGCCAGGAGGAGCGCCCCGAGGAAGGCGAAGCAGCTCCAGGGCGGCAGGACGAAGAGGCCGCGCACCCAGCCCAACGCCATCAGGCTCAGCGAATCGGGCCTGAACGGCTGGCGCTCCTCGAAGAGCAGCACGTCGTTGAGAAAGCCGCGCGGGCTCCAGATGAAAAACGGGAGGGCGACGGCCGTCGCCAGCGCGACCGCCTTGGCGAGCAATAGCGCCACCGCGCGCGGCGTCCGCTGCGCCTGCGGGAGGAGGAAGGGAGCGAGCGGCAAGAGGACGATGGTGTACTGCTTGATGGCTAGCAGCCCTCCCAGCGCCCAGGGCAGCAGCCGCGGCGCCCGCAGCGCGCAGAACAAGGTCAGCGAGAGGAAGAAGACCACCATCGGCTCGGTCCACGACCCCTCGAGGACGAAGAAGAGGCGCGGCGTGAGCAGGAAGAGCGCGCCCGCGGCCGCAGCCAGGCGCGTCGGGCGGGCGAGCGCCACGAGCAGGCCGGAAGCCGAGAGAGCGACGGTCTGTATGTAACGATAGTCGCCCGCGACCAGGTGGGCGGTCAGGGCGAGAAGAAGCTGCAGGGGCGGATAAGGAAAGCCCACCTTGACGAAGGCGCGGTCGGCCGTGAGCACCGCTGGCGCATAGAAGGGGAAGGCTCGATAGATGTTGGGCCTCATCTGCCCGTAGGGGTTGCGGCCAGAAAGCAGGTCCTTGAACGACTCGAGGTGGAACAGGTGCACGTCGATCCACGGATCCGGCGTCACATGCACGACGTAGAGTCCGAGCACGACGTGCACGGCGACGAGCAGCGGCACGCGCGCACGCCCCAGCGGATCACGCTCGGCGAGGCCGACCGCGGCCAGGAGCCCGCAGGCCAGGACGCCGAAGAGAAGCACGGCGAAGACCGGCTGGCCCGGCTTGATCGACCAGCTGGGCTGCGCCGTGGCCAGCTCCCAGAGCTGGAGCAACAGAGCGGCCAGCGCTAGCAAGAAGAGCGGCTGGTCTCCGCGGGCACCGAGGGAGGGGGCGAGACGATCCAGAGGAGGAACGAGCGTGGCGAGCAGCGCGCAGGCGAGCGCGACCGAGAGCAGCGCATAGGGGAGAAGGGGCTGCCCGCTGTTGTGGAGCTGGAGCGCCTCGCCGAGGGCCACCACGAACACCAGCCAGAGGATCGAGCGCAGCACGCTCTCTCCCTCTAGCCAACCAGGTGCTGCGTCGCAAGGCTCCGGTTGCGGTAGGATCCATTCGCGGGGAGAGTGAGGGAGATGCCGCCGTCCGAACCCCAGGCCGCGCCGGCCTTCGGCCGCTACAAGGATCCGGTCATGCTCGGCTCGGGCGGCATGGGTGCCGTCTACCGCGCCGTCGATCCGTCGCTCGACCGCTACGTGGCCATCAAGGTGCTCACCCACCGGGAGCCCAGGTACGTCGAGCGCTTCCGGCGGGAGGCGCAGGTGCTGGCGAAGATCATGCACCCGTCGATCATCCAGATCTACGAGATCGTCGGCAGCGACGAGGACCAGAGCGATCCTTACATCGTGATGGAGTTCTTCGACGGCAGGCCGCTCGACAGCGTGCTCAAGCAGGGCACGCTGCCGCCTCCGCTGGTGGTGTCGATCCTGCGGCGCACGGCGGAGGGCCTGACCAAGGCGCACAAGAACCACGTCGTCCACCGCGACATCAAGCCGGCCAACATCATGCTCTCCGATACCGGAGACGTGAAGATCCTCGACTTCGGCATCGCGAAGCTCCGCGACGCCAAGAAGGATCTGACAGGCAACACCGTGCTCGGCACGCCCTACTACATGAGCCCGGAGCAGGCGATGGGCCAGCCCATCGACGCGCGCACCGACATCTATTCCTTGGGCATCACCGCCTTCCACCTCATCACGGGCCGGAAGCCCCTCGAGGCGAAGAGCAAGGTGGACGTGATGATGATGCAGGTGAAGACGCCGCTGCCCGGCATCCACCAGTTCGCGCCCTGTGACGAGCGCATCGTGCAGATCGTCGAGAAGATGTGCGCCAAGAAGGCCTCCGAGCGCTACCAGAGCTGCGAGGAGCTGATCGAGGCGGTGGAAGGGCTGCCGAAATCGCTGGGCGGAAAGCATTCCGATTCCGACCCGACGTCGCCCACGGCGAAGACGGCGCCCTCGTTCAAGCCGCCGCCGAAGAGCCAGCCCACGCCGGCGCGGGCCGGCCCGCAGACGCCCAAGGCGCAGCGCACGCCGCCGCGGCCGTCGGGGAAGCCGGCCTCGCGTCCCGACGTGCGCCGCTCTCCGCCGGCGGCGGTGCCGAAGCGGATTCCGCGCACCTGGCTCGGCGTCGCGGCGGGAGGTGCCGCCGCGATGCTGGTGCTGGGCTTCGTCGGATACCTGCTGTCGCGCCCGGCCGCGCCCGCGAAAGGACGCGTTCCCGCCGAGGGCTGGAAGTCCGCCGGCGCCGTGCGCAGGCTGCACGCGGGCGGCTACGGCAACTGCATCTTCTCCGGCAAGGAGATCGATCGCAGCTCGATCGACGACGGCGCCCTGCGCAGCGCCTTCGCCGGCGGCGAGCCCATCTTCGGCCGCTGCTTCTTCGCCCGGCGGGTGGGCCCCAACAAGGCGGGGGAGATCTGGCAGGAGCTGTGGATCGACGGCGTCAAGCGCGCGCAGATCATCTACAACGAGCCGCTCTCGCCCGACGAGGACCAACTCGGCCTCGACCTCGCCCGCCGGCACGCCTCGCGTCTCACCGAGCTGTCCTCTGGGAAGCACACGCTCGACCTCTGGATTTACCGGCAGCCGGACGATGCCGACAATCCCGTCCCCCTCGCCGCCGGCGAACTGGTAGTACGGAAGTAGAGGCCATGGATTTCACCTTGAACGAGAGCCAGCGGAAGCTGGTCGAAGTGGTGCGCGACTTTTGCGTGCGAGAAGTGAAGCCGCACGCGATGGAGTGGGATCGCGACGAGCGCTTCCCCAGCGAAGTGGTGGCGCACCTGGGCGAGCTGGGCCTCCTGGGGATGACGGTGCCCGAGGAGCTGGGCGGCTCGGCGCTCGACACGCTCTCGGTGGCCTGCGTGGTGGAAGAAGTGGCGCGCTGGGACGGGTCGTTGGCGCTGACGGTGGCGTCGCACAACGGGCTCGGCACGTCCCACCTGCTCCGCTTCGGCAGCGAGGAATTGCGCAAGCGCTACATCCCCGACATCGCCGCGGGGAAGAAGCTCGCCGCCTGGGGGCTCACCGAGCCGGGCAGCGGGTCGGACGCAGCCGGCATGCGCACCGCCGCCGTGCGCAAGGACAAGGGCTGGGTGCTCAACGGCTCGAAGATGTTCATCACCCAGGGCACCGTCGGCGACGTGTTCGTGGTGCTGGCGCTCACCGAGCCGGGCCTGCGGCAGAAGGGCGTAACCGCGTTCCTCCTGGAGAAAGGCATGCGCGGCTTCTCGCGGCGGCCGCTGCACGGAAAGCTGGGCATGCGCTCCTCCGATACCGCCGAGCTCATCCTGGAGGACGTCTTCGTCGAAGACTGGCGCCGCATCGGTGAGGTGAACGGCGGGTTCATCGATACATTGAAGATTCTCGATAAAGGCCGCATCACCATCGGCGCGCTCGCCGTCGGCCTGGGGCGCGGCGCGCTGGAGGAGAGCGTGGCATACGCGCGCGAGCGCAAGGCCTTCGGCAAGCCCATCGGCGACTTCCAGGCGCTGCGCTGGATGATGGCCGACATGGACACCGAGCTCGACGCCGCGCGCCTGCTGGTCTGGCGCGCCGCCTGGCTGGTCGATCAAGGCAAGCCCTTCACGCGCGAGGCGGCGATGGGAAAGCTCTTCGCCTCGGAAGCCGCCTGCCGCGCCGCAGCCCACGGCGTGCAGATCCACGGCGGCTACGGCATCACCCGCGAGTTCCTGGTCGAGCGCATCTACCGCGACGTGAAGCTGTGCACCATCGGCGAGGGCACGAGCGAGATCCAGCGGCTGGTGATCGCGCGCGAGCTCTTCAAGGCATGAGCTCTATGGCGGACCGCGTGCTGGCGGGCGACGTGCGCGCCGCTGCGCGTCTGATGCGGCTGATCGAGGACGGGCAAGCAGAGGGAGAAGAGGCGCTGCGCAAGCTCTGGCCGAACACCGGCCGCGCGCAGCTGGTGGGCATCACCGGAAATCCGGGAGCGGGGAAGAGCACGCTGGTCGATCGGCTGCTGGCGCTCTTGCGCTCGCAGGGCAAGACCGTCGGCGTCCTGGCGGTGGACCCCACCAGCCCCTTCAGCGGCGGCGCCATCCTCGGGGACCGCATCCGCATGCAGGACCACGCGCTCGACTCCGGCGTCTTCATCCGCTCGCTGGCGACGCGCGGGCAGCTGGGCGGGCTTTCGCGCGCCACCAGCGACTGCGCCCGCGTGCTCGACGCCATGGGCAAGGACGTGATCCTGATCGAGACGGTGGGCGTGGGGCAGGACGAAGTGGAGATCTGCCGGCTGGCGCACACCACGGTGGTGGTGGTCGTCCCGGGACTCGGCGATGATATACAAGCTATAAAAGCCGGCATCCTGGAGGTGGCCGACGTCTTCGCGGTGAACAAGAGCGACCGCGAAGGCGCCGACCGCACCGTCCGCGACCTTCGCTCGATGCTGGAGCTGAGCCACGTCCTGGGCAGGGACGCCGCGCACGAGATCACCATCGTCAAGAGCGTCGCCTCGCGGGGAGAAGGGATCGCCGAG
>WNFI01701149.1_pt1 | contig 12199 bp, 9 predicted proteins | sample 5400471 | NCBI WGS metagenome assembly WNFI01 (sample SAMN13153348, study PRJNA577476) | soil metagenome | isolation source: 100 cm saprolite on Douglas fir-dominated hillslope | place: USA:California | collected 2013-09-17 | reverse complement strand
CGAGGCGCACCTACGCCGGATTCTGCAAGCCTATGCCCGCTATTACAACGATCTGAGAACGCACCGCTCGTTGGACAAAGATGCGCCATTCTCGCGCTCGGTGCAGCGGATCGGAAGCATCACCTCACAGCCGCTCCTCGGCGGATTGCATCACCACTACATGCGAGTCTAAGTTTTTTCGGTACACACAGGTTTTCGGTACACACAGGGATGAGTCCCCTGAGCCGCTTGTTGCCTTTGCCGCTCGGTTATGCGGTGAGACGCAGATAGAGCATTGGAAGCTTTTCGGGCATCCGCTCCAGGCGATCGATCTGTACGACATTGTGACGTCCAAAGATGCGCGTCAGATAGCTGTCGCCGCCCGAATCGAGTCCGACGCAAAACACGTCGATCCCCCCATGTCTCAGCGACATGACGGCCTTTCGCGCATCCTCGATGAGGTAGCGCCGATCGCCCACGTCGATGTCCCACGGCTCGCCATCGGTCACCACCAGCAGCAAACGGCGATGGGTGAGCTGCCGGCCAAGCTCGTGGCCGGCATGGCGAAGCGCCGCGCCGATGCGGGTGGAGAGACTCCCGTTGAGCCCCGCCAGGCGCCGGATGACGAGCGCGTCAAACGGGTCGGCGAAGTCCTTGACCCGATAGTATCGCACGTTCTCGCGGCCATTCGAGCAGAACGCGCGGATCGCAAACGGATCGCCAAGCCCCGCCATGGCCCGCGCGAGCAGCGCCGTGGCATCGCGCTCAAGCGCCAGCACGGTCCGTTCGCTGCCGCGCACGACATCGTTGGTCGACGCGGAGACATCCAGCAGGACCAGCACCGACAGATCGCGGTGCCGGCGCTGCAGCACCGTGTAGACGCGCGGATCGGGCGTGTCTCCGGCGCGCTTGGCTACTGCGGCGACGATGCAGGCATCGAGATCGAGACGATCTCCCTCCGGCTGACGGTGCCGGCGAACCGGCCGACTAACCTTGGCGGAACGAATCAAGGCGGCGAGGCGGTCGACGATCTCGCGATAGCGTTCTTGCAATTGCTCGATCGAAGCTGAGGAGCCGGTCGGACACATGAATTCGACGAGCGTAGTCCAATCGGTGCGGTCGGCGGAAATCAGGTAATCCCACTCCGGGTACCGCGCCACCGGGATGCCGGCTTCCCCGTCCGCGACGCCCGCCGCAGCGGCCCGATTGGGCCGGTCAGGCGCCTCGGATTTGGTCTCGCCCTCGCGATCGGGAGGTGTCGCATCGTCTATTTGCTCGAACCGAACCGATTCGTAGAGCGTTCCGCTGTCGAGGCCTTGAGCATGCTCCGGCAGCTCCCACACACCGGCATTGTCGTCGCGGTATGCAGGCTCCACCACGTAGGTTCGCATGTTGAACTGCACCCGCATCTGGCCGAGATCGTTCCCAAGCATTCCGCCGATGGCTCGGCTCATTGCCGGATCGTCCCAGTTGGCCTGCGAGCCGAAGAAGAGTCGAGAACCCTTTCGCACCCATTCGTTGTCATCACGAAAATCTTGATCGAGCAGCGCACGCGCCAGCCGAGCGAACAGGCCCGATGCGACGACCGGGCCCGACGGCTCCGCCGTGTGGAAGGGAAGCCATAACCGCCGCAGACCGGGAAATGGGCGGATCGCCAGCTGCTCGACCCGGGCATCCTCGATCAAGGAGACCAGCGCCACTTGCACGGGCTTGAGCGTGCCTATTTCGAGCTTGCCGCGGCCGTAACGTAGGTGCGCCGCGATGTGCGCGAGCGCCGCCCGGTAAAGCTGCGTCGCGGCGTCGGCGGAAACGCCGCGAAATGCGTCGGGCACACGAATGAACCCGCTCTCGAAGCTCGCGCGGGAAGGCGACGGCGCTGGCGCCGCGCGCGAGCGAACGCCGCGCAAGCGGATCGGCAAGCGCGAAATATTTCAGCCGCCGCTCCGGGTCGTCCGCCGTCGAGTGCACACCGCCGAGAACCCACGCCTCGAAGGCTCGCACTTCGACCGTGTTGAGGATGCCTTCGATCCGATCGAGCAGGACCGGGACGGATTCGGGAGCGAACTCCGCAAGCTGCCGCATGACGCGCTGCCACTCCCCAAGGGCGACAGCGTCGGCGAGGATGCGCGCCGCCTTCGGCGCCGCAACGAACAAGGCGAGCGCCGCGCGCGCGCCGGCTCTCCTCCCGATGTCGATGCCGGTGCGCCCGAGCTCGAACGTTGCGTCCGCGCCGACGAGCGCCGCGCAGGCCGGCCCGTTGCGCAGAAAGGCCAGCGTGCATGCTGTGCCGAGGCCCGAATCGGCCACTTGACGGCAGATCGCCAGCCAATCGGTCAACGCCTGATCGCGAAACGTGCGTTGCGCTTGCCGCCAGACCAGCTCGAGGGTGCCGGTAAGCTCAGGCCGGTCAGGCAGGACCGAAGCCAGCGCCTGATTGGGTTGTGCGGCGGGACGTTTCATTCGTCGTCAAACACATGCCGCGATGGCCGCGGTGAGCGCGTCCCGGATGTCGGGATCGTCGGTGATGGGAAGGACGAGCGCGACACGGCAGGCGGGCTCGACCGAAATCCCGCGTGCGATCAGCCGTCCCGCGTAAATCAGCATCCGCGTCGAGGCGCCCTCGTCCAGGCCGTGACCCTTGAGGTTGCGCGACCGCTCGGCGATCGCGACCAGCCGCGCCGCGGTGGGGCCATCGATCCCGGACTCATGCACGATGATCTCGGCTTCGATCTCCGAGTCGGGATAGCCGAAATCGATGGCGCCAAAGCGCTGCTTGCTCGACTCCTTCAGATCCTTGAGCACGCTCTGGTAGCCCGGATTGTAGGAGATCACGAGCTGGAAATCCGGATGGGCCCTGACCAGCTCACCTTTCTTCTCCAGCGGCAGGATCCGCCGGTCGTCGGTCAGCGGATGGATGATGACGTTGGTGTCCTGACGCGCTTCCACGATCTCATCGAGGTAGCAGATGCCGCCATGACGCACCGCCATGGTGAGCGGGCCGTCGTGCCAGACCGTCCCGTCCGCGTCGAGCAGAAACCGCCCGACGAGATCGGATGCCGTCATGTCTTCGTGGCAGGCAACCGTGACTAAAGGCCTGCCGAGGCGCCACGCCATGTACTCGACAAAGCGCGTCTTCCCACAGCCCGTCGGTCCCTTGAGCATCATCGGCATGCGCGCCGAATAGGCCGATTCAAACAGCGCAATCTCGTCGGCGATCGAACGGTAGTATGGCTCGCGATCGATCAGGTACGCGCAAAGGTCCATCAGTCTCGCGATTCCATGGCAATGCTTCGTGCCGCCCCCGGGAACGCACGTCTGAGTCGACATTATAGGCAGCCCGGGGCGGGCACAATCTCCGCCCGGGCCTCAACGATCAGCGATGAGCGGCGACTTTCTGGTTGGGTATCCCCTCCAACGGGCACTCGTCGGTGCCGACCGTTGAACGCGTGAGCGCCTCGACCATCGAGCGGGTGGCTTCGGGATCGGTGACCCACCGCTTGTAAAAGTCGTAGGGGCAAATGGCCTCACCCCGCACGTCCTCGCGCGAATTGATCTTTCCCGTATAGCCGCGATGCAAGAGCTTGAAGAGGTGGTTCTCGGATTGCATGTTGCGGCGCGCGTCGCGGATCAGCGACTTGGACAGCTGCGCGTACTGAATGCCCATGTCCTCCTCCCCGCACTCTCCCAGCGTCCGGCCGTCGAAGCCGATGATCGCCGAGTGGCCGAAGTAAGAATACACACCGTCGAACCCGGCGGCGTTAGCGACCGCGACGTAGACGTTGTTGGCCCACGCCATGGCCTTGGCCATCAGCACTTGCTGGTCCTTCGCCGGGTACATGTAGCCCTGGCAGCGGACGATGAGCTCGGCGCCCTTCATGGCGCAGTCGCGCCAGATTTCCGGATAATTGCCGTCATCGCAGATGATGAGGCTCATCTTAAGGCCCTTCGGCCCTTCCGACACGTACGTACAATTGCCCGGATACCATCCCTCAATAGGAACCCACGGCATGATCTTGCGATACTTCTGCACGATCTCGCCGCGATCGTTCATCAGGATGAGGGTGTTGTAGGGCGCCTTCTTCGGATGCTCCTCGTGCTGCTCGCCGGTGAGCGAGAAGACGCCCCAGACCTTGGCCTTGCGGCACGCCTCGGCAAAGATCCCCGTCTCTTCGCCAGGCACCTTCGCGGCGGTGTCGTACATTTCCTTGGAATCGTACATGATGCCGTGGGTGCTGTATTCCGGGAAGATGACGAGGTCCATTCCCGGGAGGCCGACCTTCATGCCAACGAGCATGTCGGCGATGTTGCGCGCATTCTCCAAGACCTGTTGCTTGGTATGCAGCCGCGGCATCTTGTAATTGACGACGGCGACGCCGATGGTGTCGTTGCTGCTCGATATATCACCGTGAATCATCCTGCTCCTCCTTTGCAAATCCTTGCGGTTTGCTTGCGAACTTGTTTCTGCTGGCGCACACCTCAATTCGCGCGCGCAAAGCCCGCGGAAAATGCAGCGCAGAAAACAAAAGCCCCCGCGTCGACCAACAGTGCGGTCGTCGCAGGGGGCCTTATTGCCCGCCAAATTTTCCGCGGCAGCGCTGCCGTGCACTCAGAAGCTAGGAAAAATCGTAGCCAAGCACATCGTCCGAGTCAACGATTGCGGTCGCGATCGTCCCGATCGGTACCCGCTTGCTCATCGCCTGTCGCCGCATAAAGTGATAGGCTTCCTCCTCCTCCAGCCGGCGCGTTCGCATCAGGATCGTCTTGGCGCGTTCGACATTGCGGATCGAGCGCAGCGTGTCGTCGAGCTTCTCGATGCGCAGGCGAAGCCGCTGGCCATAGAGAAAGCTCGATCGCGCCACCATCAGCGTCGCCACGACTGAGTTGGCGGTAAAGGGGCGGGGCAGAACGGCGTCGGGCGCGCACTTTTGCAGCGTCGGCACATCGGCCGGTTCGGCCGCCGGAATCACCACGACCAGCGCCGCCCGCGGTTGCCCAGGCAGCCACGGCACCCGGTCCACCAGCTGAGGAACGAGCTCGCAAAAGATCGCGTCGGCATTTTCGGGCAGGCGCTCCGGCATCGGCCAGACGCAGCGGACAACGGCGCGAGTGCGCTGCAAGCTGCGCACCAGCAGCTCGCGATGATCGTCGGGGCGGACTGCCGCCACGATCTCCAGACCCGCCGGCTCACCCGCTCGCTGCCAGACCGCGACGCCTGATCTTGCTCGCTCGCGCATAGTGGCGGGCTCGGCGTCAGGCCGGCGTATGGCCGAAGCCGACCATATAGGGATCGGCCCAGATCGGCGCTTGCGACTGGAGAATGACGTCGAACTGGCCGCGCCGGTTCGCGCGACCTATGCGAGTCCACAAGTTCGTGTGGCTGGTCATGGGGCTGATCGCCACCACGCCCTGCGGCGCCTCGAAGTCGGAGCCGAGTACCATAGCGCGAATGATGTCAGTCTCCATCGAGTTAGTCTTGCCGAGCGCGGCGGAGAAAATATGCACCTGGAAATACGCCGCTTCAGCGCACATGTTGGTCGGCTCGTCATCGCCATGGCGCTGCTTGTAGCGGGCGACGAACGCCGCATTGCGGTCGCCGCCCACCGATTGAAAGTAGGAGGCGGCGGTGATGTGCCCTTCGGCGGCATCGTGACCCATCGCTCGGACCTCGGCCTCGGTCGTCGTGAGGCTGGCAACCGGCATCGTCCTGGGACTAAGCCCGCATTCCGCATAGGTCTGATACAGATAGACCGTTCCATAGCCGACGACCGTCGAGAAAATCACGTCGGGCATGAGATTTCGGATGTCGCGTATCACCGGACCGAAGTCGCCGCGCTTGGCGCGCAGATTGAGATACGTCTCGCCCACGACCTCGCCGCCAGCGCTGCGCAGCAACTCGCGCATCAGGCGGTTGGACTCGCGCGGATAAATATAGTCGGAGCCGACGAAATAGAACCTGCGGCCATAGTTCTTGATCAGGTAGGAGCACAACGCGACGCTGTTCTGGTTCGGTGCGGCGCCGGTATAGATCACGTTCGGCGAATACTCGAACCCCTCGTACAGAGTCGGGTACCACAGCAGCCCATTGAGTCGCTCGACCACCGGCACGACCACCTTGCGGCTGCTCGACGTATAGCAGCCGAAGATCATGGTCACTTCGTCGTCGACCATCAGATGCTTGGCGTAGGTCGCATAGGCTGCGGCATCGGAGCCTGGATCGTAAATGATGGGAACGATCTCGCGGCCGTTCACGCCGCCGGCCTGGTTGATCTCGTCGATGGCAAGCAACGTACCGCGCAGCTGCGTCTCCTCGATGACCGACGTGACACCGGTTCTCGAGAACAGAACCCCGACTTTCCAAGGCTCGTGTGTCGTGGACCAAGAGCGCTTCACGTGTACCCCTCCCAAACAGGCAGGGTTTGCGCGTACCCAATGGCTCTAGAAAAGCAAAATTCATGCTACCTCGCCGCTCAGGTGATTGAAACCGATAGCAGTGGAGGAAGCGATAGCAGTGGAGGAGAGGAGAGGCGGGAAGATTTGCCGCGGCTCCTTCCCGGAACCCGCAGATGCGCGGCGCGGTGATGCAAAGATGAGCGCCGTCCGCCAAAATCGTGTGCAGGCATCTGCCGCGATCGGCAAGTCTTTGCAGGGGCTAGTGGCTGGCACGTTTTGTCACAATGTTGACAACGCGAATTGCCCTTGCTAGCAAATTGTCAAGCTCGATAGAGGCAACGATTGAAGGCCCCGGGAGCCTCTTTCGGAGCAGCGAGATCTGGTGCGCGTCCTGATGAGCGCCGGAACTGATACGCAAAGACCGCTGCCCACCAATCCTCTAATCCGTGCGAACCGGCAATAGAAGCGGCAACGTCGCCGCGTGACACTGGGCATTAGGGCCCCGCGTGATCTCTCCAATGAGAGCACGGGGGGCTTTTGTCTTTTTGGTCCTTGCAACCGAGAGGTAAACCAATGGGCATTCGTCGACGCACGCTCCTGAAGAACGCGGCCGCAGGAATCGGCGGGGTGCTGGCTAGCAGCATCGCGCCCTATCATTTCGTCCGCAACATCGTGAAGGCGGCCGAAGGCGACACCATCAAAGTCGGCATCCTTCACTCGCTCAGCGGAACCATCGCGATCATCGAGAAGTCTCTCCATGATGCGGAGCTGCTGGCGATTGAGGAAATCAACGCCAAGGGCGGGGTCCTCGGCAAGAAGCTGGAGCCGGTCGTCGAGGATCCGCAGTCGCTGGTGCAGGTATTCGCCGAGAAGGCCAAAAAGCTCCTCCTGCAGGACAAGGTCGTGGCCGTGCTCGGTTGCTACACGTCAGCCAGCCGGCAATCGGTGCTGCCGGTGTTCGAGGAAAACAACGGCGTGCTGCTGTACCCGACGCTCTATGAAGCGCAGGAGTGCAGCAAGAACTGCTTCTACACCGGCTCGGTGCCCAGCCAGCAACTCGACGATTTCGTGCCTTGGATCATCAAAACCCTCGGGCGCAAGAAATTCTATCTGATCGGCGCCAACTACATCTATCCGAAGGAAACCAATCGCGAGGTGAAGGCGCTGTTGGCCAAGCACGGCGGAACGGTGGTGGCGGAGGAGTATTCGCCGCTCGGAGCGACCGAGTTCGCCACCAATATCAACAAGATCGCGGCCAGCAAGCCGGATGTCGTCTTCTCGGATCTCGTCGGCGACCAGATTGTCGCCTTCTACAAGCAGTTCAAGGATTTCGGCATCACGGCCGACGACATCCCGATCTGCACCCCGATCACCACCGAACAGGAAATCCAGGCCATGGGCCCGGAGAACGCGGTCGGCCATTACACCTCGTTCAACTATTTCCAATCGGTCGATACCCCGGAGAACAAGAGGTTCGTTGAACGCTTCAAGGCCAAGTACGGCAAGAATGCCGTCACCAATGCCGTCATGGAGGCCGCCTATTTCCAGACCTACTTCCTCGCGCAGGCGATCGAGAAGGTGAAGTCGACCGATCCGGATGCTCTGATCTTCGAAGGCCTGCCCGGGCAGGAGTTCCTGGCCCCGCAGGGCAAGGTCAAGATCGATGAAAAGAACCACCACACCTGGCTGTGGGCGCGCATTGGCAAAGCCAATGCGCAGGGCCAATTCGACGTGGTGTGGAAGTCCGACAACTGGATTCAGCCTGACCCGTGGGTCAAGCTGCTCTATCCCAACAAGAGCTGCGACTTCACCGACAAGCGGGTGCTTGACCGCCTGAAGGCCGACAAGAGGAACCGGTCGGGCACGATCGATCTGTGATGATCGGCTGGTAATTGGAGAGCCGGGGACGGGGAAGCGCGGCCGTCCTCGTTCGTTACCAGCTCGACCGCGCCAAGGGAGAAAATGCCCCGCGGAGTTCGCCGCGATCGCTTTGTTGCGGAGTGGAAGGTCGGCTGTTCGAGCAAGCGAGGCATTGCGATGTTTGGAGCGATTATCACGCAGTTTCTCACCGGATTCAGCGTCGTCGCCATTCTCATCATCGCGGCATTGGGGCTAGCCATCATTTTCGGCGTCGCCGGCGTCATCAACATGGCGCACGGCGAGTTCATCATGGTGGGAGCCTACGTGGCTGCCGTCGTGGGCCAGCTTGGCGGCAACACGTTTCTCGCGATCCCGGCGGCCTTCGCGGTCGTCGGCTTGCTCGGGCTCGCCGTCGAGCGCGGCATCATCCGCTGGATCTACGATCGCCCGCTGGAGACCCTGCTGGCGACATGGGGCGTCGGCCTGGCGCTTCAGGTCATCGTCAAGCTCATATTCGGTCCCGAACTGTACTACGTGGGCAGCCCGAAGATCCTGAGCGGGGCCTTTCGCATCGTCGGTCTGCTGCCGTTTCCCTGGTACAGGCTGTTCTTGATCGTGCTCGCCGTCTTGCTGCTGGTGCTCACCTTCGTCGTGCTGTTCAGGACGGATTTCGGCCTCAAGGTGCGGGCGGTCCGCCGCAATCGATCCATCGCGAGCTGCCTCGGCATCGACACCGCCAAGGTGGACATGCTGATCTTTATGTTCGGATCGGGGCTCGCCGGGATTGCGGGAGCCGTGCTGGCTCCGATCAAGTCAGTGTCGCCGCCGATGGGTTTTCCCTATTCGGTCGACTCCTACATGGTCCTGGTGCTTGGCGGCGTCGGCAACCTGTGGGGCGTTGCCGCTGGCTCCGCGGTCATCGGCGAGGCCGAGACCGTGCTCTCGTTCATATTCAACAACGTTATCGGCAAGTTGCTCGTATTCCTGTTCATCGTGATCGTCATTCGCATCGTGCCAAGAGGCATCTTTGGCTACTACGAGCGCCGGTAAGGCCCACAGCATGACAAAAGTCGAAGAGTGTTGAGCACATGGCGGTTACGATACTCAGGGGATGGGGGACGAGGGCGCTTCTCGGCGGCGTCGCGGTGGTGCTGGCCATCGGCGCCTACCCGTATTACGGGTCCAATGTCTACGTCATGTCGCTGCTGGGGCGGTTTCTCTGCTTTGCCATCTTCGCGCTCAGCATCGATCTGATCTGGGGCTTCACCCGGATCTTGAGCCTGGGTCAAGCCGTCTACTTCGGCATCGGCGCCTACTTTGTCGCGCTGTCGCTCAAGATCAACTATACACTCGATCATCCGACACGGTATGGCGGAAAGATTCCCGACTTCATGGAATGGAACGGCCTAACCGAGCTGCCTCGCTTTATGGAGCCGCTCATGAGTGTTCCGTTCGCGATCGCCTGCGCGCTGATCGTGCCGACGCTGCTTGCGCTCCTGTTCGGCGTCATCACCTTCAAGCGGCATATCTACGGCGTCTATTGCGCGGTGATCACGCTCGCCGAGTCGCTCATTCTTCAGGAGTTCATAATCGAGTATCAAGCCTATACCGGTGGCTTCAACGGCATAACGGACTATTCGAACTACGCGAACCCGACCTTTCTCTGGTTCATCCTGGCGGTGACGGTCATCTGTGTGCTGGCGGCCCGCACTCTGACGCACTCCCGGGTCGGCACCGTCATCAAGTCGATCCGCGACAACGATCTGCGTGCCGAGTTCATGGGATACAACGTCGCCAACTATCGCATCTTCGTATTCTGCGTGTCGGCCTTCATGGCGGCGGCGGCGGGCGCGCTTTACGCCGCTTGGGTCGGCCTGGTGTCGTTCCTCGATACTGGCCCGGTGTTCTCCATCGAGGCCGTCATCTGGACCGCGCCTTCTGGTGGCAGCTCCTGATGGGCGGCCTCTTCGTCTTCGTCGTGCTCGTCATGCGCGACGGCATCGTGGGCACGCTCGGCTATTGGCTCCGGCGCCGCGCCAGGCACGCCTCGCTTGAGCAGGTGCTGCAGGAGTCGGACCAGCGCGCCCGCGACCGTCAGACCGAGTGGCGGCCGGACGGCGATCCGCCGGTTGCGCGCGAGGTCTAGGCTTAGCGGTTACCGTGACCCGGAGAACCTGAGGCGCCGGAGGCAAAAAGAGTCAAATGAGTGGCTTTCTGGACATCAAGGGTCTCACCACCCGGGTTGCCGGTTACACCATATTGGACAATCTCGATTTCAGCATGGAGCGCAACGAGCTGCGCGTCCTGCTCGGCCCGAACGGTGCCGGAAAGACGACATTGATCGCCATGATCACCGGTCAATACAAGCCGACCGCCGGTGAGATCCGTTTCGAGGGCCGGCCGATCACTGGATTGGCGCCCGACACGATATTCCAGGCGGGGATCAGCCGGAAATTCCAGGTTCCCAACATGTACGAAACCCTCTCGGTCTTCGACAACGTGATGGTCGCGCTGCAAGGCAGCCGAAAGGTGTTCGACGTCCTGTTTTGCCAGCTCACCGCCGAGGACGAGGACCGGGTGTGGGACATACTGGAGTTCATCGGCCTGGCTAATCGGGCGAGCGATCCGGCCAACACACTCTCGCACGGCGAGCGGCAGTGGCTCGAGCTCGGCATGCTGATCAGCTCGAATCCCAAGCTGCTTCTGCTTGATGAGCCGACGACCGGGATGACGGAGGAGGGAAAGGACCGCACCGCCGAGTTGATCGAGAAGATCGCCAAGAGCCACAGTGTCATGCTGGTCGAGCACGATATGCATATCGTCCGCAAGATCGCCCGCAAGGTCACTGTGCTGCACCTGGGGCAACGGCTGGCCGAGGGCACGCTGGCCGAGGTGGTCGCCAACGAAACCGTTCGCCAGGTCTATCTGGGCAAGGGGAAGTTCACCTGATGCTCAGCGTCTCGCAGATCGGCAGCTACTACGGCACGAGCCACATTCTGCACGGCATCTCGCTGGACATCGACGCCGGCGAGATGTTGGCGGTGTTGGGTCGCAACGGTGCCGGCAAGACCACGCTGTTGCGCAGCATCATCGGGCTCAACCCGCCGCGGGTCGGTGAGATTCGCTTCAACGGCGCGGATATCACCCGGCTCAGGCCATTCGAACGAGCGCGCATCGGCATCGGCTACGTGCCGCAGGGACGCGAGATCATTCCGGATCTCACGGTGGTCGAAAACCTGGAGCTCGCCATGGTGGCGCGCAATCGCCGCCCCAAGGCGGTGCCGGCCTATGTGTGGGCGTATTTCCCAGCCTTGTATCCGCTCCGGGCGCGCAAAGGCGGCGTGCTCAGCGGCGGACAGCAGCAACAGCTAGCGATTGCGCGCGCGATCATCCAGGAACCCAAGTTGCTTCTGCTGGACGAGCCTACAGAGGGCCTGCAGCCTTCGATCGTGGAGGAGATAGACGCGATCATCAAGCGCATCCACCGCGAACGCAGCTGCGCCATCCTGCTGGTCGAGCAGAACCTGCAGTTCGTGCGCGACATCACCGAGCGGTTTATCATCCTGGATACAGGTCGCATCGTGCTCGACGGCGGCATCGCCGAGTTGACCGACGAGGTCGTGCGCCGGCATCTGTCGGTGTAGGTCTCAAGCCGCGCTACCTCAAACCTCAATCGCCGCGATATCGTACTGTACCGGCGTAAGGCGACGGTCGGGGATCAAAAGCGCAGCGTCGCGGTGCCAGGGGGCAGACCTCGCCACGTCGTCGGCTTCCTCCAGCGATCATCTGTGCCCATCGATCTGCAAAGGAGAAGCCGGACGTCCCGATCTCGAAACCGCGGAGGTTCATGACGATTCGAAACTCGAGACATCCGGCTCCATGGCGAAAGCTCAGAACGTGAAGCCCCAAGCCCGCATAGCCGACCCACACCTCGCGGTGCGCGGTTGGGTAGGAGCTTGCGGTGCCGGTA
>WNFI01445064.1_pt1 | contig 12199 bp, 13 predicted proteins | sample 5400471 | NCBI WGS metagenome assembly WNFI01 (sample SAMN13153348, study PRJNA577476) | soil metagenome | isolation source: 100 cm saprolite on Douglas fir-dominated hillslope | place: USA:California | collected 2013-09-17 | reverse complement strand
TTTCTTGAGGTCCCTGCCATGTAACAAAAGGCCAGAATTTTGCTTGTGATTCTTTTGCCACTCACTCCCACTTCTCAGCCAGCGGCCTGCCTGTTTCCAATCTTCTTTATCGGTCAAAAGCGCGCGCAACGCCTTCTCAAACATCTCATCAAAAGACGTGCCCTCGATCCAAACCAGTTTGCTCATCTGCGCAGGAACACGTTGGCGGTCAACAGGGCGATAATGCAGAGGGATGAGTTTCTTGTCACAGTGCAGGGCATATTCTAGCTCGCCGAGACACGGTTCTGACGCGAGAGAATCAGGGCTCATAATAAAGATAAAAGCGCCTGCTTCTTCAATGCCTGCTTTGATATCTTCCCAGAATTCCCCTGCCGGAAGGACGTCGTTCCTGTCAAACCAGGTACTATACCCACGCTGGTCAAATGCCTCAACAAGTTTGCGCGCAAACACCTGGTCACGACGAGAGTAAGAAATAAAGGCATCCAATGTACCAGTGCCTTTTTTCGTGCGTGACGGTGCTGGTGGCTGCGGCGTCACGATAGCTCCGTTCGGCTGTTTAGTGGGATCTGTCGGCAGGTTTGCCGGTGTCTCACGCAAGTCTGCATTTGTCAGTTCTAGTCTGGTGATATTTTCTTGCGAGTTCGATTCATTTTCTGTCATGTTGAGAGATTCCTCCTTTTATAAGTAAGCAGATGAGCGTGATGGCAAGTTGGGCCGTTTTCTCTGATTCTCAAGCATACAGCCTTCAAGGTACTGCATTTCCTTGCGCGCAGACAGTCTCAAGCATGTGTCACCACTCCACGTCTCTCTCCTCACTTCATTTCTCCATTTCCTCAGGTGGGAAAAGCAGCGCCAGTACCTCAGCAGTTGCGGCTATCATCAGACGTTTATTCCGTTCTGGCACTCGTTCCCAGGGCAAACGGGTTTCCTCGCGAGTCTCGTATCCGAACGTAGGAGCCAGGCGTTCATAGGATTCGTGAAAGAGTTTGGCAACCGATTCGGCATCAGGCACAGGCGACCTCCTTGCAGCATGAGAGGGCAACGAACTGCCGAGCAGATTCTGTTTGGCAAGCTGCCAATAGAACCGACCTATTGGTGTCAATTCGACCGGGTGGCTACGAAGAGCGGCGAAGTACAGATCTTCGTCGAAAATGGGGCGTAGCAGATGGGCAATCTGATAGTGTTTAAAGATTCTGAATATGGCAATGTGTTCTGGCAGGGCTTCCGGGCGGACGACCTCATACGAGGGGTTCAAGAAATACTGGTAATCTGGTTGAGGGAAAATTTGAGGCAAACGGCGCAATTCGTCATCGGTGATAGCGGGTATGCAAAAACGGATAGGAGAGAGCTGAGATGCGTTGGATTTATAGACCGGACGCTGATCCCAGGCACCAAGCGCCTGCTCTACATAGGCATAGATCGAGGCGGCTGACACTCGGCCACGGACATCACAGGCTCCGCCTTTCAATGCGCCGATCACCAGATTGGTAAATTGTCCGCGCCCATTGAGTTCGATTGCTTGCTGATCAGCTCTGGTGGCTGCCAGCAAGGTGATTCCCGGACGGAGATAGAGATTCGCAACCTCTTTCTGCTGGTCTGGTTCGCCCAATGCACCGCTGTAACAACTATCAATAATGAGCAACACTTCGCGCGCGGGAGAGTCGTTCGCCATTTTCAGGACGTCATTCAAGAGCATACCGGGCAATGTACCAGTGCCATCCTGAGTAACCAGGTACACCCCGGTCTCCGTTGCGTATCCATGCCCGGAAAAGTAGAAGAGAACCATATCGTCAAAGGCAAAGAGTTCCCGGAGCTCCTTGCGTAGGCGATTAAACGTCACCCTTTCCTGGAGAGCTATCTCAGGGGTTGGTTCGGAGCCGAGTAAAACGTGACAGTCGAAATTGGGATCGTGGTTTTCATGGAACGCGAGTACTTGACGTATGGCCAGGGCATCGTCAATGCACCAGGTAAGCTTCTTCATATAATCGTAATGATTGATCCCTACAAGCAACGCCCGTCGTCCCATGACTATCCTCCCTCAACCTCCAGAAGCAACTTCGCTAGCCTTTGCCCCGCGCTAGCTTCGTCATACCAATAACGCCAATCATCACTCTCAGATGAATGCACCTGGCACTCCTGTAAGAGTCCAAGCGCGCGGGTGAATGTCTCAAATGCCTCGTAGGCGTGGGTGATACGTGCTTGAGGTGATGCTGCGATTGCGCTCACGTGAATAGCAAGAACTGCGCGGTCGATCAAATCTAACGCTTGAGTGAACAGTTCGTCATCGAAGATTTCAGGACCACCAATGGGCATGTCTGTCTTGACCCCGGTAGCCACTGCCATATCCGGCTGAGCTTTCATGGCAGAGAATAAGATATGGAAAACATCATCGGAGGCCATCAGAGCTGTTTGTGGGTCAATGCGATCCATTAAAATCATCTCCACTGCCGTTGCCAGCAAGGCGGCGCGCAACCGCTTCTGTTCAAGCTCAGTTAACTGCATCGTGACCGTTAAGCGTTCGATTTCATCCGGATTCAACGTGGTTAAATGGCGAGGTGATTTGAGCGATTGTTGCAGGCGTCGCACTTTTTCGCGATGGAGAACGACGCCTCGATCATCGAGATGACTGAGTCGTAGCCCTCGCGTCGCCAGGATAGATTCCAATTCGCGTGCAAAGATATTCCAGTGATGAATAAAAATATCCAGAGAATTAACCACTATGAACATCCCTTCCTTTTTCGACATTTTTCATGGTCTACGAGAAACAGGGCATAGGAGTTACTTTTCCTGTCTCCCCACAAATCCGGAAAGAGACCGGCTCTCATGCATCTTGAGAAAAACCTATGCGAGTAGCGTTTCGATCTTCCTGGTGACTTCTTCGGACAGTTTTTTCACCTCAACCATGCGTTTAGCGCCTTTCACAGCCGATTTCCGATGGCGCAACGATGGCGACGGAGAACGTTGCAAGCCTTTTTGATAGGCAGCAATGGCCGCAACCGTATCTCCCAGGCCAAGATAGATAGCGCCAAGAGTAAAGTCGACCCAATAGGAAACGGTCTGCTCAGTGAGATACCGCTGGCACGTCTCCAGGAGCTTGCGGAACATGGCTTCCGCCTGGCTGATATCACCTTTTGCCAGCAGAAGTTCAGCAGCGTTAATGCCGGGATAGTATTGAGTTGAATTGGCTTCATAGGCCCGATAGTACGCTGCAATAGCTCCGTTAAGCTGTGCAGAATCCTGCGTTAATATCCATCTTTCGCGCAGAATCCTGCCCTCTAAAGAGGCAATTTCCGGGTCTATTGCCAGTTTTTGGTCAAGCGAAAACATGAGTTTGATGAGTTCTTCCGCGCTCTGTAGGTTTTGCAACTCAACCTCGGCAAGAGCTTTACGATAAAGCAGATCCGTATCATCCTTGAGCAAACGAAGGGCATAATCTATCTCTTGAATAGCTTCGTTGTAATGTCCCTGGTCGAGAAGAATCTGGCTGAGCATTTCATGGACCGTTGGTTCTACCGGTTCAAATGGCACAACCAGTGAAGCGTACATGCGTAGGCGGGTGCTTGGTACCTCGTCCGCACGCCCCGCTTTCACCAATCGCTGAAATCGTTCATGCCAGATATTTACTTGTTCTACCGTAACCTGCTGGCGAGGATGGAATGCTTGTATCGCTTTGAAATATGCTGCGATTGATTTTTCAAATGTATATCCATCCAGCTCTAACCCAGCTTTTTTCACCAGATACTCGCAAATCTGGCGTACTTGCGCTGGATCTTCGCCTTCATAGACCTGATAGGAGTTCAGTGGATTGGAGAGGTCGCCGCGTTTCATCGCATAGACCACAGGAATGACTCCATGATCTTGAAAGGTCTCTCTGCCGGGAAAGATGTTTCTGGCCATCCCGCGTTTCCTGGTGGTCCCGCTGGCGATCCCATGGGCGATTCCACATTCCCAGACGATCCAGGAATGAGAGATACTGGAGGGGGTCTGGACCGCCAGAAGTAAATTGTTCTCGATGAGCCTGCGTTCCAGGTCCCCACGCCAATCTTCACCCGGCGTCATCCCACCTGTTCCCCGTAAATCACTGGAGAACCAGACAGCAATACGATGTGCGGAAATGGTTTCGATGAGTTCCTTCCACGCTTCTGCTAATTCTTTCTCGTCATAAGCATGGCTGATCATGATTTTCATTTTTGACTGAGACATAGTCTGTCACCCTCCGTCGAACCCCTGAAGCACAATACTTTGCTCGCCTCTTCATACAGGAACTGTGGATAAGCAAATGGAACATGATTTATTTTGTCGCAATCTCGGCCACCGGAATATTGCGCGAGCGAGCTTGGTCGGCAAAATCGACAGTCAGATCGTCTTCGCCACGCGGCTGGCCATCCCACACAATTACCGCGAGCACTGCAGGCGGAGATGCGTTTTCGTTCACTGAAGCGATCTTACGGGCAAGCGCCTGTGCTTCATTCAGGATGGCTTTATTGGTGCGAACAAGGGCCGCTGTATTCTCCTGTGTTTCGTTCAGAAGGAGAAGATCTCCCGCAGCCTCAACTTCGCTGATGATCTGGTCAAATAAGGTGCCCCACTCTCCAGGGCGATCTACGACAGATAGAGCGCGAAACCGTTCACGCGAGAAAGGCAAAACAACATATCGCCGTATGCCCAACTCTCCAGCCGCGTTCAATGCCAGAAGATCCGCCCCACACGCAGCGGCTGAGACAAGGGCAGTAGCATGCTGTTCCCTTAATAACGCGAGAATACGCTCACGTACATCTGCACTTCTTGCCAGCGGAAAACGAGGTACGGCAGCATCGGGGGCATCAATACGGCGACCTGCGAGTGTAATAATCATGGCGATCCTTCCCAAGCCACCATTTCAGCGGCTTGCGTCGAGAATAAGAGAGTGTCTACCTCTCTGGTGGTTTCATGTTTCTAGCGAGCTGGCCCCACTGCCCCCGTTCAACCTGAAGAATTTTTTCAACCTCTTGCACATACACATGTAATTGCTGGGCAAAATCAGCTTCACTTAGCCCTTGTTGCGTCGCGGGTAAATGCATGCGGACTTTTTGTAAGTTATAGAGTGCGTCCTGATAGAGTTTCGCCTGTTGCTCAAAAGCATAGAGTGCAGTATAGCCTGTCAACGTTGCAGAGAGCATCGGGCAAATTGCTGCGGTAAGCAAACAAACAAGCCTGAACCAGGACAAGGGAATCCCTTCAAGTGCTCCTGCTAGCGCGGCGATAAAGATGAGCCCTATGCTGATGGCGAACGCCTGGTTTTCTGCACGCGTAAATTCTTTCTGGCGGCTTGTATAGAACTTGAATTGCTCCTCATAGCGATAGCGCTGGTAGAGTTGGAGAAACTGCTCGGCATCAGGCGACATGGGAGCGTTCTCCTCTCATCTTAATATCAGTGACGCGTTCTATAAGCCTCTGGATGCGATTTTGCTCATGAGCGTAAGGATCTAAGCGTCCAAGAAACAGAAAATATTCGCTACGCAAAAGCTCGCTTGCCAGCCGGGCGTTCAAGTAACGTTCATGGTGGCGAAAAGCGTGTACAATCAGGGTTGTAATGCCCAGACACGCCGCTACGATCGTGCCAGCAATCCCAATCCCATTAACGTTTACCGCAAGCTGAACTATACCCAGGATAGTAACCAGCGCGCTCCCAAAAATCAGGATCACATACATCCCTCTATACCAGTTTTGATGCTCTATGGCTTCGTTATCCAGAGTACGAAAATGAGGCATCAGTTCTCTTTCAAGGATCTCAAATTCTTGCAAGAAAGCAGGATACTGACCCTTTTCAGCAAGAGGAATCAACTGCTGCTCCTCATGCGGCAGAGGGTGGAATTTTGGCAACCGTTTGAATAGATCCATCAGTACCTCCTTATCAGACGATCGACGAGGGGCCGCACATAATTTTGCCTGGAGATGCACCGATTGACGCAAAGTTAGTCAACTCGATGGCGGTAACTCCATTGCAGAGAATACCTGCTCATGGCCCTATTCAAGCCCTTTTCGATATTTCTCAAGAGAAGTATACTTGTATTTTACAATATCGACAAGTACTATAACAATAAAGCGATTCGCGAAGGAAAGTGCAATCTATTTTACACTCTCCCTCAACGTACTACCTTTTCAAAAAGCTGGGAAGACACGTGCATGTGACTGACAACATTTCGAGGAATATGATATCGTGTACTTTATAGATACGATGGTTGACATCGAGTCACATTTGTATGTATAATATAGACAAATATAAAATAATTATATATTATAATAAAAACTCCTCTTCCACATACACTGAATACCCGTTTGATCCAGGTTGCAAGGATCAAGAAGGGATTGCACTGATGACTATTGAAGAGGCCGGTGGAGAACAGCGGCATTTTCTTATTAGTTACACTGACATTGATAAACCCTGGGCAGAATGGATTGGTGTGCAGTTAGAGCGTTATGGCTACAAAACAGTCCTGCGAGCCTGGGACATTCGCCCTGGACAGAACTGGGTACTGGAAATGGATGATGCCATTAAACGCTCGAAGCGTACCTTGCTGGTCGTGACGCGAGCCTACCTGGTCTCGGATGCCTTTGTAGAATGGGCGGAGGCGTTTCGGCGCGATCCGCGCGGCAATTCCGGGCGTGTGCTGCCGGTACGAGTGGAGTCATGCCATCCCGGCGGCCTGCTGGGCTCGCTGGAGACCATCGATCTCTTCCATCTGCCCGAGCATGAGGCCGCTCACCATCTGCTGGAGGGCGTGCTGCAAACGCGAGGTCGGCCCTCTAATGCAGCCTATCCTGGCCCGAGTAGCCAGTTGCTCAAGGTGCCAGAGGAGCATTTTCGCGAACAGGTGCGCCAGATAGAGTATATCCTGCAGAATGGCGACTATGATGCGGCCTTTGCCACCATTGATGGCCTGCTGCGCCAGACTTATCACGATTATCTTCCCCGCCAGAGGGCGCGTCTACTCTTTCTGCAGGGCCTGGTCATACTGCGCGGCAGGCGCCCGCGCCATCTCACTGGCGGCGATATCAGCAACGCCAGCAAACTCCTGGCGCAGGCCCGGCGAGAATATCCCTTGCGCGTTTACGCCGCCACGCTGGCTGCCGTGGAAAACGATTTCGCCAGTACAGGGCTAAGCCGATCCAGGGTCAACCCGGAGGCTTTGCTGGCCCAGTCTCGCCAGATCCAGCCGTCTGCGGAGGATCGGGAGCCTCTGGAGATGGTCAGATATACTCAGCCCGAACTTTATCAGATATTTCGCTCTCTTTTCTAAAAGAGCTTTCTGCGAGCATTGACGCCTGGATCAATTGCTTTTATCGAACTTGCATCACAGGTTATTGGTGTAGAACAAGCAGACTGGCCTGCAATTTTTGGTTTGTGAAGCATAATGAGCCGGATTTTGCCAAAATAGTCTGCAGGTCTCACTTTCTTGTTTTGTTATTGATTATGTAAGGAGTAATCATGGGACAACAACAGCAGTTTCAACCGCAGCCCGTGCATCGTGTGCCAAGACCGCTAGAGGTCATCACCTATCAGATGCGCATTGACTATTTTGCAAAGACGCCAGCCGCACCGCGCATACGTACCTGGATTATTGGCATCGCGCTCGTACTGGCTGTGCTTCTCTCACTCCAGTATTTGTTCCTGGCATTTGTCTTCCTTGTCTGTCTGATACCAATTATCATTCGCTTTGTCAGGTGGTTCAGAGACATGAGTCGTTATAATCAGCGGATGACAGATGAAGAATATGACCAGTGGATCGCTTCTCATTGGGACACTCTTGAGCAGGAAGCTCGTGAGAAAGTGGCGATTTCTCAGGCGAATTCGACTACGGGCAGTGCTAAATTTCTGGTCGTCCAGGGCTTTGTCTTTTACGGTCATGCGGATGCCAACTTTTATAAACCTGTGTTCGGGGCCAAACAAGGCGACGACAACAAGGGACGCAGTAGTGTGCCGCGTTTCTTCTTTATCTATCTGGGGGAGCACGACTTGTTTCTCTACATTCGTGACTTGAATTTGCTGGGGCTAGAGTGCATCAAGCAGGACAGCAACCATTTTTACGATCAAGTGTCGAGTGTCTCCATGACGACCAAAGGTTTCTTCTTGAGCGATAATAGTAGCGATAGCTCAAAGGCGGTCAGTCTGGATTACTTCGCCATCACGATGACCAGCGGCCATGTTCATGGGGTCTCGGTTATTACGAAGGATCAGACGATTGCCCAGACTGTAGGGAATCTGCGCCAGCAGTTGGGAGGGAAGAAGTATCAGCCTCAGAAGGTTGAGATCGTCACTAACCAGACAACGCCAAATTATGGCATGGACGCGGGCAACATTCCCGCCGGCTATGGTCCCATAACTGGTCCCATGACTGGCCCCATCAGCCAGCCCCTGGCGGGTTATCCGGCACCCGGATACCCGGCGGCAGGGTATCCGGCACCTGGCTATCCGCCAACGACGGGGACATTCCCGCCCGCGGGCTATCCCGCGCCTGGCTACCCACCAGCCGCGCCCTATCCGCCAGTGACCGGGCCGTTCCCTGGAGCGGATTCACAGGGTGTGCCTCCCGCGTATCCGCCAGCGGTGCCCTATCCGCCGGCCGCAGCTTATCCGCCGCCGCCGCCAGTCAATCCCTATGCTACCAGCGGGCCCTTGCCGGGAAGCACATCTGATCCGGTGAGCGCGCCGGTTTCCTACACAGCGCCCACGGTACCCGATGCCGCGCCGCCGCTAGCTCTGCCGGAGAACGCGGGCGAGTAAAAGATGGGTAGTTCCTGATGGCAGGGTTTATCCTGCCATCAGGAACAGGGCTTTCCCATTCTAACTTTGCCCCACGCTCCCTTTTGCAAAGCGGTTTGTCGTGCACGGGGCAAAGCTAGAATGGGAAAGCCCTGCTTAGGTGAATCGGCTTGTAGGTATGATATCGATTGTATGGTAGAATAACAGAAGTAATAGCTATCAGGAGTCTTCTATCCCATGGAACTCATTGACGTTTGTAACTACTCAGGTCCCCTGAAAGAGACAGGACAAAGCTGATAAACTACGAGTATGACGGAAGAAGAAGCGAGAGAACTGAGAGAAGAGAACATCAAACTCAAAGAAGAGGCCATCCAGAAAGATCGAAGAATCGAGGATCTGGAGGGGCGGTTGGTGAGTGCGCTTCTTCGTCTTGAAGAGTTAGAGCGGCGACTGGCCAAAGATAGTCATAACAGTAGCAAACCGCCGTCGAGTGATGGCTTCAAACGCAAAGGGAAGAAACGTCCAACAAGCAGCAAAGCCACGGGAGGGCAAGCAGGCCACGCGGGACACATGCTTGGGATGGAGGAGAAGCCCGATCAGGTGATAATCCATCGCCCCAGTCATTGCGAGGCGTGCTCTTACGAACTGGGAGCAGTTGGAGGGCAAGTCAAAGAGCGTCGGCAAATCCAGGAACTCCCGGTCATGCGCCTCGTTGTCACGGAACATCAAGTGGAAGTCCTCACCTGTCCGAGGTGTCAGCATCAGAATGTCGGTCGCTTTCCAAGTGGAGTCCAGGCGCTGGCGGTCTATTTGTCGCAGTATCACTTGCTGCCGATGGAGCGCATTGGGGAAGTGTTTGAGGATCTCTTGGCGTGTTCCCTCTCCGAAGGGACGCTGGCGAACTGGATACAGGAGGCGGCGCGCACCCTTGCTCCGACGATGCAGGTCCTCAAGAGCTTGCTGCTGGCCCAAAAAGTGGACCATGTGGATGTTCAGCAGCTACGACCATTTCAGCAGCTACGACCATTATGGATGTGCGCATAGCGTGTGTGGGGCGCACCTCTTACGCGATTGTCTGTTGATCGCCGAGCGCGACCACCACCCGTGGGCGCAGCAAATGCATGATCTGTTGGAGGAGATGAGCCACACGACAGCTCGTTGGCGCGCAACGGGAACGCATCAACTCCCGCAAGAGGAACGCGACGCTCTCGTGCTGCACTATTTTGAGCTTCTCCAGCAGGGCTTTGCCTTCCATCGGACGCTTGCTCCCCCTCCAGATACGCCCATCCCCAAAAAACCTGGTCGTCGGAAACAAGATGACGCGAAAAACCTCCTGGATGCCCTTCTTGCGCGGGCTGAACAAGTTCTTGCCTTCCTAGACGATCTCAGCGTGCCTTTTAGCAACAACCAGGCGGAGAGAGATCTACGGATGATTAAAGTTCAGCAAAAGATTTCTGGTACCTTTCGCAGTGCTGAAGGGGCCACGGCTTTTTGCGCCATTCGCAGCTATCTCTCGACGATGAGGAAGCAGGGCCGCTCCATGCTGGCTTCCTTAACCGCGGTTTTTGAGGGGTCCCCGTTTTCCATTGCCTGGGAACCAGGGACCTGAGTAGTTACGATCAACTTCAGTAAGATGCACCAGGAGAAGCAAGGAGATGACGATGGGACAGGACGATCCAGCAGAGCAGCAAATTCGCAGAGATTTCTTCATCAGTTATACCGACAGTGACCGACAGTGGGCCGAGTGGATCGCCCTACAGCTAGAGCAAGCTGGCTATACCACCATCATCCAGGCATGGGATTTCCGTCCAGGCTCCAATTTTGTGGCCGAAATGAACAAAGCCGCGCAAAGCGCCGAGCGAACCTTGCTCGTCCTCTCTCCTGCGTACCTGCAATCCAAGTTTGCCTTTACCGAATGGGCCTCCGCCTTCCGCAACGATCCTACAGGAGCGCAACATCGCCTACTTCCCGTGCGTATCCAACCCTTCCATGTTGATGGGTTGCTCGGATCGGTGGTTTACATCGATCTGGTTAACTTAGACGATACGCAAGCCCGCGAACGCCTACTAGCTGGAGTGCAAACTGAGTGAGCAAAGCCAGCAAACATCACCTTCCCTGGCCAGAAGCCACGCAACGAGACCACTGTTTCTGAAATCTTGCCCACCATGCTGCCGCAACCATTGCCCACAGAGGCACAACCGACCACTATCTCTTCTCTGACCTACCACACGTGTGTGATGAGCTATGCCACCGAAGACGAGCCATTTGTCAAAAAGCTGTATGCCGATCTCCAGGCACGGGGTGTTCGCTGTTGGCTTGCAGAGCAAGATGGCAAGCTCGGTGACAAACTGCGCGCAGATATTTACCAGGCCATTCGCCAGCAGGATAAGCTGCTGCTCGTCCTCTCCCAAAACGCCATTGAGAGCAAGTGGGTCGAAGAGGAAGTCGATGTGGCCCTGGATCGGGAGCATCAGCAGCCAGGGCTATCCTTGCTCTTCCCGATCCGGCTGGATCAGAGCATTTTCACAACAGAGAAATACTGGGCGATTACGGTGCGCCAGCACCTGTGCTGGCTACTTAGGGCATCGGTTCGAAAAAATCGGCATGTTGTGCATGATTGATCAAGTTTCCTTGCCGAAGCATGTGAGATACGAGTACAATTAACGAGAGCCATGCTGCTCTTACGCGTCTTCCAACGCGCCTATTTCACCAAGGAGAGGGTCAATTCGTGTCTTGTGTATTCATCTCAATGAAGCAACAAGTATGTTTCAGCTTTCACGTGATCCACGAACGTTTTTCGCGTTGGATAAAGCCATCGACAACCTCACTTTTGCTCAGAACGTTTGTCGAGGTAGTGTTAACTTCATGGTTTTTGCGCTGATGGGTTTTCCTTACGAGAGTGCTCCTCCCCCTTCCCAAGTGGCCTCTTCGCTTCAGAGCAGGAGGAGCAAGCTCCGCCATTCTCATGAAGGTGACACTACCCTGTTTCACCACGTCGATCATCATGCGTTGGAGTCGGCCATGTCTCGCGCAATTGGACTGCGGTATTCATACCCTGGGGAGTTTCGGCAGTTGATGATCAACGGCATGCACCAGGATCACTCGTGGGCCAGCGCTGGGCAGCGCTCCCTCAACATATACGAGTACATCCGTCACAAGTGAGAGCCGGTCCAGACCGGCGAGAGGAGCGTAACCATGATTGACCTTACGGAATGCGTTGACGGGCTTCCCAACATCTGCGGCTCAGAGGAGCGCATCAGGCAGGCGATCCGGGCCAGCCGGACCGATCCGGTGTTCCTGCCACAGGGGGCCTCAGGTTTCGGTGAGATCAACAGCGCCTTCGCGATTGCGTTGCATATGCACCAGCCACTCATCCCGGCAGGGGGTCCTGAACTGCGGACGGCACGGCTGATCAGCAACTTGCAGTGGATGCTGGACAACCCGGACAGCGGTGAC
>WNFI01342502.1_pt1 | contig 12200 bp, 9 predicted proteins | sample 5400471 | NCBI WGS metagenome assembly WNFI01 (sample SAMN13153348, study PRJNA577476) | soil metagenome | isolation source: 100 cm saprolite on Douglas fir-dominated hillslope | place: USA:California | collected 2013-09-17 | reverse complement strand
ACGTCAGTGGCAAGACAGCGCAAATTTCGTACTTGGCATCTGGCTCATCGTATCGCCGTGGGTGCTTGGATACGCGACTGAGACGTATTCGGCGCGGAACGCCTGGGCCGTCGGCGTCATCATTGCCGTCGCGGCAATTTCGACGCTGGTGGCCTTTCACCAGTGGGAGGAGTGGGTCAATGTCGCGCTTGGGGCGTGGCTCATCGTCTCGCCCTGGGCCCTCGGCATTACCGCCCCAAGCGCGATGTGGAATCAAATCGTCGTCGGCCTGCTGGTCGGGGCTTTGGCGATCTGGTCGGCCTCGATCGAGCACGAACCCCGCCGATTGGCGACCTAACGCACGCGGCAGCGGCGAACACGCTCGGGCAGCGTTGACTTCGCCGGTTGATCTTATGCTGTCCCAACGGGTCGGGCCGACCTCTCGGTTCGAGGTCGGCCCGACGTGCCGTCCCGTGGCCGGTGAAATCATCCGCCGGCGGACGTGGCGGGAGCATCGTCGGCGCGGGTGCCAGCCGCCTGCTCAATCCAGTTGACGATCTGCGGCCAGACATACGCGTGGGCCTGGCGTCCGACGAGGATGGCCAGATGCTGTAACCCGACGCCGCACTCGCCGCTGTGCTCAATCAGGCGTATCTCCGGTCCGGGCCGCGCGTCGGCGACGGGCGTGACCGACCGTGGCGGCGCGATCTCGTCGTGCAGGTTGACGACCATCAGCGTCGGGACCCTGATACCGGATGAGCCGACCGTCCTGTCGCCCACCCGCAGAGTTCCGGCGCAAAATCGGTCCTCGCGATAGAGCCAGCGCAGGATCTGGTCAACCAGCTGTCCCGGAAGCGGGACCTCGTCCAGCGCCCAGCGCTCGACTCGGGCGCAGACGCTTGCCGCGTCGGGGTCGGTCGCGCTGCTGATTGCTCCATCCGCCAGCCTCGACCACACGAATGTCATGGGCGCGGCGACGGCGCTGATCTGCGACAGCAGCGAACCCGGCACCACGGTAACGTGGGACAAGCCCGACGGAGATATCTTCACCAAGCTGTCGCGGAACCCGCTCGTCCCCGGGGCGAAGCAGAGCGGCGTGGCAAGCAGAACGAGGCCGCGAATCCTGTCGCGCTCCAAGGCCGAAAAGATGGCGGCAAAGGTGCCACCGAGCGAATGGCCGATGAGGAAAGGCCTTGTCTCGCCCGACTGCCGCGACAGAACGGCCACCGCTTCGCCGAGACCTTCGTCGACGTATTCAGCTAAGCCGCAATTGCCGTCACGTCTGGACGCCGGCGTCCACTCGAGCAAATGCACGCGCAGGCCCCGGCGCAGGCAATACCGCACCGCGCTCCGTGTCGGCGCAAGGTCCCAGATATAGGGCCGCTTGATCGGCGACGAGACGACGAGCAACACCGGTCCAGAACCAGGCGCGGCGTAAGTGCGGAGCTGCCAGCGTCTGCCCGCTGCGGCGACGCGATACGGGCATTCGTGGGGTCCAAACCCCAGCATCTCAAGGGCCTCACCTTGCGCCCGGCGTACAGCATCCGTGACGTCGAACATCGAGCCCCCGGCCCTAACCAATTAGCTCAAATAAACGCGCCAATGTCCTTTAGGGGCGGCATGCGCGTTTTGTTGTGCGGCAAAAAAGGGGCCGCATCACCGGACGCAGCCCCCCGGTCAAGACAACCAGCACCACATCAGACCTGCATCAGACCTGCGCGCCTCGTCGCTGCTGATAGCCAGTCGTCGAGGACGAGCTCGGCGGGCCCAACCCTCATATCAAACGCGTTGCCGGAGGCAGGCCCCGCATCCTATTCCAGAGAGCACCCCAAGAGCCTCCGTTGGCCATCGACCGTAGACGGCCGGCGACGCGTCCCGCGGTCATGCGCCCCTGGTAATTGCAGTCGCACAGCAGGTAATGCGCCCGGTGCGCCGAAAGATCGAAAAACGCCATGGCATCGCCGAGACGGTCGCTCTTGAGGCCCTCGTCTCGTAGCACAGCGTCCTCGGCAGCGACGATCAGGGCAGAGTTGTCGCTGCGCAGACCGATCCACTCCCGCTCCGGCAGAAACTCGATCCGCCTCAGCGGCGTGAGCCGTCGTTGCGGATCCTGCTCGAGCAGCATGGCCCACCGCTCGAGCCGTTGGGCCCTGGTCATCTTCGAGCTTCTGACCGGAACGATGCGGGCCACGCCCTGCAGATCGTCGACTCTCCTGTACTCCATTGTGTCCTCCTTTGATCAAGTGCGCCGTCCTTAAAGGGGCGCACGCCATCACGCGCGGCATCAAACGATCCCACGGGCCGGCAGAGGTGGAGCCGCGCTTTTGCGTCGTTATTTTTGGAACGACCGGAATCGCAGCCGGCCAATCAAAATATTACGGCCGTCGGCTGAAAAACTGAAACGATAAAATCGATAGGCCAATGTTACGGATTACGGCCCACCGTGGAACAGTTTGCCCACAGAGCGGCGAACGCGACACGGGCTCGCGTCCGACTCAGATCAGAAGTGAGTACCGTCGGACGTCGCTGTCTTCCCAATGAGAGTCCCGGTGATCAAGGAACTCTTCGGAAGCTTTTTGATCTGGAGCGGCGATCTCGTTGACCCGCCCGATTGTCTGTCCGAGCCGGTTGGTCTCTTCGGCCGTCGCCGACATCGACTTCGCGGTCGCCTGCATCTGGGTTGATGCCGATGATACCGTCTGAACGATGCCCTTGACGCCCGTCTCGAACTCGTCGGCCAGCTTGTTCATGGCAGCCTTTTTGTCGGCTTCGGTGCGGCTCTTCATCTGGTCCTGCTCGCGCTGGTTCCGCTCAGGCGGCGCGGACTTTGGCGATGAAGCCGTCGACCCGCCGGCTCAGCGTCACGGCATTCTCATGTTGGCGAGAAAAGCAGCACGATTGGCTCCTGGTCGCTGGTTTTTATTGTGAATGCGCGACGATTTACGGCCTGGAGCTCAGCGGAGACATAATTTTATTGTCGCTTCTCTATACGTATAATCACGTATGACTGTGGGACCGTCGCAACGCCTTATCGTTCTGAATGGCCAAAGCGAACCGATGACAGCGCCTCGGCAAGGCTCCGCCACGCAAGTGACAAGCAAGCCGCTGCGGAGCCGCAAGAGACCGTCTTTAACAAAACGGCAACATGAATTCTAATGATGACGCCCTCAAACCTTTCGTCAGCTAGGTTGTTCCAGACCAAGGCAACGGTTTCACGCCGCCGGCTAAAAAATGTGCACGCCCGTTCGACGGCCCTGTGGCGAAGCCCCTTATGCCCTTAAATCAGCATGACCTCGCCGCGGCCCGGCGTTCGATGCTCTTCGCCGACGTGGGTGACGACACCGCGACGGCCCTGCTCGATGCGGCGAGCGTGCATCAATTCGAGCCGGGGAACGTGCTGTTCCGCGAGGGAGAGCGGGCCGCCTGCCTTTATCTGCTTCTGGACGGACTTGTCGGGTTCGTATGCACGGATGGGCGGGCCAACAACGTGATCACGGAGTTCGTGCAGCCGGGGCACCCGTTTGCCATAGCAGCTCTCGTGCTCGGTGAAATTCATCTCGTGGCGGCGCAGGTCCTGCGCCTCAGTCGCATCCTGGTCATTCCCGATGGCGTGTTTCTGCGCTGCTTGACGAGCGATCTCGCGTTCTCGAATGCGGTGAACATAGCGCAAAGCCGGCTGCGGCGAGCTTTTGTTGCCGACGTGAAGAGCATCGTGACGAAGACGGCCGCGGAGCGGCTCGTGCACTTCCTGCTCACATTGATCGACCCTCCCGGAGGGCAGGCCGCCGTCGTCCTCCCCTGCGACCGGCAGGTCCTCGCCAGCTGGCTCGGTATTCTTCCCAGCAGTATCTCGCGTGTGTTCCGGCAACTGGCGGAGCTCGGCGTCAGCGGCCGCCGCCGCGATTTGACCATCGCCTCGGTCGAACGGCTGCGTAAATTCCTGGCAACGGGATCCGGCGCCAGTTAGGAGCCAGGCGCTGGATTAGAAGAGCGGCGAACGCCCCAGCTAACAGAACGGGCGGGCGCGACGGCGCCCGCCGCAGGGGTCGCGCGCCGTCAGGCGGCGCGGACCTTAGCGATGAATCCGTCAACCTGATGGCGCAGCGTCTCCGACTGCTTCGCCAACTCGCCCGCGGCTCCCAGCACCTGGGCCGACGCGGCCCCCGTCTCCGCCGCCGCCGTTGTAACGCCGGAGATCGTGGACGATACCTCCGCGGTCCCGGCCGACGCCTGCTGCACGTTGCGGGCGATCTCCTGGGTCGCGGCCCCTTGCTCCTCGACCGCCGAGGCGATTGTGGTCGCGATCTCGTTGATGCGGCCGATCGTGTCGGCGATGGTCTGCACCGCTTGGACGGAATCGCCGGTGGCGGCCTGCATCTCGGCGATCTTGGCCCCGATCTCCTCGGTCGCCTTGGCCGTCTGGTTGGCCAGCGACTTGACCTCTGACGCCACCACCGCAAAGCCCTTGCCGGCCTCGCCGGCGCGGGCAGCTTCTATCGTGGCGTTGAGCGCCAGCAAATTGGTCTGGCCGGCGATGTCGGTGATCAGCTTCACGACGTCACCGATCCGCTGCGCCGCCTCGGCCAGGTTCTTGATCTGCGCGTTGGTCCGGTCCGCCTGGTCCTTGGCCTGGCCGGCGATGCTGGCGGATTCCGCGACCTGACGGCTGATCTCCGAAATCGAGCTCGACAGCTCCTCCGCGGCCGAAGCCACGGTCTGCACGTTGGTCGAGGCCTGCTCCGAAGCCGCGGCCACGGCCGTCGATTGGCGGCGCGTCTCCTCGGCGGTCTTCGACATGGACTGGGCGGTTGCCTGCATCTCCGTCGAGGCCGACGCCAGAACGCCGATCGAGGCGGAGACCGAGTGGTCGAACTCCTTGATGTAACCGTCGACGATCTTCTGGCGCCCTTCCTTTCGCTGCTGCTCGGCCTGTTGTTCGGCAGCGAGCGCATCAGCCTTCAGCATGCTGTCCTTGAATACCTGGACCGCCTCCGCCATCTCGCCGATCTCGTCCTTGCGGCCGACGCCGGGCACAGCCACCGTTTTGTCACCGGTGGCGAGCTTCCGCATGGTCGCGGTCATCCCGGTGATCGGATTTCGAATGGACCGGCCGATGAGCACCGCAGCCGCTATGCCCAGGCCGATCGCCAACATCATTGCGACCAAAGAGACCGTCAGCGCCACACCGTCCCCGGCGACGGTGCTGTCGCCGAGCGCGACGTCGGCGTTGCGCAGATCGCGGCGAATATCCGTGGCCAGCGTCTTTACCGCCGAGGCCTGGACCTGCATTGGGCCTGTGACGACCTCGCCAATGGCACCCATGACCTTGAGCTTGTCATCGAAGGCATCGACGTACTTCGCGAAAAGGGCGTCGATCTCCTTAAGCGCCGCGAGCGCGTCCGCAGATTGATAGGAAGGCCGGATTTCAGCCAGCTGGGTCGCGAACAACTCCATCTGCTGCTTGACCTTGCCGGCCGTCGCTGTGTCGCGCTTGACTTCGTGCGACTGCACCAGCACGCGGCCGTACATCAGGGCGCGCAACGTCTCCGCGGTCTTGAGCGCCAGTTGCAGGTCGCCCCGCGCACGCGCCTCGGCGAGGAGCTTGCCGACTTGCTCGTCGAGCTTGGGTCCCAGCCCGGTCAACCGCTCGGTCTGAATCGTGTCTTTGGCATGGAAGAGCTCTATGATCCGGGCGAACGAACCGGCATAAGCATCGATGGCCTCTTTGATCTGGGCGAACTTCTCGCGCTGCTGGGTCGAGATCGGCATCGCCACGGCGCGATCGATCAGCTGCCGCGCCGCGGCCGCGGTTTCGTCGAACCGCGTTTTCAGCCGCGGGTCGCCGGTCATTCGAAAATCGCGTGTGGTCAGGCGGAGATTGAGCGACTCGCTCTCGAGGTCGGCCGCGAGTTCCCCCGCCTCGACGAAGGCACGATATTTGGAAAGCGCATCGATCGCCGACCACAGGCCATAGCTGCTGACGGCCCCGATCGTGACCAGGAGACACAACAACAGACTGAAGCCCAGATTGATGCGCGGGCCGATTTTAAGCGTGCTCAACATGACAAACTCCAAGCGTTGACGCCTTCGGGATGTCCAGGCCGGCGGTCGGATGGGGAGTGGGATCGAAACGCGCAGCGCTGATCCCACGATGACTGAACGTCGGGCACTCTGAACGTCAAAGTTGAACGCGTTCATACGCCAAACGCGTCAACGCCGGCTGAATAGCGAATGCGAACCGCTGCTGCCGCATAGGCAAAGGAGAAGCTTCGCATTTGTTAAGTAACGCTGGATTGCAGGCGCCGCGAACGCCCCGGGACGGGTGGGCGATCGAGTGCGGGCGACCAATAGGCCGCCGAGCTTACACGCACTTACACGCGCCTACACGTCGAGGTTGGCGACCTTGAGCGCGTTGTCCTGGATGAAGTCGCGGCGCGGCTCGACCACGTCGCCCATCAGCGTCTCGAAGATGGTGTTGGCTTCGGCGCTGTCGTTGACCTTCACCTGGAGCAGACGGCGCGCCTCGGGATCGAGGGTCGTCTCCCAGAGCTGCTCGGGGTTCATCTCGCCGAGGCCTTTGTAGCGCTGCATCGACACGCCCTTCTTGCCGATCTCGAGCACCGCGTCGATGAGCCGCGTCGGACCGGTGATCTCCACCTCGCGATCGCCGGCCTTCAATTTGGCGAACCGGCCGTAGACCTTCTGGAATTCGCCGGCGGTCTCGACGAGGCGCCGGGCCTCGACGGAGTTGATCACCACCTGGTCGATGACCGCGCGATCGGTCTCGCCGCGCAGCTTCCGCTCGAAGACCATGCTGTCGACGGATGCCGTTCCGGTCCAGCCGCGATCGGTCTCGGGAGAGAGCGCGTTCAGCCGCTTGGCGATGTATTCGGCGGCCGCCCGGGCCTTGGTCTGGTCAGCCAGGAGCTCGGGATCGAGCGCTCCCAGAATGGCCGCCTGCTCGACCGCGTCGCGGCTGCCGACCCGGCGCGCCAGCGGCGTGATGAAGGACTTGGCCTGACGCGCCTTCTCGACCAGCTGGCGGAGATCCTGGCCGGCCCGCTGGCTGCCGTCGGAGCCGACGATGAGCACCATGCCGTCGATGCCGCCCTCGATCAGGTAGTCCTCGAGCAGGCGCTCGTCCTTGAGGTAGACCTCGGAATTGCCGCGCTTGGCCCGATACAGCGGGGGCTGCGCGATATAGACATAGCCCGCGTCGATCAACGGCCGCATCTGCCGGTAGAAGAACGTCAGCAGGAGCGTGCGGATGTGCGAGCCGTCGACGTCGGCGTCGGTCATGATGATGATCTTGTGATAGCGGCACTTCGCGACGTCGAACTCCTCGCCGATGCTGGTCCCCACCGCCGTGACCAGCGTGCCGATCTCGGCGGAGGACAGCATCTTGTCGATGCGCGCCCGCTCCACGTTCAGGATCTTGCCCTTGATCGGCAGGATGGCCTGGAAGGCGCGGTTGCGGCCCTGCTTGGCGGAGCCGCCGGCGGAATCGCCCTCGACGATGAAGATCTCGGACTTGGCCGGGTCGCGTTCCTGGCAGTCGGCGAGCTTGCCCGGCAGCGAGGCCATGTCCAGCGCCCCCTTGCGCCGGGCGAGATCGCGCGCCTTGCGCGCCGCTTCGCGCGCGGCGGCCGCCTCGACGATCTTGCCGATGATGCGCTTGGCGTCGCCCGGATGCTCCTCGAACCATTGCTGGAGCTTGTCGGCGCAAACCATCTCGACGATCGGCCGCACCTCGGACGAGACGAGCTTGTCCTTGGTCTGCGACGAGAACTTCGGGTCCGGCACCTTGACCGAGAGCACGCAGGTCAGGCCTTCGCGGGAGTCCTCGCCGGTGAGCTCGATCTTCTCCTTCTTCGCGATCCCCGCCTCGACGGCGTATTTATTGATGGTGCGGGTCAGCGCCGCGCGGAAGCCCTGGAGATGCGTGCCGCCGTCCTTCTGCGGGATGTTGTTGGTGAAGCACAGCATCGTCTCGTGATAGGCGTCGGTCCACTCCATCGCGACTTCGACGGTGATCTTCTCGCGCTCGCCCTTCATGACGACGGTGGGATGCAGCGCCGCCTTCGAGCGGTCGAGGAACTTGGCGAAGGCCTCGATGCCGCCGTCGTACTTCATCTCGACGGTCTTGCTGTCGACGCCGCGGGCGTCGGTCAGCACCAGCTTCACGCCGGAATTGAGAAACGCAAGCTCGCGCAGGCGATGCTCGAGCGTCTCGAAATCGTATTCGGTCTTGGTGAAGGTCTGCTTCGAGACGATGAACCGCACCTGGGTCCCGGTGCGCTTACCGGCCTCGCCGACCACCTTCAGCGGTGCTTCCGGCTCACCGTGCCGGAAGCGCACGAAATGCTCCTTGCCGCCGCGCCAGACGCGCAGCTCGAGCGTCTCCGAGAGCGCGTTGACGACCGACACGCCGACGCCATGCAGGCCGCCGGAGACCTTGTAGGAATTCTGGTCGAACTTCCCGCCGGCGTGCAGCTGGGTCATGATGACCTCGGCCGCCGACACGCCTTCTTCCTTGTGGATCTCGGTCGGAACGCCGCGGCCGTTGTCGGTCACCTCGACGGCACCGTCCGGGTGCAGGATCACCTGGATCTCATCGCAATAGCCGGCCAGGGCCTCGTCGATCGAGTTGTCGACCACCTCGTACACCATGTGGTGGAGGCCCGAGCCGTCGTCGGTGTCGCCGATATACATGCCGGGGCGCTTGCGCACGGCATCGAGGCCCTTCAGGACCTTGATCGATTCGGCGCCGTAGTCGGCCGCACCCTGGGTGGGATCTAGTCTTTGGGCTGGTTCACTCATCGCGGCATCACCGTCGCGTCAAGAACACGGAAAAAACGGGCCCGCCCGCGCAGGCCCTGGAACAACTCGTCGTCGGTCCCCGTCAGCCACGCCTGGGCGCCGAGTGCCGAGACCTCATCGAACAACGCGGCCCGCCGCGCACCGTCGAGATGCGCCACGACCTCGTCGAGCAGCAGGAGCGGGGCTTCACCGCGCTCGGCGGCAAGCTCGCGCGCCGTCGCCAAGGTGATCGACAGGAGCAGCGCCTTCTGCTCGCCGGTCGAGCAGTCCCGCGCCGGGCAATCGTTGGCGGCGTAGCGGACCATCAACTCGGTCCGGTGCGGACCCCAGGCGGCCCCGCCATGAAGCGCGTCGTGGCTGCGCGCGGCGCTGAGCGCCTCGCGCGCGCGGTCTTCGACCGCGACGGCCGGCATTTCGGAGAGGGCTGCATCGACCTCGCCGGCGAGCCCCAGGCGCGCGGCCGGGAACGGTCCGCCGCTCCGCGCCGCCGCCTCGTCGAGCCGGCGCACGACGCTCGCCCGCGTCGCCGCGATGGCGACCCCATGACGGGCCATACCGTCCTCGAGGGCGTCCAGCCACGCGGCGTCGCCGCAGCCATCCGCCAGCAGGCGCGAGCGCTCGCGCATCACGGTCTCGTAGGCGGCCACTTCGCCGGCGTGCTCGGGATGAAAGCCGTACACGACGCGGTCGACGAACCGCCGGCGGGCCGAGGAGCCGTCCAGGAACAGCCGATCGAGCTCCGGCGTCAGCCACGCCACGGCGAGATGCTCGGCGAGGTCCTTCTGGCCGCGCGACGGCTGGCCGTCGATGCGCACCGTCCGACGCTCGGTGGCGCCGGGTTTTTTCGGCTCGTCCCCCGGCTCGCGGCCGGTGCCGATATTGACGCGGCCCCGCGCCGTGTCCACGACCGCCGCGACGGCCCACGGCCCCGCACTTTCCGGCGCGTTCGGACTGCGCCGGTCCACTTCGGACAGCCTGGCCCGGCGCAGACCGCGGCCGGGAGCCAGGAACGACAGCGCCTCCAGGAGGTTGGTCTTGCCGGCTCCATTGGGGCCGGTGAGCACGACCGGACTGGCGTCGACGTCGAGCCTGAGGCGCGCATAGGAGCGGAAGTCGCTGAGGCTGAGCCGCACCACGGCGGCGGCGCGCGCCGGTGCCGCCGCGGCAGCCACGGGCTCCGAAATCACGGGCGCCAGGCGATTGGCCATGAGCCGGGTCACACCCGCATCGGCATCAGAACGTAGAGCGCGCTCGGGTCGGCCGTGTCCTGGACGACCGTGGGCGAGGCGGCGTCCGACATCGCAAAACGCGCCCCGTCGCCTTCGATCTGCTGGGCGATGTCGAGAAGATACCGGGCGTTGAAGCCGATCTCGATCGGGGCCGCGGTATAGCGCGCCTCGAGCTCCTCGGTGGCGCTGCCGGCATCGGGGCTGGTCGCGGTCAGGGTGAGTTGACCCTTGGCGAGCGCCAGCTTGATGGCGCGCGACTTTTCCGTGGAGATCGTGGCCACGCGATCGACCGCCTCGGCGAACTGCTTGCAGTCGACCTCGAGCACCTTGTCGTTGCCCGACGGGATGACCCGCTCGTAATCCGGGAATGTCCCGTCGATGAGCTTCGAGGTCAGGACCACGTCGTCGAAGGCGAAGCGCACGCGCGTATCCGACAGCGACACCGCGATGGACCCTTGCGTTTCGTCGAGCAGCTTGCGCAGTTCCAGCACGGTCTTGCGCGGCAGGATGACGCCGGGAATGTTGTCGGCGCCGGCCGGCAAGGTCATCTCGACGCGCGCCAGGCGGTGCCCGTCGGTGGCGACCGCGCGCAGCACCTTCATGCCGTTGCTTTGCGTCGCATGCATGTAGATGCCGTTGAGGTAGTAGCGCGTCTCTTCGGTCGAGATCGCAAACCGCGTGCGGTCGATCAGGCCGCGCAGGTCGCCCGCGGCGAGCTCGAAATTGTTGGGCAATTCGCCGCCGGCCATTTTCGGAAAATCCTCCGCCGGCAGGCTGGCGAGCGTGAAGGTCGAACGGCCGGCCTTGAGGCTCACCTGACCGCTCTTCGCATCACTGCCGCTGTCGAGACCGACCTGGCTGCCTTCCGGCAACTTGCGGACGATGTCGTACAGGGTGTGCGCCTGCACGGTCGTGGTGCCGGTCTTGCCGACGTCGGCGGACGCGGTTTCGACGATGGCGAGATCCATGTCGGTCGCGGTCATCGCCAGCTTGTTCTTCGAGGCTTCGAGAAGAACATTGGCGAGGATCGGAATGGTGTTGCGCCGTTCAACGACGCTCTGGATGTGCCCCAGCGATTTGAGAAGGGCACCGCGCTCGATCGTGAGTTTCATGAGGGTCGGATCCGCGTCCTTTGGGGGATTTTTGAAACGGCGCCGGACCCCCCGGGTGCCGCCTCCTTGCAGGGCTGGGCGGGGACGCTGCCTGCCGTGCCTTTTGCCAGGACCGGCAGTATATCAGAAGCGTTTGAAATCTAAAACGTTTTCGTCATTTTATGGCTAATAAATCGCAGTAAATTCAGCCCTGTTTTCAAGCCTTTGGCGCAGGTTTTTTCGCCGCCGCTGCAAGGGTCGCCGCAAGCGCGATCTGGACCGCCTTCCGCTGCACCGAAAGCGCCATCGAGGGGAGGGGCGCTGTCGCCGAGTCGCGGCCGAGTCCCGCCGCGACCTCGGCCGGCAACAACGGCAGGTGGATGAAGCCGCATGGAATGCGGCGCGGCACCGCGGCCAGTGCCCGATAGAGGGCCGCGTTGCAGAGATATGTGCCGGCCGTCTCGGACAGCCGCGCCGGAATGCCCGCCGCCAGCAGCTTCGCCTGGATGGCGCGCAGCGGCAGGCGCGCCCACAGCCCCGCGCCCGCCGCCTTGTCGAGGGACCGGTCGGCCAGGCGCATCCCCGCATTATCGGCGATGGTGAAATCGGCCAGGTTGAGGGCCACCCGTTCCAGCCGGATGACCGCCTCCCCCGGCGCCAGCCCCAACAGGATCACGGCGACCGGATCGACGCCGCGCAGCGCCTCGATCAGGGCGCGATCGAGGGCGGCCATGTCGACCGGCAGCACGCGGCCCACGACCGGAACCCCGGCGATGCGCGATCCGTCCAGCTGCTGCGCGATCTCGGCCGACGGATTTAGGGCATAGCCGCCGAACGGCTCGAAGCCGGTGACCAGCGCCGCCTTTTTTCTCTTCATGCGAAGAATTTAGCAGAGGCGAGGAGAAGACGGCGATCGGTCATTGCGAGGAGCGCAAGCGACGACGCAATCCAGAAGGACCTGGATTACTTCGCCCGGGGTGTGGGGGGCTTCGCCCCCTACAGGAATGGGGGCTCGCAATGACGTTCGGAAGGGCGGAGCTTACGCCTCGAGCATGCGCCGCAGCAGCTCGATGTCCTCGGC
>WNFI01097733.1_pt1 | contig 12204 bp, 14 predicted proteins | sample 5400471 | NCBI WGS metagenome assembly WNFI01 (sample SAMN13153348, study PRJNA577476) | soil metagenome | isolation source: 100 cm saprolite on Douglas fir-dominated hillslope | place: USA:California | collected 2013-09-17 | reverse complement strand
ACACAAAAAGCGCAGACTGTTTGCCGACGCGCTCGACTCGATAGGAAAAGTTTCGTTCGCTTTCTTCATTCCTGCTTACTTTGCCCTCGTAGGATTGAAACTCGACCTGATTCGTGGCTTGTCGCTGGGGATGATCGCGGTTTTCATCCTCGGAAGTTGTCTGGTCAAGATTCTCTCCGTATCGCTGGCGGCACGATTTGCAGGATTTCGCGGTTTGGATCTGATTAACCTGACGGTTACAACGAATGCACGTGGCGGACCGGGAATCGTGCTAGCCAGCGTGGCCTTCGATGCTGGTATCATCAGTCCCAGAGGGTATCCGAAGTTGAGCAACTGTCTCCCGCCTGATTTTTAGTACGAAACAAACTCGCCAGCACTGCGCCATCATCTCTCTATAACTCCTCTTCCGCAGCGGGCTCTGCATCCATCTATTGCAGCTTCTGGTAATCGCAGACCCCATTGATCGCTTGCGCTGGAATATTACTCGGAGGCGTCGCCCATGGCACATTCTGGAAGTCGAAGAATTCCGTCATATCCATTTGTGCCGCGTCACGCTGGGTAAGGGACGATAGACCGAATCGCGTCTCAATAAATTTAAGGATGGCCGTATAGTCAGCCGGAGTGTGCGACACATAATTCTTCTTGGTGAAGGGCGATACCACAATCAAAGGCAGGCGATATCCCGTGTAGTTAAAATCGCAATCCACCCCAACTCCGTTCGCACAAATATCGGTAGATGCGAGATCTATCGGGGCAATGCCATCAGGATTGACCGCGGGCTGGGGAGGAACATGGTCGTACATGCCGCCCGCTTCATCATAGGTCAGAATGAAAACCGAGTCCTTCCAGGAAGAACTACTCATCAGCCCATTAATCAAAGTCTCGACGTAGGCCGCCCCGCTTTGGACATTCTTTTTTGGATGCTCGTCCAATCCAGAGTTGTATCCACCTTCGATCATCGCGACCGCTGGCAGCGTTCCGTTTTTCGCATCAGTCAAGAACTGAGTCGCGGGTACGACATTCGCTGGTAATTGAATCGGCGGAGCAAACTGCGCGAACATGGTGAGATAAGTGACGGGGTCCGTCCCGGCAACCGTGTCCGTGGTGTAAACCTTCCATGAAATTCCAGCCTGCGTCAGAGCATCGAAAATCGTGGGAACAGTCAGCGGAGCGTTGTCGTTGGCATTGGTCCCGGGAGGGTAGGCATAGCCCTGCGAGGTGGCGGCCAACAAGTACGCCCGGTTGATCTGTGTGCGATCCATCGCGGGCGAGAACCACCGGTCGGAAGTCGCAAAGTTAGATGCCATGAAATAGTAATAGTTCAGATCGCTGGAATCGTAGTATCCCATGGCCCGTATGCCAGCCGTATCGTAAATCGGCGCCTCATCCGCCGGCGCGTTCAGAGCGTAATTAGCCGCGTTGTAGACAAAGCCATCCATCGTCGCAGTGCTGGAAGTCGGGTCGCTTCGATTCCAGTCAACGTGACTCTCGTTCCATGAGGGACTGAGAGGCAGTTGGCCAAAGTAAGTGTCGAAAGAACGGTTCTCCTGGGCCATGAAAATGACGTGATTGACCTGTTGAAGCTCCGCTGTGGAGACCGTTCCATTCCTCAATCCCTGGCAACCGCACAATACCAGCAATATAGCGAGCATGCTTGCGGCAGAGACTTTGCCGAGCCTACCTGTGAATTCCATTTTCCGATTCTCCACTTTGCGAGTCACACCGATGGGCATGTCTATGATGAGATTCCGTCTGTGAATGTTGGCTTGGATTTGCCATCGGCTATCCACCAGAACCGCGCAACTCACTGAAAAGACTGCCCAGTTTTAGCTCGACTCAAAAATGTCGCCCTCGTGCACCACGGTACAAGGGTGTTAGCCCTCAGGGTCTCCGACCAAGGTTATCTACTTCTTATCGCCTTCCAGCCCTAAGCTGACCTCGTTCCCAGCTTGTTTCCCGGAAAGATCAGGCCAGCGAAGAGGAAATTTATAGGCTAGGCGTGCCTTCCTCACTAGCGGCCATAGCCGTTGCCAGAATCCTCGGCTCACTCCGCCACTGAGGACTGATGCGTCGTGTACATCTTGTCTTTGCAGTCGTGCTCTCTTTCTCGTCGATGCTCTATTCGGCAAATTCTTTTGTAGTGCCCACCACCACTTTGGCAGCTCAAACGGCGAATAACACCAGCGCGGCTGGGAGTTTTACGAGCCAGACCAATGGCAATCGGGCCGCGGGAAATATCAGCAAAGTCGACGTGCACTCGCTGTTGTATTCCGGCGCCACGACCAAAGTTTATGCACATCTCATGTTATGGTTCGGGCCGCCAAATCATATGAATGTCGGCTACAGTTCGACGGATCTCGTGCAGGTTCACAATCAAGTCGCGGATATGATCAGCCGCGGTATCGACGGTGTGGTCATCGACTGGTATGGCCCTAATAATTCGATTGATCAGGCCACAAAGCTGGTCATGGCCGAGGCTGAGAAGCATCCCGGCTTCACGTTTGCGCTTATGGTGGATCAGGGAGCAATTCAATACAACTCTTGCTTTGGATGCACTCCCCAACAAGCCCTGATCAGTCAGTTGCAATACGCCGAGCAAACGTATTTTTCTTCGCCGGCGTACCTGACCAGTCAGGGCCAACCTGTGGTTACAAACTTCGACATCGATCTCTCTTACACCGTGGACTGGACGGCTGTGAACAACGCCCTCGGCACTCATCCCCTATTCCTGTTTCAAAACAACAGCGGCTTCACCCACGCTCTCAGCAGCGGCAGTTACTCATGGGTGATGCCGACCACAACCGATTACGGAATGAGCTATCTCACCAGTTTTTATGACACCGGAATGTCTGTTTCCGGGGCTCAAACGGTGGGCGCAGCATACAAAGGGTTTAACGACACTCTCGCAGCTTGGGGTTCCAACCGGATCATGAAGCAGCAATGTGGACAGACCTGGCTGCAAACATTTTCCGAAATCAATAGCCTCTACAGTTCGGGAAAGCAGTTGACCGATTTGCAACTCGTAACCTGGAACGATTATGAAGAGGGGTCGGAAATTGAAACGGGCATCGATAATTGCATGACAGTTACCGCCTTCATCGCGGGATCTGCCTTGCAGTGGGCCATACAGGGAGGCGAAAGCACCGTGGATCACTACACGGCATACATCAGCTCCGACGGCCAGAACTTGATGCCATTGACGGATATTGCAGCCGGAACTCACGGGTTGGATTTGTGCAGTTTTGCGATGCCCAAGGGCAATTACCATCTATTCCTGCAAGTGGTGGGTAAGCCGAGCTTGGCGAACCAGATCACTACAGACGTCCATTACACGCCCGCGTGCGGCTCAGGCACTGCGCCTCCGCCGCCGACTCTGTCTTTCAGTGCTTCTCCGTCAGCGGTCTCCATTCCCGCTGGCAAATCGGGAAGCTTAACGGTAACTGTACAAACGCAGTCCGGATCCTTGAACACACCGCTCTCTCTCTCCTGCGCGGGGATGCCGAGTACGCTTAGCTGCTCTCTTTCCCCAGCAACCTTGATCCCGGGCGCGGGCGCTGCGACTTCCGTTCTTACTATTTCAACCGCCGCCATCAAGGGAATGAACATTGAAGCCTCGCAGCGGAAGTCAGCCCCAATCTATCTAAGCTGGTTGCTGCCGATCGGAGTTGCCGGCTTTGCTTTCGCTGGCAGCCTGTCGCGCAAGCGCGGATCTCAAGCTCTGGCTTTGTTCATTCTCGTGGCTCTCGGTTTGGTTAGCGTCTCCTGCGGCGGAAATTCCGTCGCCACTCAAAATACCGTGGTGCCCATTACCGTTGTGCCCGTTTCCAGCAACTACTCGGTAACCATTCAGGGGAGTTACAGCTCCAGCCAGCTTTCCACCGTCGTCAATGTTACTGTCCAATAGACGCTTTCGGTCGGAGCGTGTCGGTGATCGAGGCGCCCCAGAGCGGTAGCCCCAGAGCGGCGAATTTCGGGTCATCCATCTTAAGATCTGCGCCTTCCATGGCATCCAGGTCGGCAGCCTGCGAAATCGGGTCACGCGCCGCAGAGCTTCCGTTCTCTGATCAAGTTCAAAATGGCGCAGATATTTCTGCACAATCGTCGGCATGGTCATGCGAAGAGCCGTCGAAAAATTCTGCACCGCCATCGTGTGCTGCTTTTGTGAATCTATCAAGAGCTGGATCAAGCAGGCCGCCAAGTTCTGCACATCCCCGGGTTTGTAGAATTCTATTGCCAGCTCTTCACCGTCCGCCATTTGGCGAAAATCCGGCAGATCCGCACATATGATGGGCACCCCGTAGGCACAGGCTAAGTGCGCAACCCCGCTGCAACCGGTCGATGATGAATAAGGCATTACTGCCGCAGAAGCCCTCTGGAAAATGCTGGACAGACGATCCTCATGTACGTAACCAGTGAACTCAATTCTGGGATCGTCCGCACACTTCTGCTTCATCGATTCCACATAGCCTGAAGCCTGAGGATGGTCTCCTCCCGCTACCACAAGGGTCGTGTTGGGCAGTTCAGCCGCCACTATCTTGAAAGCAGCGATCATCAGTTCGAGACGTTTGTAGGTTCCCCACTTGCCGAATGCGAGAATTCGATGTTGAGGATTGCCGCGTTGCGAGAAATCCGGATATTCAGGCCGTTGCGTCAGAACACCGTGGGAGCGCACATGTACATTTTCGCGGCCATATTTTTCGGAGAGGATCTTCCGGTATCGTGGCATCAGCACGGAGACAGAATTCGACAAGAGAAGAATCTTGGTCGCAACGACACCCGCAACCCGGTAGGCACGCGGATGACGAATCCCAACATCCTTCAGGTCGACGGTGTCCATCAGGTGATGCAACGTGACATGCGTGTACCGGCCGCTCAGGCGTGTGAGCATCGGAGTAAAAAGCCCCATGAAAGCAGTAATGGGATTACGGCCGAACGTACTGAAAAGCAGGTTGAACCAGACTACATCAGGTTTCAGCCTGGCCACTGCGGCAAGCAATCGGACGGCGCTCGCAGGATCATCGAATGACCAACAGCGCTCGACGGCGAATCCCTCCAGTTCGGGTTGAGGCGAGGAGATCTTATCCGCAAGAATGGTCACACTCAATAAGGGATTACGGCGCAACTCCTGCGCAATGTGAAGTCCATACTCGCTAAGCCCTGCCTGACTCGGCGGGAAAGTAGTGACCAGACAAATTTTCATTCTCCTCCGGGCGTCGATGCGTGAATCTAGTTTGGATGAAATCGGAGGGAAAGATGTTGGCTGTTTTCTCTAAAAGGAGAGACTGACGACCTTCGACATGCCGTAGTCGTGCGAACACACTAGAGCAACGCAGGAACAGTGGTGAAAACCTTGTCCGACTTGGAGGCGCGCTGTAAGAAGACCTCCCGGATCTTGCTTTGCATAGCATCGATCGAGTGAGGTTCAATCACAGTTGCAGCGCCAGTGAACCGGCTCAATGTGATGTAAGCATCGCGATTGCTGCGAAGAAATTCCAGAGGATACTCTGGCTTTCGCGTATATGCCGCAACGGGATCGGCATCGATGACATACGCAACGTCAGGTTTCGGCACCAGGCGTAACACAATGCGAATAAAAACCCGTGCTAGCCAGGAGTTCAGCGGAAGATTGGCAAGTTCGTCATAAATGTAGCGATCGAAAATCACCACATCGGCATCGCTTCTTTCTAATCTATGGACGGTTCGACGCAGATTTAAAGCATCCGCAAAGTAAAAAAAGAAGCGCATGAGCGTGACCGGCGCGGAAGTCACGTTCTTGTCGAGTCGGGCCAAAGGCCGTTCGGGTGTTCCAATTCCCTGATCCCCTTTGAATGCTTTGTGACTTATAAACTCCCGTAACCGCGAAAAAACCACGACGTTGTCCCAGAATGTTAGAAGACTTGTCCGCAATTGCGCCTTACGGAGCCAAGCTTCCAGCGCATGAATCTGCGTGCTCTTACCTGCCCCGTCGATTCCGGAAAATGAAATGATCTTCACCGTTGTCTATCTCGATGCGGCAATCTGAGTTTCACTTAGTGTGCGCCCGGAGGCTTGCTCGACGTTGCTTCCGTCAGGGCGATTACCGATCCCACAGCAACTCCTGCTCCGATGATCGCTCCGGTCCGGAGAATAATCGTACGCACGCGACGTTGTTTGGCCGGTGCAATCGCAAGTCCGGCGGGCTGCGACGCGGCCACACCGGTCGTCCTTGGAGCCTCTGCGGCGGCGGTACCAACGGGCTCTTGCTTCCGCGGGGCAGCTTGCGGCTGGGAGGTTCCGGATTGAGACTGAGGCGACTGAGACTGATCTTGCGACTGAGTTAGCGCGGATGATTGCGCAATCAGCGACGGCTGGTCAGTGGTTAGTCCTCGTGGCACACTCGCTGCCTCCGACTTCGATAACGTTGTGCTCGGGCTATCGGGAAGCTCGGCCTTCTCTGCCTCAGCCGATGTTTGAGCGACTTTCACTTCTTTCATTCCGGGGGCGGTTTCTTGCGCCGCCGCCGACAGTACTACCCCGAATCCAGAACTGAACAGACCAAGACACGACACCTGCACCAACACTTTCTTCCAAGCTCTCACGGCACCCTCCGGCGGACGGATTGAACCTTTAGCTAGCAGACTTTAGATTGGGCAGCTGATAGGAAGCCCCGTACCATGGCAGGCTCCCTGAGCTCTCCGGCGATGCGATGGCATGGAAACTCCGCGCCGCTTCCTCCGCGGTCTCGAACACCTCGAAAAGACGATCCACCCGCATGAGTTCCAGAATTGCCGCCGACGACGGAGAGAGCGCGGCAAGTTTCAGATCTCCATCGCGCTTCATCGCTTCATCCATGCAATGGAGCAGCATCTCGATGCCGACACTGTCCATGTATTGAACCTGAGAACAATCCAAAACCAGGCGAGGACGATCACCCTCCAGCAGCGGTTGGAGGTCGTGGAGAAAAGCGTTGCCCTCTGCGCCGTTCAATTGTTCGGGAAGCTCCATCACAACCACAGGACCCTTGGTATACATGTCACTCACCCCTGAATAGGATTCGCCCCGAGCTGCCATGCTTCCGGCGCTTGAGGCTTTTCTGGTTTTGAATCAAGTGGCTGCAAAGCCACAACTTGTTGCGTATCTGGGACAGCCTCTTGTGCATCATCCCACTGGATCAAACCCAAATCCGCGTCTTTAGTTTTTCTGAATGAACTATTGAGTCGGATAATGGCGGGATCTGAAATCTCCTCAAGCCAGATACCAACATGAGTGTTGGATAAAATTGAACTGTCTTCAATCACAGTTCCGCAATCGATGCAACAGTCTCTTTCAATGTTGCTGCACCGCGTTACCAAAGCATCCTGCTGCACTATCGACCCACGGCCTATGTATGCAGGGGCCACAATCCGCGCGCGGCGATGGACTTCCGCTCCCTCATCCACCCAGATACCAGGTTTTAGCTCGCGACCCGAGGGATACACGGCACATCGGTTCTGAAGCACGTCCTTTGCGAATTGCCGCAGATCCCGTGGATGCGACAGCCGCCTCACGTACTCACGAACGTAATAGGAGGAACCGGCCCCGTCTTTTCGCCCGACCCCACTGAGAAGGTCCGCCTCTTGAGCTTCCGCGCAATTTACAACCCACAGATCCAAGGGTCCTTCGCGATCGAACGACCGTGTGACCGACTGGTGGGCCTCCCTATGAAAGTAAAAAAGATCGAGGAAATCCGTTTCTGCGTAAACACCCGCCGACACGACAAACGAGTGCTCAATACCGGCGTGCGAATACTCCGTCAATTTCCCCCTCACGGCCGAGCCGACATCGGACACTGCCTGAAACCTGACGTTCTTCCACCTGCAGGAGAGTGACCGGACATGGTCCGCGACCTCGGCCGCCACGATCACTGACACGACCTCCGCGTCGGCACGCACTAGATGTTCGATCGTTCGCTCGACGACAGGGCGTCCTAGAATGTCAATGCACGAAAACGGCTCTGGGAAGAAGACTTCCTCTTCACTTGCCGCTTTCGTGCTGACACTAAAAGGCTGACGATCCGACCCGATGACTACTATCGCTCCTAACCCCACAGCTTTGGTCCTCTCTCGTTTCTCTTTTTGGGGATCTTTCAGTCCCCTCCATGCAAATCTTTTACTTGCCTGCAGCGCCAAATGACAGCGAAAGTGGGGATGAATCATTCGTGTTGGTATTTGCGAGCGATGCGTCAATAACTCGATTTGCCCGTCTCAAGGTTCGACGCTTGGGGAAGAGCAGGTCGCGCATCTTCATCTTTGCTTTGTGGAGTTGGGATTTCGAATTTCCTACCGAGCACTCCAGCATCTCGGCAATCTCGTGGTGCTGGTATCCTTCTACTTCGTGCAGAGCAAAGATCTTGCGGCAGCCTTCTGGTAGTTCCAGCATGGCGCGCCGCAGAGCAATTCGATCAATGGCGCCGCAGAGATGTGGATCCGCTTTGCCAACGTCGCGGCGCAATGAGGGCGACTCGGCCGACACGGGCTCGTCGAGAGACAGCACCGGTGGCGACTTACGGCGGCGCAACTTCATCAGAACGGTGTTCACCGCAACCCGGTAAAGCCAGGTAGAAAACGCGGAATCGCCTCGGAACGAACCCACGCTGCGAAATACCTGCAAGAAAGCTTCTTGCGTGAGGTCTTCCGCCTCGGCAACATCTTTCGTCATGAGCAGACAAACAGAATACACACGCTTCTTATGGGACTGGAACAGCGTGGCAAATGCCTGCTCGTCCCCGCGCTGTGCGCGCTGGACCAGGCTGCGTTCAGAATCGTCTCGGCCTACTTCTTGCCGGGTGGGGATCACATTTGTTGCTGTCGCGGAAATCACGCAAGTCGCCACTTTAGTCTCCTTCAATCAAACTTAGGGTGCTTGTCTCTGCTCGCCATGACTCCGGGAGCATTCAGCTTCCGAAATGAGACTAGCGATAATGGCTCCGCTGGCCCATCAGGGTGCTCCTGTAATTGAATCCAAGACTTGCTGTACAACCCCTAGAAGGGCAGTGCTAAGGACTCTCGGCCATTTTCCTTTTGATTTATTTCGAGCAAAAGCCCGAAACTTTTCCGAGGAAATTGGGTTGTCGAACGAGAACCGCAATCACGGGAGCCGAGGTCTGCTCCCAATGCAACATTGCGGTAGCTCTGATCGTTATTTTGAATCGTGCTGACTGAAGCCAGTGTGGGTCTCAATAAAGGCGGAACGCGACTTCAACACTAATTTGAACGTTTACTGGGTGCCCGTCTTTCAGAGCGGGCTGGAAGCGCCATTGCTTGACTGCCTCCACCGCTTTTGAATCCAGCCCGTGCCCCAGGCCACGCATCACTTTGATATCGCGCGGATGGCCCTGATCGTCAACGATCAGCCACAGAATGCAGGTTCCCTGGGTCTTAGCATTGCGGGCTTCTTCGGTGTACTCAGGATCTGGAGTCGAAATAGCCTCGGGAGCTGAGATTCCGCCACCGACTTTGAAGACCCCTCCACCAATACCGCCTCCACTGCCTGCACCGACGCCGGGGCCATGTCCCACCCCGACACCGCCGCCAGAACCAGAACCAATACCGCCGCCAGAGCCGGTTCCGTTGGAGGGAGGAGCCGACGGTAGTGGCGCGGCTGACGGATTCCCCAGATTTGGCATGTGATTTTCGGCCAATCGTACCTGCGGAGGAACAACGACAGTGGGCTCGACTGCCAGCTTAGGATGTTGATTGCGGACCACAATCTGAGGCGGCGTAATCTGCTCCATGGCCAGCTTCGGTAGCCGTCCCTTCGGCGCCTCGATTCGGTCGTGGTCGCCTCCGCCTCCACCTCCACTGGCAATCGTCTTTGCGACTGGCAAGGCATAGGAATCGGGCGAAGGCGCGATCAGCGTAACTATCTCGCGCTGATGGACCTGCTCCACCACGTGATGACCATAGGTAGCACCGCCCAGAATTACGCCCAGCAACACGATATGTACTGCTGCGGAACCAACAAGTCCATTAGAGCGGTAATTATTGTATTGACCCCAGATCGCTTCCGGAGCAAGAGTCCTCTCAGCCTTAAACTGAGAATTCCTTTTCAATTGCTTCACAGGACGCTCCGGGCTGGCATAAAAAGCATCAAGCACTCCCGTCGACGAAACTGGCATAAGTGAATTGGCAGAGTGGCGGACACTTCGAGAATTCGACATAGACGCTCCTAGTGGCGTTACATCAACTAAACACTTGTTAAAAACCAAAGTTTCGTAAAACTTGCAAACAGTGACCGGCGACTTTAGTTAAGAATGGTGGGCTTGCGCCCACCATTCGCGGACCATGATTTACACCGGATGAACGACTCTTTCATCACTTCTAAAGCCGCCCAGCCAGCAGCAGGACAAGAACAACAACAACAACCAAACCGAGCCCGCCGCTTGGGTAGTAGCCCCACGAGCGGCTGTACGGCCAGGCCGGCAACGCACCCAGCAGCAGAAGTACAAGAACAATCAATAAAATCGTTGACATAAAAGATCCTCCTTGCCTTTCCTTTATGGTCTGAGATTACAAGGCACGGTTCCAACGGCGACCGGGCCCACACAAAGTCGAGAATGCCTGAGCCTTAGCGACTCGCCGCGTCGGAATTGCCAGACACCGGCTTCAGTTCGCCATGCTCCTTGGACTGACCGGAATATCGCCTTACCGCAGCCAAGAATGGTTCACTCGATTCCTTCGGCCGTACTTTTCCGCTTAAGATTTCCGTGAACGGCATGAAGGTTCCATAAAGAAGGCGGGTTTCATCCTTATCCTGCGTGATTGCGGACCCGTTCAAATCGATTCCTGCGAAAACACCTCGAGCCCGCGAGTAGGTCAGAACTTCAGCCTTCAACTTCCAATCTGTATCGGCGGCAGCATCACGTCCTACCGGACCCGCAGCGGCTGAAGCATCGGCACCCAGCTTGAATTTGCTGGACAACAGGTGCTGCATTCCCTGATCGTTGGTGACGATCATCACGAGATCCACGGCCTGACCGCCAAGCTGTAGACCCCAACTCCCGCCCGTAATCGTGATTGGCGCCGGAGCGCTCCAAGTGCCGTTTTCCGTGCGGCAGGTAGCTACTCCTTTGCCATGACTCCCGCCGAAACCGATGGCAATCTTAACCATAGAAGGAACCACTGCAATGCACTTTGCATCGCTCATCACCTTGTCAGGAATTGCTTTATCTGGAGTACTCATGATCTCGGTCAAAACTTTGGTAGAGGCATCAAGACGTTTTTCGATATCGGACTGGTCCTTGTCGCTGTCACTCGCGGACCAGGCCAAACTGGCGCAGAGTATCAGGCTGGCACTGAGCACCAAGAGACATCTCGGTGATGCGTATCTGATTCTTTTCATAAGCGGACCTCTTTTGTGCTCGAAGCGAGCAGATATTTTCAAATTCTTACGGAACTAAACCTACCGTTTCGCTATTCCTTCCGCCATCCGGTCCGCACTGTAAAGTGAAGCCAAAGCACCCCGCCACGCGGAGAGTCACTTCCAATGGATTACGCCGTACTAGCGTAAATAACCTCGCTAAATACAGTGCGTTCTGTATGGATGACGGAATTCGGAAATGGGATCCAACTCCCGATGATCGGCGGGTTTAAGCCCACTCACTCCAGGAGTTAGAGAGTCAAGCAGCATTTCTATCTGCACAAGATTCGTCGGCAGAGGCGATGTCATCCGCTCCGCTCGTCGCCATGATCATTTTCGCGCGCTTGATTTTTTCAGCGGTGTCGCAATGAACGGCAACCAATATCCCGCCTTTTGACAATCTTCCTTCATATCTCGTCGCTTCATGTTCCGGAATTCCCACTCCCACCAGCGCACCTGCGAACCCTCCCATAGCCCCACCTACTCCAAGGCCGGCAACAGCGGTGACGATGGGACCTGCGGCGACGACCGGACCGATGCCGGGAATAACAAGTGCTCCAATTCCAACTAGCCAGCCGAGCGCGCCTCCGATCACTGCACCCGAACCTGCGCCAACGGTCGCAGTGCTCGGCGCTTTCGTCTCGTTTTCCGTTACCAGTTCCTTCGATCCGAGATTCTCGGGCAGCAGAATGGAAATATTGGAATTTGCGAAGCCCGCATCCCGCAGTGCGGCAACTCCCGATTCAACTTCAGTTCTAGAAAGATAAATACCGAACACTGATTTATTTCTCGCCCTTAACAGCATCTCCGTAACTCCAGGCCTGCAAA
>WNFI01001055.1_pt1 | contig 12204 bp, 14 predicted proteins | sample 5400471 | NCBI WGS metagenome assembly WNFI01 (sample SAMN13153348, study PRJNA577476) | soil metagenome | isolation source: 100 cm saprolite on Douglas fir-dominated hillslope | place: USA:California | collected 2013-09-17 | reverse complement strand
TTAAGATCCAAACAAAAACTGGATGGCGGGTGGGGCGAAACCTACATGGTACCTACTTTTTTGATTGCATATACCTTCGTATCGTTTATTTGGTGGGACCCACAGAGTTGCGTCACCGGCATTTACACCGAACATTCGGAATCCCAGGTTGTTCAGACTGCTTGGGCCTTGCTAGGCTTAATTCACGGCAAATATCCGAGGAGGCAACCATTGGAATGTGCTGTGCGGCTCATCATGTCACGTCAACTCCCCGTAAGTCTGCCTTCGTCCGATACTCCCAAACCTAGTCTGACGTTTACTAGGATGGATCATGGGCTCAGGAGTCCATTGAGGGCATCTTCAACAAAACCTGTGCCATCGCTTATCCAAACTTTAAGTTTAGTTTTACAATCTGGGCTCTCGGCAAAGCACACAAATATCTTGAGCAATTGAAATAATATTGACTGTGCGTGGCTGACTGGGGATGTTTTCTGTAACCTACATGGCCTTTGTAATCTACCTACGGTGGCTATGACTCCATCCGCACAGAGAGTCCCATCATCAGGGACTCGCCAATCTCGTCCAGTAAAATGTCCTTGACATCGATCTCTTGTTCAGTAACCCAGTCGTATGCTTCGTTCAACGATGTGTCGGTGAGCGGGACTTTATAACGAGCGAATACCTTGATAATATTGCAGACTCTAGCTATTGCTGTGCGTGTCATCCAATCAATTTCCTAGAGGTGGATAATTTCGTGATAACTAAGCATGGGGCTCGTACTTAAGACTCACATCATTGGAGTTTGAATAGACAGCCTTAGAGTCAAAGCCTTCTTCACCCATCTGTTGATGGTCGGCGGTGTGCTTCTGCACCCAGATATAACCGTTCATGCCAAGGATAAGATCTACTCCACAGGGTAGGGCGAAGAAGTGCGACTTAAGACGCCGCACCAGGGTTGAAGGTATGATTACTAGTTGGCCATTACGCAGCTTGCAATCGCACGCTGAGGATTAGACTTCTGTCTGCTAGACAACAGGATTTGTTGATACCTTTCCGAATTTGAGGGAACGGGTGTGTAGAGCAGTCCCTCCATCTTGATGAAACGACTGAACTTCTGCTACAAGTAAATCCCCTTCTTCAAAGAAATTTCTCATTTGTGCCGTCCAAGCGGGCATTGATTTCAACTTTCCAACGTTTTGGGCCCACCTAGCGATGCATAGTTTAGTCGAAAGAGATGAAGCAGCTATATTATCCGCGACACTAACATCCACGACTCTTCCAACAACGAGATCACCAACTTCTGGAATATACCTGAAGATGCGTTAAACCTAGGAAGGCTTCGCAGAAAGAGTCTTGCCTAGATTTAAGTGCTTTAACAGTCACGAGTTTATTCACACGAGATACCACTCCAGCAAGCGACGCTACCACTTCTTCATTCTCAATGTACGTTCCATGCCCCCTTTCACAAATCATTAACATCAATCCAACTTGAAATGAGACAGCAATTAACCTGAGAACGTTTGAAGAGTCAGATATCACTTCTCCAGGTGTTGTCAAACGTAACGAGACTGAATCATCATCGATGTCCATGTCATACTCTCCTGATTGACGTGGCTGAACGTGTGCATACTGATTCCTCGAGGGGATTGCGAGAGGAACAACAGTGAACGACATTGTAGTGCCAGAAGCGGCAGTCGCCGAATCAGATAATCAGATGAATTGGCCGGAATGGTATGGACCAGAGCAACAATTGGCCTGTCCATCGTGTCTAAGATATGCTCAGAACGATCCTAGCAACGATGAAAGAAGGCTTTCTGCCCCCTATTCAAGAGGGAAGACCTCAGATATGGTGGACCCATAATTTATATCAGCGATCTTGTCTCAAATGGGGCAACATCTAGATGCCCATGGGTTGGTTCCTGCCATCGCTCTCACATTCTAGGAACGATAGTTAGGGCAAGCCTTTTCGAGCATTCGTATTCGGTTGATATTGTATATCATCCACTTAAGCACTAGATAAACATACACGATTGATGATGAAGTCCGTGAATCGATGTGTGTAGAATAGTAATTGAAATGAAGAAGTAGCAACCACAAGCCATTGGAGACCCCCAGTTTGTCATGTCGCGGCAGCCAGCCCGCTTGAACCAGCATTATCCTTTGCGGTAGGACGAGGGGGAGGTTGGTTTGGATGAGGTTCGATAGCCTTTATCTCTGCTTTGGCAGCCTCCCAGGTTTCAAGATTCTACAATTTCTTGTAAGGCGTGAGTCGAACGTGTAAGACACGGAACCTACAGCCTTGCACCAATCAAGGTGAATGCGAGCCATTCCTATACACATCTCTCTCAAGTCTGCCACCTTTTGACGCTGGAACCGGTCAAGGTCTGCTTGTATGGTGGACGACGCATATTTAAGGTCTTGTGCAGCGAGGTGTTGGGCATCCTCCAGCTGTAAGCCGAAGGAATCCTCAGTAAGTGCTCTAAGGATGACCGGAGAGGACGCACATGAGAAATCGCATCCCTTGTCTTGCTGATCGTACTTCGGCGGGCTGCCTCTGGATCCACGTCCATCATCCCATGAATAGAGTGCGATAGTGCGCTGAGCAGGCCACTTCCCATGCTTTTGCTCCTCCTGGGCGACACGACGGGAGTTGGCGGAAGGTGAGGCGCGCCATTGCGCCTCAGAGATGATGATGATTCCGCAAGGTCAGTCTCATCATCATCGTCGACAGCCTCATCACCTCGCCCTGGACCGCGGCCACTTGGAGGAATGGATCCCGCCTTGGGTCTCACACCCGCAGCCGCCAGCGCTGCCTCGAGCCTCCGAGCCTCTGCTTCACTCTTCTCGAGATCGTCCAGAGTTTCGCGCCTTACTTCCAAAGAGTCTTGAGTCAGCTCATATTGAACGTGCTTTTGGTGTCTGTACTGCAACAGCTTCTTGATAATCTCTGAGAACTGCGAGTATTCGTGTAACGGTTCCGTCCAAATGCGTTCAAATTCTTGAAGCTGGGTGGGGATGCAATGAGTGAAGGCACAATTAGATCATACGGAGCTTACCAGTCGTGCCGTTGACACATATGTAGCGTCCGCCGCTTGCCCGGTTTTCTCGACTGCTGAGGCCAGGTTGCCTGATTCCGACAAGCTGAAAGCATTCAGCGCTGCGCCCAGTTCAGCATGATCATGCGAGTGCTCTGGAGAGGACACGTCATGCACCTGATGCGAGGAAGTTCCTGACTACCACCACTCACCCGACCATCGTTTCATGGTCCGCCGCGTCACCTTTTCCATATTTCCGGATAGATGTGAGGCAAACCTGCTTGTGAATGCCTCTGAATCCTGGAATCTTTGATCGGGTTGACGAAGTGTGGCGGAGGCACTCGGGCTAGGAAGCGCGGCGTATGCCATGGCGGAACTTGTGTCCAACGGGTTGTGAGCCGGCGCCTTGAGAATATTCCTCGGAAGGAGAGTTAGCGGGGGCGAACGTGCTATTTCTGCCTGTGAAGAGTACGTGAGCAACCGCTCCACTTATTAAAAAATCGCGTGCCTACCCAAGAGACGCCTCCGCTCAAGAACTTGTGTAATACAACTTCTGTGGAAAGTATAGCATGTCGGGCGAGTCTGTTAAGAAAAACCTGAAGCATTCGCCTGCGACGTGCAATGAGAGTAGTATCCTCTTTTGCTTTTGCCTGCTTCACCGCGTAGTCGCCGAGCGTCTGTTTCGATGGTATCGGCGGTATAATAAGTGTCGGATATAGTTTGGCCATGGCGTTACGGAAAGCTTCAAACTCTGAGTATCTGCGTCGAGTCTCGACGTTCTGGTGAAGTAATCTTAAATTTGCGGTATTTAATGCACAGAACATCACGCACCCCTGTTCGGATAACATACACTATGTAAGGTGATGATGAGTGTTCATTCGTCTTAACTGCATCAGAAATCTTGTAGGAATGTGAGCTCCTTTTTTGAACAGGCGTAACTAACATCAGCACATACAAGGATTTCCGCATCATCTCCAGAATGCAAGTATTGGTCGATGTCGTTCCCGTAGCCGATTTGACGGACAGAGGGGAAGATACCTTGATTAAGGGTCATTCTGGAATGATCTTCGAATTGTCCATTGATCGTAGACTGGCTAGAGTCGACCGCAGTACCTTCCGGAGTGAATTGGACATGCTCAATTGAAGGGGTGCTAAGCAGACTCGGTGTATCAAACATCACAGGAGATGCCGAGCCATCCTCTTGAAATGGATTTAACGTGTCCTCATACTGGTTCGCCATTGTATTCGTGTGGAGAGCAGCGGTGAGTCCAAAGAGGTGCTCTACGCGGCAGCGGCTCTTCCCGTCAATTCAGTTCGAAAGCTTTTTCCACATTTACATCCAGGACAACGCTTAGGTTCCCAGCGTGCGGCATGTACTAGTAATATGAGGATCTTCTGTATGAGCTACACTCGAATGTGCAATCCTCTGAATGATACGGTCATGTTTGTTGACCAGGACCCCACGCCTGGTCCAAGCAGAGCGTTGTGCAAGCTCATCTACTTCACGGATATATACCCTCATTGCTCTAGTAAGTTCTAGGGGAATCTTTCTCGATGGGTTGGCTCAAATTCGCTCGTTCTAGCCGCCAGTCAAAACAATAAACACGGTGAGCCCGCCCAAACACGCCCGCGGTGCAGTCGTCTTTGCTCGTATTGTTACCGACGTCAACAGAAGGCACTCGAACCAACCATCGACTTCGAGGTCTCTTCTAGGGCCCGCTCGGGAAGAACTCGATGCCAAGATGCTAGACCTACTTCTCGATCCACGAAGTTGGTCCTCAATACTGCGAGCTTATATTTACCACCTGTTCGAACAACCCCGGGCCGTCGACGCTTCCGACCCTGCTGTCCTTCTCATTCTTCGCGTCCTCGGTCTTCAAGATGGCTCGCTGACTACGTCCGAAGCACTTGGTCGAGTGGAGAAGTTCATCCACTTTCTTCGCCAGAAGAAATGTTTCCTAACGCCAGACTCGTACCTGGCCATTCTTTCTGCTACTCCCCCGTTTCCTTCCCCTTCCATCCTGTCTGCGTCATTAGAGGCAATACATCGGGCCGTCCGCGATCCCAAACAACTCGACCTACGATCAATATCTGTAGTTCAGCAGCTCTTCGCCAAGCTAATTGGCAATTACATCTCTCGGAACGAGTACAGGGTGGTCATGAGGCTCTTCGACGAGATGAGAATTCTTTCCGTACCCATTCATTCAGCCACCGTCTACGGGCATGTTCTCAAGGCTGCTTTTGCTGGGGTAAAGCCTCTGCCTCCGCGGCGCGCGGGCCCCCATTGCGACGGAAGAGCCCATCAGTTGGGGCTGAGCGGGGAAGATAGCATTGATCAAACCTTGCAATTTGTTCAGGGCATACTTAAGGATATCCGTCATGCCAAGATCCCCATGTCACCTCGCTTAATATCCATTCTCATGAGGGGAATGGGTAATTTATTGCAATATTCATTCCATGTTCCCATATCATCCAAAACCATTCACGCTATCCTTCGGACGCTCGAAACGATCAGGATGTCGGTGAAGGTAGAGCAGCAAACGGCCATGCTGGACTTTGCTTGGGCAGAAATACTGCTTGCACTCCAAGAGGCGATGCGCTCTCGGCAGTCATGTTCCATATCACGTCCAATCATATCCAAGGCAGTAGCCATGCAAAGTTTCGACTCGCCAACTCTATGGTCATACGAAACTGCCATGAAGAGGGTCGAGGAGCGAGCGTGGCGAACACGGTTTGGGGCCGCTAAGAGTGACCGAGATCCCTTTGTGCCATGGTATCATGGTCACCAAATTTCCCACACAGCGATCGAGCTTCACCGTCTAGCCATTCTCGGGAGGCACTCTCTACTTCATAACGATTTTCACCGCGCCCTGTGTTACTTCCTCCAAATGAAGGATATATTCAAAGCATTTGAAACTGCTGCACCACAATTCCTGGCCTCCTATCCTCACTTGACATCAGACGGACGCCGTCCACTAAGTCCTTATAAGCATCCCTCGACTCTAATTAACGCGACATTACGAGATCTCCGGTCTCGGATACGTTCCACCTTTGAATGTCTCATAGCCCACCTAGTCAGCCAGCAGAACGATCACTCCAAGGAGAACACCTTGAAGCAGGTCCGCCAACTCCTCGAGCTTCTACCGCATACTTCAGTCTTTCTATCGGATGATCCGCGATTCTTCTTGCGAATGTGGAGCATGGCATTACGTGCATTGCTTGATTGGCAAGTGCCATATGACGAGCCACTCGCAAGGGCGGAGATAGGCGGAATAGGAGTGAGACATGCATTGGAGTTGTTCAACGGGATCATGTTGATTGGAGTCTCCCAGCACAATAAGAAAGATGAGGGAGATAAGAAGACGCTTACCGCTGAAGAGCGAAGTTACTTCCGGCACAAGTTGGTTCGACTAAGGAAGGCAGATCAATTGGTTCGTTGTGCTGTACATTGGGCGAAGGGAAACGTGAATGATGACGGCTTTGAGGTGGAGAATGGTTTGGATGTTCTCAAGAGGTTCCTGAAGATGTTTGGATTGGGGATGAAAGGATATCATGTTATTATTGATGGCGCAGGCTAAATTAAATGCAACGCAATTCGCGAGGGCCACTATTAGCGTATCTCTTTGATTAATGGACAGTTGGAATGGAGGTCTGCTGCTACGCTACTCCTTCTGCTGATCATTCCCAACAGCATCTTTCATTCTCTTCCCTAGGATCTTTGCGCTGACCTGCACATGGGGGGACATACGCAAGTTGATTGCCGATGAATAAAGGACATAGGCAGGGCTTACGTTTCTAATGTGAATCCCAGCGCGCTCAATTCCGTTCTCTTTGCTACGTGTGTACTGTTCTAAGGCTTCCTCTAGGAAACCGCCTAGTGCGGAAAGGCACATCAGAGACCCAGCTTTTTGGTTTCAACGTTGGGACATACAAGCTTCCAAAACGGCAGCTAGATTGAAAGCAATTTCTGGATCGTCAGGGGACAAAGAAGATGCAATCCTGGATAAGTGGTGTTGGATCATCGTAGCTTTTCATGGTGTGACAAGCTCACTTCAAGTGTTTCAAAGCCAGGTCCGGCCTTGAAATGGGTGACATTATATAGGCGCTTGCTAAATCTAGGGTCGCACGTCATTCAAAAGGAGGACAAGTCAAGTAATGAGAAACCTACTGGTATGAGCATCTGGACTCGACGGTTGCAGATGTATACTTTCTTCCCAGGCATTGATTGCCTCAGAAAATTCCTCTGAGGCTATAATGTTAGTGAAAGGTAAGAGTCGGGTCAATTCACTACGAACTTGAGTGGTAGTATGTGACGCCCAGATTAAACAATGCCTATCTAGCTTTCGTGAGCGCCTCTCGTGAATAGTCAATTAAGTACTCACGCTAGCCGTTCGTTTGATCTCGACGCTACGGCGATACATAGCTTTCGCACCATCGACGTCCCCTTCCTCAAGCAATTTCGTGCCAGCTTCAAGTGCTTTGTTCGCCTCATAGTCGGCAGGATCATTCGGTGAAGAAGCCGCAGACGTGGAAGTAGCCCATCCTATGTCATAGTATATGAATAGCTGGTATTTAGTACGATGCCTGGACGTACGTCGTGGGTGCGAAGAGCTTGTCGAATCTATGAGGTTTCTTGAAACTGAAATAGTGTACAGTATCAGTATACAGAATAGAAAATCCGAGCATCTCCCTCCTACCCACTACGGCTAAAGGGGATAATTTTCGTCGAGCCAAAGTTCGCGTTACTGCGACCAACCTTGCAACCCGCATTACGTAACAAGCTGCTAATTAACCGTGAGAAGAGTATCTAGGAGGTTGCCGTTTTCGTTAGGTTGCCTGAAGAAATGAACTTGCTGTTGAGGACGACTTTGCCTTATAGGGAGCAGAGTGATATACAGATCTTATGTAATCCAGCGCGCCTTGGCCCCCTCGGAACAACCCGATCATTGTCGGGGATGGAATTGATAGGGGGACCCTGCGATCCGACTTTAAACCCAGAAACTTGGGTCATGCATGTCGGATCAGTCCACTCTGTCTCCAGCAAAACGGCGATTATGGTGAGGCTTCTGGCGTTACACAAATATCGCAACCAAGCAATGCCGAAAGCGAACAAGCATGTCCGGAGTGTTCACTCAAATGTCGAATGAATCAGATTTAGGTATATATGTGGCTATGATGCCGCATTGACCTTGTCGGCGGAGGTCAAATTTCGATCAAAGCGGTGCACAATTCAGGTTCTGGATGAGAGACAATTATACTCGAAGTCCGTAACCATATCTCAATTGGAGTCGAGACAGATCCAGATCTGGGCATATACATAATTGCATGGGGACAACATTCTCACCTACTCTCTTTTTCTAGATAAGGAGGCACCCAGTTTCCGGAGAAGGCTGCTCCTCAGCACACGATGCAAGAGCTAGCAGTTGACCCAGGGAAGCTGGCCATATCATATATGTCCGCGATTTTGGTCGGACAGTTGGTGTCAGCAATGTAAGTTGTTATCCAACTTCTCGGGGCGACTTCTCATTACTTCGCAGGGTGTTTGGAGTCGCGACCATCCAGGTCTCGGCCTACTATGCGCGTTTCCAGCGAGATACCAGTCTGAACCGCGTAGTGGTTGGTCTTCTCAGTGCCCTGTTATCTCCGAGAAATACTCACTTGAAAACTATCATTTGACACTGGCAGGTTGGTGTGTTGTGGTAGGTGGCTTCGAGGATGCGCGCTTAACTTCTGGCTAACTCTTGATCTCTCAGGATATTACAGGTCTTTAACGTGTATGTGTCCAAACTATAGAAGGATCAAGTCGCCGCGAGAACTAATGGTGACAATCAAGCTGTGGACAGGCCTTTGGAATTTATCGATTCTTCGTGATAGAGGCGAACCGGCCGATGGGTTGGATGAATATGAATTCATGGTAACGGGCATCTTGATTGCATATTGGAGGAGCATTGACTTCTTTCGTTCTCTAGGGTTTCCGCGACTGCACAAATGGCAGCAGTGAGACGACCATGCTTCAATGAATAGATCTGATAGTCTTAATACTTTTCTTCAGATTTTGGCAGCCGGGATTACCCAGGCTTGCCTTGGCAAGACGGTCTATCAACGTGCGCCAATCTTCCCTTGAAGCCTAGGTTCAAACATAACATTACCATTACCCGCCCTCTGCTTCAGTCAGTCGTCACCTGGGCCGTTTCATGGCGTTGGTCAGTATTTGGTTTTGACGACGTACGTGGTCCGGCTTAACAAATCCCATAGTTGTTCTGCATCCTAGTGGAAATAAGTGATTGTATTCCAGCAGATTTTCCCGTTCTAGTCGCTGAACTCGCCAATTTCGTCCGACCTAGCGTTTGGAATAAGTACGACTTTCCGTTCATGATCTAAGACGCCAGACTAAAATATAATCAGCTTATGTTCTGCTAAAGTAGGGCACGCCTCGAAATCTGAAACCATCTCTCCCAGCTCACATAATGATTGATGCATTCCAGTACGGTACACTCCCTCGATGTAAAACTAGTCAAGATAGTTCTTATCGTCTGGGCCGCACTCGGGGGTGTCATCGATGCTGTGGTCGCAGTATCTCTCTGGATCCATCTTCGCAGGCGGAGAAGTGGCTGCTCGAGGTATGACACTTACTCAGGGTTCTAGCGTTTACTCCTGACGTTACATATCTCAGCTCGGACAACATCGTTGGCCGGATGGCAAAATACGCCATGAGCAACGGAGTTGTGACGGTGTAAGCCAGCGGACAGCCATCAGTTCACTTCATTAAATGAATCACGCAGGTCTCTATCGACTGGTGTCTTGATTGTGAGCCCGAACAGGGAAATTAGTAGACTCGTCTTTCACCGACGTCCTATTGTGTAGACCGTCTTGGAAGCCAAGCCCTACCCGTTGGCTCTCCTTGGTATCGCTTACGGAGGGTGTAAGTATGCAGCGGGCTGTTTGCTCACCCATCATCTCATCATATCATTCAGTCTACAATGTGGGCTTTTTTGCAAAGTATGTGTTATCTGGCCAAGTTTCTAGGAGTATTGCTCAGAACGACCCTAGCCTCCATTCTAGATCAGGGCTTCTGTCAGATAAACCGAGTCCGGACGTGAAGTCGCTTCAAAGGGTGCGTCGTTTCTTTGCATGTTACGGTACATGTTCATATCGGAAAACATTCCGGGACTCCGCAGGTACTCGGGATACTGGTTACGCGTGCAACCGAGAGAGCATCATTCCATTATGGTCACGAGGAGCGAACGATGCAAGAACGACTAGATGTGAGCAGGATTACGCTTGCAGACTTACAAATCGCTCACTGATATTTGTCCCAATTACCGAAGGCAAATTGTCCCGACGACGGAGAGACCTTCGAGATGCCGGATAATCCACGTTTCGATATGCCTCCTTGAATACATGGGGACTGTTAACTGCGTGTTGAGCACCTCTGAAGGTTAAATTTATTACTCGAGGTGCTGGGTAAAATAATTTCTTCATTATCAGTACATATATATAAATCGATCTCCAATTCCATGTGGTTATTTTGTGCCTCTAAGACTTTACACATCTTTGTGATGATGATGTTTCATTGTTATCCCCCCGCGCGTGAGAATGCAACATGTAGTCACCTATTACATTGGGGATCCTCAATACATAGTTCTACAATTGTTCGGGGTCGCTTCTGATATTCTGATGTCTCGTTGGAGTTTACAATGTTATCCTTTTCTGGAGTCGTGGGAGCCGGCAATTACCGTATTCGCAAGAAATTCTGCCTGAGACTAGCTAGTAACAATGTCCTCGGACGAGACGTCGAGAGCAGGAGCGACATCTTCAGAAAGCAATGCGGCTTCTTATTTGCGTACCGCTTTCATCACTCGCTCAGCTTCTCCCCTTACCGATGACTCTGGACCGCTTACTGCCTCTGGCTTATTCAACGCTGGGAATTTCGATCCTGCCAAGCTGCATCCTATGGCTAACCTAGGAGATAACCTAGATTTCCTTGTTTTGGAGGATGATAAGCGGAATCAACTGCCTGGTGCTGAGACCGCCCTACCAAGTCGTGGGTGGACCGATGACTTGTGCTATGGGACTGGCACAACGTATTTGTCAGGTGTGTATCCTTATCTTTAGTCCATGACTGCTGTACGCTCCTAATATACTTTTTTTTCTTTAAGGTCTTGCATTCGGAGGTCTCTGGGGATTGCGTGAAGGCAGCGCGCGCCCACTTGCCGTCTCGAATCCACGGTTGCGGTTGAATAGCATTCTCAACTCGATAACCCGAAGGGGTTCATTCATGGGGAACTCGGCTGGTGTATTGGGTGTGTCGGCATTTCCGATGTGCTGCAATGGATGGACGCTTATGTGCTCACGGATGACATCCTCTTAGCTCTTATATATAATGCTATTAATTCGTCTATGGATCATTATCGAGGAAAACACGATGCTTATGGAGGTATGGCGGCTGGTGCATTGACTGGGGCACTGTTCAAGTCAACTGGTAAATGCATTTCGTTGCCCACATGAGACTATGTTCATGTCTTTGTCTTCATTCTTTTTTTAGCCGGCATTCGACCAATGCTTGCTGCTGCCACTCTTATGACAGGGGCCGCGGGTGCTTGGGGTCTGATGAAACGGTCTTTACTATGACCTCGCGAGATAGTTTGATCTACTCCGCTCCTTTGTATTCGATGTATTATATCCTTGGCCCCCTAATGCATGATCTCCTGTTCTCGGTTTCTCTACGTGCCTGATAAAAATGCCTTTCGGAACGCGGGTAGATGTCACAGGGACCGAGCGTTCCCTGGCCATAAGTTGACGAAAAAAGGAATGCAGGAAGGCTTCATCGTGAGGTGCATTATAGTTGACGCGAGGTTGGGAGGCAGGTCAATCCACTCGCATAAATGGAGGTACATACAACGAAAGGGTCCGGGGATATAACCGAATTCGCATATAGCAACGGGGCCGAACAACAGTGCGGGCTCATCAAGCTGGATGAGAATTCGATATAACGAGTGTTAAAAGTCCATTTGAACTAGCTCTCCATAACTCGCTTGTCATTGACAACATTCAATGAATTTCCGCTCACTGGTTGAATGCGATGGGAGAGCATTGACTCTGTTAGGATACGCACATGCTACATAGCCGAGTGTTGGACGAGAGTTGCTGAAGCAAAGCTTCAGCGCATCTCCGGGCACTTATCTGGAAG
>WNFI01210435.1_pt1 | contig 12205 bp, 9 predicted proteins | sample 5400471 | NCBI WGS metagenome assembly WNFI01 (sample SAMN13153348, study PRJNA577476) | soil metagenome | isolation source: 100 cm saprolite on Douglas fir-dominated hillslope | place: USA:California | collected 2013-09-17 | reverse complement strand
TTCGTCTTGCCTTGAATAAAACGGAACACAGCTCGCAACGCTGAAATGCTTAATAGGAATTGATATGGGAAAAAAGCCAGGACGGTAATCAGCGCCTCGCTCCACTTCCACTTGCGTTTATGTGCCTTGATAAACTCATGCAGTCCCACAACTTCGACGAAGAGCGTCAGGGCAAAGCAGTAGAGCGGTAAGGAAGTAAACATAGCTAACCAGAGTGGAAACTTCGCTACGAAAAACACAATGATCGATATCGGCAGAAAGATTGCGAAAAGCGCTTGTAATTCAGGTAACGTGAGTACATAGAAAGCAAGCAAACGCCGTGAAAGCTTGTCAAGGTGCATCCACTCTTTTTTGAAGAGTACTTGAATGAAACCCTGATTCCAACGTGTACGCTGCTTGATAAACTGTTGCACAGTCGGAGGCGTTTCTTCTCGTGTCACATAAGCATCATCGTAGAGAATACGGACACGGGCATGCATAAGACTGAGGTGGAGCCCCAGTTGGGCATCTTCGGTCAGGCAATTCTCATCCCATCCGCCCAGATGTTCCAGGATGGGGCGGCGCACAAAAACGGTATTGCCTCCCAGTGGGATCATCCCAACACGCGCAAAGAAGTGCAGTGATGATTTGAACCAGAAGAAATACTCCAGCACATTAAGGAAACAGAACCATTTCGTGTTATGGTTCATCAATTGCACACCACTCTGCACGACATCGGCCTCTTCATTGAGCATGGTGGTATTGATAATATTGAGAATATCGGGATGCGGCTCATCTTCTGCATCGAAGATAGTTATGACATCGCCATGTGAGACCTTCAAGCCAAGATTCAAGCTATGTGGCTTGTTAATTGGTTTATCATTGAAGACAAGCAACTGAACGTTTGGGTCACCCAGCTTCTCAATCTTCGCTTTCGCCTCGGCAATCGTGCCAGGATCATCCTCGCGACAAATAGCGATGATCTGAATCAACTCTTTTGGGTAGTTGAGATTATAGACCTTCTGGATGGTTCCCTGGTACACATCTTCTTCATGACGAGCAGGCAAGAGGATGGTAAAAGATAATTGCGCGGGCAGAAAAACATCCGGTGCGCGATTGAGCCAGGCGTGTTCTGGTGTTTCCCATATGAAAAGGCGCAAATGTATATCAAAAACGGCTTGAGCTGTCATAAACAACATAATTAGGAAATAGGTTACTTCTAGCAGCAGTGGAAAAGGCATAAGAGTTCCTCCTAAGTACCATACAGTATTGAAGAGTAAGGAGCGAAATACCAACAATTTCCAGGCAGCCTCAAACAAAGTGAGAACTGTCTTGAGAAAACTATCATTTCATCTCCTTTCAGTTAAAAGCCGTACTACATATGTCCATAGAATAGATCTTTAACACGGCCTGTCATTGGATAGCACATCAGGGTCATGACCGCACACAGTGAAGTTCACCGGGTTCACTGCGCTATTTTCATTTGTTGGAACCTTATAACTATATGCATCTGCCCCACCATTACGATGCAATGTCACAACAATGATGCTATTACCAAAGAGGCTAACACTCGTATCAGGCCAGTTAGTCAAACCAAAAAATTGGTTTTTGACACTTATATGCACAGATTGTATGGTGGAAAACTTATTGATAAACATCAGGCTGACCGTCTGATGTGGATCATCCTGGGTAGCGTACAGGCTAATCGGGTTATGCTGTATACCAACAGGAATATAGTTATGTTGCAAGTGTGAGAACATTTGCATTACGCGCATCATGGCAGTTTGATCTAATTTACTGGTAAATAAAGCATAGGGTATATCAACGCCCTCAGCAGAGAAAAAGGCCACATACTCAACTTGCTGGCTCATGAGTGAAGCCAGAGTATCGGCCCACCAGAGCGAGGCAAGGCCAGGTGTTGGCACATCTTTCGTAGGATTCGTGTTAATTTCTGTGACAGCAACAGGAGCATCGCGGCCAAGATTCTGCCAGATAAGCTGACGAAGGGGAGGCAGCAGGTAGGTCCATTCATCTGTACTCGACAGCAGAATACCCGGCGAGTTCGTGGTATCACTGAGCGGATAACGATGGAAAGAGACGCCATCTAACAGGTGAAATTTCAGTTCAGGGTGAGCCTTTTCGTATGCCCCTATACCCTGGAGGAAGCCCTCCATCCAAAGCTGCCCGGTCGCATCTTTTGGTCCTACGTTCACCCCATAAAACTGGCTGATCTCTGGACCAAAGACTTGAATAGTAGGATTGTTTTGATGCATTGCAATGGAAAACTGAATAAAGGCATTTGTATACTCCTGCACAGTAAAACGTTTGCCGGTACCCAGGTTTAGCAAAAGGTCAGGCTCATTGCCAACGGTCCAAAATTTCACCGGATGGAAAGGAGCATTGGCATACGGACCGACACGTAGAGGACTTCGCGGATTGTTCATATAATCGACCCATTGGCCCGCCAGATTGGCTCGTTCATGCAACGATGGTTGGTACGGCAAAAGAGCTGTACCCGACTGGTTAGGCAAAAGCCCGGTACCTGTTTGTCCTCCTAGATTGGCCTGGATCATGCCAGCAGCCCCTACCTGGGTGAGCAATGTGCTGAAACTATTGAGCTGAGCATAAGAGAGCACATGCTCCTCACCCCAGTTTCCACCGGGAAACAAAAAGATAAGGGCTAATTGGGAAAGCCTGGCGCAAATCGACAGTGCACGCCTGCTGGTCAGCAAGTTGGACAAGTAGTTGATCGTTGCTGTCACTTACCACTGTATTCAAACGCACAGAAGTCAAAATAAGCGCAACAAGCAAGATAGCACTGATAATGATCGGGAGGCGTCGGCGCTTAACCCTGGCGGGAGGCCGCTGCAATGGCGTAAAAGAACTGGACCCCGTCAGGATGTCTTTCTCCAACTGAGTCAGCGCAACCGGTTTCCTCTTCTGTCGCTTATGGCCATTGGAGATCTCGGCTCCTACCCCATTTTCAGGTAAAGCTTCTTGCTTCCTGTTACTCTGTGGGGTTTCAAGCAGGATTTCTTGACTCCCATTGTTTTGCTTATCTTGATACTTAAAAGTAACTTCAAAATATAAACGCATCATATGCTGCAAAACACGTATACCTTGCTGGATATCTGCTTTGCTCTGCCCATGAGTGCGCGCCCGGAAATGGTACGGAACTTCTAGTACTCGCTGCCATTGACAGCGAAGCAGGACCTCCAACAGAATTTTGTAGCCAATTGGGTGCAGTGATACATCGGCCAGGAGTGAACTGCGCAGGAGAAAAAAACCGCCCAGGGGATCAGAGATGCGTAGCAATCGCTCAGGAAAAAGAAGTTTGGCCATCCATTTGAAACCAATAGAAATACATCGCCGCCCTATACCATCCAACCCCTGATAGCTCCCACCTTTGATATAACGGCTGGCTAATACCAGATCTGCATTCTGCGCAACAGCCTGCTTATAAAGCACACGCAATAGATCCGGGGGGTGCTGAAGATCAGCATCAAGGACCGCGATATATTCAGCCTGTGCTCTGTTCATGCCATGTACAACGGCTGTTGCCAACCCACCGGAACGGGCATTTCCCGGCAAACGATGCTCCAATCGAATATGCTGCCAGGATGCTGAGTTCGTCTCTGCTGCATATTCGATGATTTTTGGCGTATCATCATCACTATCGTCAACGAAGATGACTTCCACACGCAAGTCATGTAAGGCATTATGCAACTCTTTTAAGAGGGGCAAAATGTTATCATGTTCATTTCTGGTTGGAATAACCACGCTTAGATCATGAGTGGTCTGTGAGACATTCTGGTTTCCATCTTGCTGCTGCCTCTGAATATTTTTTTCCTGCGTTATTGTGGCAAGTTTCTTCGCTGGTTCTATAACATCTTCGCTATCCAACCTGCGCTGGCTACTTTCGAAGGTCATAGCGTCCTCCATTCATTAAAATAAGGAAAGAGATAGCGGCGCTAGCGAGGAGTCTTCGGAGGTTACCCTTAGATCCAGAGCTTAGCCCGCAACGGTTTAGCTGGACTGCGGCCACTTTGGTGGCCTGATCAATTTCTTGGGTATCAAGGTACTCGATGCTTCTTCTGAAGAAGACAGCGAATTCCTATATTAAATCCTGATTTCTTGCGGAAATTTTACTGTTAGTAGTTTAGAGAAGTGTGCAGGAGGAGGCAAGTTGCGAACGTATCAGAAAAGAGTACTACTGTATAATTTCTCAAATCTAGCGAATCCTTGATCCACTTGATCATCGTTTACACCGCAAGCGATGCTGGATGAACTACGCACCCGCTACTTCCTTGCACAAAGGCGTCAGAAGCTACTTTTCGAATCATGTTGTATGACCCATTCACGTCGGCGTTGTACTGCTTACCTATCGCAGATCGGAAGAGGCCACGTTTGACCCGCTTGCCTGCATACACCTCGTGCTTGCCGATCGGTTCCCAATCCAGAAAGGAGCATTTCGAGGTGTAGCTTTCCTCGGTCAGTATGACTCGGATGCCCACGAGTTCCGCTTTGTAGATCAGCATGTGGATGAACCTTGCAAATGGGATGCCCACAAAGTTTTGGTTATTGCGCCGCCCAATGTTCACCTCTTGCTTCCATTCCTGGTTGTAGCCAATCACGAGTGTACCGATCCCCTCGCTGACCAGCAGATCAATGATGCGCCTGGATGCTGTGTGCAGATAGTGATCAATCTTGCGCGTGCGCTTGTTGGTCAGTCGCTCCAGGTACCTTGAGGTGTGGCGTTTGACATCCTCTTTTGCCAGTTTGCTTTGCAAATCAGCACGCCGCTTGTTATAGTTCTGGTTGATCGACTTCACTGGTCGCCCGTTAACAAAGCGCGGCACAAAGCCGCATTTGTTTGATGTTAGCATAGCCAGATTGTTCATTCCCAGGTCTATCCCGGCGTACAGATCAGGATCGACGGGTTCCTGTTCGCAGTCCTGCTCATAGACGACCTCAACCACATAGAAGCCATGGCGTGGCACGATACGTACCTGATCCACTTCAGGACAGATGCTCACCACCTCGATGTCCAACTGAGATGGTTTGACGATGGCCTTTTTGAGCGCCGTCTTGCTCACGGCCTGAGCCGTATAGATCAGGATATTGCGCCCTTTCCCCTTGTCTTTGTACTTGGGTAGCTTCGGGCGTCCTAAAAACTGCTCAGGATGCTCCCTCCACGCGGCCAGAGCCTTAAAAAAGGCTTGCCAGTTCTTGTCAAGCAGCAGCAACACCTGCTGAGCCACTTTGGCAGGCAAGGCTTTGTATGCTGCGTGTGGCTGCATGCGCTTATCCATCGCGTTATAGTTGAGGTAGACTCCCTGAAGGATAAACGCTTGCCTGACCTCGTACAACGCGGCGTTGTAGAGGTTTTTGGAAGCAAAACAGGCGGCATCAATCTTGCCGTAGCGTGGATCAGTCGGCTTGATGATATGGCTCTCAACCAGTTGCATGCTGCTCAGCCTCCAATTCCTGCACAATGTGCTCTGTTTTGTGTTTGGCACGTCGTTGACCATACAGCCGGGCGCAGAAGCTATAAATGATGGCCGTCAGATCCGCAAGCAAGTCCTCCGTGCCGTTTTCTGCTTGATTGACGACTTCTAGCGTGCGTCCCTGCGTGTACAAGAGTGTTTCCAGATAACGAAAACCGAAACGAGTGGCACGATCTTTGTGCTCTACAACGATGATCCCTATGCCTTGATCTGCCAGTAAGGCCAGGAACTTCGGGCGACTATCATTGATGCCCGAGCCAATCTCTTTGACCACCTTTCCCACCTGATAGCCCTTTGCTGCACAATAGGCCACCAGACGCTCTGCTTGACTGTCCAGATTCGTTTTGTTCTCAGCCGAAGAAACGCGGGCATACACCGCCACCAGCCGAGCAGAAAGGGCGGTTGGTGGTAGCTCTTCTTCAATGAGAATAGTATGGGCACCAATGCGCCGACCTTTAATTTTCCCATCTCGGAACCAGCGCCAAGCCGTTTCATAGCGCACCCCTTGTTGTTTGGCATAGTCACTTAACTTCATGTGGAAATTGTAGCAAGAATAGTCATGGATTGTCAAGGATACACTATGTTTTCAGTGAACGTTTCTCATACGATCACTGATCCATATGGGCATGCAGTAAACATTCAGGTTGACGATACCAACCCTGCCTATCATGGCATTGGGATGTTCACGGGCGAAGGGTTGTTTCGAGGATTTGGAGATACCCTGGTGAGCGCAAGCACAATCCTTCCAAATGTAGAAGTCTATGCTTCAGATAATCCTAAAAATATTGTCGTGATTAATAAAGATCCCTCGCTTCCCCAAACTGCGATAGTGAGCCTGAATGGAGTAACTTCTGGAGCAATCGATGTATGGAGAAAAGATGAGGCTGTACTGTTTCCAAATCCTCCGATAAAATCAGGAACACTCCGATTGCTAAACGGAACGTTTACCTATCAGTTAGCCCTTTTTTCTGTCACCGTCTTTCTTCTGAAGACTGCATCGTAAAACCTCTGCAACTATAGCTCCAGCCTGGTGAACATCAGCGTCAAATACCCCGGTCTGAAGACGCAGGGCTTGTGTCTAAGCTCCATCGCAACTCTGCATATCTTTGCAGACGTGCAGCTTTGATTTCAACGCTTGACACATCAGGGGCAACTGACAAGTGCCCCGTACTTGCCCAATCTTGTCGGACAAGCAACGTTCGCATCGCAATGTTTCTGGCACCCACTAAATCCGCGTGGAGCGTGTAATGACAGTTCTGACAGACAAACAACAAGCCTTTGTTGGGGCGATTGGCATCACAGGTATATCCACAGCGAGGACAAGCCTTGCTCGTATAATGGGCATCGACAGTAATCGCCATCGTCCGTTCACGGATGTCAGTCAAACTCTCCAAGCCGATCAGGCTGTGAGGATGTTGGTCAACGATGCGTTTGGAGACTTGGTGATTGGCGTCTTGTTTCAACCGTCTCTCTCGCCCGCTGATCGCCACCAGGCGACGAGTAGCAGAACGAGTGCCTTTTTTCTGCAGACGCTTTCTCAGTCTCGCGTAGTGATTGGCTTTGGGCACGACGCCCTTGCCACTGTGGAACGAACAATCTCCCTTCGTGTCGCTGGTCACAGCCAAATAGCGTACCCCCACATCAACGCCGACGACGCTGGTATGCGCTTCAGGCGTGGGGTCTGCTCTCTCAACCTCAAGGGATACCAACAGATAAAACGTTTTGTGAGGCTTGTCATACCAGAGCTTGGCCGCGCCGATCTCTGCACCGTGTTGGATGAGCGCGACGTGTTTGCCGTACCCCGTGTAAGGCACAATCACCCGGCCTTCCAGCGTCAACACACTCACCTGCTGATCTTTTTTGAGCGTATAGTCTTTGCGGTTCTGGTAGGTCAGCGTGGGAGAGACGTACCTGGGTGGCCGATCCAACCCTTTATAGCGTTTCCTGGTGTACCCTGCCTTGCGGGCATCAGCGTTCTGTCGAACCTTGTACTGACTGACAAAGTTAAGCGAGTCCCGATACGCCAGTTGTGTGGCACGCAATGCGGCAAACTGTTCTGGTGTTGTATGCAGTTTGAGTTTCGCGGCTAGGATCATTTTCATGCTTTTATTCTATCATAGTTTCAACGACATGTCAAGAAAGCAAAGAGGATGAACGAACAAACGTTTCACCCCGGTGCCCAAGCCCCAAAGAAGGGAGGCCCATTCCTCCCCGGTCTGAAGACGCGGGGCATCCTGGGCCGTTTTGGTGAATTTGTTGAGATAGCCGCTTTTCTCCTCGCGTCTTCCGGTCCAGGTGATGACAGGACACAAGCAAAATATACGATAGTACATTTCTCACGATACTTTTGTATCTAGTATTCTTACAGGTGCTGTTCTACACTAGAGGATATATAAAACAAGACTTCCCAAACCGTACTATCTAATTGATAGGGAAAGGAAAGAACTATGCTTGAAGTCCTACCGAAAATTGCCAGGATGCAGGCATCATATGCGCTTGGAAGGCCTCTTGCTCTCCCAATGAATTTTACTATCAGTGTGAGCTATCGCTGCAATTCTCGTTGTAAAACGTGTAATGTTTGGCAGCGTCCCAATGATGACTTCACGCTTGAAGAGTACGACAAGACCTTCGCTTCCATTGGCAGAGATGCCTACTGGTTCACCTTTAGTGGTGGTGAGCCAACTCTGCGCAAAGACCTGCCGGAGATGGTCGGACTAGCCTACCGGCATTGTCGTCCAGGTATTATCAACATCCCGACGAATGGAATTCAGGATAAGATAATCCCTGGTCGTATCGAGCAAGTCTTGCAGGCAGCCCCCACCAGTGAAGTCATTATCAACCTTTCGTTGGATGGCATTGGCGAAAAACATGATATTGTGCGTGGCGTCAAAGGGAATTTTGAGCGAGCTATGCGCACCTATACAGGCCTGAAGGCGTTGAAGGGCCGCTATAAGAACTTTACTCTGGGTGTGCATACCGTCATCTCAAACTTCAATGTGGACGAGTTTGAGAGTATCTATGCCTTCGTACGTGACCAACTCAAGCCCGACTCGTTCATCAGCGAGATTGCGGAAGAGCGTGTCGAGCTGGATACGGTGGGAATGGGCATCACTCCGCCTATCCAGAAGTATCAGCCTGTGATTGAACGCCTGCAAGAGGGCATTCGTAAGGCCGAGTTTGGTGGCGTCTCACGGGTGACGCAGGCGTTCAGGGATCGATACTATGATATTGTGAAGCGTACACTGGTCGAGAAGCGCCAGGTTATCCCCTGCATGGCTGGTGTGGCATCCGCACAGATCGCTCCTAATGGCGATGTCTGGACGTGTTGTATTCGTGCGGAGTCGGTTGGTAATCTGCGCGAGTACAACTACGATTTTAAAACTACCTGGAATACCATCAGAGCCAATGAGCTACGCAAAAGCATCAAAGCGGGCGAGTGTCATTGCCCGCTGGCAAATGCTTCCTATACCAACATGCTCTGTCATACGCCAACGCTCGCCAGTGTCGCTGCCAGTGTTGGTAAGGAGACAGTTGCCGCCACTCTTTCTCCCAATAATTCTGGCAAATCTGCCAGACTACGTAGCCTGCCTGTGATCAATATCTCTGATGACGCGTCCAGGGCTAATGACCACGATCGCATTGATGCTTATTGATCGCATTGCTGCTTATCGATCGCATTGATGCTTATAAGGAAGGGTCAGGTATATCATGACCACAAAGAGCATCCGTGAGGTTCCGCCGATGCTGGAAGATAGGCAGGAACAGCACAGGGATGAGCCTGTCGGTTGTAGTGTCGGCATTATGGCCTATAATGAAGAAGCCAATATTGGTCGCACCATACGCGCAGTTCTCGAACAGCAAGGTCCCACTGTGCGCATTGAAGAAGTCATCGTTGTTGCCAGTGGTTGCACCGACCGCACCGTGCCGATTGTCGCTGAAATTGCGCGCCAGGAGCCGCGAGTGCGACTGTGTATTCAAGAGAAGCGTGAAGGAAAAGCTTCTGCCATTAATCTGTTTCTCAAGCAGGCGAGCAGCAGGATTGTGATCCTGATAGGCGCCGATGTTATTCCCGCAGACTCCGCGCTGGAGTATCTGTGTGCTCCACTCAAGGACCCCCAAATAGGCATGGTCGGAGGCCGTTCTATCCCTATCAACGACCAGTCAACATTCATGGGACATGCCGTTCACCTGCTCTGGTGTTTACATGATCAGATGGCTCGTGTTCATCCGAAACTCGGTGAAGTGATTGCCTTCCGTAATGTCATTTCAGGTATACCATCCAACAGTCCTGTTGACGAGATATCTATACAGGCGCTCATTTCTCAGCTTGGGTATCACTTGCTCTATGAACCCGCTTGTATTATCTATAATAAAGGTCCACTCACTATCCACGATTTTCTGAAGCAGCGCCGCCGTATCTACGCGGGACATTTGCAAGTGCGGGATCAGCAAAACTATGCAGCTTCGACCATGAAGATGAGCCCCATTCTTTACCAGCTTATCGCCCGTCGCGATTTTGCGTTGCGTACCCCCAGACGGGTGATGTGGACTCTTGGCACCGTTGTTCTTGAAGGGATTGCCCGCCTGCAAGGATATTTTGACTACCGCCTCAAGCGCGAGCATCACATCTGGCAAATGGTGGAATCGACCAAGGATGTGGAGTTAGGCACGCATACGCTGCGACGACTGAGCAACATCCTGAGCGTCATTATTTTTCGCTTTATTTTTGAAGATTCCGAAAGAGATTTGCTCAACTCTGAAAGTGAAGATCGCGACGCGACTGAGGCGGTACGTAGGCTTTTACCAGTGTTACGTATCCGACTGCGCAAAGAAGGCGATCTCTCCCTTTCGATCAGCGGACCCGGCATCATGACTGCCGTCATTCGAGCAGAGCAACACGAGGCAGAACGTCTTTCCAGGCATATTCAGGAGATAGTTCAATCGACGCCTGTTCGTATCGGATTACGAGGGAAAGAGGTCAAAATCGTCGTTGCCTATAGCTCACTTACCTTTGCCTTCAAGGCAAAGAGTAAGAGTATGACCGTAAGCTGTCCTCTGGTGCAGGCAGCACCGATTGCGGCACAAGCGACGAAGAGTGAGAGGAATCTCTAGTAGAAGGAAAACCATGTTAGCAACACAACCAAATGTTGATACTATCGCGATCACACGCACCTTCGATAGTATTGAAACCGCTGCCTATCGCGTTATCGCACAAGTAGGCGGCATGGCTTCTATCATCAAGGGCAGGAAAATGGCGGTGCTCAAACCGAACTTTGTGGCCGGAAGATCTGCCGAGACAGGCTCAACCACCAGTTTTGCCCTGCTCAAGGCTGTCGCTGAAGAGGTGCGTGCCTGTGGCGCCGAGCCAGTGCTCTGCGAAACCCCTGGAACCGAGTTTGATCGCGAAGCCACCTATACGATCCTGGGAGTAGAGCAATTCTGCGCGGACAACGGCATCCGTATCGCCCGTATTGACCCAGAGGGTGGCGAACAGGATTGGATTGCATTACGACCTGCGGGGGCAAAGCGCTTGCGTCACTTCCGCATTCCGCGCTTCATGCAAGACGCTTGCTTGATCAACTTGCCTGTGCTCAAAACGCATGTTGTCTCGACTATGACTCTGGGCATGAAAAATCTGATGGGTATTCTGCCGCGCCCTGACCGGCGGGCCATGCATACTTTTGGGATTGCTCAGTCCATTGTTGATATGAATTGCGGCATCAAACCCGACCTGATCATCGTCGATGGCAGTGTTGGCCAGGACGGTGAGGGACCACTCTATGGCGATAGAGCCGACTTGCAGGTACTGGTAGCTGGACGTGATAGCCTGGCTGTTGACCTGGCCTGCTGCCAGATCGTTGGCGTCAAGCCAGGCGATATCCCCCATCTGAAGCTGGCTCTAGAGCAATTGGGCAGGCCCTCGTGGAGCCAGGTTGGTGACGATGTCGGAGTGATCAAGCAGTTTCGTCTCCCACAACAGAAAACCCTTTATCGCTTCATCTTCTGGCTGATGTATCCTCTGGATTATCCCTATAGCTGGATTGCAGAGCGCGGCGAGCATTTCTGCACAGCCCTCTTTAGCACAGGAATCGTGGGAACCCGCCCACAGATTAACGAGGCGAACTGCACGCGTTGTGGGACCTGCGTCGAAGCTTGCCCGCTGCCAGGTGTAATCGATCTGAAGACGCTGAGAGTGAACTACAGGACCTGCCAGCGTTGTCTGCTCTGTTACGAGGCTTGCCCGGAGAACGCCATCGATGTCAAGGGATATTCAGGGGCGAGGAGGTCATTATGACCATCGTTGTGACAGGCGCAACCGGCTTTTTAGGCGGTGCTCTGACGACCGAGTTGGTGAAACGACAGCAAGTGGTGCGTATACTCGCACGCGACAAAAAAAAAGCACAGCAACAATTCGGTGACGCGGTAACGGTCATAGCAGGGGATATCACCAATAGAGCGCAAGTTCAGCAGGCCATTGACGGCGCAACAACGATCTACCACGTCGCGGGGCGTCTCTATCATCCTGGAGTCTCAGCCGAACTGTATTACCAGACGCACGTAGAAGGCACACGCATTCTGCTCAAAGCGTGTCAGGGACAGACTCAGTTGCAGCGCATTGTACATGTCAGTACCACTGGAGTACATGGTATTACAGGTGAAATGCCAGCCGCTGAGAATGCTCCTTTTGCTCCAACCAATCCTTACGAAACCACCAAACT
>WNFI01042368.1_pt1 | contig 12205 bp, 16 predicted proteins | sample 5400471 | NCBI WGS metagenome assembly WNFI01 (sample SAMN13153348, study PRJNA577476) | soil metagenome | isolation source: 100 cm saprolite on Douglas fir-dominated hillslope | place: USA:California | collected 2013-09-17 | reverse complement strand
GATGGCCGTCGCGATGGAGACGATCTATGCGAGGGTGGGACGAGTGCCGCGCGGCCACGTCACGACCTACGGCGACCTCTCTCCGGGAGCGGCCCGGTACGCCGGACGCGCGCTGGCCCGGATGCCCGCGGGCCTACCGTGGTGGCGGGTGGTGCGCAGCGACGGCACGTGGCCGAAGGGCGACGAGCAGCGGGCGCGGCTGCTCGCCGAGGACGTGCCGATCCGCGGCAACCGGGTGGTGATGTCGCAGGCGCGAATCCCGCCCGAGGCGATCCTCTGAGGGAGGCCCTCAGGCGAACAGGGGCTGCTGGGCGAAACCGGGTGCCGCCTCGATCTCCAGGATGCGTCGCTTCGTTGCGATGCCACCCGGTGCGGAGAAGCCGTGCAACTCGCCCGTCGCCGCCAGGACGCGATGGCACGGAACGATGATCGGGAAGGGGTTGCGGGCGAGCGCGGAGCCGACCTCGCGGGCGGCGCCGGGGCTGCCGAGGGCCCGGGCGATCTCGCCGTAGGTGGTGGTCCGGCCGCGCTGGATCCGGCGGGCCAGCTCATAGACGCTGCGGCGAAAGCCGTCGAGCCCGGCCATGTCGAGGAGGACGTCGCGCAGGTCGGTGCGCTCGCCGTCGAGCAGCGTGGAGATCGCCGCCGCCGCGCGGCGGACCTCTGGCGGGGGTTGCGGGGCGCGGACCTGCTCCGGGCGCTGGGCGGCCGGCGAGCCGGGCATGTGAACCGCGGAGATGCCCGCGGCGCTCCAGCCAAGGCCGCAGCGCCCGAGCGCGGTGTCGAAGGTCAGGATCTGCGCTTCGTCGGGAGTTGTCATGCCTGGAGAACGTAGCGAGGGCGGGGGATGTGAGATCGGCCTGCGTGTGCACTCGCGCTCGGAGGCGTCGAGGCGCAGGTCACATCTGCATCGGGATCGTCAGCCACGGGACCTGGTCCGGAACGAGAAGGATCGCGAGGCCCAGCACTGCCAGCAGGGCCGCCGTGGCGCCGGTCGCGAGCGCCGCTCGAGGGAGCAGCTTCTCGGCCGCGACGAGCGCGGCGATCATGAGCATCCAGGGGATGCTCATGACGCCGAGGGCGAAGAGGGCGGCCATCATGGCACCACTGCAGCCGACGCAGAACCATCCCTGCTCGACGCCCATCGCGAGGGCGCCGAGCAGGCCCGCCCTGCGGCGGAGCGGGCGAAAGTCGCGGCAGCGTTGCAGGGATCTCGCTTTGGGCGGGGTCAGCTCGTAGAGAGCCGCAGCGACGATCACGCCGCCGGCGACGTATCGGCCCGCGCGCTGCCAGTCGAGAAAGCCGATCTCGAGCGCGCGGACGCCGTCGACCAACATGTAGGCGAGCAGGCCGAAGGCCGCCCACGGCAGCATGTAGCCGGCGGCGAACGAGAAGGTCCCCGCGATCGACCGCGCCCGGCCCCGGGGCGCAGCGCGAGCATGGGCGAGGGCCATCGGCGAGAGCGAGGGCAGCATCATCGCGGCCATCATCGTGAGCCACACGACCGCGAACCAACCGAGGCCGCCGAGGTTCGTCCCCGGGCCCATGTCCATGCCGTGCATGCGCTTCACGGTGACCGCCCAACAGCCGCCGGCGAGCGTCACGAGGAGGATCAGCGGCCAGGCCGCGGGGTCCCTCGTGGGAGACACGCCGCGGCTCTGGCTCGCGGCCGTGCTCATCGCGCGAACAGGCGGTCGAGGTTGTCGTAGCAGGCGTTCCAGCCGCGCTGCTGGCTTTCGAGGCGCCCATCGCTCGGGATCGCGCTGTTGGTCATCCGCACCGAGGTCCGCCCCTCCCGCTCGCTGAACTCCAGCTCGATCAGCTGAGGGGTCTCGGGAGCCTCGTCCCAGACCCACGTGAAAACGAGCCGCTGGGGTGGATCCACGACCGTGTAGCCGCCGGTCGCGCCGTACTCCGCTCCGTCGGAGGGGTCGCGCATGACGATGCGGATCCGCCCTCCGACGCGAAGGTCCACCTCGGCGGTCGGCGTTTCCCAGGCCGGGTTGGCATGGAGCCAGCGGCGCAGCACCTCCTCGCTGGTCCAGGCCTCGAAGACCCTCTCGACGGGGGCGTCGAAGGTCCGTTCGATGCGGAGGGTCCGCTCCTGGTGCTCGGTCATTTGCGCTCCTCCAGATAATCGCCGACAACGTCGAACAGGCGCTCCCAGCGTGTGCGCTGGCTCTCGATCCACTCCGCCGCGCCGGCGAGCGTATCTGGCTGGAGGCTGAGGCGATGGGTGCGACCGTCGATCACCCGCGTGATCACCCCGGCTTCCTCGAGCAGCTTGAGGTGGCGGGAGATCGTCGGCTTGGAGACGCCGAGGTCGTGACTGGCCTCGCCGACCGTTTCTGCTCCGCCGCTGAGCCGGTCGACGATCTCACGCCGGATCGGATGGGCGAGTGCGGTAAAAACATCGTTAGCCATTTCGCTAACTATACTGCTGAACGCAACCACGACGACCAAGGAGGACACCATGCCGGAGCACGCTGTCGGATCGCGAGAGGAGTGGGACGCGGCACGGGCGGAGCTGCTCGAGCGGGAGAAGGAGCTGACCCGCCTGAATCAGCAGCTGGCCGATGAGCGCAGAGAGCTTCCCTGGGTGCCGGTCGAGAAGGCCTACAGCTTCGAGACCGAGGACGGCACGAAGAGCCTTGCGGAGCTTTTCGACGGTCGCTCTCAACTGGCGATTTACAACTTCATGTTCGGCCCCGAGTTCGAGGCGGGGTGTCCGGTGTGCTCGTCGATTGCGGACAGCTTCGACGGCGTTCTGACGCAGCTCGCGGCCCGCGACGTGACGATGACCTGCGTCTCGCGGGCACCGATCGAGAAGCTGCTGGCCTACCGGGAGCGGATGGGCTGGCACTTCAAGTGGGCCTCTTCATACGAGTCGGATTTCAATTTCGACTTCGAACAGTCGCGGAGTAAGGAGGCTGTGAGCGAGTTCGTCGCAGACGGCGGCGGGCCGATCGTCTCGATGTTCGCGGAGGAGTGCGGAACGGACGCTGTCAGCTTCATCCAGGAGCGGCCTGGGCTCACCGTCTTCGCCCGCTCGGGCGATGACGTCTACATGACCTACGCGACGACCGCGCGGGGCCTGGAGCCGCTGATGGTCTACTACCCGATCCTCGACCGGGTGCCGTTCGGGCGAGCAGAGGGAGAGCCGGCGAACCCGACGTGGATCAGGCGCCACGACGAGCTCGCGAGCGCCTAGTACGCGGTGTGGCTCCCGGGTCGAGCATCGTGTCTGGGTGCATGACGATCGCTTGCGCCCGATCGGCGAGACGGACGAGCACGCGAACAAGTGCCTCCTCGGGCATTGCGCGTGCCTTGGAAGGACCGTAGATGCTCAGAAGTGGAAGGGAAGCCGCGGATTGCCCGCGAGATAGCTCACGAGCCCGTCAAGCTCCCCCTCCGACAGAGCCGAGAGCTCGACCGCGAACGGCGAAGCGTCCCAAGCTTCAGCAACCTGTTGCGGCCAGTCGCCCTGCGACTTGCTCATGTAGCCGGTCGAGACACCCAGCGGGGATGAGCCAGCACAGCGTCGGGCGCGGCGAGAGCGTCGACATCGTTTTCAACCTAGCGTCCACTCAGGACGACGCGCGGCTCTCGTCCTTGGGCGTCGGGTCAGTGAGCCAGAGGCGCCGTGAGCCGCAGCCGAGCGGAGACAGCAGCCCGATGCATTAGCTGTCGACGACCCACGCCCGTTGCCCTGTGCGCCGCGCGACCGGCGAATCAGGGAGCCCTGCGGATCTCTCGCGCCCTAGCTGCCGGGCGGGCCGGGGGGTGGGGTTGATGGGAGTGTGTGTGTTACTGCGGTGCCGCTTGGCGTGTGGATCGTGAAGCTGGCTGCGTTCGCCGCTGTCAGGATGAATGCCTGGCCCGACAGCGGGACCGAGCTTTGGGCGCCGGCTGAATCTGTGGCTGTGACGCTCGCGTTGTCCGGGACGACGCCGTATACGGTTGGGGGAGCCCCTGATGTCGGCACGAGCGCAAGAACGATGCCCTGCTGTGTTAGGAGGTCATTTGGACCGCACGAGCCGCCACCAGTCGCGAGCGCGATGCAGCTTCCTGTACTTCCCGGTACGAGCCAGATCGCCGCTCCACCAGGCGAGCCAGCGAGGCGAGCCAGCGAGGGGTTCACACCGTAATGCTGGGAAGCACCGCCAGGTGTTTGGACACCCGATGCCGCAGCGCTCGACAAGGCATCAGAAGGCTGCCCGGATCGTCGCAAGATGGCGAATGATGACGACAGTTCGCTAGACACGGAGCTGGCCTGTCCGCTCGGCGACGGAGAAGTCAGATCGGGCGGCGCGTTTTCTCCCGCGAGTGCCACACCAGCGATCGCACCGGCTGCGATCACTGCCGCACCCAGCGCGGCAACCCGCTTTGACGGAAACCCGATGTCGAAAAACCTCATCATGCGTAGTAATACTCCCAGCCCCACAGAGCCTGACCGGTCGGATTGTCGTTCCACACAACAGGCTCGGCCCACACGCCTTCGCCGCCAAAATTGGCCGTGTAAATTGCGGAACCGACGTCGGCACAGTACCAGCCGCCGAAGACGTAGTTGCTTCCGTTCCACATGTTCCCGCAACCCCAGTCGTATGTTTTCGGCTGCGCCCCGACCTGCTTCAGGTGCGTGAAGCCGCTCCACTGAATGGTACCTCCGCTGGTGTATACCCAACGCAAGCGCGACTCGACGCACCTTCGGCTTCACCCCCCCCTGCCGAGCACTCGCCTGCAAGACTTCTCTCCCATCTGCATCACGGAGTCCAGTTCTCGGAACTCTAGCACTGGCCCAAGGAGATGGCAAGTCCTGCCAGCTCGAATTATCGCAATGTGCGTACGTATTCGACACCGGTCAAACTGCGCCTCCGGCGGCTGACCTGGGGGAAGATCCGCGGCGAGGCAGCGTCTTTGATGTCGGTGCAGTGATCGCAGGCACCGCCAACCGAGAGTAGACAAAGGGGTATCGCATGAATCGCCGATACGTAGTCCCAGCCGGCGTGCTCGCGGCGTTTGCCAGCGCGTCGGCGCTCGCCGGCGCGAGGCCGGGCGCGCCCAACGCCAACGCCGCCCGCGCCGCCAAGGTCCAGCTGCGCCACACGAGCGTCGGCACGATCCTGGTCACGTGAAGGCGTCGCTTCTCGGGACGATCGGGCTGCCCGGCGGCGGAAGGCAGGTCACCTACGCCGGCCACGCGCTCTACACGTACGCCGCGGCGAGCGAACGCGCCGAAACCGTGTACGTCGGCGCGATGCAGTTCGGTGGGACCTGGGACGCCGTCAGCTCTTCCGGGAACCTCGTCAAGTAGTCACCGCCGTCGACAGCGCGGGTTGGCTCAACGCCTGCGGAGGGCCGGGATGTGGGGCGCCTCCGGAGAGGCCCATAACCATCGGGTCTGCCGGAGCGCTCACATCTCGATCGGCAGGCGAGCGCTGCGGTCCGAGACTCGAGGGGACATGACCATCGCTGCGAGTCTCCTGCTGATCGCGGTCGGCGCGATCCTGAAGTACGCACTCACTGCCAGCCTGGCAGGGATCGACCTGCAAACCGTCGGTCTGATCCTCATGATCGCCGGGTTGGTCGGCCTCGTGCTCGGTCTCTACGTCGGGGCCCGGGGCGGCTCACAGCGCGTCCGCTCCGAATAGCGGCAGAATCAGGCGGCCGATGAGCCAGTCGACTGCTGGAGCACAAAGTGCTGGAGCGCAGGAGGGCGCGCGCCGCGGACACCACGCGCTCGGCGCCGCGCGAGGCGACCTCCGAGGGAAGCTCCTCAAGCTCGCCGGCTACCTGCTCGTGGCCTACCTCGTGGTGAGGCTGATCCCGGGCTTGAAGAGCGCCCTGCACAGCCTCGAACGTGTCCGATGGGAGTGGCTCGTCGTCGCCTTCGCGCTCGAGATCGTGTCCGAGATGGGGTTCGTGGCGTCGTGGCGTGCGATCGTGGATCCGGATGACACGCTCAGCCGCGACGGTCGCGGCGAGCGCACCGCGACGCGCCTCGCCTGGGTGCAGCTCGGCGGCGGAATGGTGGTGCCCGGCGGCTCGCTTTCGAGCGTCGGCGTGGGAGCCGTGCTCCTGCACCGTCTCGGCATGCCCAACAAGGTCATCGCCGAGCGCCAGTTCAACCTGCAGTTCCTCAACACCGGCATCGACGCGCTTGCCCTGATCGTGTTCGGACTGGGTCTTGCGGTCGGTCTCTTTCCGGGCGAGCAGAACCTCTTGCTGACGCTCGTGCCGGCGCTGGCAGCGACGCTCGTGATCACGGCTGCGTTGGTTATCGCGGCCCACGGCGCGAGCTATGCGGCGCGCATGCAGCCCAAGCACCCAAAGCTCGCGGCTGCCATCACAGCGCTCGCGGATGGGGTCGAGGACACCAAGCGGCTGCTGACCCACCGCGCAGGGCTGAGAAGTGTGCTCGGCGCGATCGCCTACCTCGGCTTCGACGTGCTCGTGCTGTGGGGCGCGTTCATCGCGCTCCACACGCATCCGGCCCCGTCTTTTGCGGTGGTACTGATGTCCTACATCATCGGTGCGCTCGGCGGATCGCTACCGCTGCCGGCCGGCGCCGGCTCGATCGGCGGCATGGTCGGCATGCTGATCCTGTACGGCGTCGCGCGCGGACCGGCGTTTGTCGCAGTCGTCCTGTACCAGGCGATCGGGCTGCTCGTTCCGATTGCCGGCGGCGGCATCGCCTACCTGTTCCTGCGCGGCAGCCTCAGCCCGACCCAGGCAGCGGCACACGAAGTGCCGGGCTGAGGAGAGGAGCCTTGCCGCACGCTGCCGCCTCGGCCCCGTCCGCTTCGAGCGTCGCATCCGCGTCGGCAAAGCGCCTGACGCTGATCGCGACGATTCTCGGATCGAGTATCGCGATTCTCGACAGCAGCGTCGTGAGCGTTGCGCTGCCGTCGATCCAGCGGAGCCTCGGAGGAGGTCTGGCGGGCCAGCAGTGGGTCACCAATGCCTACCTGCTCACGCTCGGGTCGCTGATCCTCCTCGGCGGGTCGCTCGGTGACATCTTCGGGGAGCGGCGGATCTTCGCACTCGGCGTCGGAGCCTTCGGGGCGGCATCGCTGCTCTGTGCAGTGGCGCCGTCGATCGGCCTGCTGGTCGCGTTCCGTGCGTTGCAGGGCGTTGCCGGCGCCTTGCTCACGCCGAGCTCGCTGGCCGTGATCGTCGCGACCTTCCCCGCGAAGGAGCGCGGCCCGGCGATCGGCACCTGGACGGCATGGGGAACGATCGCCGGAGCGCTCGGCCCGTTGGTCGCGGGGGCGATTCTGAACGTTGCGTCGTGGCGTTGGATCTTCGTGATCAACGTGCCGCTCGTTCTCGTCTGCCTGTGGCTGATCCGAAAGGCCGTCCCGGCCTCTCCCCCGGCCACGGCGCGGCGGAAGGTCGACGTGGTCGGTGCGCTCCTCGGCGTGCTCGGCCTCGGCGGTTCCGTGTTCGCCCTGATCGAGCAGCCACGACTCGGCTGGTCGAACCCCGCTGTGACGGGCTCGTTGATCGGCGGCGTCACGCTGTTCGTCGCGTTCCTCCTCTACGAGTCGCGCGCCCGAGACCCGATGCTGCGGCTCGACCTCTTCAAAAGCCGGAACTTCGCGGTCGGCAACGTCGAGACGCTGGCCCTCTACGGGGGGCTGTCGGCGCTGTTCTTCTTCCTCGTCCTCTACCTCCAGCAGGTCGCGGGCTACACGCCGCTCGAGAGCGGGCTGGCGCTGCTGCCCGAGAGCATCGTGATGTTCGCGCTCTCGTCGCGCTTCGGCGCTTTGGCCGATCGGATCGGCCCGCGACTGTTCATGGGCGTCGGTCCGCTCGTCGCCGGCGCCGGAATGCTGATGCTCCTCGGCGTCGGTGTCCATGTGAGCTACGCCACGACGGTTCTTCCCGCGATTCTCGTGTTCTCCCTGGGCCTGTCGATGACGGTCGCACCGCTGACCGCCGCCGTGCTCGCCGGAGTTCACGAGGACGAGGCCGGCATCGGGTCAGCCGTGAACAACGCCGTCGCCCGCGTCGCCGGGTTGATCGCGACGGTCGCGCTGGGAGCACTTGTCGCCGCGCAGTTCACAAGCTCGCTACTGCCGGCTCCAATGCCGCCTCGGTCGACGCCTTCCGGCTGGGCATCGGCGTGGCCGGCGGACTGGTCATCATCGGCGGCCTGATCGGGGCGGCCGGTGTCCGCAACCCTCAACGGGTGGTCCGGGCCCAGCGATGCGCCGGCGGACAGATCGCCGGAGCGCCGCTCGACGCAGCCGGCGTTCACGCCGCCCAAGCATCATGAGAGGCGGCGCTCAGACCGCCGTCGCGAAGACCCCACGAAGGTGCTCGAGCCGCGTGGCAGCCTGTCCACGCCGGCCGTCCTCGTAGGGGACGGCGCCGAGAAAACGCCTCCACGCGGCCGCATCATCCTCGCCGGATGGCGTGTGCAGCCAGCTCCACAGCGGTTCAACATCATCGGCGCTCATCACCGACCGGCGCATCCATCCCTCCAGTTCCGTGCGGAGCTCGACGATGCGCGGAGCATCCGACCGTGGCAGCATCGGCCCCGGGTAGTGCGAGACGGCGTCTGCGGTGCGGCCCTCCTCGAGAAGCTGCTGCACGGTCGCGAGATCCGAGCGCACAGGCACGGTGAAGCGGTACGGCTCGGCGCCGAGGGCGCTCCCGAGCAGCCGCTTCAGCCGGCTCATCTCGCCGCGTACCGTGGTCGGCTTGCCGAAGTCGCCATAGAGCGCGATCGCCAGCGCCTCCGCCGTCAGGCCCGACGGATGCGCCGCGAGCAGCGCTGCTATCTCGCTGTGACGGCCCGAGAGGGTGAGCTCGTCCGCTGGAAGCCGCGCGAGCGCCCTGTCGCGGCCGAGCAGGGTCAGCGACAAACCCCTGGGTGCCGGCAACTGCCGGCGACGCTCCCGCGTGAGCAGCAGATATGCCTCGTCGTGACCCAATGGCTCGGCATCCAGCTCGATCCCGTCCGAGCGCACGAGCTGCGGAGCTCCGGAGACGAGCGCCGCGCCCGGAGCGTCCCACCGTCGCGGCTCGCCGATCAGGAGCCGGCCGTCGCCGCCGATCACTGCGGCCTGGCTGCGTGCGCGCTGACTGAGCGCGCCAACGCGCTCCAGCAGCCGGCAGTCCATTTCGTGTTGGCGCTCGCGGAGATGCGCTTCGACGACCATTGCGGCGGCGGTCACTGCGGCTAGCGCCTCCGGGTGGACGTTCTCCATCCGCGTGGTCAGGTCAACGGCTCCGATGATCGCTCCCGAGGAAGCATCATGGATCGGCGCCGCCGAGCACGTCCACCAGTGGGCCCGCTCGCTGTAGTGCTCTGCTGCGAACACCTGGATTGCATGGTCGGCGGCAAGCGCGGTCCCGATCGCGTTTGTGCCGATCGCCTCCTCGTTCCAAAGCGCTCCGGCCACGAAGTTCATGTCGTCCGCGGCCTGCGAGCGGGTCCGCGGACTGCCCTCGACATAGAGCAGCATGCCCTCGGCGTCGGTGATCACGAGGAGATGGTCTGCATCCTGCGCGATATCGCCGAGGGCCTTGCGGAGCAGCGGCGCGAGCGGAGCAAGGCCGTGTTCTTCCCAGGCCGAGCGCACGTCTTGCTCATCGAGCCCGACGGGCGCGAACGAGCGATCACGGACGCCGGCGGCCAACGAACGGCGCCACGACTCGACGATCCGATCACGAACCGGGGCGTCCTCGGGCGCTTCTTCGAGGAACCGCTCCCGCGCCCGCCGAAGCTCCCTGGCGCGTGCAGCATGGCTGGTTGAGACGTCGACAGCTAGCCATGGATTTCGCATGCCGGACCGCTCGCCCCCCTTCTGGCGACGAGCTCAGCCTACGCCCTTTCCCCAGCACGTGTTCGCGGAGTGTCGCGTCCCGTCGGACGCTCGCCGCTGCTGCGCCTTTGCAAGTCGCTGCGACCCCTACGCGATGTTCTCGCGACCCCCCGGCGCGTAGACCATGGGTTGCCGGATCCGTACTCGAGATTCCACCTTGATGGGAGGGATGAGGTCAATGCTCCTGAAACGACGCAGCACTCTGTCGGCGTGGCATTCGTACCCGGGGCCGCTCGACGGTTGGCGCAATGCGGCGAAGCTCGTCTGGACGCGGTGGGAGGCCTTCCTCGACGCCCCGCGTGACACCCGCGCCAGAGCCTTCGCTGCGTATCTCGCCGCGCTCGACGCCGAGGCGGCCGCTGCTGCCGAGATCGCCGATCTTCCCACCGTCAGAGCCTGAGGAGGGCCCCGTGGAGCTTCGACACCTTCGCTATTTCGTCGCGATCGCCGAGGAGGGCAGCTTCACGCGGGCGGCTGAACGCCTGTGGATAGCCCAGCCCGGTCTCTCGACCCAGATCCGCCGTCTGGAGGCAGAGCTCGGCGTCCAGCTGTTCGAGAGGCATTCTCGTGGCGTTGATGTGACCGCCGCCGGCAAGCTGTTCCTCGAGCGAGCGCGCTTGATCCTAGCGGCCGTCGAGGCCGCCGGCGCGACCGGCGCCGACATTCGGGCGGGTGTCAGCGGCACACTTCGCCTGGGCGTCGTGAGCGGCGCCGGCTGGCAGCACACACCGCTGCTGCTGCGCCGCTTCGCCCGCGAGCGGCCCGGCATCGAAGTAGGCGTGCTCGAGGGCCCCGGCCGAACGCTCTGGCGTGATCTTCGCGACGGGCGCCTCGACGCGTTGATAGCCCCGTCGTTGTTCAAGTCTGCCGACCTGAGCTCGCTGGCACTCGGGTCCGAGCCGTGGGTGGCTCTCATCGGCGCTCCCCACAGGCTCTCGGACGACGGTCCTCTCGCGTGGCAGGAGCTCGAGGGACAGGCGCTGGCAGTCAGCGGGCATCGCGACGAGGAGGCATGTGCCGGCGCCGTCGGCGAGATCCTCGATGAGCAGGGCGTGACGGCGGTGCTCCTACGGTGCGGACCCGAGCCGGCCCTCGGCGCGGCCGTAGCGTGCGGTGACGCGCTGGCTGTCGCGACATCGCCGTCGTCCCTCCCGCTCGGCGTGACCGCGCGGCCCCTCGAACCACCCCGGACCCTTGCCTTCGAGCTGCTCTGGCGGGATGAGGCACGGTCGCCGGCGCTCGAGCAGCTCATCGCCGCGACTGAGCGGTGTATCCGCAGAGCCGAGCTGAGCGTCGCCGCCTGATGTCGGGCAACCGGGAGGAGCCACAGCGGTTGGTCAGCCGTGCCCGCCCGACGGCGCTTCTGTCGGCCGCAGAGGAGGTGCGTCTCGCCAAGCGCATCGAGCAAGGGGACATGGCAGCGAGAGAGAAGATGATCGAGAGCAACCTGCGGCTGGTGATGACGCTGGCGCGGTCGTTCCGCGGCCGGGGGGTGCCGTTCGCGGATCTCGTCCAGGAGGGGACGGTGGGTCTCGTCCACGCGGTTGAGCGCTTCGACTATCGTCGCGGCAACAAATTCTCGACGTATGCCGTGTGGTGGATCGGGCGTTCCCTGCTGGATGCGGTGACCGACTCGCAGGTGATCCGGATTCCTGCCAAGGCGAGCCGGCAGCTCGCAGCGATCGGCCGTGCGCGGGAGGAGCTCGCGAGGGCCGGCCGGCTGTCAAGTGCGGCGATCGCGACGAGGACGGATCTACCCGAGGCAACGGTCCGATCACTGTGGAGCGCGCCGCGCGTGACCGCCTCGTTGGACGATTCGGTGAGACCTGATGCGCCGACGCTCGGCGACCTGATCGCGGACCGAGACGCCACGGATCCCGCCGAGGGGGCGATCGCCCGCGAGCGCACCAGCCAGCTGAAGGAGATGCTCGACAAGCTCCCCGAGCGCCACCGCTTGGTACTCGTCTGGAGGTACGGGTTGGGTGAACAGCGGCCCCGCAGCCATGCGGAGATCGGATCGTCGCTCCGGGTCAGCGCGGAGCGATGCCGCCAGATCGAGCGTGAGGCACTTCGACGACTTCGCTCGATCGCCCCGGCCTTCAGCCTCGCCGCCTGAGTCGGCGGGCCGCGGATCGCCTCCACGACGACGACCCTGCTCGCGGCGTAACCGGGGCTTATAGGCCAGACGGCGGTTCGGTCTGATGCTCCCCGGCCAGACGCGACAGCGTGACAGCGAACACCACTCGAAAGGAGAAGCAGTGCTTACGAATGCCAGGCTCGACGACGCAGTCGTCTCGAGCATCAATCGCGATCCTCGCATCCCCCACCCGGTCGAGGTAGCCGTGGCTGCCGACGGGGAATCGGTGATC
>WNFI01050805.1_pt1 | contig 12206 bp, 9 predicted proteins | sample 5400471 | NCBI WGS metagenome assembly WNFI01 (sample SAMN13153348, study PRJNA577476) | soil metagenome | isolation source: 100 cm saprolite on Douglas fir-dominated hillslope | place: USA:California | collected 2013-09-17 | reverse complement strand
GCTGGGCAACCGTACCATCCTTGCCCAGCTCAATGGGGCCCTGTCCGGACGCTGTATCGGTCTGCTGGGCCCCAACGGTTCAGGTAAATCAACTCTCATCAACACTCTGCTCGGTTTCTATCGTCCGTCGGCGGGCGCGGTCCGCATTTTCGGTAAGGACGTTCGCACCAACATTCGCGAGCTGCGTGGCCAGATCGGGTACATGCCGGAGACGGACGCTTTTATCGCCGACATGACCGGCGTCCGCTTCGTTCGCTATATGGCGGAAATTTCCGGACTGCCTCGTGGTGAAGCCATGGAGCGCGCGCACGAAGCGTTCTTTTACGTCGGGCTCGGCGAGGCGAGATACCGCAAAGTCGGCACGTATTCGCTGGGTATGAAGCAAATGGCCAAGCTGGCGCAAGCCATTGCCCATGGTCCGAAGTTGCTGCTGCTCGACGAGCCGAGCAACGGTCTCGATCCTGAAGCGCGGCAGCGCATGCTGCAACTGGTGCGCGAGATTCGCGATACCGGCGAAGTCAGCGTGCTATTTTCTTCTCACCTGCTGCACGATATTGAAGAGTGCTGCGACCAGGTGCTGATCCTTAAAGAAGGACGCATCGCCGCTCTTTGCAATCTCGAAGAAGAGCGCAAGGCCAATCGCAAGTTTTTGGAACTGGAAGTCAGCCACGAAAATGGTTTTCTCGACGCCGTCCGCGGACTGGGATGCGAATGCGCCAGCATCGGCGCCGGGCGTCTCAAGATCGTGATGTCCGACAACATCGAGCTGCGCCAGGTGTACCAACTGGCCTCGGAACATACCGTGCAAATCCGCCGTATGAATTACCGGCGCGATTCTCTGGAAGACATCTTCCTCAAAGCCATGTCGAACATGCCGCAAACGAAAGGGACCGTGAATGGCAGTTTATAAGCGCGCGTATAAAGCGTATCGCGGCGCCATGACGCCCGGCTGGTCGCGGTTTAGCGTGCTATCACGCTACGGGTTTGCCACGCTGTTCAATTCGCGTATGTTCACGGCTTTCACCGTGTTGTGCTTTGTACCATTTCTGGTCTGCCTGGTGTTCGTGTATCTCCTGCACAGCGCGACCGCGCAGCAAGTGCTGCATGCGCAGTTCGGCCGGGACCCCAATGGGATCATGAACAATTACTGGTTCCTTAGTTTTCTTGGCGTGCAGGCGTGGATGAGTTTTCTGCTTACCGCCTGGGCCGCTCCGGGAATGGTGTCAAAAGATTTTGCCAACCACTCGGTGCAGCTCTACCTGAGCCGGCCGCTTTCGCGGGCGGAGTATCTTTTGGGCAAAGTCTCGGTGCTGGTGGTGTTGCTCTCCTTCACTACATGGATTCCCACGCTGGTCCTCTTTCTGCTCCATGCTTCGCTTCAGGGACACGGCTGGGGATGGGACAATCTCTGGCTGGCGTTCGCGATCTTCGTCAGCGGACTGATGTGGATCGCGCTGATCGCGTTGCTCGCGATGGCACTGTCCGTCCTGGTGAAGTGGCGCATTGCGTCCACCGCGCTCTTGCTCGCGATTTTCTTTTTGTTGCCGGGTTTCAGTTTTGTGATCGAAGCCATTCTGCGCACCGCCTGGGGCTCTCTGCTCAACCTGCCGTATGTAATCACTCTGGTTTGGGCACAGATGTTCCGCGTTTCGGCGCCGCAGCATTTCCGGGGACGCTTCGGCATTGTCCCAACATGGTCCGCGTGGGCCACGGTGATCATGGTGTGCGCGCTTTGTGTCTGGCTGTTGCATACCAAGCTCAAGGCGCGGGAGGTCGAGCGCGGATGACCACTCCCAATAACCAGATCGTGTTTGAGAATGTCTCCAAGTTTTACGGAGAAGTTCTCGGCGTCAATCGCGTGAATCTGTCGCTTCCGCCGGGTGTGACCAGCCTGGTCGGACCGAACGGGTCAGGGAAGACCACGCTCATGAATCTGATCACGGGCTTAGTCCGTCCTACGCAGGGAAAAATCAGCGTGCTGGGTCTTACTCCGGACCAACCCGAAGAACTCTTCCGTTACATCGGCTACTGTGCGCAGTTTGATTCCTTCCCCAAAGGTGTGACCGGCTACGAATTTATTTTTTCTTTGTTGCGGTTGCGCGGACTCTCCGCGGCGGACGCCAACCGCCTGACCTGGGAATCGATTGAGCGCGTTGGCATGACTGAAGCCGCCAAGCGCAAAGTTGCCGGATACAGCAAAGGCATGCGCCAGCGCATACGTCTAGCGCAGTCGCTCGCGCATCATCCAACGGTACTGGTGCTCGACGAACCGCTGAACGGCCTTGACCCCATGGCGCGGTCCGAATCCATAGCACTGTTTGAAGCGCTGGGGAAGCAAGGCATGCACGTGATTGTCTCCAGCCACGTGCTCCATGAAGTCGACAAAATTTCCGACCAGGTTGTCCTGATGAGTTTCGGCTACGTCGTGGCCGAAGGACAGATCTCCGGTGTACGCAGCGAAGTGAAAGAACATCCGATGCAAATCCTGGTTCGCTGCTCGCGGCCCAGCATGCTGGCTTCGCGCCTGTTCTCGCAAGATCACGTGGTGGAAGCCAAGTTGCATTCCGATGGCGCTGGACTTCTCATCCGAACGCGCGACGCCGACAGTTTCTACACGCTCCTGAGCCAGATTGTGACGAATGAAGATTTCAAACTCGAAGCCGTGGCCCCGGCGGACGACGACGTGAATTCGGTGTATCAATATCTGATCGGCAGCGGCGGAGGAACAGTATGAGCGCTACAGCAACCCCAACACTCCGTGCACCGTCGGCGTCGTCACCGTCCTGGCAGCTTTGGGTCGCGCAGATACTGGCCATACTGCGGATTGAACTCAAGAAGAACCTGCTGAAGAAGCGCAATATCTGGATTTATCTGCTGGCGTTCGGCCCGGTAGTCGTGATTGGGCTGCACACGCTGATCGATAACGGAGACCCCACCGGCTTGACGGAAGACACCAAGATGCTGGCCTACATCTTCCAGCTTTTCTATCTGCGCCTGGGAATTTTCTTCGGCTGCATGGTGCTGTTCACGTGGCTGTTCCGCGGAGAAATCGTGGAGAAGAGCCTGCACTATTATTTTCTCGCGCCCGTGCGGCGCGAAATACTGATCATTGGCAAGTTTTTGGCCGGGACCATCACGGCGATTTTCATTTTCGGTCTGGCTGTCTTTCTTTGCTTCACTTTCATGTATGTCCATTTCGGGAAAGCTGGCATGTCCTTCATCTTTGACGGCCCGGGTTTCGGCCATCTAGTCGCCTACCTAGGCGTAACGGCGCTGGCCTGCCTTGGTTATGGCTCCGTTTTTCTCGCGCTCAGCCTGGTCATCAAGAACCCGATTCTGCCCGGAGTTGTGGTCTTGTTGTGGGAGACCTTCCATAGCGTGTTGCCATCTTTGCTGCAAAAATTCAGCGTGATGTTCTATTTGAAACAGTTGTGTCCTGTAACCATCCCTCCCGAGGAAGGGCTCTCACTCTTCACCGTGATTACGGAACCGGTTTCTCCCTGGCTCGCCGTGCCCGGACTGCTGTGTCTCTGCGCTGCAATTCTGGTTTTCGCCTGCTTCCGCATACGGCGGACGGAAATCAGTTATCTTGCTGATTAAGAAAACAATTAGCCGCGAATGAACGCGAAAAAGCGCGAATTAAGAAAGAGCAAATCAGATTCGTGTTTATTCGCGGCCAACGGGCTCACTCATATCGCAAAGCCACCATGGGATCAACGTGCATCGCACGGCGTGCCGGGATGTAGCAAGCGGTAAGGGCCACCAGCGCGAGCAGCGCCGCGACCGCGACGAACGTCAGCGGATCGGTGGCGCCGATTCCGTATAGCAGTTTGGTCATCCCTCTTGTAAGGACCAATGCTGCTGGAATTCCAAGAGCCACGCCGATGAGAATCAAACGAGCGCCGCGCCCCATGACCATTCCCAGAACGCTGCGCGGATGCGCGCCCAGCGCCATGCGTATACCGATTTCCCGTGTGCGTTGCGCGACGGCATAGGCCATCACGCCATACAGCCCGATCGCCGCCAGCAGCAGCGCCATACCGGCGAACGCGCCGAGCAGAACGGTTTGCAGGCTGGTGTCCTGCATGTTGTCCGCGATCACTTCTTCCATGGTGCGGACATTGAAAAGGGAAAGATTGCGGTCGAGTTGCGCGAGATCGTTCCGGACTGCCGCCGTTACGGCAGTAGTCGGCGCCGTGGAGCGGATGGAAATGGCTGCGGGAAACCAGTGATTATTGATTTCCGCGGTCAGTGGGCCGTAGGCTTCCGGCTGTGCGGGTTCGCGAATGCTCGACTGTTTCACGTCGCCGACCACGCCAACAATCTGGCCAATTTGATTGCCCATGAGAATGGTCTTGCCCACGGCATCCTGCCCGGGGAAAAACGTTTTAGCTAATGTGAGATTAATGATGACCGGATAAGTCCCAGTTTCTTTAGAGTTGGGATCTTGTTCCTCAAGTGCTAGCAAACGGTCCACTACTGGTCCCGTATTTTCCTGGTCTTGTGTGGTGAAGGTCCGGCCAGAGAGAAGAGGAATTCCCATGGTGCGGAAGTAATCGTTGGTTACGACGTTCCAGATAATTGCGTGCTCCTGGCCGTTTCCCGTTTGCCCGGATAGCTTGATCGATCTACCTCGGCCGGCTTCGAGCGGCAATTCCAGCGAGACGGCGGCGGTTTGCACCCCGGGCCCGGTGGCGACAAGATCGAGCAGACGCTGATAGAAATTCTGCCGCGCCGCAGTTGTCTTGTAGTTTGCCGGAGGCAGCACCAGGTCGAAAGTGACTACATTTTGACGTGCCACGCCGATGTCGGTGGCACGCATGTGGACAAAGCTGCGTAACAGCAGTCCAGCGCCCATCAGCAGCGCTAAAGAGAGCGCTATTTCACCGACCACAAGCGCATCGCGCAAGCGGTTGCGCCATCCGCCGGTAGAGGCAACATTTTGTGCGGCAGCCTTTAGTTCAAGCGCCAGTTTGGCAACGGAGAAATGAAATGCCGGCGCCATCCCGAACATCAGGCCAACGGCAATGCTCACTACCCCGGCAAAAGCCAGAACGCTCCAATCCATTTGAATCGGCGTTTGCCGGGGAATCGGCAAGTTGGCTGATTTTTGCACGAATGAAACCACTGTCGAAGCCATGAAGACGCCCAGGGCCGCACCCAGAAAAGAGAGCAGCACGCTTTCCGCAAGCAACTGGCGTATCAAGCGTAAGCGTCTAACGCCCAGCGTGGCACGCAGGGCCATTTCACGCTGGCGCCCCGTAGCGCGGGCCAGAAGCAGATTGGCAACGTTCGCGCACGCCACCAGCAGGACGAGTGCAACCGCGGCCATCAGTACCAGCAATTGCTCGCGCGAGTCGGAGGTAAAAAGCTCTTTGAGTGGCCGAAGAATTGGCCCGACACCGTGATTGGATTGCGGATATAGTTCACTCAGCCGCGCGGAAATTGTTTCCAGGTCGGCCCGGGCCTGCGCGACCGTTATGCCGGCCTTCAGGCGGGCAACGCCGCGATAGCTGTGGTTGCCTCTCGGCTCCTTGCGTTGCCCGGACATGTCGATGGGGACCCACAACTGCGTGCGCGTAGGAAGGTTCATCCAGGCAGGCATAATGCCCACGACAGTGTACGGAGTCGAGTCCAGACTCAGTGTTGCGCCAACAGCGTCTGCGCGTCCGCCATAGTGCTGCTGCCAGAAGGCATAACCGATGACGGCTACGTGGTTCTTGCCAGATGTGTCTTCACCCGGAGCAAACGCGCGTCCGCGCACGGGTTGCACGCCGAGGACCGAAAAAAAGTTCAGAATATCCGGCGGAAGGCTGGGCTTCCTGCAAATAGATCAGCCGCTCAGAATCGTGAAAGGGAAGTGGACGCAGCAGAACAGCATTGATGATCGAAAACATCGCCGTGTTGCAGCCAATGCCCAATGCGAGAGTCAGGATGGCGACCGCAGCAAATCCAGGGTTCTTGCGCAGCACGCGGACACCATAACCCAGATCGCGCCACAAGTCTCCCATCCAGCGCTTGAGCCACATTCCGCGCGTGACTTCTTTCACCAGCAACTCATTGCCAAAATCTTTGCGCGCCGCAGCGCGTGCCAGGTCAGGAGCTTCGCCGGCTTCGATCCGTTGGCGCGTCTCCATCTCCAGATGGGAGTGGATTTCGTCGTCAAGCTCGCTTTCGGCCCGCTTGCGCCGAAACACCCAGGTGAGCCGATCTTTCCATTGTTGCAGCGACATAGACGTCTCCTTTACTGCGCAGGTTTCATCACGCCGGCGATGGCCTTTACCAGCAAGTCCCACTGGGATTGCTCCGCCAGCAATTGCTTCTTGCCGGCAGGAGTCAGGTGGTAGTACTTGGCCCGCTGTTTGTTCTCTGACATTTTCCATTCCGAGGCGAGCCACCCCTGCTTCTGCAGCCGGTGCAGCGCAGGATAAAGCGACCCGGTTTCCACCTGAAGAAGTTCTCCCGAATTAGCGCGGATCGCCTGGCCAATGCCATGACCATGCTGCGGCCCCCACTGGAGCGTCCGCAGGACCAGCATGTCCAGTGTGCCTTGCAGAAATTCGATGCGATTTTGGTAGCGTTGTTTAGGCGGCATAAGGTAGTAGACTGTCTGCTACATCATTGGACGTAGACAGTCTACTACTGTTAGCAGGAAAAGTCGTGGCCGCGAATGAGCGCGAAAAGCGCGAATCAGGAAAGAGCACGCCGGATTTGGGTTCATTGGTGCAAATTCGCGGCTAAACTGGGCCTGCATGGAACCGAGACCAAAAACCATCCCGGTAGTGGCGGCGTTTTTGTTCGCCGCGACTGTGATTGCCACCGTCGTAGGAATCTCTTTGTTATTTCCCAACCGGCTGCTGGACCAGTTATGGCAACTGAACAAAACCGGAGCAACGGCGTTCCACGCTATTGGATGGCCTGCTGGCGTGTTTCTTCTGGCGCTTGCTGCGGGAACGTGTGCGTCCGCATTCGGATTGCTGCGGCGCCGGCGCTGGGCGTGGTGGTTTGCCGTCGCGTTGTTCACGATTGACGGTTGCGGAGATGTGGTCAGCTTCTTTGTAACTGGAGATGCGATCCGAAGCCTCTCAGGCACAGTTATCTCTGCTGCGTTTCTCTGGTGTCTCCTGCGAACGCGCACCCGGCGATATTTCTTTTCCTGAATCGCGACGCGCTATTTCTAATTCCCAGTATTGGATTTCGACGAATTGTAATTGATACCGCACTTCAGTGAGTTTGCGACTTCGCCCACTGCCTGGACTTGTTCTGCTGTGGAGGGCTGTCCGTTGTTCTGCGTGCAGGTCAAAGTTCCGTCCGCACCGGTCAGGGACACACTCTTGACGTCCGTGAGTGCCTGATGCGCTCTTTTGCCGGCGCTTATGCCGTGGTTAATATCGGACACCTGGCCGGAGCCGCACGGTTTCTTGTCCGGGCCAACCGCAAAGAAACGCGAGGGACAAAAGTAGTGCCGATGGCTGTTGGACTGCTCCGAACCGGTTTCAAACCAGCCAAAATGCCCTGTTGTAACCCATTGAAAACACAGACAATTTAGCCATTGACATTCGCCAGAGTTTCGCGATATCAACCGCGTCCGTTAAGCCGAAAACCGGCCTGCCCAGGCGGGTCGAGAGAAAGATCTTTGAAAACTTAGAAAGCCGGTACTTGGTAAGTGATACTTGGTACCTGGCCAAACGGGAGCAGGAGCGCTCAGCAGTCAGGGCGGACTGCCACCTGTTTTTCCCTGTTAGCAGGGATTTAGCAAAACCGGGGCTCCTTCGACGAAGGTTTGGGGCGGGCCAAAGCTAGGCTTCCGGCCGACAATCACATAGGATATATGCACCGCTTACGCGCTTAATTTCAAGGAGAAACATGTCCCTTTTTCAACGATTGGTTTTACTGTGTCTGGCACTCATACCCGCATTTTCCTTTGCTCAGCGTTTGCCCCAGGACGTTGTTCCTGTTCATTACAATCTTACGTTCACTCCCGATTTGCCCACAGCAACTTTCAAGGGTGAGGAGACCGTTCAGATCCGCCTTTTGAAGCCGGTCCTCGCTATTACTTTGAATTCGGCTGAGCTGGAATTCCAGAGCGCCAGCGTCGAACAAAACAGCGTGACGCAGGAAGCCGCCGCGAGTTTTGACGTGCCGAAAGAGCAAGCCACGTTGAAAGTTGCCAACCAGCTTGCGGCTGGTCCGGCGATCATCAGGATCAAGTTCGGTGGGATTTTGAATGACAAACTGCGGGGCTTCTATCTGGCCAAGACCCGGCTGCGGCGTTACGCCACCACGCAGTTTGAGTCCACAGATGCGCGCCGTGCGTTCCCGTCCTTCGACGAGCCGGCGTACAAAGCAACGTTTGACATTACTTTGGTCGTCGACAAAGGTGACACGGCCATTTCCAACGGCCGCATTATTGCCGACACTCCCGGTCCCGGCGTGGACAAGCATACGCTCAGATTTTCGACGACCGCCAAAATGTCTACCTATCTAGTGGCGATGGCGGTCGGTGATTTCCAATGCAACGAAGGCTCGGCGGACGATATTCCCATTCGCGTCTGTGGTACTCCGGACAAGAAGCCGCTGGGCATTGTTGCTGTGCGTTATGCGGAAGAAATTTTAAAATTTTACAACCAGTATTACGGCATCAAATATCCGTTCGGCAAACTGGACATTCTGGGGGTGCCCGATTTTGAAGCCGGCGCCATGGAAAATACAGCCGCTATTTATTACCGGGAATCGTTGCTGTTTATCGACGACAAAAATTCCTCTGTGACTTCGCATCAGGCGGTGTTTGAAGTGCTGGCGCATGAAATGGCGCACCAGTGGTTTGGCGACCTGGTGACCATGAAATGGTGGGACAACATCTGGCTCAACGAAGGTTTTGCCACATGGATGGCGCTCAAGCCTTCGCAGGCGCTGCATCCGGAATGGAATGCCAATCTGGACGGCGTTCGCGCCACCAGCGGCGCCATGGGGCTGGACTCGCTCAAGAACACGCATCCCATCCGCGCGAAAGCGGAGACTCCGGAAGAAATCAACGAGCTGTTTGACGGCATTTCGTACGAAAAAGGCGCGGCCGTCATCCGGATGGTGGAATCTTACGTGAGCCCGGATGTGTTCCGGCGCGGAGTCAACGCCTACTTGAAGAAATTCTCGTATGGGAACGCCGCTGCCGAAGATTTCTGGGATGCCATTGCGCTGGCTTCCGGTCGTCCGGTGGACAAGATCATGCCGACCTTTGTGGCCCAGCCTGGAGTGCCGCTGGTCAGCGTGAAATCGGTCTGCGTGGAGCCGGAGGTAGCGCGCCCGACGAAACATTTGAACAAGCGGACCAAAAAGATCGGCAAACCACAGCCAAAAACGGAAATCACGCTTTCCCAGGGCCGCTTTTTTGCTGAGCCCGGCGCGGAGCAGGGAAAAACCGAATCATGGGTGATTCCTGTGTGTCTCAAGGCCAGTGACGCCAAGCCGTTCTGCCAGCTCTTGAGCCAGCCGAAGCAGGTAATACCCGCGACCGGATGCTCCAACTGGGTATTCGCCAATGTGGGGGCTTCAGGGTATTACCGCACGAAGTACGATGCCGCGGCCTTGCAGAAGCTTGCCGGCGTAGCGAGTTCTCAGCTCAACTCGCAGGAGAGGATTTCCTTGCTCAATGACGAGGCGGCCCTGGTGCGGGCAGGAGAGCAGAAGATCGGCGACTATCTCGACCTGATCACCGCACTGAACCAGGATGCGGAACATTTTGTAGTGGCCAGCTATCTGCCTTCGTTGACTTTTGCCCGCAACAATCTGTTGACGGATTCCGATGGCGAAGCTTTTCGTTCCTGGGTGCGCTCCAACTTCCGGCCGATGATGACCAAGATCGGGTGGGAGCCGGCGGCCGGCGAACCTGATGACATCCATAGCCTGCGCTCCGATCTCTATGAAGTCCTGGGCATCATCGGCGAAGACCCGGAAACGATCCGCCGGGCGACAGAATTGTCGCGAAAATATTTGCGTGATCAGAATGCGGTCGATCCCAGCATAGCGCGGACAGTGATGACTGTGGCTGCCACTTTCGGCGATAAGGAGCTGTTTACTCAATTCATGATGACTCCGCGGGAAGGGCGTTCACCGGAGTATTTGTCGAACCTGGTTGCGGGGATAGGAAACTTCAAAAATCCGCAATTTATCCAGTACTGGCTGGGGTACGTCGTCTCCCCTGACAGCCGAAATCAGGACGCGCCGGGCCTCATTGCACGCATGCTGAACAATCCCCGCACCCGTGGGGCCGCTTGGGAGTGGGTCAAAGCACATTGGCCGGCGGTAGAAAACAAGATCACCATGTCCAGCGGAGGCGGCATCATCGCCGCCGCAGGTTCGTTCTGTGATGCCGCATCACGCGACGATGTGCAGCAATTCTTTACCGCGCACAAAGTGCCGTCCGCCGAGCGCACGCTCAGGCAGGCGGTGGAACGCATGAATTCCTGCATCAGCTATAAGAGCCGGCAGCAGGACAATCTGGCGACGTGGCTGCAACAACATCCAGGTGGAAGCGCGACGGGCGGCCGCTGAAAGTCAGCGCAAGTCGTAGGTGATTTCTACATCATGCCAGCGCTGCTCACGTTTCTTGGGGATGGCGCCGGCGCATCTGGAACATTGGATGGTGAGTTGTTTTGGCGAGCTCCAATGAAGCGTGACGGATGCGGAACGGGCATCTTGCTCCACCGAAAAAAACTCGCCGTCCCTGGCTCTGCCCGTGAAATATTCCAGCTTGACAGGATCGGCGGCCGCGCGAAGGTTTACATGAGTGAAGAAAGATGTTTCATCGCCGCACCTGCGTTCCATGATTGCGGCAATCTGGAATTTGTCCGGGCTGGCCGTTTCAGAAATTAGTTGATCAGAACACGGTGGTCGCACATGCAAATAAACTCCGGTCAAAACGGCAAACAACACCAGCATGCCGGCTGCAAACGCCAGCGCGCCGCGCAGCATTTTTTTCGCGAATGGATCCATCGGAATTTATGGCTCAGCGCGCGAACGGATCTCGCGCCAGAGCTCGCTCTTTCCGTCGCCGGTTTTTGAGGAATAAGGAAGAATGGTCTCCACGCCATGCGCACGCGCCAAAAGCTTGAGCGCCGGGCGTAATTTGTTGGCGGAGAGTTTGTCGGCCTTTGTGGCTACCACCAGAAAGTCGCGGTCGATGGCGCGGAAGAAGTCGATCAATTGCCGGTCTGGTTGCTGGGGCGGAACGTTCGCGTCAATCAACACGATAGAAAGTTTCAAAACCTGACGCTCCTGCAGATACGGCTCGATGAATTTCGGCCACTCCGCCGAAATCTCGCGGGAAAGCTTGGCGTATCCGTAACCCGGCAAATCGACCAGCATCAGCACTGGTTCCGGCTGATTGGTTTTTTCGTAGATGCCGATGAAGTTGATGGTCCGCGTTCGTCCGGGAGTCGAGCTTACGTGCGCTAGTTTCTGGCCGAGCAGGGAATTGATCAAGCTGGATTTTCCCACGTTCGAGCGCCCTAGGAACGCGAACTCAGGCGGACCTTCCGGCGGAAATCCGCTGGGACTTGCAGCCGATGTAAGGAATTTGGTAATGATGGGCTTTGACAATCGATTCCCTACTGCTGCTTCTTCTTCGGACGAATCGCTTGCCACTGTTCATCGGTCAACATGTCGCCGAAGGCGTTGAACGATCCGGCTCCTTTGAGCAGCGCGCCGCCGTCCATGATGATGAATTCGCCGTTGATGTATCCGGCATGATCGCTCACCAGAAATGCCGCGAGGTCCGCGAGTTCTTCGTGCGTCCCAAAGCGGCCGACTGGACTATGCTTACGGGCTTGCTCCTCCAATTCCTTCACCGGAAGTAAACGCGAGAACGCGCCTTCGGTGGGAATTGCTCCTGGACCGATGGCATTGAATCGGATTCCGTGTTTGCCCCATTCCACCGCCAGGCTGCGGGTCATGGCCAGCACTCCGGCTTTGGCAATGGCCGATGGAACAACGTATCCAGAGCCGAGCTCCGCATACGTCGTGGAAATATTGAGCACGTTAGCGTGATGCTTTTCTTTGAGCCAGCGACGGCCGCAAGACATCGTGACGTTGATAGTTCCCATGAGGACGATGCCGATCACGGCTTCAAACGCGCCGGTCGAAAGCTCTTCGGTGCGGGCAATAAAGTTGCCGGCCGCGTTGTTCACCAGGATGTCCAGCGGGCCGTC
>WNFI01018894.1_pt1 | contig 12207 bp, 15 predicted proteins | sample 5400471 | NCBI WGS metagenome assembly WNFI01 (sample SAMN13153348, study PRJNA577476) | soil metagenome | isolation source: 100 cm saprolite on Douglas fir-dominated hillslope | place: USA:California | collected 2013-09-17 | reverse complement strand
GGGTTGGGGTCGTGTAGCCTGCATCGGCTACCGCCTGAAGAACCTCCGGAGAGAGGCCTAGATCAGCAAAACTCATCGAGTAGGATACTTTGTCTCTTGCGTTTGTGACTTTCGATATCGCTCTTTAATTGGGGCTGCGGGAACGAAAGTCAAATTATTTCGCGTCGGGCGATCCGGTTGGCCCGCCAAACCGGACCCACTACTGTCACCGAAGTGGTTAACAAACGCACAAGAGAGCGCCAATGGCCGAAAAAATCCCGCTCGTGCTGCTGCCCGGGCTGCTATGCGACGCGGCGCTGTGGGCGCCTCAAGTGGCGGCCCTCTCGGACATCGCCGCTCCCTGGGTCGCCGATCTCTCGCGTGACGATTCGCTGGCGGCCATGGCGCGGCGCGTGCTGTCCGTGGCGCCGGCGCGCTTTGCCCTCGCGGGCTTGTCGATGGGAGGATATCTCGCCCAGGAGATCATGCGCCAATCCCGGCAACGGGTGACGCGGCTGGCGCTGCTGGACACCTCCGCCCGCGCCGACACGCCGGAGCGCGCAGCGCAGCGCCGCGGCTTCATCGAGCTGGCGCAGAAGGGGCAGTTCAAGGGCATCACCCCGCGCATGCTGCCCGTCTATCTCCATCCCGACCATCTCCGGGACGCGACGATCACCGGCACCGTCCTCGCCATGGCCGAGCGCATCGGCAAGGAGGGCTATCTGCGCCAGCAGCAGGCGATCATGAACCGGCCCGACGGGCGCGTGGACCTGAAACGCATCAAGGTTCCGACTCTGGTGCTGTGCGGGCGCGAGGACCAGGCGACGCCTTACGAGCTCAATGCCGAGATCGCGTCCCTCATTCCCGGCGCGAGCTTCGTCGCCATCGAGCGCTGCGGCCACATCTCGACGCTGGAGCAGCCCGCCGAGGTCAATGCGGCGATGCGGCGCTGGCTCACCGCGTGAGCTGCGCCACGAGCCCTCAGTGGTGATGGTGGTGATGCGCCGGCGCGTCCGCGGGCATGGCGTTCATCATGCGCAGCATGCCGAAGCCGCCGGTGCGTGCGGCGCGCCACACCAGCGCCGCGGCAAGACCGAGGAACAGGATGTTGAGGTAGGTGGTGTAGTTCCAGGCGACCGCTGAAACGACGACCCTGGCCTGGTGCTCGTGCGGCACCAGCCCTACCGCTGCGAAGATCAGCTCGACCACGAGCGCGGCGAGCGCCATCGCGACGGTGAAGGTGACGAAGAGGAATGCCGCCATGCGCAGCCCGTAATAGCGGCGGTAGATGTCGAGGATCGGCAGGATGATGAGGTCGGCGAAGATGAACGCGATAACGCCGCCGAAGCTCGCCCCGCCGTTCCACAACACTGCCGCCAGCGGCACGTTGCCGACCGAGCAGACGAACGAGATCACCGCGACGAGGGGCCCGATCACCGGTCCGGTGATCGTCGCGACGAGCGGGTGGTCGGCGAAAAACAACGTCGCCCAGAAATCCGCCGGGACCCACGCCGCAAGCGCACCCGAGAGCAGGATGCCGCCGACGATATCGAGCCACACGGCCGCCCAGTCCATCACGAAATAATGGCTGATCGCGGTGCAGCCTGGGGGCGAGAGGATGCGGGCGAGCAGCGAGCCGCCGGCCTTCACCGACATGTCCATGGCGGCATGGCCCTCCATGCGGCCAGCGACGCCCTTCTCGGCCTGCGCTTTCGCCTCCGCGAGCAGGCGCGGCGTGAGGAAGAGGCGGAAGAGCAGGACAATGATGACGATCATCAGCAGCCCGCCCGCCAACTCGGCGAGCGCGAACTGCCAGCCCATGAGAACGATGAGAATGATGCCCAGCTCGATCACCAGGTTGGTCGAGGCGATCTCGAAGGCCATGGCGGCGGTGAAATGGGCGCCCTTTGTGAAGATCGCGCGCGCCAGAGCCACGGCGGCGTAGGAGCAGGAGGAGGACGCGGCGCCGAGCAGGGTGGCGCGGACGATCGAGCGCGGGCTATCGTCGGGCAGGAGCCGGCTCATCTCGGCATGCGAGACGACCGCCTGCACCACGGCCGAGAGGGCGAAGCCGAGGATCAGCGCCCACAGGATCTCCCAGCCCATGGCGAAGGCCATGGCGAGGGCGTGCAGCAGGGCGGCGCCGATGGTCATCCCCCTCAGAACTCCTTCCGCGCGCCGGCGAAGAAGGCGCGGCGTGGACCGAATTGCGGCGCGCCCACGCTGACGCCGGTGCCGTCGCGGATCTTGTAGACCTCGTCGAGCACGTTGATCACGTCGAAGCGGAGCTCGAGCACGCCCGCCTTGGGAAGATCGAACCGGCGAGAGACGCCGAAATTCACCTGCTCCCACGACGGCAGGCTCTTGCCGTTGGGCACTCCGGCGCTGTCCGCGCGGAAGCCGCTGCCGGCGAGCATGTCGACGCTGAGCCGCGTGCCGCGCCACAGATAGGAGACGCCGCCCGACGCCGTCATGATCTGGCTGTGATCGGTCTGGAAGGTGTGCGTGTTGAGATAGTCGAGCTCCTCCTGGCTGAAATGGAACTGCGCCGAGGCAATGCCCTTGGCTTTCTGATAGGCGAGGGCGACGTTGCCGTAGAGCGTGACGTTGCCGCTGGTATAGCTCGTGGTCAGCTCGACCCCGAGATTGTGCCCCATATGGTAATTGAACGGCGTGAAGATGATGGGTGCTCCGAACTGCCCGATATCGATCAGGTTGCGCGCGTATTTGTAATAGGCGTCGATGCCGGCGGTGAGCCCGTCCCGGATTTTCTGCGACACGCCGACATCGAAATAGTGGTCGCGCTCGGCCTTGACCGGCGAATTCTGTGTTACTTCCGGCGCGGCGCTGGTGCCCGAAAGCTTGCCGATGGTGGTGACCGAGAGCAGCTCGAAGGGCGGCGGCGAGAAATAGCTGGCATAGCCGGCGTGGACGGTGGTGGATGGCGTCGCCCGCCATACCGCGTTGACGCGCGGGCTGATCTGGTTCTCGTTGATGAGCGTGTTGACCACGTCGAAGCGGCCGCCGTAATTGAGGGTGAACGCCGGCGTGATCCGCCACTCGTCCTGCAGATAGAGGCTGTAGGTCCAGCCGGTCTTGGCGCCGTTGTCGGCAATCGAGCAGAGCCCGCTCCCGACCGCTGCGCCGCCGCCACAGCTCGTCACCGGCAGCACGAGCGACGTCGTCTCGGAGGTGGAGCGCTCGCCGGTGATGACAGCGCCTGAGCGGACCGTGTGGTCGGCAGTGAGTCGGTAGCTGCTCTCGGCCTGGAGGCCGGTGGCGATGCTCCGCCGATAGGCGTTCTGGGCAATGCCGTTGAACACGAGATCGCCGACCGGGTCAGGCTCGAAGGCCACGGTGCTGTAGCGGCTGAACGCCGAGACCTGGACATCGAGGGCCGCCGATGTCTTGAGGTAGGAGGCGATGGCGTAGTGGCTGATCTCGCGCTGGGTCTCGTTGAGGTCGGCAGAATTGAAGCCGCCGACGCCGGGCACGGCGAAATTCGGCGTCTGCCCGGGGATGTTCGGGATCTCGAACCGGCCGCGGAAGGTGCCGAGGATAAGGCTCGCCTTGCGCGTGGCGTCGATGATGTCCTCGACATAGGCGAAGCCGTGGCCCTGCTGCGTCTCGTCGTGGATCGGGTTGTAGGAGGGCGTTGGGTTCTCGATGCCGATGCCGTTCTGCAGGTAGTCGCCGCTGACGAAGTAGTTGACCCCGCCGATCGACCCGCCGGCGACCGCACTGGGCTGCAGCCAGCCATGGCTGCCGCCGTATAGGCCGACATAGCCGCCGGTGTCGTAGGCGCCGCTCTTGGTCTGGATATCGATGATCCCCGCGGTCCGCAGCCCGTACTGCGCCGGCAGCGCGCCGGTGATGAGGTCGACGGAGCCGGCGAAACGCGGCGAGAGGGTCTGGCCGAAGAAGCTCACGCCCTCCGGCAGGATGATGCCGTTGATGCGGAATTGCAGATTCGCCATCTCGTTGCGGATGTGGAGCTGCCCGAAAGCCTCCTGCGACACGCCCGGCGCCTGCAGCACGACTTGGCTGAGCGGGTTGTTGTCGCCGCCCGGCTGGCGTTCGATCGCCGCCTCGGGGATGGCGTAGGTCGAGGCACCGATGCGGGGCTCGATCTCCTCGCGCGCGGCATCCAGGCGTCGCGCGGTGACGGCGATGGTGTCGAGGGTCGGCACCGGCTGCGACGCGGCGTCCGGCGTGTCCTCGGCGCCCGGCGGCGCGGCGGCTGCCGCCGCCAGGAAAGACGCGGCGCTGAAACCAGCGAGCGCGGCGAGAAGGCGTCGGCGGCGCCGGGCCCGGCTAGACAGCCGAGGCCCGCGTCGTCCGCCCATCCACCGGCTCCACCATGACGGCGGTGAGATGGGCCGGTCGGCCCCGCATGGCGATGAAGTCCCCCCGCATCCCCTCTAACGCGGCGAGCGTATCACAGGCGCTCTCATATCGCCTATTCGCCTTGCGCCGCGGTGGAACGAATGGCCCTGCCGCCATCGTTTTCATCGGATGCAGCAATGGAGGAAACCACGATACTGCGTTTGGCGAGTGCCGCGGCGCTGATGCCGACCGTCGCCGGACCGGCCGGCATTCGTCGGCGGCGCCGGTCCTGCTGCCCCCTTAGCGAGGCCCTATGGAGGAAATGACGATGCTGCTGCGCGTGCTCGGGGTTGCGGTGCTGTCCTTGCTGGCGGCCGGCCCGGTCTTTGCCGCCGATGCGGGTTGCCAGGATCAGGTCGACGCGGTGAAGGGCATGCTCTCGGAGCATCCGGAGGCTGCGGCGGAAGCCTCGCTGCGCGTCAAGGTCAACGAAGCGCAGCGGCTCTGCAGCGCCAACAAGGACAGAGAATCGCAAGACCTCTCGCGCCAAATTCGTGAGCAGGTCGGCCAGGCGACGGCGGGGCAGGGGACGTCGGGCGGCAACACGTCCCCAAGCACGCCCTCAACGCCGGCACCCGGCCGCTAACGGCAAGGGGACCGGCCGATGGCGGCGAAAGCCAAGCGCGCCGCCGCCAAGACCAAGCGGAGATACTGGTCGGGCGAGGTCACGGGACACAGCGATGCGCTCGACTTGACGAGCCGCGTCTTCACATGGCGCGATCCCAAGCGCATCGCCCGCTCGTTGAAGCAGTCGGCGGAGCGCAGCAGGCGGCGTAAAGCCGGCCCGTTCCAGTCGGCGATGTCGATGCTGAACTTCTACCTCAACCGCGGCGGCCGCAACCTCCCGGCCGAGCGCAAGCGCGTGCTCGACCGTGCCAAGACCGAGCTGCGCCGGCTGTTCGGGCGGGAATAGCCGCGCTAAGCGAGGCTTGTCCGAGACGCCAGGGACTGAACTGCCTTCTCACACATCCAGATCCGTGACGAACTGCGCGCGCTCCTGGATGAACTGGTAGCGCAGCTCGGGCTTCCGTCCCATCAGGCTCTCGACCAGCGCCACCGTGGTCTTGAAGTCGCGCTTGCCCTCGTCGGGCAGCGTCACGCGCAACAGCGTGCGCTTCTCCGGGTTCATCGTCGTCTCGCGCAGCTGCGCCGCCGGCATCTCGCCGAGGCCCTTGAAGCGGCTGATCTCGACCTTGCCCTTGCCGTCGAAGCTCTTGCGCAAGAGCTCGTCCTTGTGCGCGTCGTCGCGCGCGTAGAGCGTGGTGTCGCCCTGGTGCAGGCGATAGAGCGGCGGCGCGGCGAGGAAGAGGCGGCCGCCCGAGACCAGCTTCGGCATCTCGCGGAAGAAGAAGGTCATCAGCAGCGAGGCGATGTGCGCGCCATCGACATCGGCGTCGGTCATGATGATGACGCGCTCGTAGCGCAGCTTCTCCTCGGCAAAGCGCTCGCCCGAGCCGCAGCCGAGCGCCAGCAGCAGGTCGCCGATCTCCTGGTTCTGGCGCAGCTTGTCGGCGCTGGCCGAGGCGACGTTGAGGATCTTGCCGCGCAGCGGCAGGATCGCCTGGGTCTCGCGGTCGCGCGCCTGCTTGGCCGAGCCGCCGGCGCTGTCGCCCTCGACCAGGAAGATCTCGGTGCCGACGGCGCCGCCGCGCGAGCAATCGGCGAGCTTGCCGGGCAGGCGCAGCTTGCGCGTGGCGCTCTTGCGGTCGAGGTCCTTCTGGAGGCGCCGGCGCTGCCGCTCCTCGGCGCGCTCGATGACGGTGTCGAGGAGCGCCCGCGCCGCGTCGGGATCACCCGAGAGCCAGTGGTCGAAATGATCCTTGAGCGCGCCCTCGACCAGGCGCGCGGCCTCGGCCGAGGCGAGTCTCTCCTTGGTCTGGCCGTGGAATTGCGGGTTCGGGATGAAGAGCGAGAGCAGCACCACCGCGCCGGTCATCACGTCTTCCGCCGTGACCTGCGCGGCGCGCCGGTTGTTGGTGAGCTCGCCATAGGCCTTGAGGCTGCGCGTCAGACCGGTGCGCAAGCCCGCCTCATGCGTGCCGCCCTCGGGCGTCGGCACGGTGTTGCAGTAGAAGGAGGCGAAGCCCTCCTGGTCCGCCGGCCAGGCGATCGCCCATTCGACGCGGCCGCCCTCGGTGAATTCGTGCTCGCCGATGAAGGGCTGCGGCGTCAGCCGCTCGCGCCCGTTGACGATCGAGGCGAGATAGTCGGCAAGGCCGCCGGGGAAGTGGAGGTGCTCCTCCTGCGGGACGTCATCGGGCCGCGGCAGGTCCGGGTCGCACCACCAGCGGATCTCGACCCCGCGGAAGAGATAGGCCTTGGAGCGGGCAAGCCGGTAGAGCACGGCCGGCTTGAAATGGAGGTTCGCGCCGAAGATCTGCGGGTCCGGGTGGAAGCCCAAGGTGGTGCCGCGCCGGTTGGAGACCGCGCCGCCGTCCTCGAGCTTGGTCTTGGCCTTGCCGCGGCCCGTGCAGCCCGCCCGAGGTCTTGTAGGCGTCGCCGCCGAACTTGCCGCCCGAATGCAGCATCGTCAGGATGATCTCGAGCGCCGATTTCTTGGGGAATTTCGGATGCGGGTCGACGGGGATGCCGCGGCCGTTGTCGCGCACGACGACGCTGCCGTCCTTGTGCAGTTCGAGCTCGATCCGGCTGGCGTGCCCGGCGACCGCCTCGTCCATGGCGTTGTCGAGCACTTCGGCGACGAGATGGTGGAGCGCGCGCTCGTCGGTGCCGCCGATATACATGCCGGGGTGGCGGCGCACCGGTTCGAGGCCCTCGAGGACCTCGATGTCCTTGGCCGAGTAGCTGTTGGCGCCCTTGGCGGGGGGTTGGTCAAAAAGGTCTGGCATGGGCGCTCGATATAAGGGAACAGGATGTGAACGGATGGATGGCGGTTTGTAGATGCAGTAGGAGGAAGCGCCTCAACTCACAACATCTGGTTAAAGCGCCCTCCGGTCACCATAACGGGATTCGCGCATGAACGGAACAGACGAACGAAAACACCCGCCGGCCCGGGAGCCCGCCATCCGCACCCTGGCGATGCCGGCGGACGCCAATCCCAATGGCGACATTTTTGGCGGCTGGGTGCTGTCGCAGATGGACCTGGCCGGCGGCGCTGTCGCGGCGCAACGCGCCGGCGGGCGCGTCGCCACGGTGGCGGTCACCGCCATGACCTTCCATCGCCCGGTCCTGGTGGGCGATGAGGTGAGTTGCTTCGGCGAGGTGGTCAAGGTCGGCCGCACCTCGATTGCCGTCCACGTCGAAAGCTGGGCGCGCCGCGGCTTCAGCAACGAGCGCATCAAGGTGACCGAGGGCCTCTTCACCTTCGTCGCCATCGGCCCTGACCGCAAGCCGCGCCCAGTGCCGCCCGAGACCAAGTGAGGGCGGCCACGGCCGTGGCCTCAACCTCATCATGCTCATCTACGCCCTCGAGGCCATCAAGCACTGGCAAGCAGGCGGCTGAGCTAGTCTAGGTCGGTACCACGCGAACGGGCGCGGCGCTGCCGCCAGCGTGACCTGCATTGCGCGGTTGCGCCGTGGTCCGGCGCAACCGTTACGCTGTCCCCACGATCAGTACTCCTATTGACTAGTTTGCATTCGCGGAACGTCGCGGTAGTCTCACCTGTTGTCTTCATAGAAATTAACCAATAACCCCAAGAGGAGCAGGAGGCCCGATGCGGAAACACCCGCTAGCGTTCTGGGTTTATTGGATTTTTGTAATCGCCTTGGTTGGGTTTATTGACGATAGTTCGGCTACCGGTAGGATCGTCTCATTCCAGCCGGGGCCGGATTCTGTCAATTCTGTGGCAGATGAACCGTCCGCGCCGACCGTCGCCCCGAGCACAGTGCTGGCCGAGGCGGTTCCGGAGTATCGCCAAGTCGGCATCGCCTCGTGGTATGGCGGCCGCCACCAGGGCCGCTTGACCGCCAGCGGCGAGGTGTTCGACGAGAACAAGCTCACCGCCGCGCACCGCACCCTGCCGCTCGTCACCCGGGCGCGGGTGACCAACCTCGAGAACGGGCGTTCCATCGCCGTGCGCGTCAACGACCGCGGCCCCTATATCGGCGGCCGCGTGATCGACCTCTCCACCCGCGCCGCCCAGGAGCTCGGCATGACTGAACAGGGCTTGGCTCGCGTGCAGATCGAAGTGCTGCCCGAGCAGACCGCAAGTTCCGTGATCGAGTGAAGGATGATCGGCGCGGCTGTGCCGGGAACCCCCGGGGCCACGCCGACCTTCATGTTCTAGGATGATGACCAGCGAGCGGCAGATCTGGGAAGCGGCCATGTTGCTCGTCCGACGCCATGGCGAGGATGCAGCGGATGTGGCGGCGCGCGAGGCCAAGAAGCATGGGAAGAGCGATGACGAGCTCACCTATGTCGTGTGGTGCTGGATTGCCAGGGCCACGGCCGAGCTCATCAAGGCGGAGCCGAGCGAGCGGGAACATGTCCATTGACCCGGATGTTTCGACTTCGAGCCGTCAGCGCCAGGAGAGCGGCGCCGGCGTGCAACCCCTTCGCGTGCCCAAGCGTTCGTCGCTCGTACTCGAAGCGCCGGATGCCGCCCAGATCGCCCGCAACCTGACCGAGAAATACGGCCCGGCCGCGATCGCCTTTGCTGGCGCGCGCGGCCCGCGCGGTCGAGGTCGGCGACGACCTTGCCGCCGATGCCTGGCAAGCGGTCATCGAAGCGACGCGAACCCTCCTGCGGCAAGTCGCCGGCGTGTAGCTATCCGCGCCGGAACTTCGCCCCAAGAAGCGCGTTCAACCGGAATGCACATCGATCGAAGCATCTGGACCGTCGCCGCTTGGCTCGTCGCCAAGCATGGGCCCGCCGCCGCGGCGGTGGTGAGCGCGCGGATCTCGCGCCTGCGCGAGGAAGATGTGGAGCGGACGGCGATCACCTCGTGGCTCCAGGTGGATCAGGCGGTCCACGAGCTCACCCGCGCCCCCGAGGAGGACGAGCGCGTCAACTAGCCGCTTCCCACCCCCGGACGCTCAACGTCCAAGCCAAATCAAGACGATCCTGGCGGCATCGCCGAGGAGGCGAAGTAGGTCGGCGACATCCTCGTCCTGGTCCTGACGCTCGAGGGTACGGTCACGGCGGTGTTTCGCTGAGCGTCACAGGCGCTCGATGTCGCCCGAGAACTCGGCCGAGGCGAAGGGGCCGCCTTGCATGGCGTCGCCAACCGGGTCGGGCGGCCGACCGCGCTCGGCGGCGAGGGCCTGGTCGCGGTAATCCTCGGCGCGCCATTGCGGGCGATAGCCGAGCCGGAAGGCGGCGCCGTTGTCCCACCAGCTCCGCTCGTTGTCGGAGGCGCCGTAGACCACCTCGTAATGCAGCGCCGGGTGCTCGAGCCCGATGCGCACGAGCTGGACGAGATCGTCCGGATGGAGCCAGATGGCGAGGCGGCGCCGGTCCACCGGACGGTCGTCGACATTGCCGATGCGGATGCACAGGACGCGTAGCCCGTGCTTATCGGCATAGAGCGCGCCCAGCGCCTCGCCGAACGCCTTGCTGACGCCATAGCGCGAGTCCGGACGGACGAGGGCCGCGGTGCCGACGCGCCGCCGACGCGGGTAGAAGCCCATGGCATGGTTCGACGAGGCGAAGACGACACGCGCCACGCCCTGCCGTCGCGCCGCCTCGAACAGGTTGCGCGTGCCGATGATGTTGGCCTGGAGGATGGTCTCCCAATCATTCTCGACGGACATGCCGCCCAAATGGACGATGCCGTCGACGCCGGCCAATGCGGCTTCGACCGCCGCCAGGTCGCCGAGATCGGCGGCGACGAAATCCTCGTCGGCGGCAAGATCATCGGGTCTCACCTTGTCCGAGAGCCGGAGCGCCGGATAGACGCCGCGCAGCAACCGCCGCAGACGGCGGCCGATCCCGCCGGCGGCGCCGGTGATCAACACGCGTTCGAGAGCCATCGCCATCTCTCCTCCTGCGTTTTTGCGGGGTTACGAGCGACGCGTGAGACACCACGCGCAGCGTCAGTGCTTGCGCGCCGCCATTGTCTCATAGCGCCGGCGGCTGTTCATCATGTGGCGGCGCATGGCGCGGCGGGCGGCGGCGACGTCGCCTTCGCCGATCGCCGCGGCGATCTGGCGATGCTCGCTCTGGATGCGCTCGAGGTAGTCGCGCAAATCCTCCGCGCGCCTGAGGCCCACGCGGATGCTCTGGCGCGGGATGAGGAAGCGGCCGAGGAATTCGAGGAAGCGCTGGAAATGCGGGTTGCCCGTCGCCTCGGCGATCGCCTGGTGAAAGGCGAAATCCTCTTCGATGGCCGGCTCGCCCTTGGCCAGCGCGGCGTCGATCGCGGCGAGGGCGCGCGCGATGCGGCCGCGCCCGGCGGTATCGACGCGGTCGGCGGCGATCCCGGCGGCCTCGATCTCGAGTCCGGTGCGCAGCTCCATGACGTCGAGGACCGCGTCGAGCGAGCGCAACGCCTCGGGATCGATGCGGAAGGGGCGGCGCTGCACATCGGTGGTGACGAAGACGCCGCTGCCCTGGCGCGCCTCGACCAGCCCCTCGGCGCGGAGCGCGGCGACCGCCTCGCGCACGACGGTGCGGCTGACGCCCAACGCGGCCGTGAGCTCCTGCTCGGTCGGCAGCCGCCCGCCCCTGGGGATGCGGCCGCTGGCGATCTCGGCGGCGAGCCGCTCAACCACTTCGGTCGTGCGCTTGCGCGGCGGGCCGAGCGGGCGGAAGGCGGCGCTGTCGGCGGTTCTGCTTGACAAAGCTATAAATCATCTGATGAGGTCATCATATGACCTGACTACAGCAAGCCTGAGCGCCGGTCAACAGGACCGCCGGGCGAAGGGAGGACCTCATGAAAAGACGTGACGTGCTTCGCGCCGGCGCCGCGATGGCCCTTGGCGCGGCCGCGATCGGCTCGCCGCGGAGCGTGCTGGCGCAGCAGAAGCTCGTGCTCAAGGCGTCGGACGTGCATCCGGCGGGATATCCGACCGTCGTCGCGGTCGAGCGCATGGGCAAGAAGCTCGAGGCGGCGACCGACGGCCGGCTCAGCGTGCAGATGTACGCGGCGATGCAGCTCGGCGGCGAGAAGGAGGCGATCGAGCAGGCGCAGATCGGCGCGCTGCAGCTGGCGCGCGTCAGCGTCGGCGCGCTCGGCCCGGTCGTCGACGACCTCAATGTCTTCAATCTGCCGTTCCTGTTCCGCGACACCGCGCATATGGAGCGACATGATGAACGCGCTCGGCGGCAACGGCGTCGCCATGGGCTATGACCAGGTGTTCAGCGCGCTGCAGACCGGCGTCGTCGACGGCGCCGAGAACAACCCGCCGAGCTTCGTCTTCGACAACCACTATCAGGTTGCGAAGCACTACACGCTGACCGAGCACCTGATCGTGCCGGAGATCCTCGTCTTCTCCCGCCGCACATGGGACACGCTGTCGAAGGACGACCAGACACTCCTGAGGAAGCTCGGGCGCGAGGCGCAGCTCGAGGAGCGCGAGCTGTGGCACCAGACCGAGCAGCAGGCCTTCGACAAGATGCGCTCGTCCGGCGTCGAGGTCATCCAGGTTGCTGACCGCCAGCGCTTCCAGGCGGCCGTCAAGCCGGTCTGGGACAAGTACGGCGGCAAATACGCCGCCCTCGTCAAGCGCATCCAGGACGTGCAATGACGGCCGCGGCGTTTCGCCGGGCGATGGATGCGCTCTACCTGTTGTGCGTCGTCATTGCAGGGACGGCGCTGGTGCTGATCTCGCTGGTGATCCCGTGGGGCGTCTTCACGCGCTACGTGCTCAACAGCGCCGCCTCATGGCCGGAGCCGATGGCGGTGCTGCTCACCATCGTCCTCACCTTCTTCGGCGCCGCG
>WNFI01693015.1_pt1 | contig 12208 bp, 16 predicted proteins | sample 5400471 | NCBI WGS metagenome assembly WNFI01 (sample SAMN13153348, study PRJNA577476) | soil metagenome | isolation source: 100 cm saprolite on Douglas fir-dominated hillslope | place: USA:California | collected 2013-09-17 | reverse complement strand
CTGCGGGACAAGGTCAGATGGCAACTTCCATGGCATGACTACCGTTGGAGCCCACCTCGTTCCGTGGAATCTGCCGAAGGTAGTGCGGCTCAACAAACCATGAAATACGTGACCCATTTCATGGAAGTACGTAACCACATCGTCATGTCGCATCAGTGCAGGACGAGTCGGAGTCGGCTTCGCGAGGTTAGCAACCATGCAAGCGACAGGATACTGCCGCGAGCCATCTTCCTTTAGGTACCCTTGGATGAGGCCCCATACGGCGGCATGACTGTATTTATTTTCTTTGTTGAAGGGGAGTCGAAGGTTGAACAAGGCCTAGATATTCTACAAGGAAACTTACCACGAGGATACAAATCAAGGTAGACATCACCCAAGAAGTTTTCCTGTGTCGTTGCACCGGCATCCCAAACCTCAAAATGGTGGACCTCTATCATGTAACATAGATTATCAAGCCTTGAGCCTACAGTCATGCGGGAGACTCACCCGGATGCCACGTCCCAACCCCCTCAGGGCTTGAGCGGAACTTGACGCCGAGTAGTTCCTGGTAGATTTCGAGAATGGCAGGAACAACAACGTCGACTGGGAAGTACTCCTTTACAAGATTATCGTCCAAGCCTAGAGTCTTTTCAACGAAAGCGTTGTCATAGTAGCTGAACGGCAATAAGTTGGTAAATGGCTCCTGGGTTCTAAAGGGACTGATCCACACCGATAATCCCTATTCAGCGCCATCAGTCATAATCCTGGACCTAAAGTAACATACTCCGGCTTACCAAATGTAGAATTCATCATCAAACTGATATCCATACTTCTCGTGCTGCTCTTTCTTGATCTTGAGAAGATCATCACGCTCTACGAGATTCATGAGTCTGCTTTCTAATGTTGTTATGGCTTCCCATACCTCTGAGACCAATCGGGGTAAGTTTTGTGCGGAGATCGGCTAAGAACTGAATAACAAGACAACGATTCACTCCACACTCTATTCGGTATATGCGAAATTTGGCTCTACCTCCTCAACAGCATTTCCTGTCTTTATCATCTTATCTTCCTCGACGTAGTCTGCCCACGTCTTATAGTTCATCAGCTTGGCTAGCTTGCGTCGAAGATCTAGCGCTTTGGTGAGTAGTGGCACGTTGATCTCGAGCTTGCTTTCCGAGGCTTGGAGCATTGCTTTGCGCGTTTCCGGGTTTTGTGCATATTTGAGCTATCAAATGGTTTGCACCATTGCTAAGCTCAACTCAAAGGACGGAACGTACGACGGGCATGAGATCAGGCGTCTTGAAAGTCACCACGTATTCGTCGCCTTTCTTTCCATAGCCATTAATCACATCCTCTGGTACGCCCTTGAGTTGCCTGAGGAAATATGAATAAGTGCGCGTACTGTCCAACATAATTGTTGGGCTCACTCCTTTGTAAATATCATTGTGCCCTTCTCTTCATTGAAATTTTTCTATCATCCATGTTTCCGTGTCAATACATCTTAGCCTCGCGGAGAAATGTAACGACACATACCGAGAACTCGGTGCAGGTATTCGACAAGTCTTTTTTGAGCTAGGATGATTGTAAAAAGAGTAACTGAGAAATAAGAGCAAACACAAAGGTCAAGAACGTTACTCACAGTTGCGACTTGATTTCGTATTCCCTCGGGAAGATCGAGGCCGCTCCTTTTGCCATCCAGTAGCATCTTCTCCACCAATCGGTTTTCCTCTGGTGTAAGGCTCAGTCCCTCCAGATCAATGTTAGCCTTGGCAGCCTTAAGAGCCTCGAATACATCGATTCGCATCGATGCTTCAATACTATATTCATTCAGGCGTTGTTCAGCGGTATTAGCAGCATCACGAAGCTCATCCTGGGTGGAGACGTATTGATAGAAAGTAAGAGGACCAGTTTTATTCTCAAGTTCAGATTCTTCCTTTGAGAGTGCGAGGAAGACGTTCTTGAATGTGCATGACGAACGAGGCAGTGCCGCGATCTTATCACGAATCGCACGAGATTTCTCGATGGCTGAAGTAGTAATTTCGGCGATGGCTGGGGCACTGTGATCCCACTTCATAGGAACGCGCGGTGCCTTTAGGTTCCCATCAAGCGGAGCTGTGTCGGCGTTAGACATGAGGAGTGTGGCAAGAGAAGTAGTGTGCAAGAGACAGGCTCGTGAGATGAGATTTGTGCTACCACGGAAAGTGTACGAAAGTATGCCGAGGCAGACTGCAGAGAGCGCCACGAACGGTCCGATTTTTCCTTCACGATTCGCTCCACCTTTATACGTACGGGGTGGAGAGATCAGGCTGCCCAGCAACCCTCTTCGGGCCAGCGCCATAGCAATTTGCTTCCGCACATATGCGCATCTCATAGAATTGAAGCACGTCGCCCTGATTGGTGCGCAATTCCCTAGTATGCAAAGAAGCCGTCCATGCCCTCCGAACATGACCCAGCGAGAGGACCGACACTTTATTGCCTACAGATGGTCGACATCGCCAATTCAGATCCCCATTTCCCTTCACCGCCAATTCAACTGGCACAAGTACACCATGATAACTTGACTTGGATGTGTAGTGTACAATGCAAGAAAGAGATCGAAACACTAGATTAGCATGGCCATATCGTGCACGATTCATATTACTGTCTGTGCCGAAGGGGAAAGGTCCATCGCATTTCATTTACTTTGAGAACGCATGCAAAATGCTGCAGTCCAGTTATGCGGACAATATGTCTTTTGCGGCATCCACACCGGCTTCAGGTAGAGGACGAGGCACGAACTCAAGATTCATGATAATGAGAGGCCAGACTTGAGAAATGATTTGCGTCAGTGATATATATGTGGACGAGATCCTGCTGGTCACTAACCTTCCTCTGTTGAAATTATCATCATTGAGAATTAGCAATGAAATCAGGACACCAAGTTCGAGATCCAAGAATCTGTACATACCAAAGCCAGGATGTCTTCCTAGGCGGACTTGCTGGAATACATTCCGCATTGTTTCGCTGGACTTGATCTCCGACCAATTTGCAAGGAAGAACTCCACTTGTACCTAAGGTAAGTTTAGTTCAATACAGATACGCGCCGGGTGCAATTGTCCGCGAATTACCTTTCGTACGTCCTCGAATGCAGCTGAGAAGGAAGAAAAGATTTCATGGGATACATTGCCAACAGTAAGGCTCTTGATGATATGCTAAGGGAGGGAAAATAATTCCTTCGTAGGGTTCATTGTCCCCTTGAGATCAATACATACCTGGAACGCCCGAGCCCTCAATTCATTCAAGCCCAGCTCTGCGAACCCATGAAAAACTCAGAAAAAACTCAGAAATTGATCCTACTCACTATCCGCCAGTCGATAACAAGCTTTTGCGGAGCATGGGCGCGGTCTTCCCGGATTTGCGGCCACCCAACTCCGGATCCACTCTTTCCGAGAGCGATGCGGACTCTCGTAGGGTCGACCATATACTCCAGCGTCATGCCTACGGCTCGGAGTTTGCGGCTCGTACTGCGAATAGTGAGAAGATGCGCTTCGTTGGTGCGCGTGCGCTCGGCCGTATGGTGGTGTCAAGAATGTGTTTTGCTGGGACTGGGAGTAAGGAAGCGAATGTTGTGAGTGTGGAGAGCCAGAGAATGAGTATCGCAGTGTCTCTGGGAAAGTCTGTGAACCCGTTGGGGAACCACTGGCTGACTTTAAAATGAAGTCCGAGGTGAGTGGAGAAAAGACGATTGAGTCCGTATATAGCTAGAAGCGAACTAAGTCAACGGCGAAGGGTCCCAACGAGAAAACGACTCACATAGTAAAGAACGGCGTAGTAGGTTGCATATTCGCATTCCTTAACGATGACTTTCGTCTTCTTTGGGCCTGGAGTATTTGCTTCGTCTATTGTCGGTTTCGAGCGAGTGGGTAGTGATCCAGATTTGCCTCGAGGAGTAATCACAGTGCTCTTCTGCATATCGCGTGCGTTTTCTTTGCTAGGTGACACATCTTCCGCACTCAGGGTCCTTCGATTAAGGGATCCGATGACTTGTGAATCTCTTAGCGGTGACTGGGGAAAGTGGTTGGTCTGATGTGCCAGATGCTCCCCGTGAGCATCTCCCTTCCTGATGATATCCCCATCCTCAGACAGCGATGCGATGCTTCTGTTACTCAAAGTCGTATTGTCTTCCGCATCCGATACACCCCCGGTGTAGCTCCCAAAAGCCGAAACGGAGCGCGTTGGACCCTCTCTCACAGTCTCGGAGGCGGTGAAGATAGATGAGTCGTCTCGAGCATCACTGAGGTCTTGGTCATCCGGATTTTTTCCCTCGCGCCCATATAGCTGCTCTTCGTTGAGGCGCGGGGAGATGGGGGGAAAGTTTGCTGTGCTCGTAGATGATTGTGTATACAATGAGGGGGTGACTTCGATATTTGATGCTGTGGCATTTCGGAATGATTCTACCGTGAGGTTTCGCTCCAGAGTGCGGAGATTGTCTAGTGATGGGTCAGGAGAAGCAGTCATTGCTGTATGTGACTGTGGCAATAAACGCGAATCAGGCTGGGGACGAGGTTGTGACGCCGTGATAGGATTTGATGGAAAATGAATGTTCGATGGTGTGGAAGAATCGGTCTGTTCTCCGTCTCTGTCATCTATCATACCTCCCTCATGATTGGACGGTGTATCATGGTCTGCGTCAACGTCACGTTCCTCGTCCGAGGAATCCTCATCTGAATCTTCGAACGGGTCTTGGAACCAGTAGTCGGTGCAACCGTCATAATCATCCTCCCGGTTGTCATCAAATTCATACCCATAGTCCCCGGCGGCCACAGAGAGGGATATGGAATCGATCCCTCGATGAGATCGTCCAAAATCTCCACTGGATAGTTTTCCGGTACTCATCGCATCAGGTATACCTTCGGCGAAGCCTGAAGAGAACACTGGCGGTGAAAAACATTTGAGTGATCCATTATACACGCTCCTGCAACCAACTTCAACGTACTTGTATCGAAGTAGTCAACCCTCTGTAATATCTTCTTGGCTGCATAAATAATTTTGGCCTTGCGCGCCCTACCCATATTACCTCTCCTCTTCTTCGCTGGTAGAACAAAGCAAACATCTGAATACGTAGGATCATCCAACATATCGCCGACAGCATGTAGGAGCCCTTTCGGCACCGTCCGGATAGGCATGGGTGATACTACACTTGGAGCCACAGGTGCAGTCGTAATGTTGCAGACAATTAGAAACGCGTCAACGTGTCGGACAGTATTAGGAGTGTAAAAGACGGCGTCTCGTTTAGCGAATTGTGCCCAGCCCCAATTAGCTGTCTTGGACGTGAATGCATGGTCACACGCCTCCTTGGGCGACGTTAGAGCTCCACGGTTGACACTAGGGAAATGCTCAGTTACGATTAAAACGGGTTCGGATAACAACCAACTTTCTGATTTCGAAGCTGAACTTGAAGAGGCCTTCGCGAACCCACCTGTGGAAATCGTTGAGATACAACACCATTGAAAACAAATGAACATGAACTCACTTTCCGTTGATAGAACGTTCCTTCTCATCCTCCGTAGGCTCACACGATAAGTAAAGTGACACATAATTTCCTCCTTCATGACCACTGTATGCCAGCGTTACCTCCGATGAGTGATTGCAACTCGATTGTAGAAACGGACTCACCTATTTGCATAAAACAAAACCTGCCAACGCCTAGATAATACAATATCCGGGAGACACACGTGTCAACACGTAAACCACGCTTCGGGCCGATGATAACTCACCCTCCACCAAACTTGACACTCTTGGTCACTTTGCTCTTCATTTCACCCTTACTGGAATCAAAGAGCTGCTTCAGGCCGCGAAGAGTCCATTCCAACGTGATAGTGGCGCTTTCCGTGTACTCAACCGTATCTCCGGTGGTCAACGCGAGGGTGTTCGAGTTCGACGTCATGGTCTACTAGAACCACTCAAGCCCGAAGTCGTGTTCGAGAATGAAGTTTCCTGGAGAAGCCGAATGAACCGTGCGGAGCAAGTCGACGATCAACAGTGTGTGTTGCTGAAGTGCTGCAACGAGGCAGACGAGCCTCCAGCAGCTTCAGCCAGCTTTATGAGGTTTCTGAATGGTTGGTGGCAGTGACATGCTTCTCCTTTCCCATCGGCTGATATAAGCCAATTGTAATTTACGGTTCTCCAGCCTTGAAGGCCAGACTAATGGACTAGTGATTGGTCTATAGCTGGACAATGCCTTTTGCGTACAATCTTCGGATAAATTTCTTTCTTCTTTCGTCTCCTCCGTGCGACATCTTAGTACTGTATCAAGTCAAAACGTAATGTACTCCTGATTCTCCTTGAGATAGGAGCAACAGGAGCGCGCATACCGGTTGACGAATTAAGAAAGCACCACGTTTCTCAAGTTGCAGAGAACTGTGACTCTCCGCTCCGGAACTTCTTGCATTGGATTTCTAGGCGTCCTCAGATTCAGGAATACTTGCCGTCAAAACTTCTGATGAGGCCCTTCCGCCTCACTCCGCAGCCTACCCTCTGCGGCATGTTTCCTTGATGACTGAATTACTCGGCCTGGAACACATCACATCTACGTATGTCTTGACTTGGTACGCATTATCCTTTGAGGAATGTCAGGAGTTTAGCATTGTTTCCTTATTCAGGGACGTGTATTCGTCAGAATAAAATCGGGTTCGTTTTGCGGTTGTACCTAATGATGCGAAGGACATTTACATCAATGTGTGATGAACTTTCCCGTACACATGATCCTCGTCAAGTAGCTCATTAGGTCAGCCTTTCTATCGTCAAGCGATGAATACTCATTTGTCAGCAGTTGCGGTCGACAAACATGCTAGTGCGCCAAGTTGTATTATTTTCTCTTGTTACCCGCGGTCGCATGTTTTCGCGACAGTGCGGCTTGCTAGAGTCGCCGATTATCGGTAATGGGGTATCCATTCGAGGAGTAGAATGCGATGGCTCTTCTCTGATGCCCGATAGGGGTCTCTTTGAGTTGAACAGCAAAACTCAGCTTCCGTTACTGGTTGCCATCTACTTGATACAGACGTGATGCCCGGCTACACAGGGACGATTGTGTTCCGAACAAATAAGCCGCCAGATCGGCTTAAGGTGGGCTGCCTCGAGAGATTGCTTCCCTTGCAGCGGTCCTGGGATGGGTCCCTGAGTGGGCTGGGTACTGGATGCGAGATTGTAAGTAAGGGCGCACCGAGAAGGTGAATCGTTGTTGCAAAACCAGTATGGATGCAGATTCCCGTCCTATCATTGTCGAACAACAATCAATTTCAGGTAATGTCAATCATCATTCCTTCAGGAGGCCAGGGCGTTCCTTCCAGGCTGGAACCGTTCCGTATGACGGGGAACCCTTTCTCTCCTGATACAGAGACCCTGAAAATGGGCCAATAGCGTCGAGCGCTTCCAACAGCAACACCTTGGATGATCAAGAGTAGGTACGTGCCTGAAATTATAAAATAACGGGCACCCTTGCTCATTCCCAAATTGACAGTCTCGAGCGACAATCGGCTTTGGATAACACTCGGAGCGAACATAGGGATACCCCTCCTAAGCTAGGCCCACCCAGAACTACAGCATGACGCCGAGTTCTCTGAGGCCAAGATCCCGCAAAGCAAGACACATTCCTCTCTGACACCTAGTGATTCCATATCCCTGTTCAGGCACGAAAGGTGATTGCCTACCGATTTAGCGAACCAGACCTGCAGAATAAATTATGGTCTCCTAAAGCTAGGTTCGGAATAGCGAGGGGCAGTCCTTACTGTCCGATAGATGACTAGCGAAAGCACCAACGGGACCTTACGCACATTGTGACTGGATTGACCAAGCCGTTTGGTCGATCTTTGGACTATATACAGAGATAGACGGACAAAAGTAGTAGCTTGGAAACGTATCATGCTTTTTGGTGCATCGAGATAGATCGGTAACGAATGAGTCCCGTACCGAAATGTCTACGCGAGGAATGTGTCCAGCTCTCGCAATCATCTCGCACTGTCCCTTCGTATTTGAAACAGAAGTCACGGTAAGACTCAAGAGGAAAGGATCGACCTGTGCATGTGTTTTCACGATAATCGCTCGAGAATACTAACAGAAGTATGGAGTATAAGCATCCACCCAGAGTCTCCACGGTATTGGTGATCAGTTGGCACTCGCACCAACTGTCCGCATTTTTTTGCACCGTCCTCTCTGTCGTCGCATGCAACATAAAGGACGCATGGAACCTTGCACATTCATAATGATGAAGGTGAATGGTTCGAGTTCTAGCCGGAAAAGACCGGCAAACTGCATATACACATCATAAACACACGCACAACCTTTGGACTTACCGAGCTAGGGAAGCACTGTGGAGACTAATTGGGCGACCCGATCCGTTTCTACTAATGCCCCACCAAATAACAACTCAGTCTAGTCGCAGTGTTCTTATATACATAGAGGACAAATAGATTACCCTTGAGGTGAACCATAAGTACTGACGGAATGCCAAGAAACAAAGGTGACAAGAAATCACGGGTATGTCCAGGGATCATTCCCCTCCCTCAACCCACATCGCGAACTTGGATCGTTAGCCCTCGAGCAGTGGGTTCCACCAAAAAAAAAAAAGAAGAAAACACGGGTCTCCTGAGTCGGCGCCACCGATGGCAGCACAGATATATCGACGATAAGTCTATCGCGCGAATGAACTGAATGAGATTGCAGTATGGGATAATCAGGAATAGTTCCAAGCATCCCGAGCAACAGGTGCGTACTTCAACTTCGAGTCATGGTTCTGATACATGCACGCAGGCCTCATCGTGTTGAGGATCCAGCCCGGAGCCTATGACGCCCTAGATGGCGGCTGGGGAATGAGGTACAAAGCTCGTCCTTTTGTCGAGCTGTGCTTACCTAAAATGTGCCATCCAGTCGATATTTGATGTATCCACAAAGCTTTGACTTGTTGCGCTGCTCAATTCTTCAGATTCTATGCTGAACCCTTGTCTTAGAGCTCTCATTCCGAACGTATATCGCTGTACATGTTTCTTTTAGATCTCTTTCCTCTCTTTTCGACCGAAGCCTCAGCGAAACGACGAAGACCAAGTGAACACATAGTTTATTCAGCTCGGTACGAAGCGCAGGGTTTTATCAACTCGACCATGCTCGTTCACCACCGTAATATAGATGAGGTCTGAAAGGGTATAAGAAAGAAATTAAAAACATGAGCAGGGGGGTATATTGATAAATCGGGATGCGCTGGTTGTGATAACTTCCGTCAAGCACCAATCCAAACGTGAGCTCCCATCTTTCGAGCTATTCGATGTTGATTGTCTGACACAACATTGCGTGGACACGGTCCATTGTTGGGCGGTCCCCAGGAGAACGAATCAAGCATTGCCAGATGACACTTTCAAGGTTGCTGGGATTACTAGGCCACTCGTACGGGGGCCGCCCTATCTCTATCGTTTTGTAAATTAATATATCAGATATCGAGTGGAAGGGCCTCTTTCCCTCAAGGGCCTACTCGAACCAACTTGAACGCCTGTACGGGCAGATTTCATATTAACCAACACTCACTTCTGCAGCCGTACAACCATACGCCCAAACGTCGGTCTGTTTGTTCCGGTCTGGATGGCCTTCAACTTCAAACAACTCCGGAGCAGAATAGCGGAGAGTTGTATTCGCACTTGATCCCCGAGCGAATGTTGCTGCGTCATTCAGAACGGCGGAGAGTCCGAAGTCACAAAGCTTGGGAACACTGTCATGGATTACGATATTTTCCTAGGGAGTAAGTGTTAGTTAGATCATATCGGCTCTTGTACCACTACAGTGCAACGTACTGGCTTTATATCACCATGAACCACGTCTTTTCCATGCAGATACGCCACGCCTCTAGCGATATCTCGAACCTAAATCGAGACGATGGCTTCCGTCAATAACAGGCCCGAATCTTTCAAAACAAATCACGTACCAATCCATGGCGGTCCGCGTCGCGATTTGCAGTCAAATAGTCTCTGAGGTTACCCTCTCCACACCAGGCTGAGATAAAGCTAGCACGAATGGTATCGACTTCCTTAGTTAGTGTCCAGCCGTGGAACTGGACAATATTCCGGTGCGTCAACTTGTGCCATACTTGGATCTCGCGCTTGAATCGCTACAAAGGGACAAGGATTTTACTCAGGAAACTGCTGATAAATCTAGCGTCTACATACCCGCGTTAATTTTATAAATTTTTCTTCTGGGGTCCAATCCACTGGCTTTAGATTCTTAACACATACGGTTTGCTGATGGGAAGCATGAGCGTCCGATTGCGCTGGATATGTGTAGCATACATACTTCAGAAAAGGCTCCTTTGTATACCTCGCCGTATGTCCCAGAATCGATTAGTGGGGTTTCGAGGGTAACTTTGCCACCCAGGTTGCAGAAACGAACGCAAGTCAGCTCTAAAACTAAGCGCCGATATGTAGATTCCACGTGATCGGGAGAGGCCGTCTGTAGCAGAGTGAAAGCAGCATGCAATGGACGTGAAGAGGTCGTCAATGGTCAGTGGGAAACGGTTCTCAAAATCCAGTGAGTCACCTCAGGAGTTTCGTCATTCCGCGGCTTATCCAATTCGAGTGGCCTGCTCCCCACTGGCAGTAAGCCGGGAATGTTAGATGAACATGATGAACTTACCCTAGCAATCCAACGAGCTTAGAAATATCAGGACGATCATCAGGGTTGGGTACCCAGCACCTCTGAATGACTCGTTCGAAATCATCTGGATTATCCCAAGTAAAGGGCGGTTCTGAATGCCCTATTCCACGGAAGGACTTTAAGTCCCGAGGTATATGATGATATGGAGACCTGTCATGCAGGAGCTAGACATCTTGAGTGTGACACATCCCCTTAGGTGAACGCACACGACTATCTTACTTGACCAGCGGTGCAGCCAAACGCCCAAATATCAGTCTTCTTGTTCCGAAACTCCGTTTGACCCGATATCAGTTCTGGTGCTTCATAGGGTAAAGAACTTTCCGACATGTCATCCGTGCCTTCAGAAAATCCGTAATTGCGGAATCGAGGATTTCCATCTGCATCAACCATAATTCTGGTCTGCAGCGATACATCGGAAGTGTTAATATAGGTAGCCTGATGTGGAGATATTCCAAGCTTACCGGCCTGATCTCACAATCGAGAATATCGTTGGAATGAAGATAGGCAATTGCCTCCGCAGTCGCACGGATCTACTTGGTATGTGAAGGGCATGATGAATGCATATATACAAGGACCACATACCACATTACGACGATTCGCATTAGGGTTATCAGTCAGGTAGCCGCATACGTTACCTCCCTTGCACCAATCGAAGATTAGGATATGGAGCAGTACGCCTTTGGCAACCTGTAGAGTCCATCCATGGAATCGAACCACATTGGGATGGCTCAAACGAAGCCAAAGCCTCACTATACATATAAGTCCCTTTCGCAAGTTTCAGTTCTTATAGACGTTGAAACGAGAATATAATCACAAACTTCAGAGAATTCTTTCCACCCCTGAAGGTCTAAATCCTCAACTGGTACTTGGATCGATTCGACGCAGACGTCACTCTAGGGGAGGGGTGTCAGCGGTTATTTTGAATCCTCTCATTGGTTTAGACTACGCACACCCTGATAAACACCCTTGTACACACTCCAATTGGGGCGATTGGCAGCATTGGGTATTGGCTTCCTTTTATCGAACTCGACTTGGCCCTCGAGATTGCAATAGTTGATTTCCTTCAGATCACTAGCGATGAGCGTGGGCAGGTCTAGGCTCGACATGTTTCTTGTAAGGCCTGTACAGATACTGAGATAGCACTGAGAAGACGCGATAGATGAAAGGCGCGGGCCTCGTGTTTTTCAAGCTGTGAATATGCATTCACTAAACAGCTATTGGATATTCAAGATGCGCATCCCGGCTTGATATGGCAATGGTCGACTCCATTGTCAAAAGCATATGCGGGGATCAAAGGCAGAGACCATGCATGGTCTGGTACGCGCAGGCACAAGTGTCGCACTTGGTGAGAGTCTTCTTGAACTAGAAGCCATGCTGGAGTTTAGACAGGAGTCATATCTGATGATCAACGGGAAATGACACAGCGTTTAAATGAACGAAGTTTCCGGCGCTTACTGTACAGCACTAACTGTTTCTGGATAATGGTATGACGATTAAGCCATGCACTTTGGAGCTAAATCTTCCATAACCGCCTCAGGTTCAGACCGAGTTTATTCTG
>WNFI01373473.1_pt1 | contig 12208 bp, 9 predicted proteins | sample 5400471 | NCBI WGS metagenome assembly WNFI01 (sample SAMN13153348, study PRJNA577476) | soil metagenome | isolation source: 100 cm saprolite on Douglas fir-dominated hillslope | place: USA:California | collected 2013-09-17 | reverse complement strand
AAGAAGTGAAAGGCTGGATCCCAGCGAGTGTGATGCTCGTAGCTTTGCGGTGTGTCATCGGCCATTAGCGGGGCCTCCTGTAGGAATGGAAAGTTTAGCAGAGAGGGAGCGAGAATTTGTAATCGGTTATGCTGGGTTTCTCCAGCGGTAGCGGTCTGCGGGGGGACCCGAACTGCAAAACCGGCGAGGTGGCAGAAACTCTCTTCGAGGTCGCTGATAGCGATCGCTTGCAGGGGTTCTTCGCTTCGCTCAGAATGACACACTAAGAGTTTGCGAGGCTCATTCAGAGATTCATTCAATTTAGAAGAAAATGAGGAGATCCTAGGGAATGAAAGCGATTCAAGTGAAACAACCGGGCGGGGCGGAGGCGATGGAAGTTGTGGAGTTGCCTGAGCCGCAGCCCAAAGCGAATGAGGCGGTAGTGAAACTGGCTGCGGCTGGCGTCAATTTTATCGATGTGTATTTTCGCGAAGGGCGGTACAAGGCTCCGCTGCCGATTGTGCTGGGGCAGGAAGGCGCGGGCGTGGTGTCGGCCGTAGGGACGGACGTCAGGTCGGTAAAGGTGGGTGATCGCGTGGCATGGTGTGGGCTGCAGGGATCGTATGCGGAATATGCGGCGGTGGCGGCGGAGCGGCTGGTGCAGGTTCCGGCGGGAGTGGGCGATCAGCAGGCGGCCGCGGTGATGTTACAGGGAATGACGGCGCATTATTTGTCACACGATGTGTATCCGCTGAAGCGGGGGCAGACGGCCCTGATACATGCGGCGGCGGGAGGCGTGGGGTTATTGCTGGTGCAGATGGCTCATCACATTGGGGCGCGTGTGATTGGAACGGTCTCAACTGAGGAAAAGGCGAAGCTGGCCCGTGACGCGGGCGCGGATGAAGTGATCCTCTATACGCAGTTGGATTTTGAAGCGGAGACCAAGCGGCTCACCGATGGCAAAGGCGTAGATGTGGTGTACGACTCAGTGGGCAAGACGACCTTCGACAAAAGTCTCAACGTGCTGCGGCCGCGCGGAATGATGGCGTTGTTTGGAGGGTCGAGTGGGGCGGTGCCTCCGTTTGATTTGATTACGCTGTCGCAGAAGGGATCGCTATTTGTGACGCGGCCGACATTGCACCATTACATTGCCACGCGCGAGGAGCTGGTGGCACGGTCGGGCGCGGTGTTTGGCATGCTGGCTGCGGGGAAGCTGAAATTGCGGATTGAGCATACCTATCCTCTTGCGGAGGTGCAGAGGGCGCACCGGGACTTGGAGGGAAGGAAGACTACGGGGAAGTTGCTGCTGATGATGACGTAGAGTGGAGCGTTTCAACTTCAGCTTGCGCAGATACGCCTGCAAAATGCAGAGGTCCTTCGCTTCGCTCAGGATGACAAGCTGTAGATCATGGCAATCATAAAAGGAACAACATGAAAGCAATTCGCGTGCAGCAAACCGGCGGTCCAGAAGTGATGGAGTTAGTCCACGTTGCCGTCCCGACACCGAAGCCGAATGAGGCGCTGGTGAAGGTCTCTGTAGCGGGAGTGAACTCGATTGATGGCTACTTCCGCGATGGACGGCTCCGCACGCCTCTGCCCTTCACGCCCGGACAAGAAGGCGCAGGGACGGTCACGGCGGTCGGGGCGCAAACAAAGACAGTGAAAGTTGGAGACCGCGTGGCGTGGAGCGGTGTGCTGGGATCGTACGCCGAGTATGTGGTGGCGGACGAAGAACATTTTGTGCCGTTGCCCGAGGGCCTAACCGACAAACAAGCAGCTGCAGCCATGATGCAGGGACTGACAGCGCATTATCTGGTGAACGACGCGCACAAGTTGAAGGCTGGCGAAACTGCGTTGGTTCACGCCGCGGCGGGCGGAGTGGGATTGCTGTTGGTGCAAATGGCGAAGGCCATTGGGGCGAGGGTGATCGGTACTGCTTCGAGCGAAGAAAAAGCTCAGCTCGCGCGTGAGGCGGGCGCGGATGAAGTGATCGTGTTCACGCAGCAGGATTTCGAATCCGAGGTCAAGCGGCTGACCGGGGGCAAAGGTGTTGAAGTGGTTTACGATGGTGTGGGAAAGGCGACGTTCGAAAAAAATTTGAACGTCATGCGCCTGCGCGGCATGCTTGTGATCTACGGCATGTCGAGCGGACCGGTCCCGCCGGTCGATCCGGCGAAGCTGTCGGATAAAGGATCGCTCTATATGGCGCGCACTACACTAGCGCACTTTACGGCCACGCGCGAAGAACTGCTGGCGCGAACGAGCGCACTGTTCGGGATGATCGCCGAGGGCAAACTCAAACTGCTTATTGCGAAGACGTATCCGTTGGCGGAAGCGGCCGCGGCGCATCGGGAGACGGAAGCGCGGAAGGTGGCGGGGAAACTGCTGCTGCTGCCGTGGGAAGCTGACTTTATTCGAGCGTCAACGCCAGCGTGACCCTCTCAAATGAGCCGCAGGTTGGGAAAGTCCTGGGAATAGCGACTCGTGTCGCGGGTCATAAGCCGGTCTGCCATTAGCAGCGCATGCGCCGCGATCACGAAGTCGGCCAGCATACGTTTGGGCGAACCTCCGCCGGAACGGCGTCGGCGCAGGGCGTAGGCCGCGAAGCTTTCGGCTGCAAGCTTCCAGACATTCTCTTCAAGGTCGAAGTCGATACCGATGCTCATTTCTCCGAGCAACTGCTCAATCCGCCGCGCGTTGCCTGTGGGAATGGCCGAAAGCTCGACGAAGACGGGTGCGCTTACCACTAGGGCGCCGTCGGCGCGCGCCTTTGACAACTGAGTCTCCGCTGCGGCTGCCAGCGGTCCCCCCGACCAGAATAGGGACAGGATGTTCGTGTCGACAGCCGTCCTCATTCGTAGTCTTTATCGCTTCGCATGTCGTCGATCCAGGCCTTGATTCCCTCTTCCCCGCCGGGGAAGGGGCCCAAAATTCCGATGTACTTCTCGAAAGGATTGGCTTCCGCGCGGGCTGGCCGGATCACGGTACGGCCTTCCTCCTGGACAAATTCAACGCGGTCGCCGGGTTCCAGGCCGAGGCGCTTCCGGATCTCCCGCGGAACAGTGATCTGGCCTTTGCTGCTGATTGTACTAGAGTTATTAATCTTTACTTTCATTCTTTACAGTAAATATAGCAGTCTTTACCACCACAGTCAAGCCCCCTCTCCGTTACCGTTGTCGAGGTCCCGTAGCGCTGGCGAGTGTAGTTGCGGACGTAGGCTGGCGCTACTTGTCCAAGCAACAATTTCGCGTCGTCGATTGGCGCACCTGCGACCATCTCCAGCGGCACTACTCCCGCCCACGTCGGAAATGAATAATCTTCCGCGTCGTCCACTGCCGGGCCCACTCGCACTTTTGCCGAGAACTCTTCGAGGGGGAGGCGAAGAACTGACGTGGCTTTCAGTTCGCGCTCGTTGGGCTGCCGGGAATCGGCCCAGCGTCCGGGGAGTATGTGTTCGGAGAGCGTGATCAGGGCTGCGAGCTTTTCCACGGGATCGTCCACCAAGGTCGCCTTGCCAAGAATTACGACTGAGCGATAGTTCATGGAATGATTGAAGATGGAGCGGGCGAGGACGAGTCCGTCGAGCAGAGTGACTGTGACGCAGATGGGGACAGCTTCTTTCATTTGGCGCAACATGCGGCTCGCGGCCGAGCCGTGAATGTAGAGATCATCCTCTTTGCGGCCGTAGGAAGTGGGGATGACGAAGGGCTGGCCGTCGGCGACGAATCCGACGTGGCAGAGGAAGCCTTCATCGAGGATGCGGTAGGCGGCTTCGCGATCATAAACGGCGCGTTCGGCTTCGCGGACGACACGGGTCCGCGACGTAGGCGTGTGGGGCTGAGACATGAAAAGGAACTCCGGGCAAGCGCCAAGGATGGGTGAAAGAGAAGTGTAACACCGGGCTCAAGTACGGGTTTCCGTTGCCGTCTGCAAATGCGCTCGCCTCAGAAGGCTTCAAAAGATTGCGTGAGAACTTGTGTCGTCCTTGGCGGGGCTGGAATTGGATAGTGCCGGAGCTGGATGCGTCAACGTAGTCTTGCGCTGCGTGCTCGCCAAGCTGCGAAGAAATCGATGCTACGTGGGGCGCGTGTTCCCGCGACGTCCGATTGTCGATTCTCAACATGAATTCGTCCCGCGTACGTTTCATCGCCTTGCATGCATACAAATAGCATTACCCTCCCTTCGCCGCCAAACGATGCGACCGTTGCACACGCTTCGACTCACCATTTACAATCTCAGTCACGCTATGACAGACTAAAATCATCCTGAGGCTTCGTAGATGTAGCCGCACTGCATATGCCCATATGGCGGCCATGGCAGGCAGCGATATCGTCCACTTGGCAGAGCGCACGCAGTCATCTAACATCGGGATTCCTTTCAACTGTTGTAAGCAAAGCCTGGCGGCGTAGCTCAGGTGGTTAGAGCGACGGTCTCATAATCCGTAGGTCGTAGGTTCGAGTCCTACCGCCGCCACCAGATTCAAACAACAGTAAACAGGGCGTTTACTGGATTAAAGCGGGTCGAGTTTCTTGCGTTCCTGTTGCCACTTCGTTGTCACTTGCAAGGTTTTCGCTTTGCGCTGTTTCGGTCGGATGCTCGCTGCCAGTTACGAGCCGCTCTAGCCTAGCCGTCGCTGCTCGTGTGTCATCCGCTGCGCTCTTGATATAGTACGTGTTGGTTGTGGACACGTTTGCATGGCGAAGAATGGCCTGAATCGTTTTTTCCGGCACGCCGAGGCGATATAAGTTCGTTCCCAATCCCCAACTAGAGTCCTTCCGTCAAGCTCACTCTGACTCTCCGACGAAATCTCATTAGCGGGGTTCTCGGCGACTTGTGTGGCCACAATTGGTCCAAACTCATTGACAAACTTCATTAGTTCTCGATCGGTGGACGCGTTGGAAAAACTTAGGTGTGGCGAACTGCCCCTGACTATCCCAAAATAGGATATTATGGCGGTCGTTAAAAGAGGTTGCCGCCCCAATGATCGAAGTGACATGTCCGTTGGACGGTGAGGTGTACTACGCGGACGCGGCCCATGTGGGAAAGCGCATCAAGTGCACCAAATGCGGATCTCTTCTTTCGATCATCGATGGCACTGGGACGATTGTGCAGAGACCACCTCGCGCCAACGCAGTGCGACCGTCTCGGCCGGCAATTGAAAGGGGAGCGGTACGTCACAAGTCGCGGAAAGTTTCTTTCGGTTTGGGCATAGTCGGATTGGCTGTCGTTGCCGCAGGTCTCCTGATTCGCCGAGGGCGCACAAATACCTCGACAGACATCGGGATCAGAGACCACGATGGCGTTTCCCAGACCCATTCACTAGTTGAATCTGCCACCGGAAGACCCTCCGCCAATGCCGACGGCTCGCAGGTAGTCGGTGATGTGTCGCCGGTGTCAGAATCGGACGGCCTACCCTGCAACGATGAAGACTCGGCAAACCGCCGATCGATGCCCAACGGCAGACTGATCACATCGAATGTTGGTGGCGATGGGTATGGCGTATTGGAGGTGCAAAACGGCACAGCCGAGGATGCGGTGCTGTCGCTATACGACTCAACTAACGATACGAGAGTTCGGGAGGTCTACGTAAGAGCTAGCAGCAGCGTTCAAATGAAGGGAATTCCTAAGGGAACCTACGAGCTTGCGTACACACACGGAATTGACTGGGTTAGCGATGACATTTTTCGCTGTGGAGATCGCGACTACGCTCAGTTTGAACGCCAGTTTGCGTTTACGGAAGAAAAAGACCGAGAAGGCATTCGGTACAACACGATTACTGTGACGCTACACCCGTAGTCGGAGGAAATGTTCGAACGAATCGAATATCGAGAGAGAACTTCCTCAAAAACCATCATCGAATCGCTTCCTGGCCTAAATCAACGAAGGAGGATCGTGGTCAGTTGTGGCGATAACCCTGACCACTCTCAACTTGCGCCTCGGTCGAGGGCAATAAGGGAAATTGGTGCACTAATGGGGGCCCGTGCTACGATGTGACCGACTTCCTGCTTGGCCGCTTGTTCACCTCACCGCAATATCGCAAGATTTTGGCATCGTTTTTCCTAGATTTGCTCTCGAAATAATTCACTGTTGCCTGTGCGCTACCAGCGCTACCCCGCGCAATGCGAAGTTAAGGAAATGGCAGGAGCGGGGGGGTGTTGTCCCAGAAAAAACTCTCCAATGCTCTGAACTCACATCTACTCACCGTTTACTCCATGCTGGAAAAACGTATCGAGTTCGACCGAAATCAGTGAGAAGAGACTCTGGGCACATAAGGGCCTCTTTACTTCAAGGCTGGGGTGCGGAACAACAGTTAGCCTATATTTAACTCATTTGACCTGCTTTGGTCGCGCGCTACCGAAGTGATTCGTAAGCGTCTGACCAACACACCTGTTCGACAGGCGGGGTCTGTGTTGAAGTGTCCGGATGGCCGCAAAAACATACCTGCCAGTGGTGACCGAGTTCGCCAAGTATTTTGGCAAGTCTCCCGACAAGCTCGGCCCCAATGAACTCGAACCTACCAAGTCCATCTACTGACAGAGTGCAAGCTGACGCCCGGCACCGTGGTCAACCGGGCGGTGCTGCGATTCTTTTCGTCAAGACGCTCAAGCGGCATCAGTTCCGTGATTTCTTGCCTTACCCCAGGACCGGCGCCCGTTGCCGACGGTGCTGAGCTGGGAGGAAGCTGCGCGCCTGATCAATGCGGCTGGAACGCTGTTTCAACGGACGTTGCTGATGACACTTTACGCCACCGATACCACCCTCATCCAGGAGCAGATCTGCGTTAGGGCTCGCTCCGTCAGTACCCCCGGTATAGGTGTAGAGAACAGTTTCTTTGCCGGTCGGATCCAGCTTGAAAACCACCCCGCACCCGGGGAATCCGAACAATGCGGTGCAGCTTCTAGCACGTCTTGGCAACGGGCGCTCTCACGCGTCCGGGGATAGCTCTACAAACCGGAAAAACTACTTCGCCTCTGGTATGAACCTCGGGGCAGCTTCGAAACCTCCCGTCCCGCCCGTCCTTCGGCAAGTAGGCCCATCGGCGGCAAGAACAATCCTGTTGCTTTTGGCTGTTTGTAAGATAAGATGTGTGATCAGGTTTGGCGCGCAACAACCCTCCCCTTGTCGCGCCCTCTTCATCTCTTGTCTTGGGTATTAAGGAAAGTGCGGACCCGTTGCTGCCCGATTGATTCGTCTTCCCATCGGCAAGGGAGGTGCTCGTTGAGAGCAGCGAATCTTCTCCGACCTCCTGGATCGCGCTGGTTGCTCTAACACAAAAGCAATTTTTCGAAAATTCGACTGAAATGAGACGACTATGCAGACTGTTCAGACCCTTCGCGCGCTTTTGTTGGCCTGCCGGCCGGTGCGTGCGACGATTACATTGGGACTTCTATTGATCCTTGGGGTCGCGCAATCAGGTCTCGCGCAAACCGCTCCATTGCAGTTCGAAAATAACTATTTTGTAACCGGCGATTACGTCGTCGCCGGGGTGGGTCTGCGCGGACTCGGGGTCAACGGTTTCGCGACGAAACAGTTCACCATGCCGGACGCAAATTCTCTGCCTGCTACGGGCGTTCCTCCCGGGGTCGACATTGTCGCAGCTTTCCTCTACTGGGCAACGGTGGAAAGTTCGCAGACCACGTATGCCGGGCAGAACGGATTCTTCAGACCGTTATTTGCGGGCGGACCGGCAACGGGATATCCGATCACCGGGGTACTGTTGGGGAATCCCAATGCTCCGGTGTCATGGAGTTCGGGCGGATGTACGGGAAATTCGCAAGGCTCCAAGACCATGCGCACGTACGCCGCGGATGTAAGTTCGTTTTTGCCGCAGGATTCTCAGGGAAACATACTGGCTAACGGCACCTATGAGGTGGGACTTGCAGATAGTGGAAGCAACGGCGGCGGAACTCCGCTGACGCTGGGCGCCACCCTTATTATCATTTATCGCGCCATCACACCCGGTTTGCCCCTGAACTCGGTTGTCATCTATGACGGCGCCTTTGCCGGGGCCAACGGTTCCTCGGTCATGTCGCAAACCTTGCAGGGGTTCTACCAGGCGGCAGCGGGTCCTATTTCCAAGCTGACGCACATCGTTGGCAACGGCCAGAGCAACAAAAATGAGACGGTGGCATTGGACGGCGTGAACCTGCCTTCCCCATACGGGAATCTGCCGCCCTTCCCCGGCTACTACAACGGGTCCTGGGACAATCCGACGTGGAGTTTCAGCGGCGCCGGCAACCCTATACAGGCCAACGCTGCTTCAGTGACGACCACGGTGACGCCGACTTCCTCGAACGGCGGCTGCGTGTCCTGGGGCGCCGTCATCGTCAGCACCACGGTCCAGAACAGTGACAACGACGGCATTCTCGATGTGTGGAAACAGAACAAAGGATACTGCGATGCCTCGGTCAACGAAGGTGCGTGCGCCACTACAGATCCCTCCTGGGTTTCGCTTCCCGGAGCAACGTCGGGCAAGAAGGATCTGTTCGTAGAGCTTGACTACATGTGCAGCATCGTAAATGCGAACGGCACTTGTGACACGACAAACGGATATTCCTTCTATCCATCGGCCAGCGCTCAAGCGATGCTGACGAACGCATTCTCGCCTAAGGGGACCAATGGAACCAATCTACATCTGATTCCAGGGAATTCAGGATACCCGGCGGCAGTCGCCACAGGCTCGATCCTGGAGCAAACCTGTACCGATTCGACGAACTCGTCCGGGCAACTTGTTCTCTGTGAATTCCCCAACCAGCCCGGACTCATTGGCTGGAAGGCGGGGTTTGAGGTGCTCAAGAACCAGCCGCTCAATTACGCGGACGAGACCTCCTGCGAAGCGGCCCTCAGCGGCCCGTGCATCAGGCGTTTCCAACACGGGCGGAAGGACAGCTATCACTATGCGGTGTTCGCGCACGCCGTGGGCCTGCCGGAGTGGGGGCTGCAGGGCGGTAGCCTGGTTAGCATGGTCGCCGCCGGTACCACAGTTACGTTCACCACATCAGCCGCACCCGGGTTGACTGCCGGGACGGACCGCGTAACCATCTCCAACGCCATCACGAATCCCAGTCTGAACGGAACCTACATGGTCCAGACTGTCAGCGGCAACACTTTCACCATACTGATCCCCACCGCAACCAATGCGACCTATACCCAGTCAACTGATCCATGGCTTACGGTGGCATCGGGGCAAATCCGCACAACCTCCGGCGTATCCGATATTGGTGGAGGCGATTCCGTTATCTCACTGGGTCTATGGGGAGCGGCAGGGCAGACTGACCCAGTGCAAGCCGGAACGTTCATGCACGAGTTGGGACATTCGCTGGGCTTGACGCACGGAGGCCTCTATTACGACACAGCGGGCAGTTACTCGCCCACGCTCGAGCCCAACTGCAAACCAAATTATCAGAGTGTGATGAGCTACCAGTTCCAGGTGGACCTTCTGGACGACGGTGTCCTGGATTATTCCGAGCAGCAGCTGAGCACGCTGAATGAAGACAGCTTGCCCGGCGGACTAATCGGCACAGACGGGTCGGCGCCGACATACTCGGACACGAAATGGTATTCGCCGGTTCCGCCGAATGGAGTCGGCTCACCCGCCAAGTCACATTGTGATGGCACAGCGCTGTCGCCGACCGACCCGAATCCCACGATGTACCTGGTAGAGGGCGCCGCCGACCCGATTTCGCCGGTTTCGGCGTGGTTGAGTGGTTCGGATGTGAATTTCGACGGAACCCTCAGCGGGGCCTTACGCGGCTACGATGATTGGGCGAACCTTGACCTGCGTCAGATTGGGGCTACCGGCAGTGAGATTTACGGTGGCGGCAAACTCACCGTGGGTACAGGCAAACTCACCGTCGGTACAGGCAAACTCACCGTCGGAGCCGGGAAACTCACAGTCGGTACTGGCGTTGGGGATCTTACTTTCGAAACGGCGAACACCTCCGTTCGTTCTCCCCGAAACCTGACGGCGACCCAGACGACGACGACGCGCTACATACAGCTAAGTTGGGTCGCGCCAACCTTCGGGCAGATCGGTTCGTACAACATCTATCGCTCGACGAACGGGGCGACCGCCGTGCTGATTAGCTCGGTGGCTGGCACCTCGCTTTCATTCACTGATACGACTCTCACCTGCGGACCCACTTACTCGTATTTCGTGACTGCAGTGCTGGCGAACACGAATCCGCCGCAGGAAAGCGTAGGGTCCAACGTTACGTCTGCTATACCGACCTGCACGCCGACCTCCACGACCGTAGCTTCCTCGGTGAATCCGTCGATCTTCGGGCAGTCCGTTAGCTTCACCGCGACGGTGGCCAACACCTCGGGGAACACGGCCACACCAACCGGCTCAGTTCAGTTCACCGTGGATGGCGCGCCATTCGGTGGACCGGTACCACTGGCTGGATCGGGAACCGCGATCACAGTTGCCAGCAACGACCGTGGCTTCCTCGGTGAATCCGTCGGTCTACGGGCAGTCGGTTACGTTCACTGCGACGGTGGCCAACACCGCCGGGGCAGGGATCAGCACGGCCACACCAACCGGTTCCGTCCAGTTCTATGTGGATGGCGCGGCATCTGGAGTGGCGGTGCCAGTATCGGGTTCGGGAGCTGCGGCGAAGGCTGCAAGTGGTGCGATCGCAACCCTCACCGTCAGCGGCTCGGCACACACCATCAAAGCGGTGTACACGAACAGCGACGGAAACTTCAACGGGAGCGCCGGGACGATGAGCACGGGCCAGACCGTCAACCCAGCGCCGACCGCAACGACCGTGGCTTCCTCGGTGAACCCGTCGATCTCCGGGCAGTCGGTTACGTTTACCGCGACGGTGGCCAACACCGCCGGGGCAGCGATCAGCACGGCCACACCAACCGGTTCCGTCCAGTTCATGGACGGCGCGACGTTCCTCGGCACGCCCCAAACGGTTAGCGGACAGGGCACAGCCACGCTCACGACCAGTGCGCTTGCGGTGGGCACGCATCCGATTACCGCGGTCTACACCAACATCGACGGCAACTTCAAAGGCAGCACGTCTACCATTGTCAACCAGGTCGTAGAAGACTTCTCCATCACAGCTACGCCCAGTTCTCAGACCATCTCCTCGGGACACCAGGCGGTCTACAACATCACCGTAACGCCGATCAGTGGCCTGACTGGTACGGTCGCCCTCTCTTGCAGTGGGGCGCCACCCAATTCAACGTGCTCGGTCTCTCTGTCCATAGCCAGTTTGCAGGGTAAATCGGTCGCCTCCACAGTGACGCTGTCTGCAAACAAGAATGTGAATCACGGGACCTTCACGTTGGCCTTTACCGGTTCGCTTGTAGGCGGCAACCTCACTCACAGTACGACCGTACAACTCACGGTGAAATAGAAACACAGAAGTTGTAGCATTCGACAAAGGGCGGGACCCGCAAGGTCCCGCCCTTTTTTCTATGGCGAGAAGGAACGTGCTGTTGAAGGAACCCGCCGGCGAAAGACCTTGGACAGTAGCGATGCGGCAGGGAGATGGGTAGCCTGAGGCATTCGAAAACGACTTGAAGGCTAGGCTAGCGCAAACACGCTGATCTTTTTTCTGGTGTGTGCCTTACTGTGGCAGGCGGCGGCGAACATCAGCCAGCAAGGGATCTTCGCCGGCGTCACTGCGAATGCTGAGATACCTACGATAGGATTCCGCGAATCCCGCACTCTTCAGGCCTTCGCGCACACGTCCCTCATAATAATAGAGAGGTGGAAAATAGGCGAAAGTTGGAACGCTGTCCTGGAAGATTTCGAGGGCTTCGCCCCGCCGCCTCATGGCGCGATCAAACTCTGAATCTGCCTCGACAAACATCCCGGCCTCCAGATAGGCGCGTCCCAATTCGAAGCGGCCAATCCAGGTATCGACTAGTTGGTTGGCGCCAGTAAACATGTTGATGGCCTCGCTGTTGTCTCCACGCTGCAAGGCGAGATCGCCACGAATGATTTTTGCGTAGGCTTGAGTCTCCGGTTGGATCTCGGAAGCCAGGCCGTCCGCCAGTTTCTGCGCTTTGGCGATTTCTCCCGCATCGAGTAGAGTTCGTGCCGCCAGAACCCGCACAGGTACTGACTGGCTCATAGACACAGCCTTCGTGGCAGCGTCGACCGCCGATCCCTTCTGCCCGCGCAAGAGGTGAAGCTGAGCGATACCAGCAAGTTTCTCAGCGGCGTTGTCGGCGTTCTTGGCGGCCATGTCGGCGGCCACACCCTGCTCGA
>WNFI01702167.1_pt1 | contig 12209 bp, 9 predicted proteins | sample 5400471 | NCBI WGS metagenome assembly WNFI01 (sample SAMN13153348, study PRJNA577476) | soil metagenome | isolation source: 100 cm saprolite on Douglas fir-dominated hillslope | place: USA:California | collected 2013-09-17 | reverse complement strand
CCGCTTGGCCCAAACCTGGTTGGCTTCAATCCTTCCATCGGCCTCTTTTACTTTATCGTGCTGCTCAGTCCTTTTGTCGTTGCTCTGATGAATGCCGGGTGGAGTCAGAACTCGAAGGAGGGCCTGTTTAGCACGTTTCGGGCCGCGGCATACCTGATCAGTTACGAGGTGCCGATTGGTTTCGCGGCTATCGGTCCGGTGATGGCGGCTCAATCGCTGGCAACGCAGCAGATTGTGCAGTCACAGGCGGCTCTCTGGTATGTCGTCTGGCAGCCATTGGGGCTGGTGATCTACCTACTGGCCGCTCTCTTTGTGACGTTCCGCCATCCCTTTGACAGTGCACTGGGTGGCAGCGAACTCGAGGGGGGCGTCTTCGCGGAATATTCCGGCCCGCGCCTCTTGCTGTTCACATGGGCCCTCGATGCCATCTTCTTGCTGTTGATGGGTATGGGTGTGATCCTCTTCTTTGGCGGTTGGCAGGGGCCGTTCCTGCCCGCGCCGCTCTGGTTGGCCATCAAAACATTTCTGCTGGCCGCTGTCGTCTTGTGGCTGGGACGTTTCTTGCCAAGGCTACGCAATGACCAGATGCTGACCCTATGTTGGAAGATTTTGTTGCCGGCCTCGCTGGTGAATATCACGCTGGTCGGAATCCTCACGTTGCTCATACCAGGAGGGAGCCGATGAACGGAGTGATCGAATGGACCATTTTTATTGCGCTCTCCGCTGTTGTCGTGTTTTCCGCGGCAGGTATGATCCTGACCATGAGCATGTATCGAGCGGGTCTGGCCTTGATGGCAAGCTTTGTGGCGTTGGCCGGCCTGTTCATTCTCCTGGATGCCGACTTGCTTGCCGCCATCCAGGTGATGATGAACGTAGGCGGTATGCTGGTCATGGTGCTTTTCATGGTCTTGGTGATGATGGATCCCGGTGGTGAGATGATGTGGGGCATGAAACGCGATATGCACATGCCCGGCCTCGGCGCTTTCTCCATGCACATGCCCCGCGGCAAGCCGCCAGCAGAGGAAGAAGCTCCCCAGGAAAAGACGGTGACTGCTTGGACCTGCCCGATGCACCCGGAGGTGCAGCAGGACCAGGCAGGCAATTGCCCCAAATGCGGCATGCAGCTTCTCCCGGCGCATGATCGCGCTTCGTCTCAAACGCAGGACGAACAGCATATGCACAACGCTGCCATGGCTGTACCCTCTCCAGCGGACATGGGTGGTCACCATAGCCACGAGATGTCACACGCAATGCATGAAGATGATGGCATGGATAACGGGATGAGCGATGGTGAGCAGAGCGTATCTCCGCCTCAAACGACGAGCGATCATGCGCATATGATGGACGCGTCCGGCCACGGTGGTCAGAACATGGATATGGCCAACCATGACATGAACATGTCCGGGATGACGCCGCGACAGAATTATCAAATGATGGTGGATATGGCGATGTCTACCTCACAATTACCCTGGGCTATCGCGTTAGGCATTGCCTCGGCGCTTTTGTTGAGTGTGTTGATCGTAAAAACACCGTGGCCAATCTCACTGAGCGGTCCGACCCAGGATGCGACGAGCGCTGTCGGACAACTGCTGCTTTCACGCTACATGATCGGCTTCGAGGGGGCGGCTTTCCTGATCCTGGCGGGGATCGCGGGCGCGGTTATTCTGGCGAAGAGAGAACGTCCGACGGGGCCGCAACAAGCGGAGCATACGAATGCAGCCGAGGCCAGGGCTGCTAACAGGACTGATAGCGAGGAGCAAGTCTATACCTGCCCGATGCATCCTGAGGTACGCCAAGCTCAGCCCGGACATTGCCCCAAATGCGGCATGTCATTGATCGCCGTCGAGCACAAAGGTTCGGCACCTCGCCAGAACACACAAGGAGAACACGCATGAGTGGGCCAGGACTGGTACCCTATCTGATTGTGAGCGCACTGCTCTTTGGTGTTGGTGTCGCTGGCGTTCTGTCACAGCGCAACGCGCTCATGGTACTGATGAGTGTTGAGATTATCCTCAACGCGGCTATGCTTGCGCTTGTCGCGTTCTGGCGCTTTGTGAAGCCAGATAATTATGATGCGCAGGTGTTTGTCATTATCATTGTGACTATCGCGGCTATCGAGATGGCCGCCGGGCTGGCTTTGATGTTGCTCGTCTTTCGCCAGCGCGGCACTACGAACGTCGATGCGTTAAAGGATTTGAAACAATGAGTGGCACGGCGCTTTTCTGGCTCGCTCCCTGCTTTCCGCTTGTGGCCTTCGCGCTCCTGGCGGTTGGCTTGTCGCGCTTTGGGCGCCTGGCGTCGGGACTTGCCGTAGCAGCGATGGCGGGCGCGAGCATTGTTTCAGTCTTTGGCCTGCTGAGCGCAATCCAGGGAAAGCATGGGCAGGTCTCGCTGCCGTGGCTCTCCATTGGCGGACGACAACTCACGCTGGCTTTGTGGCTTGACCCGCTCAGCGGGCTCCTGGCCACGGTGGTTTCTCTCGTCGGGCTGATCGTGTTCATCTACGCCGTGACCTACATGGCGCGGGATGCCCGTCGTGGTCGCTTTTTTGCCGAGTTCAGCCTGTTCACGGGCTCGATGCTGGCGCTGGTGCTGGCAGCTGACCTCATCACCCTTTTTATGGCCTGGGAACTGGTCGGTCTCTGCTCCTATTTGCTGATTGGCTTCTGGTTCGAGCGCCCGGGAGCGCCGGCCGCTGCCACAAAGGCCTTTCTTGTCACGCGTCTGGCTGACCTGGGTCTGCTGGCTGGCGTCCTGCTCCTCATCGGTATCGTCGGCAATGGGCGCATCGCTCTCATCCTCTGGGCCGCGACGCACGGGCAGATTGCTCCTGACTTGTTGCTGGCAATTGCGTTCTTGCTCTTTGCGGGGGCGGCGGGCAAATCGGCCCAGTTTCCCTTTCAAGGCTGGCTGCCGGATGCGATGCTCGGCCCGACGCCCGTTTCGGCGCTGTTGCATTCGGCAACGATGGTCGCGGCGGGCGTGTTTCTCGTCGCGCGTCTCTATCCCTTGTTCCAGGCGGCAGGTGCTGCCCTCCCGGTCATCGCGTGGGTAGGTGTGGTCACATCGCTGTTGGGAGGCACCGCCGCCCTGGTCGAGACCGATCTCAAGCGCGCGCTCGCCTACTCGACCATGAGCCAGATTGGCTTGATGTTCGTCGGGCTGGGGAGTGGTAGCTTGCTGGCTGGCATCCTCTTGCTGGTTGCCCAGGCGCTGTACAAGGCCACGCTCTTCCTCGCTGCTGGGGCTGTTGACCATGCTGTCGGGGGCACGGCTTTTGAGCGTATGAGCGGCCTGGCGAGCCGTATGCCCCTGACCACCGTCGCCTTTAGTCTCAGCGCGGCCGCGCTCGCAGGGTTACCCGTGACCCTGGCACTGCCGCCAAAGGACCCCGTGCTGGCAGCCGCGGCCCACAGCAACAGTGTGCTCTTCGTCGTGACGCTCCTGGCGAGCCTGTTCACGGCGTTGTACAGCGCGCGTATCTTCGGCGTGGCATTTCTCGGTGCGCCGTCACAGGCGGCCAGGCAGGTGCGCGAGGCAAAGAAGGGATTACTCATCCCTTTGCTCGTCATGGCCGCGCTGGTTCCCATCGGGCTACTCGCCAACGCCGCTCTTTTGGGTCAACCCCTTGCCAGGCTCCTTGGCGTAGCCGCGCCGGATGCGCCGACCGTGACGGCTATCACGCTTGGCATTGCCGTGATCGGTGTCGCGGTGGCCTTGTATGCCCGGCGTATCTGGCCCGAGCAGGTCGAGTGGCCTGTGCTGAGAAGGGTCACCCCGCTTTTTGCCGGTGAATTTGGCCTCAATGCGCTGTACCGCGCGCTGACACAGGCGAGCTTGTGGCTCGTCAAGCAGGCAGGGGCCTGTGATCGAGTGGTGTTCGATGGGTTCGCAGAGGCAGTGACACAGGTGACGCTCGCATTTGTGCGGGCATGCGGGCGTTTCGATGTGCGCCGTATCGATGCGGCGGTGCGCGACCTGGGTAAGGGCATCCTGGCGTTGGGTCAACGGGTACGGACTCTTCAGACAGGTCGCATTGAAAATTACGTGCTCGTGGTCTTCATCTGGGGCCTGGGTGTCATAGCGGTAGCCGTCCTGGCTACTCTCGCGCGGTAGGAGGTGACGGTCGCATGCTTTCAGTAATGATATTTCTGCCACTCGTGGGTGTGCTGGCCCTCTATCTTGTTCCAGGCGCCGCAGCCAGGCGCTGGATCGCGGTCAGTACCAGCGCAGGAGTCCTGATTGTTGGGATCGTCCTAGCTGCGCTCTTTCACTGGAACAGCGGCGCGCTGCAATTCGAGGAGCACATTCCATGGATACCAACACTCGGTGCAAGCTATCATCTCGCTATCGATGGCTTGTCCTTGCCGCTGATCTTGCTCACCGCCCTGTTGATATTCCTGGCCTTGCTGTATGCCTGGAAACAGGAGCGCTCCTCGCGGGAGTATTTCGCTCTCTACCTGCTGATGGAGACAGGCCTGCTCGGTTTCTTCAGCACGATGGATTTGCTGCTCTTCTACGTGTTCTTCGAGGTAGCCCTGGTGCCGATGTACTTTATCATCGGGCTGTGGGGACACGAACGGCGCGTCGAAGCGGCGCTCAAATTCTTCTTGTACACGCGCGTCGGGAGCCTGGCCGTGCTGCTCTCGATTCTGGCGCTCTATCTCGGTACGCAGCCGCATACCTTTGATTTACCAGCCATCATTGCGGCGCGTCCGTTTGCCGGGACAAGCGTGGGCGCCTTTCTCGTCTTGGTGGGATTCCTGATTGGTTTCGGTATCAAGCTCCCGGTCATTCCTTTGCACTCGTGGCTGCCCGATGCCCATACCAGCGCGCCAACCGAGGGCAGCGTCGTGCTTGCTGGTCTGCTTTTGAAGCTGGGAGGCTATGGTTTGTTGCGGCTTGCCCTGCCGACGGTGCCAGGCGCCTTCAGTGCATGGGCCGTACCTATTGCCGCGCTAGCGGTCGTCTCCGCCATTTACGGGGCCGCAGTCGCGATGGCGCAGACAGACCTCAAGCGGATGATCGCCTATAGCAGTATCAATCATATGGGCTATGTGCTGCTCGGCGTAGCTGTTGCCAGCTCTGCCCTTGCCAGCCCTGCTGACCGTGCGGCGGCGGCCAGCGGTGCGACGTATCAGCTGGTTGCGCATGGCCTGATTACGGGAGCCCTTTTCTTCCTGGTTGGTATGCTGGCTGATCGTACGGGGACGCGCGAGATTGGCCGCCTCTCGGGCATCTGGGCGGCGTTGCCGCTGTATGGCTCACTGCTGGCGTTCGCCATGTTCGCCTCGCTGGGCCTGCCCGCGCTGGCGGATTTTGTCGCCGAGGTGCAGATCGTACTCGGCACGCTCGGTACCTATCGCTGGGCCGCCGTTGGCATGCTGATTGGTATCCTGATCACCACGGCCATGTTCCTCTGGACGCTTCAGCGGGTGTTACTGGGCCAAGCGCCTGCCGAGTGGATGAAGGTACCGCAGTTATCAAAGCGCGAGCTGGCGACGCTGCTGCCGCTGGTGGCGCTGATCATCGTGCTGGGCATCTTTCCTGGCCCACTCGTGCAGTTGATCAGCGCTGCTCTGCACAATGGCTCACTGAGTATCCTTTTGAGAGGACGGTAAATACATGGGTGGTATGCAAGGCGGTATGGAGCTATGGGCGATTGTGCCGGAATTGACGCTGGCCGGACTGGTGTTGGTCCTCCTGCCACTTGGCCCGTTTTTGCCCAAAAATCGCAAATATATCACGACCTGGGTTGCGCTGCTCGGACTTGTTGCCGCGGCGGCGGAAAGCGCGCGCATGCTCTTTTTCGCCACACAACCCATCTTTCTCGACACCTACGCCGTCGACCAGTTCGCCGTCTATTTCAAGCTGTTCGCCGTCGCCTCAACTGCCTTCGTTCTGCTGGCGACTCACAGCCATTTTCGCGGCATGCCCCACGAAGGCGAAGTGCCCGCGCTGCTCATGCTCACCTGCCTGGGGATTATGGGACTCGCTGCCAGTCAGGATCTCGCGCTCATCGCGCTCTTCATCCAACTGGTGACCGTCAGTTCCTACATTCTGATCGCGATCGCCAAAGAACAACGCCTGGCAACGGAGGCGGCGCTGAAGATGTTCCTGTTCTCGGCCACGGTCGGCGCGGTCATGATTTACGGGATGGTGCTGCTCTTTGGCTTGACGGGCACATTGCGCCTGCCGGAACTGGCGACGAAACTTCCCGCCATGCCTATCGTTACGGTCATCGCCGCCTTCCTCTTCGTGCTGGCGGGCTATGGCTTTGAAGTCACGCTGGTGCCCTTTCATATGTGGGCGCCCGATGCCTACCAGGGCGCACCAACGCCCATCGCGGGCTTTCTCTCGGTTGGTCCCAAAGCTGCAGGGCTTGCCGTGCTTGTGCGCACCCTGGTCGTCGCCTTCCCGCACAACCTGGGATACTGGGCCGAGATGTTCGCGATCCTTGCCGCACTGACCATGACGGTGGGCAACGTGTTCGCGCTGCGCCAGACAAGCATCAAACGGCTGCTGGCCTACTCCTCGATAGGGCAGGTCGGCTACATGCTGGTGGGGGTCGCGGCAGCGCAGCGCAGCTCCCTCGCGCTTTCTGGCATGCTTGTCTATCTCGCCGTGTACCTCTTCATGAACCTCGGCGCGTTCCTCGCCGTGGACGCAATAGAACGCCAGCTGCGCTCCGATGACATCGGGCACTTGCCGGGACTCGGGCGGCGCCTGCCCGTGACCACCGCGGTGCTGGCAATCTGCCTGTTGTCCCTGGCCGGCTTCCCACCCTTTGGCGGCTTTATCGGCAAAACCATGCTCTTTAGCGCAGCGATCGACGCTGGCTGGACCTGGCTCGCCATCATTATGCTCGTCAACGTCGCCATCTCGCTGTTCTACTATGTCCGCGTCCTGGAACCGATGTATCTGCGCTCCTCGACAGGCAAACTACTACGCTCTGAGCCATCTGCCCTGCGTTTTGTGCTAGTTGTGCTTGGCATCGGGACGTTCATCAGCGGAGCCTTCCCACAGGAGTGGGTGTTGCTGGCATCCCACGCATCATCGCTGCTGGCGGCGGTGATCCCGCATTAGGGACGCGGCTTGAGCAGTTTCAAATCAGAGGTGCTTATGCGAGATCTGCAAAAGGCATGATGTTCAGCTCTATTTTAGAACGCTATCATCACTTTTTGTTTGGGGAAGACTTCCTGCCAAGAAAAAGTGATGTGTCACTGGAGCATGGGCTGATCTCTTCGCCATCCAATTGCCGTGCAAAGCTGTCTGTGATCTTGCCCCGGATTTGTGGAGGAGTGAAATCTTAGGAGAGACTCTTTCAGAAGGAGGAGAAGGGTCATGCACAAAGTTCAAAAGACGTATACATCTGAGTTGAAGCGCGAAGCCGTGCAGCTGGTGCAGACCAGTGGGAAGCCGATCGCCCAAGTGGCCCGCGAGCTGGGCATTTCCGACACGTCCATTCCTCACTGGCGCAAAGAGCTGACTGAGCACGGTCCTCAAGCCTTTCCCGGCAGTGGGCATCAGACCGCGAAAGCGCGAGGAAGTACGGCGCCTCAAGCGTGAATGGGAAATCGTGAAACAGGAGCGTGATATCCTAAAAAAGCTAGAGGCATCTTCTCACGCAGGTAGATGTCAAGCCGGTAATTCGCCACTCGCTAAAAACAAAGAACCTAGGATATACCTGGGTTTATAAGGCGCACCCAGAGGGATTCGAACCCCCGACCTACGGTTCCGAAGACCGACGCTCTAATCCACTGAGCTATGGGTGCAACACAGAAATAATACCATGTTTGTCAACTACTCTCCAGCCGCCTGCGCGGTTTGTTCGGTTCATTTTTTGTGCCGTGTCAGCCCCTGCTCCGTCCTTTCCATGACCCTCTCTTCACACGAAATGTTGTATACCTTCCCACGCTGAAACTTTGTGACGACTCCCCACGCCTGCAAGGCGGGGGCTTCTGGAATGACGCGGCTGTGTCGTCCCACAGCGTTTAAACCATCTTCTAAAATATTTTTGCTGCCATTGTGGTCTCTATCTATCACTAGACCACAGTTGGGGCATTCGTAGATACGCACCGACAGAGGCATCTTCTGCACATATCCGCAGCAGGAACACCGCTGAGACGTATACGCAGGATTTACTTTGATCACGGTTCGGCCAGCTTCTTCCGCTTTGCCTAACAGAAACTCAAAGAACTGCGACCATGCGGCATCAGCAATACTCTTGGACAACGCGCGGTTCTTGATCATGTTGCGCACAACCAGGGCCTCTACGACGATCAAGTCAGATTCATTGACGATCTTGCGGCTCTCCTGGTGCGCAAAGTTTTTGCGGCGGTTTTTGGTGCGCTCGTGGATGCGAGCCACGCGCTTGTTCAGTTTCTTGCGTTCTTGCGATTTTCTCGGCGCTTTGTCCCGTTTGCGTTGCGCTTTGGCAAGTCGTTTCTCTTCTGCACGGAAGAAGCGAGGATTCTCAATCGTGGTGCCATCGGAGAGATACGCGAAGGTTTTGAGTCCGACATCAATGCCGATCTCTTTGTCGGAGTCGGGAACAGGAGGAGATGGGACATCCTCACACGAGATGGATACGAACCATTTGCCCGTGGGAGTCCGCTTGACAATGGCCGTCTTTGGCGTGCCTTGAAAAGGCCGGTGCATCACCATTTTCACCTGACCCAATTTGGCAAGAATGAGCGTTCCTCGGTTCTTTTTTGAGCCTGCTTCCAGAGCAAAACTATTGCCATATTGCTTAAAGGTCATGCTATCATACCGAAAACGAGATTTGTACCGGGGGAAGCCTGGCTTCTCTCCTGCGTCGACTCGGCGAAAAAACCCATCGAAGGCGAGATCCACCCGTTTGACGGCATCTTGCAAGATTTGGGAAGGCACTTCTGTCAAATCTTCGCGCACTTCGCGACATCCAGGCAGTTCGGCGCACTGATGGGAGAAGCCGATCGAGACGCCTGCCATCCGGTAGGCATCCTTGCGTTCTTGGAGTGCTGCGTTGTAGGTTTCGCAACACAAGCCGAGCCACCGTGTGAGCGTGGTTTCTTGTTTGTTTGTGAGATAGAGACGGTACTGAAACGTCTTGTGAGACATATTTTGGCTGCTCGATGTCTTGCTTCGTCACGTGATAATGGCATGCGAAAAAGGCATTCCGATTGCTTCGGCATTCTTGAACTATAGTTCTAGTATACGTCCTAGGAGTATCTCCTGTCAAGGGTGAAAAAACCGAACAGGTCGCCCCTCTTCTCCTACCCCAAAGAAGGAACGCGCGCTTCATCCCCATGCTTGAAAGACAGGGGCTTTCGCGCGCGGAAATGGGTAAGAGCAGCGCTGCCGATGGTTGCCAGAAAAGATATGCAATGCTCTATAAAACTCGCCTCTAGAACGCTTTCATGAGATATTTTTAACCATCCAAACGTATATATTGTAATACGAAATTGTGTACGTTACACTATATTTATTATCTGGTACATGTTTGTTATACTTGTGCAATGGTTAGCCGAATGCCCCTGGTACTGGATTGATTATCCTTAGTTTTCAACATAGATGTTTAATTGCAACAGTGTAATGTAATGGGGGTAACAACGTTGAGCCTTGATACACATATTCCAACGCCCAGCGTAGCTGCGCCTCTCACTCGCGCAGATGTGGACAAATTGTTATGCGAGCTAGAAGATAGCGCGTCGCTGGATTTGAGCCATCGAAATATGCGCGGCATCGACCTTAGTGAGCTTGATTTGATAGGGGCTAACTTAGATGGCGCCAATCTTATTGCTGCCAACTTGAGCGAAACGAACTTAAGCAAAGCGAGCATAGTCGGCGCAAATCTCTGTGGGGCTAACCTGATCGCTGCCAATCTGAGTGAGGCCAACCTGAGCGAAGCTGATGTCATTGGCGCTAATCTCATTCTCGCCAGATTGAACAGGTCAAATCTGCAACGGGCGAACCTGAGTAGAGCCATTCTGCTTATGGCCAACCTCTCAGAAGCCAGCCTGGAAGACGCTAATCTCAGCGGAGCATACATGAGCCGTGCGAACCTCATTGAGTCTAGACTGGATGGTGCCAATTTAAGCGGAACCATTATGAAAGAAGCTTACCGGATAGCCAGGCAAATAAGCGTTTAAGGCGATCGCCTTAAACGCTTATTTGCCTGGACTATTTCTAATAGAATAACCTGTCGTGAATGCTAGTATAGCTTGCGCCATGGCGATACAGGATATTGAGAGCTTCCTCCTGATGTTCCACGGTCTTGACAGCCACAATTGTACGCCTGGGCTTCCCACCTTGATAATAGAAAACACGTTCTTCCAGTAAGCGCCTTCTTAAGAAGGCGCCAAAGACGGCTCCCACTATTGCTCCCAGCATGGTGTAAAAGACTATTACCAGCAGACCGCTGACAAGGATTGGATTGATGACGCGTATTATCAGGGAGAACGCTACTCCCAGGACTGCTCCTGCGATAGCACCTACGCATGCCCTCGTCACCTGTTCCTGGCGTACGATCTTCTCACTAGTATATGGAGGCTGAAGAAACCTCATGATGAGCACCCGCCAAGTGGACGTATACCAGGAGCGATCATCATGGATATGTTTACGCCTCAGTGTACTAGCCATGGGTGTACTTATCTCACTCGCAGAGCCATTATTGGCAGGCGTTACCGCTTCTTCTTTGACAGGTGTCTCAATTGGCGGCACAATCTCCTCATGTTGTCCATTGCTTATATTTGCGGGTTTATCTATAGTTGCTGCCTGGACTTTTTCCGTGTTATCTGTTTCATCTGTATTATTGTTATTTCCCTTGGATTGGGATTTATCTACGGCTTGTTTCCTTGGTGGTATCTTTACCGTAGTAGTATCAACATCCTGTTCCTCAGACGTTGTCGTTGTTGTTGGCATAGTCTTAACAGCTTGTTTCTCAATAGGTATCGTTGCCGTTGGAACAGTATCAATGGCCTGTTCCTCGGATGTAGTTGTTGCCGTAGGAGAAACAATTGCGGCTGTGCGGTCAAGGATGGGTTTCAACAACTCATGTGCTGTTTCGCGTATATTCTGCAAGAGTCCACCCTCTTCATCAATTGTGGGCTCTTCAATCTCAACATCGACTTTATTCACAACTGGCACGTCTGTGCGAAACATCATGTCCATCTGATCCTGCGGGAAGCCAGCTTCCCCTAGATCTTGTATGGCCTCCATAGCTCGCTGGCGCTCTTCAAAAATACCAATTACAGTGCTACCTTGTACGACTGGCATATATATTCCTCTCATAAAGCGAAGAAACAGAAGAAACATCTCACTCGTGTATCTCGATGGTGCCTTCTCCCATAAAATAGCACTGCCCACCGACATGCCCACACCCTCTTCAAACAAGACAGTTGTTTCCGGTTCGGTAGTCTGGATCAAATGCTCATGGGCGAGGACAAACGCAGTTCCAATTGTTGGGTGGCCTGCCATGGGCAGCTCGACAGCGGGAGTAAAGATGCGCACATGGTAATGATGGGCAGGGTTATCTGCCGGAAGTACAAAACTCGTTTCCGAGAGATTCAGTTCCTTGGCAATTGCTTGCATCAGGCTCGGCGACAGACCACGTGCATCTGTAAAGACGGCCAGTGGGTTGCCCCCAAAGGGGCGGTTCGTAAAGACATCGACCAGGCAATAACGCAGTTTTCTCATAGAGCCTCATTATGTACGTATCACTCTTGTGAGCAGACAGTGCTTGATGACTATGCCTCAATTGTACCATGTAGTGCTGTGCTTATGATGCACCAGAGAGACAGGTTGCCTCCGTGATGCAAGCAAAGCCGCAGGAAGCTGGTGCGTGAGGGCGGTGCCATCCGTGCCGAAACAGGTTCTACCGCCATCACCGGCTCAGATGACGCGCGTGGCGTGCTTTCCGCGCTCAGGCATCCCTCTTCCTGGGAAGGGTCACCGTAAAGGTCGATCCTTTCCCGACTGCGCTGTCCACGGTGATGGTTCCCCCATGGCGCTTGACGATCTCTGCCACAATGTACAACCCCATGCCCAGGCCAGGGATCACTCTCTGCTTGGGACCTGCGGCCCGATAGAACCGCTCAAAAATCTTGTCGCGCTGCTCTCGCGGGATGCCCAGGCCATGATCGTGCACCCGGATGGTGACGGTCTCTAGGGAGGCGCTCAGGTCCATCTCGACCGTCTCGGCGTCGGGAGAATACTTGATGGCATTG